>Ga0255767_1000898_pt1 | contig 26853 bp, 17 predicted proteins | sample 071ome_24_FD_179967 | JGI IMG/M metagenome (GOLD analysis project Ga0255767, IMG submission 179967) | Coastal salt marsh microbial communities from the Groves Creek Marsh, Skidaway Island, Georgia - 071402CT metaG (version 2) | ecosystem: Environmental > Aquatic > Marine > Intertidal zone > Salt...
GATCTGATCGAAGGGACTCCGCGCCCCCCCTTTCCGCCTTCGGCTTCGTGGAGGCAGCTCCTCTCCCAGCCCCAGCCCCAGCCCCAGCCCGGCTCGATCGGCTCCTCAGAACCCCCTCAGACGCACCTTGAGGCCGCCGAGGGCCCCTCACACGCCCTCCTCCGGCTCCTCGCCGATAAATCGTGATGGGGGACAGGCTTCAGAGATTTCCGCCCGATGGCCATTCTGGCCCATCGGTGTTGAAGGCCTCCGAGCCCCGTGGTACCTTCCTCGGCTCTAACTCTCACCGAGATCGGGATCTAAGACGATCCCGGACTCAGGATTGTCGGCCGGCCAGCCGATACTCACGGAGTGGCCGATCGGAACCCCGCTCGAAGGGGTTTCGGACTCCGCAGGTGGGGTTGGAAGCCTCGCCAGTCGCTCCGGCTCTCCTCACACGAGGGCCGCGGGCGGCGGAGCTCTCGTCATCTCTCCTTCCCGGCTTCGGCTGGATGGGAGGGGTGGGCCGACCGCGAATCGCGCCGTGAAGACGGCGGCGGGTGGAAGGAAGGTTCCCCTCCATGAGGACCGTCACGAAGCGGGATCTCGTCCAGGCGATCGCCGAGGATACGAACGTCCAGCAGCAGAAGGCGAAGGAAGTCATTCAGTGCTTCCTCGACCGCATCATCGAGGAGCTCGCGAACGGCAACCGCCTTGAGTTTCGGGACTTCGGGGTCTTCGAGCCGAAGGCCAAGGCGCCGCGCATCGCCCGCAATCCTCGCACGGGGGACAAGATCAGCGTCCCCGAGAAGATCACGGTGAAGTTCAAGGCGGGTCGCATGATGAAGGAGAAGCTCCAGAAGGACGATGAGGCGGCGAGCGCTGCGCCCGGCGCCCCTCCGGAGGCTCCCGCGGCTCCCTGAGCCGACGCGTCTCTCCGCCCTCCCCCGGAGGACCCGATCGTTGACCGAAGCGCGCCGCCCCACACCTCCGTCCGAGGGCGCCCCGGCCCGCATCCCTCTCAGCCGCCCCATCATCGATGAGGTGGACCGGAGGGCGGTCCTCGAAGTCCTGCAGGGCTCCACCCTCGCCCTCGGTCCTCGCGCGCAGGAGCTCGAGGAGCGCTTCTCTTCGCGCCTCGGTGCCTCCTGCGTCCTCGTCTCGAGCGGGACCGCCGCGCTTTTCCTCGCGCTGCGCGCCCTCGGCGTCCGGGGGGGCCGGGTCCTCACCCCCAGCTACGGCTTTGTCGCCACCGCCCATGCCATCTCTCTCGCCGGGGCCACCCCTCACTTCGTCGATGTCGACCCTCGGCACGGGTGCATCACCCCGGAGACCCTCGAAGAGGCGGGAGCCGGGGAGGTGAGCGCCGTCCTCCCGGTCCATGTGTTCGGGACTCCCGCGCCGGTCGTCGAGATCCGTGATTGGGCGGTCTCTCGCGGGGTGCCCCTCATCGAGGATGCTTGTGAGGCCCTCGGGACGCTCTGCGCCGGACTCCCGGCGGGGACCATCGGAGACGCGGGGACCCTCGCGTTCTATCCGAACAAGCAGATGACGATGGGGGAGGGGGGGCTCGTCATTCTCCGCGATCCGGGAGTGGCGGAGCGCGTGCGTCGCCTCCGGAATCAGGGGCGGACTCCGGGCGTCATGACCTTCGAGGGGGAGGGTTTCAATTTCCGGATCACCGAGATGCAGGCGGCGCTGGGGCTCGCGCAGCTGTCGCGAGTGGACGAGTGGAACGCCCGCCGCTCCGCCCTCGCCGCCGAGTATCGGGAGGCGTTCGCGGCAATGCCGGGGGTGGAGACCTGGGCCCCGATCTCTCCCGACCGTCGCCGGGCCGGCGACCAACGCAGCTGGTTCACCTTCCCCATCTTTCTCAAGGACACGGCAACCCGGGACCTCGTCTCCGCCCGTCTCGCGACCCTCGGCATCGAGACCGCGCCCTACTTCCCGGCGATCGATCGGATCGATCCCTACCGTCGGAGCCCCCGCTCTCCCGAGTCGCTCCCGGTGACCACCTCACTCTCGGGGCGGGGGCTGGCGCTGCCTTTCCATGCCGGCCTGACCGTGGAGGAGCGCCGGAGCGTCGTCGAGGCGGTCGGACGCGCCCTGCACCCGGTCTGAGCCTCCTCCTGGGCGCCCTTTCCCTCTTCGGTTTCCCCCATTCGGCGGCTAGACTGTTGCCTGGGGGCGCTCCAGCGCTTCGAAGGGCGGGGGTCCCCCCGGGCGGACGGGCCGCTCCTCCTTCAGACCGGAGACTGCGGACATGCACGAAGCCAACTCTCGCCGAGCCTCCGCCGAGTTCCCAACGGGGGACTCCGATGCCTCTCGTCTTCGGGATCCCGCCTCCGAGTCGCCGGAAGAGGATCGCCGCTGGGTCGAGGAGGCGCGCCTCGGGGATCCCCGCGCCTTTGAGCGACTCGTCGAGAAGTATCAGGATCGGGCCATCGCCGTGGCGCGGAGGTTCGTAAGAGACGAGGAGCTGGCGCGCGATGTCGCGCAGGAGGGTTTCGTCCGGTTGTATCGGTCTCTCCACCGCTACGACCCTGAGCACCGCTTCTACACGTGGTTCTACCGAATCGTGGTGCACCTCGCGATCGACGCCACTCGGCGCAGGACACGCGTTCGAGACCTGCTCGAGGCGCGGGCGAGGGAGCCGTCTCCGACCGTTCCCGACCCCGCCTGCTCACTCGAACAAGCGGAGCTCCGGGAGAGGGTCGCCGTCACCCTGGAGCAGGTGCCACTCAAGTACCGCATGCTTCTCGTGTTGCGGGACCTGGAGGGGTTCTCCTCGAAGGAGATCTCGGAGATCTCCGGCTCGAATCACGCGACGGTCCGCTGGCGCCTCCATCGGGCCCGCGAGATCTTTCGAGGGCACTGGGAGCGCGGCGAGGGCGGATCGGCCCGCGACGCGAACCCAACAGAGGGGACCGGCGCCCCCGGGAAGGTGCGTGAGCGGTGAATCGATTCGATCGCAACCCCGCCGACTCCTCTCCCCTCGCCGGGAGCCGGGCTCTCCCGGACTGGACGTGCGAGACCGCAGAGCGGTTCCTCTCCTCACCCCCCTTCCAGGGAGAGGGGTCGATTCCCACGCCTCTCCGTCAGCACCTCGCGCGTTGCTCCGCGTGTCGCCGCGAGGCCGAGGGGGCACTCCGCGTCGGTCCACTCCTGCGCCGGGCCCTCGGCCCCGCGAGCCTTGAAGGGGCGTCCACGCTCGACCCGCGGGAGTCCGCCCTCTTTCGACGCGGGGTTCGCGCCTCGATCCTCCAGGAGCCCGTTCCGGTGCGTCGACTGGAGAGACGCGGTTTCACGGGGGCCGCCGCGGCGGTCCTCCTCATTCTGGCGCTGTCGCTCAGCCTTCTCGATTTCCCCCGCGCTGCCTTCTCCCCCGTCGAGACGGCGGAGTCCGGCGACGAGGGGCTGAGTCTGCTCCCGGACGGCGAGCCGTCGGGGAGAGCACTGTTCGGCGGAGACTCGTCGAGCTCCATGATCGAGGCCGCCAGCCTGCGCGCCGCCGCGCTTCGATCGGTCGACTTCCTCTCCGCGCCCCCGCCCGGGATCTACTCTCCGGCCCGCTTCATCCCGAGTGGGCAGGCGCCTCGCGGGGCCGCCCGGGAGGTCCGCTTTTGAGGTTTTCCCCCACTGCGCCCACGCTGCTTCTGAGCCTCCTCCTCTTCGGGGTGCTCGCGCCCGTCGGGGCGAGCCTGGGGCAGGACGACGATCTCGATCGTCTCGATCGGAACCTCCGCAATCTCGCAGATCGACTCCGACCTTCGGTGGTCGAGATTCTCGTGCTCGAAGGGCCTTCGAGCCCGGTGGGGGTGGAGGAGGGCGAGCCTCCTCGGGTTCTCCAACGGGCCTCCGGTCTCGTCGCTTCCAGCCGGGGCGAGGTCGTGACCATCCTCGACGCTCTGGTGCAGGCCCCGGACCGCGGGTCGAGCGGGGCGCCCCGCGTCCGGGTCAATTTCCACGATGGATCGACCTCGGTGGGCTCGCTTCTCGGGCGGGACTCCCTCACCGGGATCACCCTGCTCCAGACGAGCGGCGAGCGCCGGCGTCCGGTGAGGGTGTCCAGCCGTCCCCTCGCGGTGGGATCCACGGTGGTCTCCGTCGGCGCGGACTCCTTTTCGCTGGGGGTCGTCTCCGATCCAGCGCGCGGGGTCTCTCTGGGCGGCTATGAGTTCCCGAGGGGAGTCGTGACCTCGATCCCCGCTGGCGCGGGGGATCGGGGAGGGGTGCTCGCCGATGTGCGGGGACGCCTCGTCGGAATCCTGGCCTATTCCCTTGTGGATTCCAGCGCGGGCCAGCGGTCCGGTCAGCGGACCGTTTCGCCGGCAGCGGGCGCCTCGCCGGGCGCCGCGAAGGACGGGACGGTCGGCTCGACGTGGAGTGCCCCACGCCTGGAGAGGCGACTCGCCACCAGCGCTGAGGGGGATCTCGTGGCGATCCCCAGCGATCTCCTCCTCAGGATCCTCCGGGACCTGCGAAAGGAGGGGGTGGTCCAGCGCGGCGCGATCGGGGCGGGCTTCAAGCTCTTCCAGAACTCGGGGCGGCGCGACACCGATCATGACCACGATGGTGATCACGACCATGACCACCGGTGGGCTGGGCACTGGACCCTCTGCGTCGAATCGGTGACCCCCGGCGGGGCCGCGGCGGCTGCGGGTCTGGTTGTCGGAGACCTCATCCAGTCCGTGGGAGGTCGGGAGATCCGGGAGTCCGCCGATCTGCTCTGGTTCCAGGAACTGGTCGAGTTTGGAAGGATCGGGTCGATCCTCAAGCTGCAGGTCCTTCGGCTGACGCCGGGGGGCATCAATCGCCGGAGCATCTTGCTCCAGACCGTCAGCTCGACCCGCGAAGGGGCGGACGAGGACGCCGAGAAGGCCGGTCGTCGCCCCTGAGCCGGGTGACAGCCCGAGACCTCGCAACCTCCTCCTGCCCCCCGCGGTTCGGGGCCTTGCTCCCCCGGGGGAACCCGCTACCCTCGGCGCTCATGAGGCGACGGGGCTGTAGCTCAATTGGTTAGAGCAGTGCGCTCATACCGCATCGGTTCCAGGTTCGAGTCCTGGCGGCCCTACTCCTCCCCCTTGCTTCACCTGCGTGGTCTGGCGCTTCCCCGCGAACCGCGAGGTCCATTCCCCTCTCGGAGCCCCTTGGGTTACACTCCTGAGATCCTGCGGATGGAACGGGCGCACTCGCGACTGCGCCCTCCCTGCACGGATCCCGACGATCCCGCGCCGCATCGGGGAGCTTCCCGTGCCCGGGTCGAGGGCCTGTTCGATCGATGGGAGAGCGCCAGCCATGAAGCCGAATCGTATTCTCGTCCGCCCTTCGGGTGCCACCGGCACCCCCTCCACCCCGATCCGGATCCCCGGAGAGGTGGTCGAAGGAAAGATCTCCGGTTTCGACGGGGATGATGTCCTCGTCGATGTCGAAGGCGGGGGCAAGGCGGTCATTCCTCGCACCGACTTCAAGTCCTTGCCAACGGTGGGGGACGCGATCTCGGGCACCTACCTCATCGACGACCGCGCGCTCGGAGCGGCGATCCTGACCTGTCAGGTTCCCGAGACGGAAGTCGCCGCGGGCGGCGTTCGCCCCGGCATGTTCGTCAAGGGGGCCGTCGTCGAAGCGGGCAAGCCCGGCCTCCGAATCCGGGTGGGGGAGACGCTCGGGTTCATTCCCGCCTCGCAGCTGCCGGCCGGTGTGCTGCGGGAGCCGGGCAAGCTGCTGCGGCAGGATGTCGCGGCGGTCGTCGTCGATGTCCGGAAGGGGGAGATGTCCCTCAGCCTCCGGACCGTGCTCGATCGGCGGAAGCAGCGCCAGGAGCAGCAGCGGCTGGCTTCCTTCCACGAGGGCCAGCGTCTCTCCGGGACGATCGTACGCAAGACCGACTTCGGCTTCTTCGTCGACATCGGGGGGGTGGACGGACTCCTGCACATCTCCCGACTCGAGCGCCACAACGAGCAGCGCAAGGGTCACGGCGAGGAGCCGGTGGCGCTGGAGGTCCAGCAGTCGGTCGAAGTCGTCATCAGCAGGATCGACCCGGATCGGCAGCGGATCGGGCTCGATCTCCCGGATCCGCAGGATCCGAGTGCCGGCTACGCCCCGACGCAGGACTCCGCGTCCGCGGACGAGGTGACCGGAATCCTCCGGGACCTCTCTTCCGAGGGCGCGAACGTCTTCGTGGTCGACGAGGGGATCGAGGGCTTCGTGAGCAGCGCCCGCTTCGGCGGTCAGTCTCCCCGCCCCGGGGAGTTGCGCCGATTCCGGATCGTGTCGAGGGACGCGGTCACGGGGCGCCTCGAGCTCTCCCTCTCCCTGCGCGCTGAAGATGAAGAGGACGACGACTTCTGATCCTCACGACTTCTTGGTTCGTGGAGCGCGGCCCCCCTCCCGAACGGGGAGGGGGGCCGCGCGTCCGTTTCGGGGGGCCGGCCGGGCGGAAACGCCGTCATTGAGTAGCAAGATGCTGTCTTGCAAGGGTTTGCGCTCGTGGGGGTGCCGGAGGCTCGCTCGCGGGGTAGTCTTCTCCATGGAGCCCTTCTTCCGGGGCTTCAGGAACGAGGCTTGCCATGCGCATTCGGTCCTGGACTCAGGTTTCCCGTCCCGCCCCCGGCTCCTTCTCTCACTTCGGGGGGCTGTGGGAGTTCCAGCTGAAGAGCGGGGAGCAGACCCCCCGCCACTCCCAGGGGAGCGAGGAGATCATCGTCGCCCTCGAGGGGGAGGGGGTCGTCACCCTCGCGGGGCAGCCGATCCCCCTTCAACCGGGGGAGGTCGTCTGGGTTCCGGCCCGGACCGACCACTCCATTGGAAATGCCAACGGGGCCACCCTCCGGGGGCTCTCGATGGAGATCTCCCTAACTGGTGCCGAAGAAGAGACTTCCGGTGACGAGAAGGTCAGCGAGAGTGACCTGGAGTCGATCATCGACTCCATCCCCGATCAGGTCGACGAGGCGACCAGCCTCCAGCTGATCATCCAGCTCTTCGACACCGCCGGGATCCTCTCCGAGCAGATCGACGACGCGATCGGGCTGGAGAGTGAAACCGGGCTCGCAGCCCTGCAGAACATCGAGCGCCGGGTCATGGACGCGGTGGTCCGCATCTCGAGGAGCTACACCAGCGAGGATGGGCTCTTCCCCCGACGCTTCTGATCCCTCCGAAACCGGTCCTGTCCCACTTGTGAGCCCGATATGGTCGCGATCGACCATATCGGGCTCGCTTGTCGTTCTGAGGGGCTCGTGGCAGAATGTCCGCGGCTGGCGAACCTTCTCCGTTTCCACTCGAGCGCCCGCTCGGGGGGTCGTCGGGAGCGGTCCTTTCGGACCGTTTTCCGGGGCGCGACCTCTCCGGGGAGGAACTCGGGGCAGGACGCCGCGCTCGCCTCGTGCGCCGCTCCGCCCAACTCATGGACCGCGTCCTCGGCTCCCGACTGGAGTCGGGCGGGCTTCATCGGTTGGGGGGACCGGGTTCGGGCGGTGGCGGTGATCCTCCGGGAGCGGGGTTCCCGAGCGCGAGTGATCGCGCTCCTGGCATTCGGAAGGATGGCTCGGTTGATCCGCAGCGGAAGCACGCAGAGCGCGACGTCGAAGAAGGACGCGAAGAGCTCGAAGAACGATGGAGCGGGGGGAGCAAGGGGAGGCGCCGATCGGGGTGCGGCCGTGCCGGAGAACGGGAAGGGGCTCGAGCCTCAGCGCAAGCAGGCGCTCGACTTCGCCCTCCAGCAGATCGGCAAGAAGTGTGGCCAGGGCGCGATCATGTACCTCGGCGATGAGACGCGCCGTCAGGTCGACACGATCAGCACCGGCTCGATCTCTCTCGACCGCGCCCTGGGCGTGGGGGGGCTTCCCCGCTCCCGAGTGGTCGAGGTGTACGGACCGGAGTCGTCGGGAAAGACGACGCTGACCCTTCATGTCGTCGCGAACGCTCAGAAGAACGGCGGGGTGGCCGCCTTCATCGACGCGGAGCACGCGCTCGACCCGACCTACGCCCAGAAGCTCGGGGTCGACCTCGACCAGCTCCTCGTGTCCCAGCCGGACAGTGGAGAGCAGGCCCTGGAGATCGCCGAGATGCTCGTCGCCTCGAGCGCGGTCGATGTGGTGGTCATCGACTCGGTCGCCGCCCTCGTGCCGCGCGCGGAGCTAGAGGGGCAGATGGGGGACAGCCATGTCGGACTTCAGGCCCGCCTGATGTCCCAGGCCCTCCGGAAGCTGACCGGCGTGATCCATCGCTCGAACACGTGCGTCGTCTTCATCAACCAGATCCGTGAGAAGATCGGGGTCATGTTCGGCAGCCCCGAGACGACCACCGGTGGGCGCGCCCTCAAGTTCTACAGCTCGGTCCGCCTCGACATCCGGCGGATCGGCTCGATCAAGAGCGACGGCGACATCAGCGGGAACCGCACCGTCGCCAAGGTCGTCAAGAACAAGCTCGCGCCCCCGTTCCGCAAGGCGGAGTTCGACATCATCTTCGACCGCGGGATCTCCTACCACGGCGACCTCCTCGACCTCGCGGTGGAGGAGAACCTCGTGACGAAGTCGGGGACCTGGTTCTCCCTCGGCAAGGAGCGCCTGGGGCAGGGCCGCGAGCGCGCGGTCCAGTTCCTGCGCGAGCACGAGGACCTCGCCCGCAAGCTCGACGACGATGTGCGTCGACGGGTCTTCGGCGACGCGCCTCCTCCCACGCCCGAGCCGGCGGATCCCGAGGCATAGATCGGCAACGGAGGACGGGGAGCCGCGTCCCTACGGGAGCGGGGCTCCCCGATCTCTCCGACCGGTGGCCCGGGAACGCGCGGGTGCCGTGCCCGAGAGATCCGCCCGAGGGGGCGGATCCCCTTCGAAAGGAATCGCTGCGTGCGAATGAACGCCTTCGCCCAACGACATCGGTCGGGGCTCCGTCCTTCGGCAGAGTTCCAGGAGATCGCGGAGTCGAGGCCGCGGGAGCGCGGGACGATGCTCCTCATCGCCATCGCGGTCCTGACGCTCCTTTCGATCATCGCCGTCACCTTCGCGGCGCTGATGCGTCTCGAGCGCAAGGCGACCGAGAACTTCCGCAACGCGGCGGGGGCGGAGATGCTGGTGGACTCCGGGACATCCGCGGTCATCGCGATGCTCCGAGGAGGCGCGCTCTGGGATGGCCACACCGATCTCTCGAACCGGCAGAGCCCGTGGCTCTACGGGTCCCGGACCTCCCGCGGAGATCTTCGGTACGGCGGCCTCGAGCCTCTCGATCGGCTCCAGAACCCGGAGAACTCCTCGCTCACCCTGGAGCTGGGCGCGAGCTACGCCGGCGCGGAGAGCAAGGATCGCTTCCGGACGAAGGTGATCGACTGTAACTCGCAGATCTACCTCAACGGCGAGCAGGACACCCTGGCCCAGATGCTCGACAACCTCGGGCAGGCGATCCGGAACAACCCCGAACTCAAGTACAACCCGCTCTACAGCGGCCCGCGCATGACCGGAAAGCAGATCACCGGGCGTGAGATCCTCCGCTTCCGGAGTCGTCTCCCGGGGCGCCGGTTCCAGTCGAAGTCCCAGCTGCAGGACCTGATCGGCGGGGAGAACTACAAGCTCCTCGCGGACTTCGTGACCGCGGAGGCCTGGGTGAACCCGCACACCGTCCGGTCGACCGATGGTCGCCAGCCGGTGCGACTCCTCCTCGATGGGGACGACGCGTTGCTCACCTCGGTCAACAACCAGCGGCAGGCGAACCCCAACGTCGAGGGTGCACCGCGGGTCAGCTTCGAGCCGCGGGCGCCGATCAATGTGAACACCGCACCGCGCGAGGTCCTCATCGCCTGCCTCGCCGGGATCGGGGGGCGTCGCGCGTTCCCCTACACCGAGGTCCAGGTCCAGCAGTTCGAGAACATGAACCGCGGCGTCATTGATGTGGACGGCACCCTGCCGCCGACGAACGAGGAGATCTCCCTTGTTCAGGTGCCGGTCTGGGTCTACTCCACGCCGCTCACCGTCGAGCAGGCGACCGACATCGCCGACCGGATCATCTCCTCGCGGAAGACGCGTCCCTTCAAGGTCTGGCGCAGCTCCGATCTCGGGGAGCCGGGCTTCGAGGACTTCATCGACGCTCTCCCCGAGACCGTGTTCCCGCCCGCCTCCTCGATCACCGTCATCAACCCGCGGGACCCGGGAGGGCGGTACAAGTCGCCGCTCCTCTCCGGGAACGAGGGCTCGGGGCGGATCTTCGGACTCGGACACGACCCGAACGAGCGGGGCGCGCGCCGGGCCGCCGGGCTGCCGGTCTCGAACCAGAACGCCTGGTACTTTGACATGATGCGCGACACCCTGAAGGCGAACTTCAACCCCAACGCGCGCCTGAACAAGTTCAATCCGAACCTGCCGGCCTATGTCACCGTCGACAAGGCGAACCTCGTCAAGCTGGGCAACAACGGCACCGATCGCAACGATGTGGTCGTCGGTCACACCACCGAGTTCTGCTTCGATTCCCGGGGGATCTACGAAGTCACCGCCTTCGCGGAGATGCTCGTCGGCGAGTCTCAGGCCGCCCTCGAGACCTACGCCGAGACGAAGCGCCGCTCGGTCGTGCGGATCTTCGACACGATCCAGCACACCACCCAGCGGCAGTTCGAGCGCCCCTTCAACGAGGGGGGGCTGGCCAGCTTCCGCGATCGGGAGTACGTCACGAGCTACCCCGATTCCATGGATGCCCTGGAGCCGGACATCTTCTTCGGCTCTCAGGACGACGGAAGGATCGAGCTCTCCGGGGCCACCGACGCCCGCCTTCAGGCGGTCCGCCCGGAGCTCCGGCAGAACCAGTTCGTCAACTCCTCGAACCTCCGCCTCGCCGAGACCTTCCGCTTCCGTCAGAACGGGGCCGAGCTCCGGACGACGGTCCGCCGCAACGGTCGGAGGGATCCGCAGGTGAACGAGCAGCTGCGGGAGGTCCTCGATGCCGACTTCGCCAGCGACGGCGTGAACTTCACCCGGCACTATGGGCGGAATCTCTGGAGCACCGGCAACATCTCGGACGAGGACGACCCCGCCAACATCTCGGAGCCCCAGATCGGGACCGCCGCGGACAACGGCGACTACCAGCCCGATGGGCTTCACATGGGGTTCGAGCGGGTCTCCCGCAATGGAACGCGGATCCTCCGTTACCCCGCGAACTCCTTCCGGAGCCGCCCGGGCTTCGAGGGGCAGATGGAGGGGCGCAACAACACGACCGGGAACCTGCCCTACTACCAGGGCGGCTTCTCCTGCTGGCTGAAGCTCGAGCACGACGGAGCGGACCCCATCTTCTGCGGGATCCTCAAGGCCACCCAGGTGATCCGCCCCGTGGGCCAGAACGTCGATGACTCCGAGGGGACCCAGACCTTCGTCTGGAAGAACACCAACGGCGAGATTCGGATCACCCGTCTCTACTACCATCAGGCCTTCCAGCGGGGGGGGCTGACGAACGCGGTGCCCTTGATCGGGGATGGCGAGGACCTCGAGAACGAGGATGTCATCGCCGATCCGCGCAAGACCTGGGCGCGCACCGATGTCGTCGTCGATGTGCGCGATTGGAAGGCCCACGAGTGGCACCACCTCGCGGTCGAATGGAACGACGAGGCGGACGGCGATCGGATCCGGGTGGTGCTCGACGGCGAGGCGCTGAACATCGTCACCAACCACAACCTCGGGTTCGGTCGGTTCTGCGCGCTCAACGAGTTCGAACCCTCCGATGAGATCCAGATCGGCGGCGTGCATCGGCAGCAGTCGGTCGACAACGAGGGGGTCTTCAAGTTCGGGACGAACGTGAGCGCGCGCTCGATGCAGCAGCGCGACCCCACCGTGAAGAAGATTCCCCTCAACGGGACCATCGACGAGTTCCGCACCTTCTTCGGCTTCTACGACCGCGGCAGCGAGGAGCTCGGCTACTTCACCCGGGAGACCGGGCGCTACGTGAACCAGTTCGAGGTCCCCTTCCCGGAGGGGATCCAGCGGATCCGTCTCCGCTCCCTCAACTGGACGGTCTACCCGCCGAAGCTCTACGCGGGGCTGGGAGTCCGCTGGAATCCCGGGACCGACTTCGTCATGCGGGCTCGAAACGTCGACAACTCGGGCGCCATCGAGATCCGGGACGCCGGCGGAGACGCCGTGCTGAACCAGAACATCTCCGGGCGCTGGCTTTACAAGACCGGCAATCTGCTCGGAGAGGTCGGCCGCCTCGGCTACGAGGTCGAGATGCGCGGGGCTTTCGGCGAGCAGCGCTACGGAGACCGGATCGTCAGCTCGCCGGTCTTCGACGATGTGACCCTCACCTACTACCTCCCCTCCGCCCGCGTCCTCATCAGCGAGGAGATGGAGTAGGGGAGTCGCCAGAGGGCCGGCTCTCCCCTCGGGGAGAATCGGCGCCGCGGTCGCCCGTGTTGGGGAGGACCGCCGGGAGCGGAGTCGAGCCGCCGGGCCGACGCAGCTCCTTCCGTTCTCTCCGGCCGAGCCGGGGGGCGGTGAAGAAGGAACCCAGACCAAAGGGGGAGCTCCCCCGGGAGGAAGCCATGTCGAATCCCACTTCCCAGAGGCCTGCGCGCGGACTGCCGCGCACGCTGCGCCGCTCGATCCCCGTGATCGCGCTGCTCGGCCTCCTGCTCGCCGGCGCGCCCGCGGAGGCGCAGTCGGAGAACAGCCGAGCCTACGTGACGATCGAGTCGGTGAAGGTGCGCGCGGACGATGACGCGCGCTTCATCGATGTCCAGGCGACCGTCTCGCTGCCTCCCGGGTGCAAGCTGGAGTTCGTGCTGACGCGACAGTCCGCCGCGGTGCAGACGAACCTCGTGACGGTCCCGGAGAACCGGAAGGTCCGGGAGAGCTTCAAGATCGAGACCCCGTCGCCGTCGGCGGTCCCCTACACCTACCTCACGCGGATCGCCCCCCTCGAGGACCAGCCCCGCGCGGTCCGTCGCGCGATCGAGGGGGACCCGAAGGCCTATCCGCCTTCGATCGTGCCCTTCCAGAAGTACCACTTCGACAAGAGCTTCCCCTCGGGGACGGAGGCGGAGATCGCGGCCGAGGTGGCTCGGGTCCGCAAGTGGTTCAAGTCGGAGTACACCGCGCTCGCCAAGCTCGATCAGGTCGTCTCGAAGGCCCGCAAGGAGGTCGAGGAGGGGACGGACTACGTCGACCGCCAGGGAGGCCTCGACGCGAAGAAGTGGCGGAAGATGATGGACGATGAGGTCCTCGAGCCGCTCCGTCAGGCGCAGAAACTTTACAACGAGGGCCTCGCCGGGAACCGCGCCGATCTCATCGCCTACCGCCCCGCGCTGGCCGATCTCCGGACGCTCTCCTCTGCGGTCGCCCTCCGGGCGACCTCCCGCTCGATCGAGCTCTACGAGGAGAAGGGGCTCTCCCCCGCGGAGGAGGACAAGGCTCCGGAGGCGATCGTCACGAAGGTGCCCGGCTTCAACAAGCGGGTGCCGAAGGGGAGCGACCTTCAGAAGATCGTGAATCGCATCAACGACAAGCTCGACATCGAGGAGAAGAAGGACGGGGGCCAGTGATGTTCGCACGGAGAGCCATGCCCCTCGCACTTCCTCTGCTGCTCCTGCTCGGAGCCTTCGCCGACCCCTTCGTCGGAGCCGCCGCCGCCCAGGAGGGGGGAGAGCCGGTCCCGGGGCTCGTGGAGCTCACCACCGCCTCGGTGAAGCCCTCGAAGGGGGGCTGGGAGCTGAGCTTCGTCGGGACGGGCGCCAAGCTCCCCAAGGGAACGGTGTTGAAGTGGTCGCTCCAGTGGCGAATGCAGTCGCTGCGGGAGTTCACCACGACACTGGGGGGGAACAAGAAGATCCGCGAGACGATCCCGTTCGAGGACCTCCAGGGCTACGCGGCGGACATCTTCCTCCGCCTCGAGATCGACTACCTCGCCCAGCCCCGTGAGGTGAAGGAGGCGATGGACAAGGACCCTGAGACGTTCCTGATGGAGCAGAACCCCTGGACCATCCGCTTCTGGGACCAGCGCTTCTCGCTGGGGACGGAAGCCCAGATGGAGAAGCAGAAGGAGGAGGCGCGAAAGTTCTTCCTCGACACGCTCAAGGGGGCGCTGGCCGCCGAGAAGAAGTTCAGCCAGAAGTCCACCGCCGCGGAGTCCGGGAGCGACTTCCAGAAGGGGGGAGCCTTCGACTCGAAGGCGTGGCAGCGCTTCGTCGAGAAGGATGTCCGTGATCCGCTGAGGGCGCTTCAGAAGAGCCTCCGGGACAAGGGAGGGCACCTCATGCTGCTCACGGAGTCTCGTGACCTCGGCTACCTGACGGAGATCGTGAACGCGATCGCGCTCCGCAGCTACGAGCGCTCGCGGACCCTCTACGAGAAGCTCGGCATCATTCCCGACAGCGCGGACTTCTCTCCCAAGGAGATCGATGTGAACTGCTCGAGCTCCAAGTCGAGCTACCTTCAGAAGCGCACTCAGCAGCTCTGTCGCAGCCAGAAGATCGACATGAACGAGCTCCGCTGAGCGACGCCTCGGGGCTTCTAAGTCATTGTAGAGAAAAGCCTTGGAGTCATTGACGGCCGGTGGACGGGCGCTTCCCGCGTTGACAGCGGGGGGCGCCCGTCTATCATTCCGAACGGCTCGGGTCCGCACCCGAGCGCGTCCACGGTTGGACGGTCCCGGGTCCCCGCCGCGTCGGACCCGTACCCCCCCGAGGGGGGAAGGGGAGATCTCGGGCTCAGCACGGGCTCTCCCCCTCCTCCCGGGAAGGCGTGTAGTGCATGGTGCCCTTCTCGGATGACTCCGCCGGCCGCGAGGCGCCGGGCGGAGAGGATCCGCTTGCGTCCATCCCCCGAGGCGGGGATGGCCCCGAGCTCGACCGTCTCCGCGCCGAGCTCCTCGCTCAGTTCGAGTCGGAGAGGCGGGAGCTCGCCCGCGATGAGGCGGAGTCCCCATCTCCCGTCGAGGAGGGGGGGGCGATGATCGGTGAGGGGGTCGACGACCCCTCCGCACGACCGGTTCGCAGCGGTCCGCTGCGGGAGCTCCTCGACGCGGAGTTCGATCGTTGTCATCGCTTCGATCCGATCCGTAGCCTCTTCGGGGACATCCGGACCTTTCTCCGCCGTGCCGTGGCTCGCGAGAACGAGGAGGATCTCCCGGTCGAGGAGTTCCGCCGCAGCGGCTGAGCCGAACGCCAGGCCCGAGGCCATCCGAAACGAGAAAACGAGAGGAGCCACGCGGGACACCCGCGTGGCTCCTCTCGCTTTGGTCCGGCACCGTGCCGCCCTCCTCCCTTGGGGGGGAGGGATCGTCAGGCGCCGATGTCCTCCCGCCGCGAGCATCCCTCGAACCGAATGCGGTCGGCGTGGGCGTAGGCCAGGGCCCTCGCTTCAACGAGATCCCGGCCGAGCGCGGTGACCCCGAACACGCGGCCCCCCGCGGTGACCAGACTTCCGTCCTGTAGACCCGTTCCTGCATGGAAGACCTGGATTTCCGCCTCCACGGGGGTGTGAACCTCGCCTTCGACCGGGAGGCCACGCCGATAGCTCCCCGGATAGCCGTCCGAGGCGAGGACGAGACAGAGCGCGGTCCGCGGATCCCACTCCAGCTCCAACCCCTCCAGGGTGCCGCCATCGATGGCGTCGAAGATGTCGATGAGGTCGGTCTTCAGCCGCATCAACAGCGGCTGCGTCTCCGGATCCCCGAACCGACAGTTGAACTCGAGGACCTGGGGGCCCTCGTCGGTCAGCATGATCCCGACATAGAGGAGGCCATGGTAGGGGATCCCCTCCTCCGCGAGTCCGTCGAGCGTGGGGCGGAGGATCTCACGATCGATCCGCTCCCGCAGGTTCGCGCTCGTTTCGGTGGGGCTGAAGGCGCCCATTCCCCCCGTGTTCGGCCCGGTGTTCCCCTCGTGGCGGGCCTTGTAGTCCTGGGCGGGCTCGAGCCACTGATGCTGGCGTCCGGAGACGAACGCGAGCATCGAGACCTCACGGCCCCGGAGGCGCTCTTCGAGAAGGACGACTCGTCCCGCCTCGCCAAAACGGGAGCCATCGAGCATGGCTCGGGCCTCTTCCTCGGCGATGGCGCGGTCATCGGTGACGACGACCCCCTTTCCGGCCGCGAGCCCGTCCGCCTTGACGACGACCCCTCGCGGGAAGCGCTCGAGAGCGGCGAGGAGGTGTCCTTCCTCCCGGACGACCTCGAAGCGGGCGGTGGGGATGCCGTGGCGCTGCAGGAACTCCTTGGTGAAGACCTTGCTGCCCTCGAGGCGGGCGGCGGAGGCTCCCACTCCGAAGACGGCGACGCCTCGGGCGCGCAGGCGATCGGCGAGGCCGTCCACGAGAGGCGCCTCCGGGCCGATCACGACACGACCGATGCCCTCCGCCAGGACGCGCTCCTCCAGGTCGGCAGAGGCCGCGACCGGGTCGAGGTCCCAGCGCGGGCCGAGGGCCGCGGTCCCGGCGTTCCCGGGGCAGGAGATCACCTCCGTGACGCGAGCGCTGCGGGCAAGGCTCCACGCGAGGGCATGCTCACGCCCTCCGCTGCCGACGACGAGAACCTTCATCCTGCGGACTCCTCCTTCGCTGAGGGTTCGGCGGTTGCGCCTGATCCGGGGGATCCGCCCCCGGGGGATGGTGACCCCTCGGCTCGGCGTGAGCGCGCGCGGCGGCTCGAGCGGGGTGCGCTGAGGAGATAGGCGACAAGGCAGAGCAGCGCCGAGTGCGGGGAATTGTAGGTCAGGTGCAGTGCACCATCCAGAAGGAAGAGACGGCGCAGAGAGGCGAAGGTGAACGCCCCCGGCGGTCTCGAGGGTCTCTCTCGCTCCGCTCGAACGCCGAGTCCGACGAGGAGCGTCCAGCCTAGCAGGGCGGGGAGCCCGAAGGTCGACGCGTCGTGGTGGAGCGCGAGCGGGGCGGCCAGCACGGAGTGGAGGAGGACGAGGCGAGCGCGGCAGCGAAGGACCCGGGGTCGGGCCTGCTCCTCTTCGAGTGAGTACCGGGTCACCCAGAGTCCATGACCGCCGATGAGGAGCGCCGGCAGCAGAGCGGCCTCGGGAGCCCCCGCGAGGGTGCCGCCGAGGAGGACCACGCAGACCCGCACGCTCCCCATGGCGAGCGGGCCGAGCCACGCGCGGTCCTTCACAAGGAAGTCGTAGAGGAGGACCGCCAGGAGGGCGCCGCCGGCGGGGAGGGCGCAGCGAGCGGGGAGCAGCGGCAGGAGGCTCCCGAAGGCCACCAGGGAGAGAAGCAGCCCCCGGCGCGCCGCCGCTTCCGAGAGGAGGCGCGCCGGGATGGGGCGGTGCGGGGCACCGACCGCATCCCGGCTGCGGTCTCGCCAGTCGTTCGCGCCCATGCCGAAGCAGTAGAGGGCGCTGACGGCGGCGAGGGCGGGCAGGAGGAGCGGGAGGGACTCCGCCGATCGCTCCGCGCCGACGGAGCTCGCAGCGATCCAGCCGGTCGCGAGATTCGTCCACGCGGTGGGAAGGAGCCGTAGTCGGAAGAAGGATGACCAGACGCCGAGCGACCCCCGGATCGACATCCTCAGCCGAAGAGCCGGAGGATGTCGTGGTAGGTCACATACAGCGCGAGTCCGATGAGGATGACGAACGCCCCGAGGTGGACGAGCCCCTGGACCCGCTCGTCCACGGGCGAGCCCTTGAGCTTCTCGATGAGGAGGAAGAGGAGGTGTCCGCCGTCAAGGATGGGGAACGGGAGCAGGTTGAAGACGCCGAGGTTGATGCTGATCATCGCGAGCACGTAGAGCAGCTTGCTGAACCCCTCGTCCGCGACCCGCTTGCCGATGTGGACGATCCCCACCGGTCCGGCGAGGTTCCGCGGCGCCACATCCTGACGGGCGAGGGCGCCGAGCATCAGGAAGATCCGCTTCCCCCAGACCACGGACTGGTTCCAACCCTCGGTCACCGCTTCTCCGAGAGAGGTCTGGATCGTCACCTGATCGAAGGGGAAGCCGACCCCCAGGGAGCGGCTGAGCGCCGTCGGGGTCACCGAGAGGTCGAGTCGCTCCCCGCCCCTCTCGATGCCGAGCTGCACGGCACCGGAGGAGGCCTCGCGGACTGCCGCGAACCGCACGAAGAAGTCTTCCCTCCCGAGCACCGCCTCGCCGGCCACCGCCACGATCGCGTCTCCGGGGAGGATCCCCGCCGCGGCGGCGGCGCTCCCCGCCATCACCTGGACGACCCTCACGGGAGCGCGGGTCTCCACTCCGAGCGGAGCCGGGGGGACACCCTCGGGGACCCGGGCCTCGACGAACTCGTCTCTGGTCTGCCAGAGAATCGCATCTCCGGGCGCGAGAGGCGCGCCGGCGACCAGCGGCCCGTCGACGGGCCCACCGGCGAGGGCGAGGAGGAGGTCTCCCGGCCGGAGACCGATCGTGGCGGCGATGGAGCCGCTTCGGACCGCGGTGACGGTCGGGGTGTCTCCGACGAGGCGCAGGTCTCCCTCTCCGATCCGATCGACTCCGTCGATGAGGGCGCGTCGAGGGACATCGCTGGCGCTTCCGTCCGCGAACCCGACGCGAACGGTGGACGCATCGGCGGGGGTGAGCGAGAGGACGCTCCACATGTCGATCCCTGTGACAGGCGTCCCGTCGATCGAGGTGATCTCGGCGCCGACCGGGAAGTGGTCGCGGAGGGGGGAGCCCGGCTGAACTGCACGGACGCGCGTCCCGCCCATCACGATCCCCAGCAGCTCGGGGCCGGTGCGCTCGATCGAAGCCGTGGGAATCGAGAGGTCACGGGTGGCGCCGGATGCGTCGGAGACCGTGAGCTCGATCGATCCCTCGCGCCCCGACCAGAGGAAGGCCTCGAGCGCCGCGAACTGGCGGGAGAAGTCGAGCCCGTCGGGCAGACGGACGGGACCGTCGCCGGTGTTGAAGCGGAAGCTCTCGACGCGATCCCCGACCTGGAGTCCGGCGGTGGCGGCCGCAGAGCCGGGAGTGACGGCGGAGACGACGGCGGATGAGGCGGGCTGGATGCCGATGGCCATCATCCCACGGGCGCGGTCGAGGCGGGGGGTGACCTTGGTCTCGACCCGCTCGCGCTCGCCGTCCGCGCCGGCCCGCTCGACCTCGATCGTGAGCTCGGCGTCCCGGGACGAGAGCGCGAGGCTCGTCTGGAGATCGGTGAAGTCACGCTTCGGATCCCCCGCCAGCGAGACGACGCGGTCTCCGCTCCGGAGACCCGCTTCCCACGCGGGGGAGTCGGGCGCGATCGGACCGAGCCGGGTGCTCGGGAAGGAGACCCCCATCGGGAAGGCGATCGCAAAGAGGATCACGCCGAAGATCAGGTTCATCGCCGCGCCCGCGACGAGAACGAACGCCCGCTGGGACGGAGACTTGGAGGCGTACTCATCCGCCGCCCCCGTGCGCGGGTCCTGCTGCTCCTCTCCCGCCATCTTCACATAGCCGCCGAAGGGAAGGAGGCCGATCACGTACTCCGTTTCCCCGCGGCGCAGGGCGAAGATGCGGGCCTTCCAGCCGAAGATCGTCGGCTGGAAGCCGAGGGCGAACGTCTCGACCCGGATCCCCACCCGCTTGGCGGCGAGGAAGTGCCCCAGCTCGTGGACGAAGATCAGGAAGCCGATCCCGAGGATCGCCAGCAGCACGTTCACGATGTCCAAGAAGCGACTCGCTCTCTGGTCTCCCGGTCGATCTCCAGGAGCCTCGTCCAGTCGGTGGCCGGCTCGCGTTCGTGCTCCCGCAGCGCGCGCTCGACCACCTCGAAGATGCGGGGGAGGGAGATCCTCCCGGCGAGGAACGCCTCGACCGCGACCTCGTCCGCCGCGTTGAAGACCGCGGGGAGCGTACCGCCTCGACGGCAGGCCTCATAGGCGAACTGAAGGGAAGGGAAGGTCTCGTGGTCGGGCTCCTCGAAGTCGAGTCGCCCGATCCCGGCGAGGGAGAAGTTCGATGGCGGACCCTCCCAACGAGCGGGATGCCCGAGGGCGTAGCGAATCGGGATCTTCATGTCCGCAGGTCCGAGGTGGGCGAGCCAGGAGCCGTCCTGAAACTCGACCATCGAGTGGACCACCGACTGGGGGTGGACGACCACCTCGATCCGGTCGACGTCCACTTCGAAGAGGTGGTGGGCTTCGATCACCTCGAGACCCTTGTTCATCAGCGTCGCGGAGTCGATGGAGATGCGACTCCCCATCGACCAGGTCGGATGGCGCAGCGCCTCCTCGGGGGTGACCTCGGCGAGCGCGCCCCGATCCCTCCCTCGGAAGGGGCCGCCCGAGGCGGTCAGGACCAGCTTCCTCACCTCTCCACGTGACCCGGCCCGGAGGCACTGGAGCAGCGCGCTGTGCTCGGAGTCGATCGGAATGAGCGGGGTCCCGGTCTTTCGAGCGAGGCCGGTCAGGAGCTCCCCGGCGATCACGATCGACTCCTTGTTCGCGAGGGCGAGCGGGATCCCCAACTCGAGCGCTCTTCGGCTCGCCGGGAGCCCCGCGCCGCCGACGATCGCATTGATGATGAGGTCGGGCGCGCTGCGGTCGATCAGTTCGAGGATGGCCTCGTCTCCGAAGGTAAGGCTCATGCCGGCCGGGGGCTGGACGGGGGTGGAGGGCTCGCGGGCCACCGCGACATGAGGGACCCCATGTCGCTCCGCCTGAGACAGGACGCCGGCGAGGTCGGTGCCCGCCGCGAGCGCCACGACTTCGACCCGGTGGGGGTCTTCGGCGCAGACCTCGAGGGTCTGGACTCCGATCGAGCCGGTTGAGCCGAGCAGGGCCACGCGGAGCGGGGGCAAGAGGTCTCCTCCATTCGGGCGGGGCGGCGGGCCCCGAACCACAGAGTGCCAGATCGATCCGCCTCGTGCATCCGGTGCTCGGCGATCGGGCCCGACCGCGTCATGATCCGCGGGGGTGGTCACCGATCGGACGGTCGGCTAGAACGGGCGCGCGCGAAGGAGGACACTTGCGGAGAGAGCTGTTCCGGATCCCCGGTCTCGACTGGCCGATCTACGGCTACGGGACCATGGTGCTCGTGGGATTCCTCCTCGGCTATCTGCTCGTCATCCGCGGCGCGCGGCGGGAGGGGATTCCTCCGGAGAAGATCCAGGACCTGCCGATCTGGATGGTCCTCAGCGGACTGCTCGGGGCCCGCCTGTTCTACTTCATCCAGTTCTACTCCGAGGAGTTCTCCGGCGGTCGGTGGACCCGCCTCTTCCGCATCTGGGAGGGCGGGCTCGTCTTCTACGGCGGCCTCATCCTTGGGGCATCCGCCTTCCTCCTCTACTGTCGTCGGCACCGACTCCCCGTCCTCCCCATGCTGGACGTGATGGCGCCTGCGACCGCGCTGGGACTGGGTTTCGGCCGCATCGGCTGCTTCCTGAACGGGTGCTGCTGGGGCAAGGTCTGCGACGCCGCGCACCCCCTCGCCGTTCGGTTCCCCGAGGGGAGCCCTCCCGCGCTCGCGAGCCCCCCGTCGCCCGAGGGGCTCTCTTCCTGGCTCCACCCGACCCAGCTGTACTCGTCGGCGAACGCCTTCCTCCTCGCCCTGCTCCTCTGGGTCATCTGGAGGCGACGGCCGGCTCCGGGCACGGTCGCCGGGTTGCTCTTCCTGCTCTACGGGCTCAGCCGCTACTCTCTGGAGCGACTCCGAGGAGACCACGCCGTCGGTGAGGGGCTCTCCACCGTCAGCCAGCTGATCTCCAGCGGGGGAATCCTGCTCGGCGTCGGGCTGATCGTCCTGGCCCGATGGGGCAGGGGGGCGAACCAGAGCCGCCAGAGCTCCGAAAACGGCCCCCTCTAAGTCGAGACGAGAAGATCCCTTGGGATCCTCAAAAAAACTCGAAAGCCGCCTTGACGCCCTGAACGGACTCGCTACTATCCGTCTTCCTGATCCGACGAGGGGAACGGACGGAGCGATCCGACCCAACCCTCAAACCCTTTGAACCGCTGATCCTGGAGCGGAGCCGCCCCACGGGGCGCGAACCCTCCAGCCTTCGCACCGAGCGACTCTCGGGTCGCTTCCGGTGCGTTTCTGTCGGTCCCGGGTTCGGTCAGCTGCTCTTTGACAATTCGGACCCGTAGTCTTGAAGAAGGCTGGGTCATGTCCTCCGGCTGCTCTTGGAGCGGCCACCGAGATCCGTTCGGGGTTCCCGAGCTCCACCATTCCGGTGGGGGCGGCGAGCCTAAGATCTCGGTCGGGTTCACCGGTGGCGTTGTCGGGATCTTCCCGATCGCGACGCCTGGTGGCGGGGTCATGACCTGCGATCAACAACGAACGATCTTCCTTTCTTTGATCTGTCTGCCTGGTGGGCTCGCTTGTCGAGTCCGTCGGGTGACCCGGGAGCCTCGGGCCTGTCGTCTTCGGCAGGGTGGGGGTGGGTGAGGGCCTCACGGCCCCGTCGCTACCACTTCCTCGAGCGTCTTCCGGAACGAAACATCAACTGAAGGGTTTGATCCTGGCTCAGAACGAACGCTGGCGGCGTGGATTAGGCATGCAAGTCGAACGCGCAAAGCTCCTTCGGGGGCCGAGCGAGTGGCGAACGGGTGAGTAATGCATGAATACCTACCCCGATGACCGGGACAACCACTCGAAAGGGTGGCTAATACCGGATGTGATCTTCGGATGAAAGCTGGCCTCTGAATATGCTGGCGCATCGGGAGGGGTTCATGTGCTATTAGCTAGTTGGTGAGGTAACGGCTCACCAAGGCAATGATGGCTAGCCGGCCTGAGAGGGTGTCCGGCCACACTGGGACTGAGACACTGCCCAGACTCCTACGGGAGGCTGCAGTCGAGAATCTTCCACCAATGCGCGAAAGCGTGATGGAGCGACGCCGCGTGAACGATGAAGGCCTTCGGGTTGTAAAGTTCTGTTGGATGGGCGTAATCCCCTAGAGTTAATACCTCTTAGGGTTGAACTCCCATCGGAGGAAGCACCGGCTAAATTCGTGCCAGCAGCCGCGGTAATACGAATGGTGCAAGCGTTGTTCGGAATCACTGGGCATAAAGAGCACGTAGGCGGTTTGGTAAGTCAGCTGTGAAATCCCCCGGCTCAACCGAGGAACTGCAGCTGATACTGCCGAACTAGAGTGCGCGAGGGGAGAGCGGAATTCCTGGTGGAGCGGTGATATGCGTAGATATCAGGAGGAACGCCGGAGGCGAAAGCGGCTCTCTGGTGCGCAACTGACGCTGAGGTGCGAAAGCTAGGGGAGCGAACAGGATTAGATACCCTGGTAGTCCTAGCCGTAAACGATGGGCACTAAGTGGAGGGGCTCCCAAGGCCTCTCTGCCGGAGCAAATGTGTTAAGTGCCCCGCCTGGGGAGTATGGTCGCAAGGCTGAAACTCAAAGGAATTGACGGGGGCTCACACAAGCGGTGGAGCATGTTGTTTAATTCGAAGCAACGCGAAGAACCTTACCTGGGCTTGACATGTACGTGGTACCGAACCGAAAGGGGAGGGACCCTCCTTGAGGGAGCGTACACAGGTATTGCATGGCTGTCGTCAGCTCGTGTCGTGAGATGTTGGGTTAAGTCCCGTAACGAGCGCAACCCTTGTCCTTAGTTGCCAGCGAGTAAAGTCGGGGACTCTAGGGAGACTGCCGGTGTCAAACCGGAGGAAGGCGGGGATGACGTCAAGTCATCATGGTCCTTACGCCCAGGGCCACAAACGTGCTACAATGGTCGGTACAAAGAGAAGCAAAACCGCGAGGTCTAGCAAATCTCAAAAAGCCGGCCCCAGTTCGGATTGAAGGCTGCAATTCGCCTTCATGAAGTCGGAATCGCTAGTAATCGCAGATCAGCCATGCTGCGGTGAATGTGTTCCTGAGCCTTGTACACACCGCCCGTCAAGCCACCCAAATAGGCCGCACCCGAAGTCGCAGACCCAACCCTAGGGAGGGATGCGCCGAAGGTGAGGTTTGTGAGGGGGACTAAGTCGTAACAAGGTAGCCGTAGGGGAACCTGCGGCTGGATCACCTCCTTTCTAAGGGATTACTTAGAACTGCAGGTTGGGTGACCATCCTGTGGAAACTTGGGAGCCATCTTCAATTCTGCGGGTCCGTTCTTGAAACTCCAGTTTTGGACACTCCGTGTCCGCTGGGGGCTCGAGCGGCCTGGGTCTTCGCACCCATGCCGCTCGCTGTCCCTCCACGTGCACGGAGCAGCGACTGCGCTTCATTGGGCGTATAGCTCAGTTGGTTAGAGCGCATCCCTGATAAGGATGAGGTCGGAAGTTCGAGTCTTCCTACGCCCATTCTGACTCTCTCTCCTCGCAGGCGCGGGGGGAGCCCGGAGCTCTCCGGGACCCCGAAACGAGTTCGAGTCACTCAATCGCTTCGCGCGGTGAGGGGCCTTCGTTTGGGGAGGAGCAGATCGGATGTCGCGGTGCGACCGAGTCGTCCGATCGCGAAGCCGTCGCTGAACCCTGGAGATCTCGGCGCGGAGAGCTCAAGCTCGAGGCGATCCGGGACGAAGGGGTCCTGGGGGGATGTAGCTCAATTGGGAGAGCGCTGCCCTTGCAAGGCAGAGGTTGTCGGTTCGATCCCGATCATCTCCACAGTTTTGTGAATGAACCTCAACAGGAGTGGGAGCGTCGCCCTGCGGCCCAGGCTGCGGTGGAGATGATCCGTCCTTCGGGACACCACTTCGAGTTTCGAGCTCTTTGACAATTGAATGGTGTGGCAAGCGTCTTGTGACCGCGTGTGCATTTCGCGGTCTCGAGCGTTCAGCTCATTGTGCCCACGATTGCTTCGCAATCCGGCTCGCTCTCGAGGAGCGATCACCTTCGGGTGGTCCCGCTCCGGAAGGGAGTCCGATCTCCGATCGGGCTCGCTCCGGTGCGCCTCCTGCTCGGGCCTGGAGGAATGGAGTAATTGTGGTCAAGCTACTAAGGGTACATGGCGGATGTTCTGGCGCCAAGAACCGATGAAGGACGTTGCGTGGCTGCGATAAGCCTCGGGGAGCTGCTAAGCAAGCTATGATCCGGGGATTTCCGAATGGGGAAACCCTCCATGCTGAAGGCATGGAAGCTGGCACTGAATACATAGGTGTCAGTGGGGAACGGGGTGAACTGAAACATCTAAGTAACCCCAGGAGAAGAAAGAAACCTCGACTTCCTGAGTAGCGGCGAGCGAAACGGAAATAGCCCAAACCGGCACTATGTCAAGTCTGCAAGCGTTGTAGTGTCGGGGTCGTGGGAGCACCATCCCGTCTTGCAGGGCGGGAAAGAGGTTACAAAGGGTCGGTCTAGCCGAAGAGATCTGGAAAGTTCTTCCGTAGAGGGTGATAGGCCCGTAGGCGAAAGATCTGACCCCCTCTGGTGATTTCCCAAGTAGCGCCAGTCTCGTGGAACCTGGCGTGAATTCGGGGGGCCCACCCCCCAAGGCTAAGTATTCCTTGGCGACCGGTAGCGAATAGTAGCGCGAGTGAATAATGAAAAGAACCCCTGTTAGGGGAGTGAAATAGAACCTGAAATCATGTACCTACAAGCTGTGGGAGCCCTATGCCTTCGGGCCTGGGTGACCGCGTGCCTTTTGCATAATGAGCCGGCGAGTTACAGTCTGTTGCGAGGTTAAGCCCCTCAGGGGTGGAGCCGTAGCGAAAGCGAGTGTGAATAGCGCGTTCAGTAGCAGGCTGTAGACCCGAAAGCGAGTGATCTATCCATGGCCAGGTTGAAGCGGGTGTAAAAACCCGTGGAGGACCGAACACTCATACGTTGAAAAGTGTGGTGATGAGCTGTGGATAGGAGTAAAAGGCTAATCAAACTCGCAGATATCTGGTTCTCCCCGAAATAGCTCTAGGGCTAGCCTCAGGTAATTTAGCTGCTGGGGGTAGAGAGACTGATTGGGATTGTGGGGGCTTCCCGCCTACCCGTCCCGGCCAAACTCCGAATACCAGCAGTGGAACCCTGGGAGTCAGTCTGCGGGGGATAAGCTCCGTAGACGAGAGGGAAACAACCCAGACCGCCAGCTAAGGTCCCTGATACGTGCTCAGTGACAAAGGAAGTGTCGGTGCTAAGACAGCTGGGATGTTGGCTTAGAAGCAGCCACCATTTAAAAAGTGCGTAATAGCTTACCAGTCGAGCACCTTCGCGCCGAAAATTCACGGGGCTAAGCATGTAACCGAAGCTGCGGACTGTCTGACAGTGGTAGGGGAGCGTTGCACATTAGGGTGAAGGGGTACCGTGAGGAGCCCTGGACGACGTGCAAGTGAGAATGCCGGCATGAGTAGCGATAAAATGAGTGAGAATCTCATTCGCCGAAAACCTAAGGTTTCCTGGGGAAGGTAATTCCGCCCAGGGTTAGTCGGCCCCTAAGGCGAGGCCGAAAGGCGTAGTCGATGGACAGCAGGTTAATATTCCTGCACCACCGTTGAACCGTTTGACGATGGGGTGACGGGGTTTCGAAGGTCATCGCACCAGTGATTGTGTGCGTTTCTGACTCGAGGGTTGCTGTAGGCAAATCCGCAGCAACAGACCCAGAGGTTGGATCGAGCTCTTTTGAGCGAAGTGATTGGAGAGACCTCCAAGAAAAGCCTCTAAGGAGGGGCAACGGTGACCGTACTAAAACTGACACAGGTAGGTGGGGTGAGAATCCTAAGGCGCTCGAGAGAACCCTCGTTAAGGAACTCGGCAAAATGACTCCGTAACTTCGGGATAAGGAGTGCCCCTTCGGGTGATGGAGAACATCCTGAGCCTGGGGGGGTCGCAGAGAATTGGCGGTAGCGACTGTTTACTAAAAACACAGGTCTCTGCTAAGACGACTAAGTCGACGTATAGAGACTGACGCGTGCTCGGTGCCGGAAGGTTAAAGGGACGGGTGCAAGCTCAGAACTGAAGCCCCGGTAAACGGCGGCCGTAACTATGACGGTCCTAAGGTAGCGAAGTTCCTTGTCGGGTAAGTTCCGACCTGCATGAAAGGCGTAACGACTGATGCACTGTCTCAACCAGTGACCCGGTGAAATTGTAGC
>Ga0255767_1000904_pt1 | contig 26731 bp, 19 predicted proteins | sample 071ome_24_FD_179967 | JGI IMG/M metagenome (GOLD analysis project Ga0255767, IMG submission 179967) | Coastal salt marsh microbial communities from the Groves Creek Marsh, Skidaway Island, Georgia - 071402CT metaG (version 2) | ecosystem: Environmental > Aquatic > Marine > Intertidal zone > Salt...
TTTTCCATGAGTAGACTTAAATTGTGAGCCATGCATATCATCTGGGCTTGAATTGATTTGGCATTCATCGATTTCGCCCACGCTTTTTGTTCAAGTAATGCGTTTTTGATCTGGTCGAAAACTTTCTCAATATCCCAACGCATGCGATAAATCTGAACCAGAATTCCAGCACTGAGGGTCATTTCATTGGTGATAAATGTGTAGGGGTCGCCACTCTCTGGATCGATGCACTCAATTTTCCGTAACACGTCCTTGTTATCGAAAATAATTCGCTGGTCAGAGGTGACTCCTCGGTTGAGTGAGTCTTTCCTGTCAATGGGAAGATCATCGTTAATCTCGTAACTGGCATTCTCCTTGATGCGAGTAAGAAAATAGACACCGCCCTGTTGCTTACATTCGGCCCAAAAAGCAAAATCAATGCATGCCGAATCCCAAGCAATCAGTAACTTTTCACCTGTTCGTGCATGCGCATGCTTGCGCAGCTCTTTCCAGCCAGCCCGTTTGAGCGCCCGCATGTCATGCTCATGTTTGCGATCCACCTGATCGGCGCTTTTCATGTGAGTTAACGCATGAGAACGTAAGTTGAGCAGGTAGAAATGTCCGGCCGACCACTTCTTACCATCCTTTCGCGCTTCATGAGGGCTTGCACCATGCCAGTGTCCATCTCCGGCATAAATGTGGAACTTACGAAGTTCATCGTATTGAGCCAAAGGATCCTCGATTTGGTCGGCTACCTTGCGGGCGAGTTTGTCATTGGCTTCGGTTGCCAAGGAGAGTCGGCGTTTGCTTCGCAGGGAAGCAAAGAAAGTCTGCAGGCACAGATCCAATTTAAAAAATGGAGAGTATTGCTGGAGAAACCCACGTCCGGATTTAGCATCAAGAAGGACACGGCTAATTCCGAGTTGCAGCCACTTCAAGTCCGGTAATTCAGGACAATCCCTTTTGTGGCGACACGTATGAAAAACCTCAATTAAAGGTTTGAAGAATTTGCAGAAAACGTTAGTATTTAATAGATTACTGTTGACCATACAAATTTTACTGGTCACCAACGGGTTACAGCAAGCTAAAAATGAAACAAAAAACATATTTTCTCGCAGTTTTACCAGAAAAATCAGTTTTAAAGCCCTTGCAAATCGAGCCTCTCACATCCGCCCTCAGGCCTCGGATTTGCGATTTGAACCCCTCTTTTTGAAATTAAAGTTTCACACCGATCACTTCCGACTTCCCGATCAAAGAGCCTGATCGCGGGAGTTGTAACTGGGGTGTAGTAACCTATCTGGAAGAAGTACATGATTCGGACGAATGACAGGGCGATCCATTCCGGCACGATATTGTGTCCGGACGAAGCAAATTATCTGCTGGATGCCACCCAGGATGCAATTCTGGTCATATCAACCGAATTTCGAATCATTTACGCCAACAAAGGCATTGCCAACATGGTTGGTATGCGTCCCTCGGAATTGATCGGTGCGGATCTGATCGAAGTGTTGTTTGAACAACCCGATTCAGCGGCAGACGTCCTGACAGCCTTGGATTCCTGCCAAAACTGCGGTCGATGGGCCGGCATGCTGCAACTTTCCCAGGATAACGAAATCTCCATCCAACTCCAAACCCGATGGAGCCTTTTGTCCTCCTTCAGGGACCACTACCCCGCCATCCTGATGGTGGCCACCGACACGACCGAACAACGCAACCTGGAGAACAAGCTACGCCGCACGCAACGGCTGGAAAGTCTGGGAACCATGGCCACCGGGATTGCACATGACCTCAACAACATCCTGACTCCCATCGTGATCTGTTCGGGCATGTTACGCACAGCGACAGAAAACCCTCAGTGCGATCAGTATCTGGACGCGATTGAGAAAAACGCAAAGCGGGGTGCGGATGTCATCAAACAGATCCTCACCTTCGCACGGGGTGGAAGCGGCAAAAAATCTCATTTCAACATTGAGATCATCCTTAAGGAAATCACGCGGATGGTTGCAGAAACGTTTCCCAAATCCATTGAATGTCAGACCCATTTTTCAAGCAACGCGTGGCCCGTGCTCGGCAATGCCACGCAGTTGCATCAGGTATTCATGAATCTGCTGATCAACGCCCGCGATGCCATGCTTCTGGATGGCGGTCAGATCAAGATCTCACTTAAAAACAGACACCTGACTCAAAAGGATGTATCGCTGATGTCGGACGGCCGACCCGGAACTTATCTGGTTGTGGATGTGGAAGATGCGGGGGTTGGCATTCGCAACACTGATTTGGAGCGCATTTTTGACCCATTCTTCACCACCAAACAGGCCGACCATGGAACAGGATTGGGATTGGCGACAGTGCGGGGCATCATCCAGGAGCATGGAGGATTTATATTGGTTAAATCCAGTTTCGGGCATGGCACGCTTTTCAAAGTCTTTTTACCGGCAAACCCGAAAGCCATCATCGAAGAAGTTTACCCTACCTCACCCAACGAATTGACTCGCGGGAATGGAGAAACCATTCTGGTGGTCGACGATGAACCTTCCATTGGGAAACTGGTGTGCAAAGCATTGGAAGAAAATGGATACAGCACGATACAAGCGAAGGACGGAGTGGAAGCCATTGAAAAATACCTGCAACACAAGGCATCGATGGTCATCACTGATCTGGACATGCCACAGTTGAACGGCGTCACCCTGCTGAGAACTTTGAAAAAACTGGAACCCGAGCTTCGCACCATCTGCATCTCCGGCAGCGTCACAGATGATGTTTCCGAACAGCTGGGCAGTCTCGGCGTCAAAACGATTCTCAACAAGCCCTTTCAAATGCAAGCCCTCTTGACTCAAGTCCACCAAGCGCTTCAGAAATAAAAAAAACAGATCAGCTCGGCTATGAGTTGATGGAGCAGGCCATGCAAATTCACCACTCGGCGGCGAAATTTTCACCACAATCCGGGGAAGAATCTAAAAGTGTGGCCTGTATAAAAAATCCCTGCTTTTTACTGAACAGTGAAAGACTGACTGACAAATCCAATCGACCACAAAACTTTGACAAAATCATTCATTTGTCGACAATTCGCCTATGATGATCAACTGGATGAGAACCATGTTCTTTGGCGGCTTGTTAAGCGCGGCTATATCCAATATCGCCATTGGAGCCGAACAGGACCATTTGCCGGTGGAAGCCAGGTATCAGGCCGGTGTTCCCAAGGGCAGCGTCACCGAATATGTTTGGGACAACAGTGAAGTGTTTCCGGAAACCTGGCGACAGTATTGGGTGTATGTTCCGGCACAATATGATCCGGACCGTGAAACGGCGGTCATGGTGTTTCAGGATGGAAAACGGTTTTTGGATCCGCGTGGCAATTTTCATGTCCCGGCCGTTTTTGACAATTTGATTCACGTGGGCGAAATGCCCGTCACCATCGGCATCTTTATCAATCCGGGCAACCGGGGCATCCCGGAACCCAATCAACGCCGCTACAACAACCGAAGTATCGAGTATGACACACCAAATGACACCTATGCGACCTTTCTGCTGGAAGAGATCCTGCCGGAAGTGGGTCAGCATTATCGTTTGAGCAAGGATCCTGAGATGCGCGCCATTTGCGGGAATAGTTCGGGGGGGATTTGTGCTTTTACCGTTGCCTGGGAACGTCCGGATGCATTCCGCAAAGTGGTCAGTCACATCGGCAGTTTCGTCAACATTCGTGGCGGTCACAGCTATCCCGCCATGATCCGCAAGACAGAGCGAAAGCCCTTGCGGGTCTTTTTGCAGGATGGCATGAACGATCTGGACAACGCACACGGAAACTGGCCGCTGGCGAACAAACAAATGGAAAAAGCGCTGCGTTTCATGGACTACGATTATCGTATGGTATGGGGAACAGGCGCCCATAGCTCGCAACACGGCGGTCAAATCTTTCCGCAAACCATGCGTTGGTTGTGGCGGGATTTCCGTTGATCGATCAAGTCCGCTAGAGAACGGGCGAAGGAATGCAAATTCCAATCAAATGGAATCATTCTGCCAAGGTTCCGGCTTCGCCACCGAACCCATAAACCAATCGACCGCAACCTTTACGCAAAAAATCTGTTAGAAACTACCAACTATGCCATCAACGCAAGACTCGGATGTGGAACTTATGCTGCAGGTTCAGCAGGGGGATCTTGTGTCGTTTGAAAGCCTGGTGGATCGTTACAAACAGCCCATATTCAATCTGGTTTACCGGATGTTGCGTGATGCGGATGAAGCGGAGGATATTGCTCAGAAAGTATTCATTCAGGTTTACAAAGCTTCAGAGCGATATCAACCGACAGCAAAGTTCTCCACCTGGATATTCACCATTGCCAGAAACCTGACGCTCAACGAAATCCGAAGGCGATCCCGCAAACCCAATACCGATTCGCTGGACGCAACTATCGATCCGGAGGGAGATCAGATCCCGAGAGAGTATGGAGATGTCAAAAGCAAGGATGCCAGAGAAGAAACCATGCGCCGGGAGTTGCTGGACCGGATCGATCTGGGCATTTCCGATCTCCCGGAAAACCAACGCGCAGCCATCCTTTTGTGCAAAGAAGGTGACATCAGCTACGACGAGATTGCCAAGATTCTCAATTGCTCTGTATCCGCCGTCAAATCACTGCTTTTCAGGGCACGAGAAACCCTCAAACGCCGGATCAAACATTATGTTTCAACCGGAGATTGGGTGGAATGAAAAAGTATCCCATCAAAATGAACCATCCAGAGCAACTTTTGAGGAAAAACAGTTTTAGATTAAATTGGATGTTATGAAAAACCGTAGTTACCAGGATTGGATTGACCTGCATTGGCAGCGCGCTCTGACACAAGAGGAAGCTGGCCAGTGGGAAACATTCCTCCACGAAAACCCCAGCCACCATGAGGAGTGGGAATGGGACCAACAATTGCTTCAAGGCGTGCATCAATTGGCAGATGTGCCTTTGTCCAATAACTTTACCTCGCGAGTCATCCGATCCGTCGAGCATCTGCAGCCGGAATCGGTGATTCAGGAAGAAGAGACAAGGTCAAGTGGAGCCGGCTGGCTGTCCAAATGGTGGTCCCTACCCGGCATCCGAATCGCCGGAACAAGCGCTGTCCTGTTGGCAGGTTTCTGGTTGTGGCAATGGGATCCCACCGCACCTGACATGGTGGAAAGCATCACCACGGTCACCCGGGCTGAAACCGTTCCAACGGTGGAAGAACTTGAAAACTTCGACGCCATCAACGGCTTGGCACAACCCCATCCCGATGTGGACTGGGAACTGGTGTTTGCGATGGATTGATCACCTGAGAGCGGCAAACGTATGAATCCATTTCCTTCCAGAATCGTAGCTCTCCTGAGTCTGACTGCTTTGGGCTGCCTGTGCATGATGTTGGCACAAGAGGGACCGAAGATACCGCCCTTGCGCACGGCATCCCTACGCACCACACCCAGCATCCCGAGTGTGAAGGACTCTCCAATCCGCCACATTAGAAACCTGCTGGAAGCGGAACCGGAGCAACGTAAGAACCTTTTGGATCAGCACACACCCAACACACGCGCATTCTGGGAACGTAAAGTGACGGAATACGCCGCCATGGAGGCAAAGGAAAGGGACCGACGGCTGCGGGATGCACAACTGCATTGGTACCTGATGCTGATTGTCCGGACCCCATCGGATCAACGGGAGAGCAAGTTGCTCGAAATTCCGGAAACCGAACGTGGATTGATTTCAGATCGAGTCCGGGAATGGGAAAGCCTGCCCGCTGATCTCCAACTGGATATCATGGCCCATCTCCCCGCGCTGAGATATTTTGGACAGCTCGTTTCATTGCCTCCTTCGGACCGTGAAAAAGCCTTGGCTGAAGCCCGAAATAACGGGACCAGCGCGGAAAGCCTGTCCGCTGGTTGGAACACGCTGGATGCCGAACGCCGGCGATCCATGTTCCTCGGTTATCAAAAGTTTTTCACCCTGGAACAAGATCGTCAGGAGAAGGTGCTCGCCAAGATCCCGATGCCACAGCGTCAAACCCTTCAGTCCAGGCTGGATCAATTGGAAAACCTGAGTCCGGAAGTGCGACAAAAATGCCTGGAATCATTGCAAAAATATGCGCACATGACTCCGGAAGAACGCACGCTTTTCCGCACGACTGCCGAGCGCTGGAAACAGATGGAACCTGCCGAACATGAAGTTTGGAGGAAGGTGGTCAAGAGAATCCCTCCCATCCCAACCGTCCGGGCAAGATCTATTCCGCCCATCCCCGGAAAGGGGAAGGACGACACATTACCCCCGCTTCCCCACAAGCTTTGATCAAGGCGCGGTTTCGATGCGGTAGAACCGATAATCATCTCCCGCTTCGGCATCAACCAAGACCGTCACGTCGCCTTGTGCTGTGACAGCTTCCCCCGTCAACACCCAGGGGTCGCCCACGATATCACGACGGCTGTAGAGCTGGTATTTGATTCCGGGAGTGCTTTCGAAGGTCACCTGAGCGCCCTCCACCGTTACTTCCACACTCAGCAGGGCAAATGGAGATATGACCGATGCCGGGGTGGATGATGCATTCGTCGGATCCGATCCGGCTTCGAATTCCTGGGTATTGGTGTAACCGTCACCGTCTGCGTCAAAGTCAGGTGCAGCCTCTGATCCGGTCCAGCGAGTGAAATAAGTGCGCTGAAACTGATCGTTCAACCCATCTGCATTGTAATCAGGATCTTTGGGTACCACGTCGATGTATCCATTGGCATAAGCCACATTGTCTCCCTGACGCAGCTCGAAGGATCTGGGGCCAGGCAAGGCATCCTCAGCCACCGATACCTGGATGTACCAGGCATCAAGGTCACCAAAGAGGTTGGCTCGATATTGACTGAGAGTGGTTGTCACTCCGCTTCCTCGAACAGCCAACTCAGCGTCTTCCGGAAGATTCTCACCATAGACACCTATCCAGACATCTTGATCCCCCTGAGTCACGGCCGTTGGCGTACGATTTGTGGTCAATATATTCAACGAATTTACCTTCTGTTGGATACCTTGGAGGCGAAAGGCTGGCTCACCCTGTTGGACATCCACATCTGCCTGGAATACCCCCGCTGCAGTCACACTTACAGGAATGGGTTCAGTCGGAAGATAATCGGTCCGAATATCCTGAAAATCAGCAAAGTTGATCACAAACCATGGAATCAGATAGAGCTGCGAATCAACCGGAGGCAACGGTGTAACCCGCAGCATGTAATCCCCGGGCGGAACAGCGGTCATTTCATAGTATCCCTGCTCCCAGACAAGTGTCTTTGCCCGACTCACCGTGCCCCTGACTGGATTTCCATCCAAATCTTCCAACACAATGACCGCTCCATGCAGATTCTCATCCCCCATAGTCACCTGACCACGGATCTTGCCCACCGTGCTCAGGAAATTTCCCTCTGGATAGAAAGACTGCACGAACGCCCGATCATCATCGGTCAAATCAAGTTGTGAATTGACCCCGCGTTGCGCCTCAAAAACCATGGTGGAAGCGCCCAGAGTCGAATGCTCCATTCCTATAAAGTGGCCAATCTCATGCAGAGAAATGGCTTCCACACTGACAGCAAGTGGATCACTTGCATCATATTTTGTAAACCATTTGTAATCTGCTCCGTTGAGGACAATGTCGGATTCCACCACACTGAAATCACCAAAAAAGGCCCGGTAAGTCAGACCAAACCGACCCCGTATATCGTCCTTTTCACCATTCACCAGGGTGGTATCTTTGGTCCAGTAGATCACATTCTTGAAATCTTCCAGATTGATTTCAGGTTCACCCTCGATGAATCCTGCATCCTCAAAGTTGAGGTAAGATCCCGGAATCTCAGCCCATTGATCAAAAGCAGTGCGAACGGCTTCCAGTTCATCTTGCTTGTTGGATTCAGAATAAGCGCTCTCATCCAGATAATAGCGAATGGTTTGCGTTCCAGGAATGGCAGCCGTCGCGGGCAAAGCGCCGTTCGTGTCGAGTTTGAACCAATGCTGCGGAAATCCGTTGTTGCTCCATTGAGCAACGAAGGCATGGATGGGAATGGCAACAAGCGCCAAGATCAGAAAGCCTGTCGCTTTGAGAAACGTGTTACGTTGGAAGAACCGATTCATTTCACACCTCCCTGGACTTGAGCTTTGAGTGATTCAATTGGTAAAGGCAACTGATGAGGCATACGAAACCCACGAGCCTGAAGTGATTTGGAATCGGGCGGCGCACCGCCGTGGAACACGTTGCGCACGTATTGTTTTGAATCATCTCCCGACTTCAAAACCTCAAATTTTCCCTGGATCATCCCAATCGTAACGCCTTGACCCATAGAATTGATCCGGCAAAACACAACCGCTTCGTCACCGAGGTCAAACTGCACTTGATAAGCAACTTCGACCTTTCGAAGACCAAGGATTCCCCCGCCATGAACCACTTCGAACGTGTCCCCATCCACATCACCTTTCCAGACATCCTGGACTTGGAGTTTGATAGAAGTAAACACCCGCCCATCTTCGTCCCGGGAAACCTTTTTGGAAACAACCTTCCCTTGAAGCACCACATCGGCGGCTTCTGTAAGATCTTGAACGGACAATGGTAACAACGGACCGGCCTCAGCGGGTCGCAACCAGCATGACAAACAAACAAACAAACAAATCAATCGTTTCATAATTACAGACTCAAAAAAACGAGTCGCAGAAGGTAAGGCAAGTGACCCTGTGGCGCAAAGGAAATGATGGATTTTTGCCCTCTTCGGTAAAATCGAGGTAACCGCTCCCACCACACCCAGGTCAAAGGCAAGAAGGGTACATATATGAAAAGTCAGTCATCTTTTGTCATTCAATTGAATAATTTCGGTGGCTTGCCAATCCAAAGCAGTCGTTTATGCTGAAGGAAAACAAGAGACAAGGTTCACTCTGAGACCAAATCCCTAAGATGTACATGGACAAAACAACCATTTTCGGCAAATGGACTGCGATCATCGCCACCGCCGCACTGACTCCCACCGTCGGCTTTGCAGACGAGTCGCTGTCCCCTGCCGCCGCCGTTTTTCAGAAGGAAATGGTTCCATTCCTGAAGCAATACTGCTTCGAGTGTCATGGAACCAAGAAACAAAAAGCAGACGTCGATTTCGAAAACCTGCCGGCCAACACGGAAATCTTCAGAGACACCGAGCTTTGGGAATTGACCAGGGACCTGATGTTGGAAAACGAAATGCCCCCGGAGAAAAGTCCGCAACCCGGCATAGAAGACAAACAGCACATCCTGGATCTGATCGACAGCGAGCTGGAACGCTTCGACTGCGACTCCCTGTCCAATCCCGGCAGAGTCACCATCCGCCGACTCAATCGTGCCGAATATGACAACACCATCCGGGATCTCCTGGGTGTTGACTTCCAGCCTTCCAAAGATTTCCCCTTGGATGAAGTCGGATACGGTTTCGACAACATCGGCGATGTGCTTTCCCTGTCGCCCATCCTGATGGAGAAATACCTGAATGCAGCGGAATCCGTGGTGACCAACGCCATCCTTTCGGAGATTCCCGCCTGGCCACCCGTCAGCCGTCACCAGGCAGAACGATTTTCAACCATGGAAGATGACATCATCCGGGCGGAAGGTCCGGTGATGGGCTTCTATCGCGAAGGTTCGGCTAGTCAGACCATTCAAGTGGAACAATCCGGAGAGTTTAATTTGATCATCCGCGCCTACGGACAGCAGGCTGGACCGGACCACGCCAAGCTTGAGGTAACCATCAACGGTGAAAACAAACAAGTCATCGACGTGGATGCTTTTCAGGACAAACCACGGACTTACACCATCCAGGCCAAGCTTGAAAAAGGCGACAACCGCCTGTCCCTGGCCTATCTGAACAACTATAATGTCCAAGACCACCCCGTTGCCGAACTGAATGGTGACCGCAATCTGTTTGTGGACTACGTCGAGGTCAAAGGTCCGATGAACGTCGAAAGACCCGCTCTGCCCGCAACACATACCCGCATCATTCCAGGTCAACCCGAACGCGGAAAAGAAATCGCCTACGCAAAACAAATCCTGAAGCCATTCGCCAAACGCGCCTGGCGTCGTCCGGTCAGTGATCAGGAAACAGACAGACTCACCACCCTGGTTGCTTACGCGCTGGAGCAAAAAGCCACGTTTGAAGAATCCATCCAGGTGGCGCTGCAAGCCATCCTGACCTCCCCGTATTTCCTTTTCCGCTGGGAACTGGACCCGAGCGAAAGGGAAGGAGAAGGAACCCGCCAGTTGAATGAATACGAACTGGCCTCCCGCTTGTCCTACTTCCTTTGGAGTAGCATGCCCGATGAAGAATTGTTCGCCCTCGCCGATGAAGGAAGCTTGAGCGATCCCGACGTCATCAAACATCAGGTTGAACGCATGATCCAAGATCCGAAATCGGAGGCGTTCGTCACGAATTTTGCCGGTCAATGGCTGCAGTTCCGAAGTCTGGATACCGTCACACCCGACCCCACCCGCTTCCCGACCTACAGCGACGAGCTACGCCAGGCCATGCAGCGTGAGAGTGAACTCTTCTTTGCAGAGATCATGCGCACGAATCGAAGCCTGACAGATTTTCTGGACGCGGATTTCACCTATCTGAACGAAACACTGGCCCGTCACTACGGCATGGAAGGTGTGCAAGGCAAGGAGTTTCAAAGAGTTTCCCTGGATGCGAACAGTCAACGCGGTGGCGTGCTGACTCAGGCCAGTGTTTTAACCCTGACCTCCAACCCCACCCGCACCTCGCCCGTGCTGCGTGGCAAATGGATCCTGGAACAGATCATGGGCACCCCGCCCCCGCCGCCTCCGCCCGATGCGCCCCTGTTGGAAGAAAGCGAGGAAGCCGTGCTTTCCGGCTCGCTGCGCGAGCGCATGGAAAAACACCGCATCAAACCGGACTGCGCAACCTGTCATGAAAAAATGGATCCGATCGGATTTGCCTTTGAAAACTTCAATGCAGTTGGCGAATGGCGCGATCTGGATGAAGGCTTCCCCATTGATCCATCCGGCAAACTGCCTGACGGAACAGAATTCAATGGCCCCAAAGACCTGATCAAGGAACTCATGAACCGCGACACCTTCGTGCGGTCGGTGATTGAGAAAATGTTGACGTTTGCACTCGGGCGCGGTTTAGAATACTATGATCAGTGCACCGTTGATGAAATATATGAAGATTTGAGCGCCGATCACTTGAAGTTCCAAACCCTGGTACAATCGATCGTGCTCAGCAAACCATTTCAACTGAGAAATCTGGAAGGCGACGCTTTATGAAAAACACACAACACTGGACACGCAGAAACTTCCTCAGAGGCCTGGGCACCGCCTTGGCTCTGCCAACCCTGAGTTCTGTATCCCCACTGCGCGGACTGGCTGCTGCGGAGGCTTCCGAGCATCCGTTACGCATGGCATTCATGTTTGTGCCAAACGGCATGCACATGCCCGACTGGACTCCGACCACCACCGGCAGACATTTTGAGTTGCCCAAAATTCTCAGTTCACTCGAACCCGTCAAACGGGATCTGGTCGTGCTCAGCGGCCTGACCCACGACAAGGGACGGGCCAACGGCGATGGCGCCGGTGATCATGCCCGTTCGGCAGGTGTGTTCTTGACTGGCGTGCAACCCTTGAAGAGTGAAGGCTCGGAAATCCGCGCCGGGGTTTCGGCCGACCAGGTCGTCGCCAAGGCGATCGGACATCACACGCGCTTTGCTTCGCTGGAAATCGGCGCCGAAACCGGACGTCAATCCGGTAAATGTGATTCCGGTTACAGCTGCGCCTACTCAAATAATATTTCCTGGCGCGATGAAGCCACACCGATGACCAAAGAGGTGAATCCAAGACTCGTTTTCGAACGCCTGTTCGGCAACCAGATTCAGTCCGAGGAAACCGAAAGCCTGATACGCCGCAAACGCCTTCGAAAGAGCATCCTCGATTATGTGCTCGATGACGCCCATCGGCTGGAAAAACGCGCCAGCTATCGGGACAAACAAAAGCTTGGCGAATACCTGACCGCAGTGCGCGAAATCGAACAACGCATCGAACGGGCGGAGCGCGACGCGAATGAACGTCCGGACTACCTCGCCGAGTTCGATGCACCGGAAGGCATCCCTTCTTCCTATGAAGAACACATCAAATTGCTCGGCGACCTCATGGTGCTGGCTTTCCAGGCCGACGTCACACGCATCTCAACCTTCATGCTGGCCAACGAAGGCAGCAACCGCAGCTATCGCCCCATCGGCGTCAATGACGGACATCACTCCCTGTCTCATCACCAAAGCGATCCGGTGAAATTGGCAAAGATCAGTGAAATCAATGAATTCCACGTCCGCCAGGCCGCCTACATCCTGCAGAAGATGAAATCGATCCCCGAAGGAGACGGTACCCTGCTGGATCACAGTATGGTCGTTTACGGTGCGGGCATCAGCGACGGCAACCGCCACAACAACGAGAACCTGCCCGTGTTCCTGGCTGGCGGAGCGAACGGAAAGATCCAGACCGGCAGACATGTGAGTTACGAATTCGAAACGCCCATGGCCAACCTGCTGCGTTCCATGATCCATCACATGGGTGTGGAAGCAGACCATTTCGGTGACAGCACCGGGTTGTTGAGAGGTCTGGAGGGCTGATCTCCATACCTTGTCCACGTATCTTTGTTTTCAAAAACAAACTTTGATCGATGGCGGCTCCTGTTCCCGGTGACTGGCGCCGCCATTTTCATTGAATCATCATACTTTTACGACACCACACATTGAATCAACATCCATCAAAACCATGCGACCACTAACCACGGGACAAACATTGTTTTCCATCCTGTTGCTCATCGCTGGAATCGCGATCACATCAGAAAGCATCGCACAGGAGAAAAGCGTTGCGGAACTCATCGAAGATCTTTCCTCCGGTGACGACCGAACACGCAGGGATGCCGCCATGTTCCTCAGCGACCTGGCCGCCGAATCCAGCGATGCTGTCGAGGCAGTCCCGGCACTGGTCAAGGCCTTGGATGATTCCGAACAACAGGTCTGGTTTCATTCGGTCACCGCGCTGTCCAGACTCGGTCCCGACGCCGCTCCCGCCATTCCCAAACTGATCGATGACCTCGGTCGAATGAGCCGGCGAGGCGTGAACGTGAAATGGTACCGCAGCGCGCACGCCCTGGGACAGATTGGAGAGGATGCCGTGAACCCTCTTCTGGAAGCATGCGAAAACTCCAGATCCAGCATACGCGCCGGAGCAGCCAAGGCTTTTGAATGGATTCCGGAAGCAGTGGAGAAAAGCGTGCCGATATTGATCAAACTCCTGGAGGATGATGAGGAGGATGTGCGGGACACCGCAGCGGATACCCTGGGCGTCCTACCGGAACCGGCCCTTTCCAGTTTGAAGGCAAACATGAATCATTCCAATCCACTGACCCGCGGGGCGGTATACCAGGCTCTGGGTGTCATGGGTTCGGATGCTTCCGACCTGGCGGAACCACTGCTCGATCAACTTTCCTCGGAAACGGACACCACTGCCCTGCAAAAGGGCATCGAAGCGTTGGCCAAAATGAACGCTCCCGTCAAACCCTTCGTGGAACGTGTTCAAGCCTTGTTTCCGCGTCAGGAAGAAGCCATCCAACAAGCTGTGGCGAACGCCATCCTGTCCTTACCCGGCGAAGTGACGGTTCCGATGCTGGTTCAATTGATGGAAAACTCAGCATCGGACATCAGCGTGCGAGCGGCTGAGTTGCTGGGACACCTCGGCCCCCAGGCAAAGGAAGCGCTCCTGCCTCTTCTTGAAAAAGCGCAAGCTCAGTTAACGGAAGAAAAACCGACGACCATTTATCAGGATGCCTACACGGAAATCGGACTACCCGGCATCCCGATCCTTTTGGAACAACTGCAAACAGATTCGTCCGACGATGCTTCCGACCGGATCGCACCCATGCTGGCGGGATACGGCATGATTGGTGTGGATTCACTCAAGAAAGGGCTCCAAACAGATGAACCCGGGCAAATCAATGTCATCTTGAATGCATTCACACTGATGGAATCCCAGGCCGCCGAAGCAGCGAATGAAATCGCGGACTTGACCCGACACAATGAACCGGACATTCGTTCCGCAGCGGTGGAAGCATTGGCATCCATCGGCATCAAACCAGCCATGTTTTCAGAAATCATCGAGCCGCTCCTTGCGGACACATCGCTGGAAGTCAGACAAGCAGCCGTCGCTTCTCTCCAAAAAGTGCCCGAAGCAGCGGAAGGCCAACTCGGCAAGCTGAAGGTGTTATTGGATGATCCTTCCGCCGAACTCCGCGAGAGTGCCCTGCTGGCGTTGTCCAGTGTGGGACAAAGAGCCGCGGACGTGGCGGATCAAGCCGCCACGCTCCTGGCGGATCCGAACCTCGAGGTGAAAAAGGCAGCCATTCTTGCACTGGGCGCGTTCCGGTCCGCCCCTGCCCTGGCAATCCGGCAACTGGATTGGTTGGGCCATCACGGCGACAGTGCCGTGCGATTGCTCGTATTGGAATCCCTGAGCAAACTAAGTGACCAGGCCAAAGCATCACTCCCTCTTTTCGAATCATCCCTGGATCATGAGGACAACGCCATCCGCCTGGCTGCTCTGGAAGGTTTCTCAATGATCGAATCACAACCCGAGAAGCTGCTTCCCATCTTGATGCGTGCTTTGGAAGATGATGATCAAGCCATACGACACGCCAGCTTGAAAGCCATGACCTCACTGGATGATGAAGCCGCGCCCGCCATCCCTGCCCTGATCAAGAGACTGGAAGAAGGACAGGACCGCGATTTGGCGCTGGGGGTTTTGAGAAGACTGCCTTCGGAAGCGAATTACCTCGATCACTACATATCCGCACTGGAACATGATGATCCCGGAGTTCGGGCGTTCGGATGTCGTGCTTTGGGCAAACTCGGCAAAGAGGCAGAATCGGCATTACCCGCTTTACGCCAAGCGAGAAGGGATCGATATCGCTTCGTGCGCGACCAGGCCAATGAGGCCATCAAACGCATCGAAGGTTGAAGTCTTTGACACTGACAACAAGTATCTCCCATAATGAGGGCATGCGTATTGATGCCCATCAGCATTTCTGGGAATACGATCCGGAAGACTATCCCTGGATCACCGAAGCACTCGGTGTGCTTAGGAGAAGCTTTTTACCGTCGGATCTGGCACCTGAACTGGTGAAACGTGATTTGAATGGCTCCATAGCCGTCCAGGCAAGACAGACACTGAAGGAATCAAGATGGCTGCTTCAATTGGCGGAAACAAATCCCGGCATTCTGGGAGTGGTCGGTTGGGTGGATCTGTGCTCGGACCAAATTGAAGCGCAACTGAAGGAATTTGCACAGCATCCAAAATTGGTCGGAGTTCGACATGTGGTGCAGGATGAGCCGGATGACAACTTCATGCTTCGGCCGGACTTTCAAAATGGAATTTCAAAGCTCCGGGCTCACGGATTGACCTACGATATTCTGATCTTCCCGAAACAACTGCCCGCAGCCATTGAACTGGTCAAAAAATTTCCGGAACAACCCTTTGTCATCGATCACATCGCAAAACCACAGATAAAAGACAAAACCATCGCCCCTTGGGACACCCAGATGAAACAATTGGCAGCGTTTCCAAATGTCTGCTGCAAGGTATCAGGTATGGTTACCGAAGCTGACTGGAAGGAATGGCAGCCGGAAGACATGAAGCCGTATCTGGATGTTGTCTTCGAGGCTTTTGGTCCCGATCGTCTGATGTTTGGCTCGGACTGGCCGGTGTGTCTGTTGGCCGGAGAATATCAGAGAATTTTTGAACTGGCACATTCCTACATGGACCCCCTTTCAGAAGAGGAACGAGCAGCCGTCATGGGTGGCACGGCCGCTAAATTCTATGGGATTGAGGGTCGATCCTGATCCCCCTTCAACCAGGTAAGATAAAACAGGAACCTTTCATCTCAGGAAATCGATGAATCCCTTGCACGAACAGATTCAGGAAATAGCCGTTCAAAAACTCGGCAAGAAAACCAATCTTCGCAATGAAGCGATTGATATGGCTCCCTACCAGTCTTTCCTGAAAAAGGTCAGCCTGAAGCTCCGAACCGAACATCGAACCGGAACCTCCGGTATCAACATCGTCCACGCACGCTCCTTCATGATGGACCTGTTGATCCAACAACTGTTCAAGGATGTATCCACCTTGTATGCCGAAGAGATTCCCGCGAAAGCACAAATGGCAGCGGTTGCGTTCGGGGGATACGGCAGGCATGAACTGAATCCACAAAGCGATGTGGACATCATGATTCTCAGTGAAGGAGGCTTCAAAAAACATGGTGGCGCTGAAAAATGGATGGAGAAGTTCTGCGCCACGTTCCATCAAACCCTGCTCGATCTCAAACTCAAGTTGGGTTACATCACACGCAACATTGACGATTGTATTCATTTTTCCAATGAGGACGTAAAAACCAAAACGTCCCTGATCGAAACCCGGTTGCTGGCCGGAAACGGCACCGTCTATCTGAACATGCAGAAGGCCATGTTGGAGCAATGCGTCACCGGCAAGGAAAACGAATACCTTACCGCCCGCTTGAATGATCAACGCACCCGAAGACTCCGCTACGGGAACACACCGTTCATGCAGGAACCGGAAATCAAGAACGGCTGCGGTGGTTTGCGTGATTATCAAAACCTGATATGGATGGCCTATTTCAAATATCGGGTCAAATCGTTGGAAGACCTTTTAAAAGGGAATCACATCAACAAGGCCGAATATCGTCACCTCACCGAAGCCTATGATTTTCTTCAGCGCGTGCGAAATGAAATGCACTATCGGAAGAACCGGCCGGAAGACAAACTTTACAAGAGCATCCAACCACAAATTGCCTACGGCTTGGGATTCAAAGAAACATCACCCAGCAAACGCATCGAAGCCTTCATGCAGATGGTGTATTTTCACATGCGCCAAATCTTTCTGCTCACCCGGCAACTGGAAGAAAGCCTGGCACTGGACCCCAAACCCAAAGCAAAACCTTTCTGGCACAAATTCTTTCCAAAAGCGAAAGAGGTCGAACCACCCAAACCGGTGGACGGATTTCTGTTCGAAGGCGAATGGATTCGGGCAACGTCATGGCGTGTGTTTCGTGAGCAACCTCGCCGGATGATGCGCATTTTCCTGCAAGCCCAACAACGCGGCTTGCGCATCCACCCACGCACCGCACAAATGATGCGGCATGGTTTGCAGATCATCAAAAATTCCTTTCAGACAGATGAACACGTTCGGGAAACCTTTCTGGAAATCCTGACCGAACGCGGCAACGTCGGTCAGATCCTGCGCATGATGCATGAGGTCGGCGTGCTGGGAAAATTCATTCCCGAGTTTGGAAAGCTGACCGGCATGGTGCAACACGAGTTCTTCCACATGTACACCGCTGACGAGCACACCCTCATGTGTCTCGAACACCTGGATCGCATCTGGGATGCGGATGGCAATTATCACAAGCATTACACAGGTATTTTCCAAGACCTGGAAAACCCCCACCTTCTGTATCTGGCCCTGCTCCTTCACGACACCGGCAAAGCCACGAAAAAGAAGAGTCGATCGCACTCGGACATCGGGATTGATCTGGCTTTACGCGTTTCCGAACGTCTCGCACTTCCGGAAGATCACCGGAAAACCCTGGCCCTGCTTGTGGAACACCACCTGACCATGGCGGAAATCTCCCAGCGTCGGGACCTGGAAGACAATGAAGAAATCCAACGCTTCGCCGAAATCGTCGGAACGGTGGAACGTCTGGACATGTTGCTCCTCCTGACCTTCTCTGATTCCATGGGTACCAGTGATGAGTTATGGACCGGATTCAAGGAGGCCCTGATCTGGACCCTTTACGATCGCACCCGCCACATCCTTTCGGGCAATCCATTGGAGGAACAGGAACTTGCCGAGGAGAAGAAAGAAATCCGGGCATGGCTTCGGGGACAACTTCGTCCGAGCGTTAAGAATGATGAAATCGACGCCCACATGGAGCACATGCCCCAACGCTACTTTCGCAACCGCCCCCGGGCCATGATGGCTCAGGATATCACACTTGCCCACCGGTTCATGTGGCGTCAAGTGAGTCGACAGGATCGAGCGCTGGAACCGATTGTGCACTGGAGGCATGAAAGTGACCGTGGTTACTCGGTCGTCGATGTCTGCACATGGGATCGCCCTTCCATCTTTACAAAATTTGCCGGCGCCCTGACCGCAGCAGGATTGAACATTCTCAGCGCGCGTATTTTCTCCCGGGGCGACGGTATCGTGCTGGACAGTTTTGAAGTGGTCGATGCCGGCACCGGCATGCTGGTCAAGAAATACAAGCGCGACAAATTCAGCAACATCATCAAGGACGTTCTGACCGATAAAACGGACTTGGAAAAACTGGTGGAAAAAGCCAGTCAAACCCCTCCGCTTTATCAGGTCGTCGAGCGCGATACCATTCCCACCAAAGTCGAATTTGACAATGACCGCCTCCCCAGAAGAACGATTGTGGAAATCGAAACGGAAGATCAGGTGGGATTGCTTTACAAAGTGTCCCGTGTCTTCACATCGCTGAACATTGACCTTTCCTTTGCCAAGATCCTCACCGAGAAAGGCGCTGCGGTGGATAGTTTTTACATCAAGAACGCCGAGGGGGATAAAATCACCTCCGCCAAGGAGCAAAAGATCATCGCCAACGCTTTGACGAAAGCTCTGACACTACCCAATCGTTGAACCTTTCCTTTTATTTTCAGACACACATGAAATCACCTGTCATTCGATTAATCCTGATAGCTTTGAGCGTGATTGCATTGGATCAGGTAACAAAATGGATGGTCACTGAACGCTTGGCACTAGGAGAACAACGCGAATGGGTCGAAGGCTTCTTCCGATTGGTCCACTGGGGCAACACCGGGGCGGCCTGGAGCATGTTTCGTGGAAACAACCATATCCTGGCGGGTGTGGCGCTCATCGCCGTGGTGGTCCTCTTCATGGCCCGCAAACAATTTGATGTCCATCGTCCCATCGGCCAGATTGCTCTGGGACTCATGTTCGGCGGGATCATCGGCAACCTGATCGACCGTTTTCGAATCGGTCACGTGGTGGATTTCATTTACTTTTTCACCTACCGAAAAGACGGTGGAGAAATTGGGTTCCCCGCCTTCAATGTCGCCGACTCGGCCATTTGTGTCGGGGTTGCTTTCTTGTTCATTATTTCCATCAAAAAAGATATGGAATCCAGGACACCCCCCACCTTGACGCCAAGCGGCCCGCCGCAACAAGGTGAACTGGACCTGAAACCTTGAATCAGCCTGCGAGGATGCACGCACATTCGGCAGAAGAACAGGCACTCCTGAAATCCGCCATCTGGATCGCGGGCCCTACCGCCTCCGGTAAAAGTGCGCTGGCATTGGAACTGGCAAAGGCAATCAATGGGGAAATCATATCAGTCGATTCCATGCAGGTATACCGGGGAATGGACATCGGCACCGCCAAACCCACCCGTGAAGAACAAAAGCAAATCCACCATCACATGATCGACCGGGTGGAAGTGGACGAAGCATTCGACGTGGCACGGTTTCGCAGGGAAGCTTTGCAGGCAGCTTCGGACATCGCAAACCGACGACATCGCATCATTTTCTGCGGAGGAACCGGATTCTACTTTAAAAACCTCATCCAAGGCATCGGCCATGCACCTCCTTCGGATGCTTCATTACGGGCAGAGCTGGATGAACAATCCATCGAAACCCTACTCGAAGAACTTGCCAACACCGATCCTGCATCATTTGAACGCATCGACCGTCACAACAAACGCAAAATAGTGCGTGCACTGGAAGTCACTCGCCTCACCGGAAAATCGTTCACAACCTTCAAATCCGACTGGACCACCGATCAATTGATCGATCCATCACGATTCTGGATCCTGGAACAGGAAACAGACACCCTTCGAAAGCGCATCAACGACCGCGTCGACACCATGATACAAGCCGGATGGATCGAAGAGACCAAACGCTTACTGGAAGCGGGCCTCAGAAAGAATACCACGGCATGCCAGGCGATCGGCTACAAACAGATCATGGACCACCTTGATGATCAGCTTTCCCTCGAAGAAACCCTATCCCTCATCAAAACAAAAACCTGGCAATTCGCCAAACGCCAACGCACCTGGTTCCGACACCAGTCCCGCGGCATACAAATCCAAATGACGGCAGAAAATCGTCAAGAAACTCTCAATACGCTGTTACGAAGCATCGCGTGACAAGCGGGCCAACAGGTAGATCGTCTCTCGACGCGAAACCTCAGTGCATCCGAATTCAAGACTCACCTTACAAAGGAAAACCCAAGGATATCCTGCAGTCCACTACAGGTAGTGCGTGCCAGCCTGTCCCGCGACTGCGTGGATCCCTGGCGCGCCCCTCGGGGTGGTCGAACCACATTGAATTTCCGTTTCGGGAAGCCAACTGGTGTTTAAAATCCTTCTTGGCTTATAAAATACCCAATGGAGTTTTGCTGCTCGACTACGTCAGGGTTTTCCCTTGGACGACAATTTTGGATATGGATCCCACAAGGTGCGGACCGGGATCCACGCAGTCGCGGGACAGGCTGGTCCTATCTACCTGCAGTACACCTCCGCATCAAAGATGCGCGTCGGATGGGATATTCACCAATGTATAATAGGCCTCACCGTGCAGAAGAGGCGTTCCGTCCTTGTTGGTCAATCCGTTCATGATGAGTTCATGCACGTATCCGGCGCGGATGGGTGAGATGGTCAATCGTACCCGCATGCCGTCGTCGGAAACTTTGACGCCGGTGATTTCCACCTGCTTCTTGTCATCTTCGGGTCCGCCGTAACGGCTCTCGAGCTTGTAGGTGTAGCTTTCCATTTTGTAGGCGTCTACCTTGCCTGCGGTGGCAGGGTCAACGGGTTGGGTAAAGCTCAGCTCAAAACCGTCCGGTTTGGCTTTCATTTCCTTCACTTCGAAAGGCACTTCTCCGGTCCAGCGCAAACGCTGCAGTCCCCATGGACGATTGCCACGACCACCCCAGCCGGCATTGGACATGCCCACAAAGAGGGAAGCATCCTTTCCGAAAGCTATCCGAATGATCCCGCATTGAAACCCTTCACGGAACGGCAGGCAGGCTCCCTGCCAGTGGCCATCGACGTTTTCTAAAAAGACGCGCATCACGGTGGCGTGGTGTTGGTCGGCCACGAAAAGTTGACCCTGGAACGGACCGAACTTGCCTTCGGTCAGATCCCAGCGCAGTCCGCTCGGGCTCTTGCCCATTTTTTCGTATGGGAACCAGACAGCCGGCATTTTGAATTCGGGAATCTGCTGGTGCATGTCCTTCATCCATGTTCCGGAAATGGGTTGAGGCATTTTGTCAAAAGGAGCCCCCGCCAACTTCTGGGTAGGCAAGCCCCATGGATGACCGTGGTAATCGCCAAACTCAAGATGCGAAAGCTTGGAGGCATTGCACCATTCTCCCTGATTGTCGGTGTAAAAAATGTCGCCCCAGGGACTGTCCTCGACACCTGCCGGAGATCTCAAGCCAGCGGCCATCGGAAACATCTCACCGGTGTCCGGATTCACCCGCACGGCCCATCCGCGCCAGTGGGCCTGTTTGATGTCGGGATCGGCATAAGGTTGTCCACCGAATGGTTTGTTCAAGGTCACCCACATGAAACCTTCCTTATCCATGCGCGGGCCGAAATTGTATTCGTGATAATTTCCAGAAATATCCCAGGCATCACACACCGTTTCGAAAACATCCGCTTCGCCATCGCCATCGCTGTCCTTGATGCGGGTCAGCTCACCTCGCTGGGCGGTGTAGATCCAACCTTCGTGCTCCAGGAATCCCAGGGGTTGTGCAAGTCCACGTGCCCAAGGGCGGAAAACGGCTTCATCGGGATTGCCATAGGCGTTTTCCAGGACATAGACATCGCCGCGTCGGGTGCCGATCAGCAGGTTGCCGTCAGACATCAAGGTCATCGCACCAACTTCCATCGGGAGATCTTCCGTGGGGAAAGTGTCGATGGCATAGTAATCGGATTCCTCGGCTGCGTTGACCGCTCCCCATGCCAGCATGCATGTCAGAGCTGTTGCGAATACCTGTTTGATACCTTGCGAGTTTTGTTGTGTTGCCATGTGAGTCTGTTGAGTTGAAATGTTTTGATGATTGAACATGCCGCTTCCCGTTTACCATTCAATGATCTGTTCGATCGATGCTTCCTTTTGATCCAGCGGCACGGGAATAATGACCTGCGTCTTCCCGTTCTGCACCCGGATGATGGGTTTGATCGGAAACGAACTATTGAGGCGCACCTCGTAATCGTCGCCTACCTTGAACCGGTTGGCGGTCAGTTGCTCCACGTTATCCCCTTCCGCAGCGAGAAAATGCAATCCGCTCGAAGCACTGTCCGCTTTCAATTTGAACTGTCGTTTAAGAATGGAACCACCGGGCTGAATGACCGGGACGGGAGTTTCCTCCACGGAGACCGTTTCCAGTCTGTATTTGAACGTTGGGCGGTTCGTTTCCTTGTCCAAGGTGTATCCTTTGAACTTCCCACCCGTATTTCGGCTGGTGAGTTCCGGTTCCGGCCAGGTGGACTCGGGCGCTTCGAGGAACGAGAAGGCAGGTCCGGTCGGCAGATCCAGGACGTCGGTTCCCAGCGGTCCGAGGAACGTATCCGTTCGACCACTCTGCACTCCGGAATGATCAAAGAAACGTCCTCGCCAAACTTTGGCCAATCGCACCACATTGAAATCATAAGCCACATTCAATTTCTCGGGGAAACCTGTCAGAATGGCACGTGGTCCAACATCCTTCATGAAGGTGCGATGCACAATGGGCTTGTCCGCGGGCACCAGTTCCATGGCAATCTCCCCTTTGGGAACGATCCCGACCGGCAGCGGCATGGAATTCTTAAGCGAAAGGTAGGACCAGATGGATTCGATCTGCTTCTCCGCATCTCCACCCAGAATGTCCACAAAGGCAGACTGACCTTCCGGCCAGAACTGCGGCATGCGCGTGCCTTCGTTGAAGGATGCCGGATTCAACAAGAAAGCCTTGAACCAACCCGGTTGAACACGATCATAGACCAGGGACAAATCCAAACCCTGAATCGCCAACGCATCCTGCCCCGCCACCTTATGACAGGTGATACAGGCCAGTCCGGTGACTCCCAGGAACTTCTGCCCGATCCCGGCAGCTTCTTCGCTGAAGGCAGGGCCTTGGGCAAATGCGGCCTGTTGGTCGGCCTGGCCTGCCGCATTCACAAAACGATGAGCCACATCTTCCGGAAAACTCGGCATCCGCGTCGCCATGTAGTGTCGCACATGCAAGTCATCCGAAGTCAGAATACTGGCCATGGCTTCAGGGCGCAGCTTGGCTCCGACCTTGTCGAGCGTGGGCGGAATTTTTCCTTCTTCACCCAGGTCGATCTCGATGGTGGTATTGAAATGCGCAGCGGCAATCTCATCCGAAGGTCCACCAATACCACCACGATCATGGCAGGCATAACAGTTGAACGCGGCAAGTGTGCGATTCACAGTCTGCTCAGGCGATAAAGGCGTCACCTGACTCCCATAGGATTTCAGAGCAGCTTTGATGTCTTCTTTTTGAGCGCTGGAAAGTTGGTAATCCGGCACACCCCGACGAATGCTCCCCCCCAAACAACCCTGGGGACTGTCCAGATTCAAGGCAGCCAAATCTTTGGCAGGACGCATGGGTTTCCAATCGTTCATGGCGTGACAGGATACGCAACGCAAAGCCGTGAACATCTGGGCTCCCATACGGGCTTTCTGGGAATCAACCGTAAAAGGCTGTGTCCCAAGCGGAATCATCGGCTGCCCAGTATAGGAAACCAGTGCCTCGGCCGGGATGGGCTGACCACGTCTGGCCTGAACGCCGGGGGGCACCCAAAACACACGCAATTCCGCACCACCTCCGCCATTGAAAAAGAGCACTTCAAAATCATGAATGCCTTCGCTCAGCTCGACAGTTCCCATCCGGACCTGCCGACCGTGTATTCCATCGTTTTCCACGACCGTTTGGCCATCGATCAGGATGCGTGACCCGTCATCCGAAGCGGTCCCGATCCGATACTCACCTGCCTGTGCGATCTTCAACTGACCATGAAAGCGAACGGCGTAGTTATTATTGCGCTTGTCAATCGATCCCAATTGGATCGTTTCCAATTGCCCGCTCGCTTTGGGGGTCAAGGTGGAGAAATCGGGCAACTTCTGGATGCCGTCAATCTCGTAGTATTCATAGGCAATCCCCGGTTCCTCGCCCGGATCGGCTGCTTTGGACTGTGGATTATCCAACTGATCCCGCAGCAGATACACCGCAATCGCACGCGCTTCAGACTCATCCAGCCTGAGATCGGGCATGCGGCCCGAAGGTCTGGTTTCATGAGGATTTTTCAAGAAATCGATCAAGGCGTCGAGTGTGGTCTTCTCAGCAAGCGACCCCAGAGACACAAACTGCCCGGAATCGGCGTCCTGGGTTTCAGGTCCATGGCAAGCGACACATCCAACGGTGTGAAACGCGTCCCTCCCCTGCTCAACCAGAGAAGCCGAACCACCCATCGTTGCGGGTGAAAAACCACCGCCTTGCGAGGCCAGGAAATGCACCAGAAAATCGATGGCACCCTTTTTGGCGGAGGCTTCGGAGGCGTGGAATACATCCGGCATCGTGACACCTGGTTTCTTGGACTGAGGATCAGACAGGTAATCCCGCAAAAAATGAGGGGTCAATCGGGTTCCCACACGACTAAGATCAGGCGCCGAACGCGTCCAGACACGAGAAGAAACCGCTTCGTTGGCCTGGTGACAGGAAATACAGTTCAATTCGCCAAGCAGCAATTCTCCCCTCGCCACCGCTGTGGAAGAATCATCCTTCTGAAGTCGTTCATACCCCAACACAGCCGGCGCATCCGCCAGCAATCCGGATCCGACACCCCGACAAATCAACATGACCGCGACTCCAAGGAGCAGAGCCTTACGCTTGGTTTGATGAAAATGCATGCACACTCTAATGAGGGAAGAAGACGAAAAAGTCAATCATCCCTCAGCGTGAAACAAAAAAGTGGAGGGGAAAGTTCCACCTTTCACCCACTCCAACCATCAGAGCATTCGAACGCCGATCAAGCTGCAATGGAAATGCCACAAGATATCGAACATCCACAACTTCCCGCGTTCCAGGTTTTTGCTGAGGAATACCCTGAGGCACGGAGTTGGGAACGGAATGGAGCCCGTCTCTCCGGTATTCATGAATCATTCGACACAAAAAAGGCAGCCCGAAAGCTGCCTTTGAGATCACTCAGGCGGAAGTCTTGGTTCAATTCCTGGAAATGGGACGGGAGATATCCCCGTCGGTTTTGTAAGAAAAGGTACCGTCCTCATTGAGCTGCCCGATAACCGAACCTTCACCAGTCGCTCCATCCCAGCGTCCGGAACCTCCCAGAACGGTATAACTCCCCCCGATCTCATTGGTCACCAGATTCAAGGTGACGATCAAGAAAGAGTTTACGGTATCACCGTTTGAAGCTTCGATGGTGGTCGGTCCGTGAAAGCTGAGCGCGACTAAGCAGTCTAAAAAGAATCCCGGAAAAACTTCTACACTCGCGAAAATCGGGGTAGCGCTCATTTCCATGGTCGAAACGTATTTGCCCAGATGGGTGGCTGTGCCGGCATCCAGCGCGTCAAAGGTTTTCCCGCCCAATGCTTCCACTACAGCTGCTGAATCACAGGCGATGGGCAACAGATCGGGAAAATCGATCAGACCCGCGACACCTTTGCTTTTGTAAGGAACAAAGTCCCCGGCAGTTACAGTTTGAGACCCGAAGGTCAATACGGCCAACAATGCAATGATCGTGGCATTCAGAATCAATTTGCTTGGTTTCTTGATAATTTCCTCTGAACGGGAAACCTACCAATAAATTCCATAAAAGCAATCACCATGATGAAAAGACTCCATCATCGGGCGCGATTATTTCCACGGGGTAAACCTATCAAAACCACAGAGGACAGAGCTCACAGAGAGTTGCAATAAGTTAGTGTAAAAAGTGTTGCCTCTGTGCTCTCTGTGTCCTCCGTGGTTAACAAAAAATCCATTCACCCCGCATATTTAATCTCACCCTCCATCATCCGTTTTGAAAAGAAAACGAAGCGAACAGCACAACGAAAACTTTTTGCCCGACACCCACCGGGGACATGGATAAGGCCAAGTGGGGGAATATGGTATTGGTTACAGAAAACACGTCTATATGCTCACAAGGATTTCCATATTCTCAGCTTTAAGGAATCATTCATCAGATTAAAATGCTGATCCAAAGAAAACACTTCACACTGATTTTGTATGGCGTTTTGGGCTATCAACAAATCAGGGATACCAATGCCATTGATACCCTTCTTTAAGCACCTTGTTTGAAACTCGATGATTTCGTTCCAATCTATTTGCATCTCAATATTGAAAATCGACCGCATGAGTGTGACCAACTTACGTTTGTTTTGAAGCCGTAAGTAGGGGATTAACTCGGTCAGAATCAGATCATTGATGGCGATCAAGTTCTCATCGATCAGAATATTCAAGTCATTTGATCTTGTTCCGCCACGGAAATAATCGATCCAAACAGAAGAATCGACCAAAACCCTCATTTACGACTCCGGATGGTGTCCATATCCATATCAAGGTGAATCTTACCTTGAAATTGTTTAAGATCAGATATCCGTTTTCTACGAACCAGTTC
>Ga0255767_1000907_pt1 | contig 26689 bp, 22 predicted proteins | sample 071ome_24_FD_179967 | JGI IMG/M metagenome (GOLD analysis project Ga0255767, IMG submission 179967) | Coastal salt marsh microbial communities from the Groves Creek Marsh, Skidaway Island, Georgia - 071402CT metaG (version 2) | ecosystem: Environmental > Aquatic > Marine > Intertidal zone > Salt...
CGAAAGGAGACTCCCGAGATACGTCCCTTGCGTCATGTCTCGGGGGATTTTTCGGTAGAAATCCATGCCCTTCGCTTTCGTGAGAATACCCATTATTGGTTTTGCTGGTGTCGTTGTTGTGTGTTCTCTGTCTGTGTGCGCGTGAGTGTCTGCGTCACGCTGGAATACCCCTCTATATCGATTGATGTCGCTCTCACGCGCTCTAGAAAAGTGTCACGATGCGATGATGGAATTGGAAAAAGAAACAAAATTTTCTCTCCATTTATTTTTAGGGTTTCAGTCAAAAAAAATTAGGGGAAAAGGTCAAAACTGTGCATCCCTTCTTCACATAAAAAAAAACGCAAGCTCATCAGAACCTTCGTTTTTGCTATCCGAACGCGCGTTGAACATCTACGACACCCAATACCACCGAATTAAAAAGTAAATGAGAGAGGTTATTTCCATCCACATCGGCCAAGCCGGCGTCCAAACCGGTGCGTTTGTTTTTGTTCTCTTTTTTATTTCTTTTTTTTTACCTCGCATCTGTTGCATGTGTGATGAGAGATTCCCGGCTCGTCTCTGTTGACTTTTTTTTCTGTTCCTGGCTGACCTTTTCGCTTCTCCCCGGTCCGCTCCGAAAACGAACGACACAGGTAACTCGTGCTGGGAGCTTTACTGCTTAGAGGTGCGCTTCTTTTTCTCATCATCGCGACGTGGGATTTTGATGCGAGGGTCGTGGGAGGTCGCGTTTGCTTTCTTTCCCTCTCCTTTTTTTGTGTTTCTAAATTTGGGTATCTCGCGTGGAGGGTGCTTGTAAGACTGACTTTGACTTTTCTTCTTTTAATGTAAAACAAATAGCATGGCATCAACCCGGACGGGCAAATGCCCGCCGATAAAACCATCGGTGGTGGGGACGACGCGTTCAACACGTTCTTCTCCGAAACCGGCGCGGGAAAGCACGTCCCGAGATGCGTGTTCCTCGATCTCGAACCTACCGTCATCGACGAGGTGAGGACCGGAACCTACCGCCAATTGTTCCACCCAGAACAGTTGATTTCCGGGAAAGAGGACGCCGCGAACAACTTTGCCAGAGGCCATTATACCATTGGTAAAGAGATTGTTGATTTGGCGCTGGACAGAATTCGCAAGTTAGCGGATAACTGCACCGGTTTGCAAGGCTTTTTGGTGTTCAACGCCGTCGGCGGCGGGACCGGCTCTGGTCTCGGGTCGTTGCTTTTGGAACGTTTGTCCGTTGATTATGGAAAGAAATCCAAATTGGGCTTCACGATTTACCCGTCACCGCAGGTCTCCACGGCTGTCGTTGAGCCATATAACTCTGTTTTGAGCACGCACGCGTTGTTGGAGCACACCGACGTGGCGGTCATGTTGGACAACGAGGCGGTGTACGACATCTGCCGCAGGTCGTTGGACATCGAACGACCGACGTACACGAACTTGAACCGTTTGATCGCGCAAGTGATCTCGTCGTTAACTGCCAGTTTACGATTTGACGGTGCGTTGAACGTTGACGTGACGGAGTTCCAAACCAACCTGGTGCCGTATCCGAGAATTCACTTCATGTTGTCTTCGTACGCGCCGGTTATTTCCGCGGAAAAGGCCTACCACGAACAACTCTCGGTCGCTGAAATCACCAACTCTGCGTTCGAACCGTCCTCGATGATGGCCAAGTGCGATCCGAGACATGGTAAGTACATGGCGTGCTGTTTGATGTACAGAGGTGACGTCGTGCCGAAAGACGTCAACGCCGCCGTCGCTTCGATCAAGACGAAGAGAACTATTCAATTCGTCGATTGGTGCCCGACTGGCTTCAAGTGCGGTATCAACTACCAACCACCGACGGTTGTCCCAGGTGGTGACTTGGCGAAAGTGCAACGCGCCGTTTGCATGATTTCTAATTCTACCGCCATCGCGGAAGTCTTCTCCAGACTCGACCACAAGTTTGATTTGATGTACGCCAAAAGAGCGTTCGTCCATTGGTACGTCGGCGAAGGTATGGAGGAAGGCGAATTCTCCGAAGCACGAGAAGATTTGGCGGCTTTGGAGAAGGATTACGAAGAAGTCGGCGCGGAATCCGGTGAAGGCGAAGGTGAAATGGACGAAGAGTATTAAATTTGTTTTGCCCTTGATTTTTCCGATGAATGCGTTTTTCTCTTTCGAGATGTAAAGCGCGGTTGGTGGCGGCTCTCTCAATTTTAACTTTTACCTGTTGGAGGTACAACTCTATTTAAATTACATACAATACAAAGCAAATCTAAAACGCAAGGTTATTTTATTTACTGGTACTGGCATCGCCATCGTCTCCGCTACTATCGGGTTCCAGCCATTCTACGTTTTCAAAGAGAGCATCGTGGTCGCTTTCGCAAATGTCGTTCTTTCCAACCAGCTCTTTCACCACGATATCGTCGAACAAAACTTTCCCTTTTCGGTCTCGGTAAAGAACGTACACGTTGGCTTTCTGAACCGGTTTGCGGGGCGAAATTATGCCAACGCGTTTGTTCCACATTTTCAAAGCAGGGAAACCGAGAGTGTATCCATATGTAGACGTGCCGTCGGTGTGTTCGAGGTCGATGTAGACCCCGTAAGAGGACATTTTTGGTTTCGGGTAATTAAACGGATCCAAGCGGTGAAACTTCGAGGCTTCGTCGAAAATCGCTTTGCTCTTGGCAGAAACGTATATCGGCGTCGCGACTTTCGCGAAGTTGGATGCAAATTCAACAACTTGCCTCGCGCCCCGAGACTCACCAAATCCAGGGTTCTTAAGAACCAAGGCGCCGTACGTGCTAGAGTCGTCACCGCTACTGCTCTCGTCGTCGTACGTGTCACCTAAGCCGTGTCTCGATAACTTGTTCTTGACGTTGTTCGGGCTGCGCCAATCGAACCCTTTCTCGAAACCTATCCAGGCGTCCACGTACCCACCAGTTTCCGTTTCAAACCCTCCGTTTATTATTTTGTTATTGTTGTCGTTCCCTCTCGCGCTTACATCGTCTTCGTTGTTCAAACGAGCACATAATAATCTCGATATCGCGTGGACTTTCAAACCCAGGCGATTGATCTCTTTCTTATGCATCGCTCGAGCATCTTCGAACGCTTTTCGATCATGTCTCGCGTATTTTAAGACGCTGCCTAATCCAACGCTCTCAACAATTTCGTTCGTTTCGTACGGGAGTAACGTTCTGGCTCGGTAATCGAAGCGTCGACTCTTTTTGGCCAGAGAACCAACCGAGTCGATTCTGTAGAAGAACGTCGGGAGCGGTACGACAGTAACACCTCGATGTTGACTATGCGAAGCGTCTTTTGCGCGCATGGAAAGCTTCACAAAGACTGCCCAGTCTTCGCCGGCGGCGTCGTTACCGGGAATATCATCCCATCCGCCGACAGCCTCCAATGATTTTCTATGAAAAAGTGCGTTTGCATCGCCGAAGCAGTCTTCGTAAACACCCAACGAGGTGGACGCCCCGAGAGGTATCCAGCCGCCGAGATCGAATTGATTACTTAGGGCCGGTTTCCTCAAATCGAGTTCGCTGGTACCGACGAAGTAGGCATTTCCGGGCGCAACAGCATCTGCCGCGGAGGCAAGAATGGCTGTGACGAGCGTTGATACTTGCGAAGTGCTCGATAAGTTGTCGTCGTCTGCAAACAAAACGTATTCACCGCGAGCGTTTTTCAAGCCAACATTTCTGGCACCGGAAAGCGAGGTTCCGCTTGAACCAAGACGAATGAGCTTGTATATATTCCTATGCGGATTCATTTCCGAGGATTTTTCGCGACTGGTGAGAAGATTTTCGATAGTGTTGAGCATTTCAGTCGTGTCTGGCGTTTTCCTCGAGCCGTTATCGACGACAATCAAATCCATTTTATCGTAATCTTGCGCCAGGTGTGAGGCGACGGCATCCATCAAATATTTCGGCCGATCTTTGTGCACGACAACAACGGTGACGCGAGGAGATGGATGCCTCGAAGCAGGTGGGATCGGCAATAAAGCATTTTTCTTTCGTTTAATCGCTCTGTGCAATCCAATCCATTTCTTCTCGATGACATCGTCGTGCGATTTCGCAAACGGCGTCTTACTAGAAGCATCCGGGCGATAGACGCCACCGCCTTCGCCAACGCGACGATCATAAACGCGCAACATTGTTTCCACACAATCGTGCGCCGTATCGTCTCCGTAAGAAACGCGCGAACGAATGCTTTCGTCAAAAATCTTTGCGCGATCTAACGCCACGTTTGAGGCTAAAAACGGCACGTTCGCGGCGACGAGTTCCGCAACTTTCAAACTTTCTCGCGCATAGTATAAGGTCGAATTTTGCGATGGTGGGAAGATGACGACAATGGCGCCGCTACTTTTTGCGACGTCTCTGCTCGATTTGACCGACGCGTCATCGTTCGCGTAGCGTTCGAGCGTTTTACTGTAAAAATGTTCGTCCTCGTATTCTTCAATCGCGGAAGTATCGATCAGATCCCCTACGACTTCCTCGCTTCCGTACCCGGCAAGGAACGACGCGATGCGCTCCGTGCCTTTCATTTTATCACCCGCGTGACCGTGTACGCTAATATCGTCCAAATCGTATTCGGAATTTTCGCCTCGAAATTCAACCTCGAGCGGCTCCACGGAATTCCCTCCCACTGACGCGACGACGCTCGCTCTGCGTTTCTCCAACACGCGATCCAGAACGTCCAAAAAAGACGCCAAACCTTCACCTTCGTCGAAATTTCCCCAATAGGCGAACGATTTAACTTTTTTCCTCGTCAGCGGATTGTTGTTGTCGTTGTTGTTGTTAGCTCCCTCGCCTTCTTCCATCTTTTCCACTTTCGATCTCGTCAGTCTCGATTCCGGCGAGCTCGGCAATTTCAAAACCAGAGATCTCGCCGTATCGAACTGTTTCGTTTGAAGTCCGTCTGTTATTGCGTTACCTCCTATTCCTCTCGCTAATAATCCTCTTGGAAACGCAAAGTCGCCTCCTAACCCGTTCTTCATTCTTCGCGCTTCAAGTGTTGCTAAATTTTCGTTGTCGAAAATGAGCACATCGGCCGTCGCGAATACGACCGCTTCCATGTGCTCCCTCTCTAGCATGTCTCTGCTACTACTACTGCTACTGCTACTGCTGCTGCTACCACTACTACCACTGCTAAACGCTTTATTCATTGCATCCAATTCCGTTCGCGACGCGTCAACCCTGTGCGCAATAATCGGTACATCTTTCAACGCCACTCTCTCTCGTCTCGCCAACGCGCTGAAATGCGCTAAGCTCGGATTGAAAAAATGCGCCGCGTCGCACCTGCGCTCTGAAAACTTATCGCTCAAACGCACGAAAGCCGCGTGCGACCGCTTCACCGCATCGCTCCCATCTATAGAACTACTCCTGAGCACCTCGGTAACTAAAACGTCTTTACCTCTCCTCAGCGGCTCTCTCGATCCCATCGCCGCGTCGGACGGCGCGAACATCGCCCTTTGAAACGCGTCCGGATTAAAGTTGTTCTCGTTCTCCGAACCGACCGAGACGATCGCCGTAACTCGTCCGTACACTTCTTCACGCGCACTCGACAAAAACAAGCGCATCAAACCGGCAACTTTATGCGAGAGCGGGTGTTTCGTGTTCGCCACGCGTTCGTCTAGAAAGAAGCACAGATTTTGTTCCCTCGCGTTGTTCTTCTCGGCGCCGGAAGACGACGACGTTGGCTTTCCTTCCTCTTCGAACGAAAGTTTGAACCCTTTGACACTGAGAATCTCATCTCGCTTTTCTCGCCCTCTCTTCTCGTAATAACGATCGCTCTCTCCATCAGCGCTGTAGTTATTACTATTATTATTATTATTATTATTCGCGGAGAAGAAACCGAGCGTCGCTAAAAGCATCGCCAGGAGGAAAAGCAGCGACAAAAGTTTCCGCGATGATGATGTAACGACCAAATTGGAAGCGCTGCTCCAAAACCAAGACGTTTTTCTTCTGTTCTTTGACGGCGAGGCGGAGCGATACCGGGATGATTTTCTCGAGGTATCGCGGGCGAGAAATGGGTCGCGCCATCCACCAGTACCACCACCAGTGTTCGACGACGCGTGGTGGTGGTGGTCGCGACGGAACCGCGCCGGGGCGCCGTGCAGCATTTCTTTTTTTTATCTCACAAACAAAGATTAATAATGTGGAGAGGAGTTGATGTTTCTACTCGTAGGTGATTTTAAATTACACACCAGCTAAACTACTAATAAGCTTTTACATTAAAGTGCCGTTACAATTTCTCAACCACGCGCAACTTTGCGCTTCGACTTCTCGCGTTGATTTTAATCTCCTCCTCCGAAGCGGTGATTGGTTTTCGATTGATCATTTTGACTATTTTTGGAGGCGGCGCGCCGGCGCCGTTCTTCTCGTCGCCGTTTGCGACGTCCTCGGGCGAGAGGAACATCACTGCGCTTCTACCGACCGTCGGTTCTCGCGATTCCGGAACGCCGGCGAATTTTCGGAACTGTCTTTTTACTATGGCATCTTCTAAGGAGTGGAAGGTGATTATGGCTAAACGACCTCCCGGGTTGAGAACTTCGATGGCTTGCGGTATCACGCGTTCGATGACGCCGAGTTCGTCGTTGGTGGCTATTCGTACCGCTTGGAACGCGCGCGTCGCCGGGTGGATTTTTTCGCGCTTGCCCGGTGGGTTCCCTAAAGCTTTAACTAATTCCAAAGTCGTTTCGATTGGTTTCTCCAACCTTCGCTCGCACACGCGCTTCGCGAGAAGTTTCCAATGTCTTTCGCCGCCGTAATCTCGGAAGATCCGACCCAAGTCTTCCTCGGACCATCCGTTGACGACGTCGAACGCGGTCAACGATGACGACGATGACGCGCTCTCGTTACCACCACTCATCCGCATATCCAATGGACCATCGTGTTGGAACGAAAACCCTCTCTCTGCTCGATCTAAATGCATGGACGAAACCCCCAAATCTAACAAAATTGAATCCGCGCCGTCCACGCCCACCTCTCGCAACGCCGCGAGCAACTGATCAAAGTTGTTTCGCACAAAGTGTACCCGCGCGCTGCTGCCACCACCACCACCACCACCACCATTGCTATTATCAACAATACCTAAACTTTCCTCCACTCTCGGTCGCGCAATCTCAATCGCCGTCTCGTCCACGTCAAACCCGACGAATGTTTCCACCTCCTCTCTGTGCCGCTCTAAAATTTTCGAGGCGTGACCACCAGCCCCTAACGTCCCGTCGACGTGCGTCTTCATTTTGACCGGTTCAAACGCCCGCAAAACTTCGTCCAAAAGGACAGAAACGTGCCCGTGGTGCGCGTCTTCGATGTTTTGCCGTTGGGAAGAAGAAGAAGAGGAGGAAGAAAAAGTAACGGTCGTCGTTCGGTGTCGTCGATGATGATGCGTTAAATTCCGGCGAAGACGATGACGGCGCGTTAACGGTAATTTCAAAGAACACGGAGAAGAGGTGAAGGTCTTCGCGAACGACGCGGAGGAGGAAGGAGACGACGAGCGATAATGCGAGATCGTCGACGGCGGCAGCATTTTCGTTGGATCGGTGTTCTTATTCTTCTGATGACTAATAATCCGCGTTGTTGTGAGTAGTATCGCGCACTTCTTTTGCATCATTCGCGTGCCAAATTTTATGAAGTTTGTCTCTCTTACGTATGAGTTTAGGGCATTTTGTAGGCATAGTAGTGCTTTTTACCCACACGCGACGACGACGACGACGACGAAGAAGAAGAAGAAGAAGAAGAGGAAGAAGAAGAGGAAGAAGAAGAAGAAGAGGAGGAGAGGTTTCAACGCGACGAGAAGAAGAAGAAGCATCGCGCGCGCCCGCTGCTCGAGCGCTGCTTTTACGACGTTGTTGGCGATCGATGAGAGTTCTCGCATGTGATTTGGAATCGTATTTTTTTCGATTCAAAAAAGCGTTCTCACACACAAAAAAAAGGCGAAACAACTTTTCATCTTTATAACGATATTCAAAACAACGCGCGCGCACGAAACATCACATAATACCACATCAGAAAAGGAGAGAGAGAGAGAGAGAGAGAGAGAGAGAGAAATGCCACCAGCGCGACGACGCGGTACCACCAGTACTACCACCGCGAGAAGAAGCGTCGTCATCGCGAAGAAGAAGAAGAACGGGGAGAAGTCGATGGATGGAAGAAAATCCACGACGACGGTGACGTCGTCGTCGTTGAACGATTTGAAGATTGAAACGCCGACGGCGTCTTTTCAAAGGAAGCGAGGAAAGACGAGGAGGGATGTCGTCGTGAAGTCTTCGCCGACGACGACGCTCGAAGACGACGCGACGACGACGACGACGACGAAGCGGCGATTATCCTCCGCGCACGTCGTGGGTGATGACGACGAAGAAGAAGAAGATTACTCGAAGAAGAAGGAGGAAGAAAAGACCAGGAAAAAAATGAAGAAGACGCCAACGACGTCGACGGATGGAGAAGAAAAAGAAGAACTAGTAGTAGGAGGGTTGACGGAATACGAGAAAGAGAGAGAAATCAGGTTGCAAAAGAACCGCGAACGGATGGAAGCTCTGAACATTCGGCAGTTGGCGTCGGAGATGATGACGACTTCGAAACCCGTCGGCCCGTCGCAAAGAGGCTTGAGGAAAAAAGAGAAGAAACCGAAAGAGCCGGTCGTGTTGAGGAGAAGCGGGAGACGAACCGGAGCCGCCGCGGAGTTATCCGGTGGAATCGATCAAGAGAGAAGAGATGGTTCGATCGTTTTGGCGGATGGGAGGATGATTACGCAAGGGTCCGGCGGCGGAGAAGCGAGAGAAGAGAAAAAGAAGGGCACGGGCGAAGCGGTTATTTCGTTGACGGTGACCGCGAACGAAAAGACGAAAACGGTAAAGGTTGAACTGAGTTCGAAATTCATCTCAAAGTGCGAGAGCACGAAAGGAGACGACGAATCGGACGCGAAGTTCATCGAGTATCTTCGACAAACGACGATAGAAGTCGAGAGGACGACTCCGACGACGAGTTTGAAATCACTTTCGAGCGTGAAAAAATTAGATTTGCAAGAAGAAGACGTCGCCAAGTGCACCGAGAGAGCCGTGACGCACGCGGATTTTCACCCGTCCACGTCGGAAATCATCTTAGCTTCTGGCGATAAAGAAGGGAACGTTTCGTTGTGGAGAGTGGACGATGAGGACGAGGACACGCACGGCGTGTTTTGTTTCAAGCCGCACTCGCAATACGTCTCGCACGTGAAATTTGGTAACGGGAACGGCATCATTGGATCAAACTTACTCACGTGCGCGTACGACGGACACGTGTGGATGTTAGACAGCGAACGCGGAGAATTCGTAGAACTCTTCTCGGGCGCTGAACATGACATTGAATTCGCATCCATGGAAACCCACGTCGACGGCAACATCATCTACGGCGGCGATAACGACGGCATGTTGAACGTGATCGATTTACGAGCGAGTAAAAAGAAACTCATCTCTCAAGTCGCGCTCGGGGAGAAGAGAATCAACACGGTTTCTTTCAACGCGAACGATTTGAACTCCATCGCGACGTCTTCGGCCATGCGCAAAGGCGGCGGCGAAATTTGCGTCTGGGATTTAAGAAAGTTCGGTCCGAGTAGTAGCAGTAGTAATAAACAACAAAAGCCGGTCCACCAACTGCTCCACAAGAAGAGCACCCAAAGCGCGTATTGGAATCCGGACGGCAAACGTTTGCTGACCACGTGCTACGACGACTGCGTCCGCGTGTGGAACCCATCCGTCTCATCCTCGAAACCGGAAGTGTCCATTCGACACAACACGCAAACCGGTCGATGGGTGCTCCCGTTCCGCGCGAAATGGGTCGGCGACGACGGCGTCGCCGTCGGAAGCATGAAGAGAGAAGTCGAAATCTTCGACGCAAAAACCGGAAAGCGCAGTTTACGTTTGCACAGCCCAGAGTTGATGACGGCCATCCCTTCCCGAGTGGCGGTGCACCCGACCGCGAACGTCGTCGCGGGATGCACGAGTTCTGGAAGATGTCACGTCTACCGTTGTTAGTTTTTTCGTCGTGAAATAGATATGTATGCGCATAAAATATGAATCTCACACGCCTCCTGCGCTTCGTCGTTTTAAAAAAAAAAAAAAAAGGATCAATCGAGCCTTTGGAAAGAAGGGAAGAGAGACCCAAATGGCGTTTTCTCTCCTTTGTTCTGGCGAACCACGAAATTTAGACACGTCGCGCGACGTGAACGAACGACGGCGCTTTTTCACCACCAAATTCACTTTTCATTCGTTCATTTCTTTTTTTTCCTTCGCTGAGAAAGAGGCGCTTTTGCGTTTGAATTTCCTCACAACAAACACTTTTCCCCACGCGTTGTTGCGCGCGTAAAGAGAGAGGTAACGAAGAGAGAAATTTATTCGGGGAGAGAGAAGAACAGCGAGAGGAAGAATGCGCACGTACGCGGTGAACTTTGTGAAAACGCCGTGCTCGACGTCCGAGAAGACGATTCAGCGGCAACAACAACTTTCTCCTTTTCTTGGAGGAAAAGCGGCTTTATCATCGCGAAGAGATATCGCCTCTTGGAGAGGCACGGGACTGCGAAAGAATGAGGACAACGGCAACAACAACCAGCGAGGGTCAATCTCAATCGTCCCTCGCGCGGATAACGGGGCGTATCCGCACACGTTGTCCACGGCGATTAAAGATCCGATCACCCCGCACGGACCTCGCTTTTACGAGTACGGTGGGTTTGACATCGACCCAGAGTTGCAACACAATCGCAAGGCGTACATAAACGAACGCATCGAAGTGGTGACGAAACATTTTCCGAACGCGATCGGGATGGATGATTTCTTGTTTCGCTCGGAAGTCATGCTGAGAAGATTCGGGTTTACCGCGGATAATAGCATCGCTTTGACGTCGTTGTGTAGAGACGAAATCACGTTTCCGCTCAAGACGGCTATTCACGACATTTTTGGGTACTCGCTGGACGTGGACGGTTTGGGCGGGGTAATTACCGCCGGTACGACCGGGTTGGGAGCGGGCTTTTCGCACGCTCCGATTGATTTTGCTACCGGGAGAGAGAGGTACGTTTTATTCGCGTTGCCGCACATCGCGATTGATGCGGAAGGGAAGATTGGATCGGTCATCCGTAGCGGTCGGGCGCAGCAGTCGTGCGCCTGCGGAGCTTTGATCAAAATGCAGCCGATGTTTAAGCAGTATAAAGATGGGACGTTGAAAAGAGAGAGCGAAGAGACGTGCTGGCACGACCCGTTAGATCCTGAGTTTTCTATCTTGATGAATAGAATGATGAAGGCTATAGATAAAGAGGATATTCCGGATAAAGGTTTGGGTCTCGTCGACGTGACAAAGTTGGCGAATAAAGTTATTCAAAGCGACATGGCGGATTTAATCGAAAAGACCGTCGACGTGGAGAAGGCGGATTACGCCGTCATTACAGGCATTCAAATTCACTCAACGAGAGTCGCGAATTCAAAGGTATGGCATCCGCACTTGGAGTTTATCGCGCCGACGAGCATGTACATTGTCAAAGACGGGATTAAACACACGATGGATATCATGGGCATCGACCCGCCGACTCCGAGGCAATTGTTCAAAATCGGAGCCGGGGAAGTTATTTACGAGTTGCCAAAACCTAAAGGAAGCAGTTGGTTTTAGATGAACAACTTTAATACATATTTATATCATACATCATTTGTTGGTTTGATTTGAATCTCGTTCCTACATCTACATTCTAAATTTCTTTCTTAACCGGCGAGTAACGAAAGCAAACCACCGCCCATGCTCTGCGCGCCCTCCATAGCGTGCGTGTACCAATTCAACATGATTGTTTTCCGTGCACCCTTTGATTTACCCACGACTTTTTCCACGGAATGGAACGAGGATCGCGTCACTGGAAACGCGTACGCGCTATTCGCGAGAAACGCCATTTTTTTTTCGCACGGCGCCGATCCGTCGATTTTATCTCTCCTCCTGTGTTGCTCCGGCGTGTGCAAACACGTCCCGTACGTATACACCGAACTTTCCTCGTTCGCATCTTGCGGCAAATACAACTGAAACGTCAATATCTTCTTCCTGTTATCCGGATGCGTTCCTATGCTGAAACCTCCGGCGTCGCTTTGCACCCGAAAATCTCGCGAAACCGGTTTCTTACTAATCTTAAACTTCATGAACAGCGCCAATTTCACGCTCGGCGAGTACAACGCCTTCGTCGCTCTCTCCCACACCTTCTTCGCTCGCAAAACCTTACTCCATTTCTTTTCGTCTCTCAGTTTCAAAATGTCAAACGCGGAACACTTGTACCGCTTATCCGCGTCTCTCCTACCGACTTGTCCCGCGTTTGCTCGCTGGTCTTTCATCAACGCGTACGCTGGGGGAAAATAAGCGTTGATATCATCGTATAAATCCTGCGGCAAAATGTTACAAAAATACGCCGACTTAAACGGGTCTCGGTTTAAGCTCGATTCGTGTATGGCGTCTACGATGTGCTTCGCGTCCTTCTTCGGGTCGAATTGATACACCAGAGAGGAAGAATCTTTAAATCCCGATGAAAAACTTTTCTCCGCGTAAAGAAGAGAAGAAGACGAAGAAGAACCAGAGCGATTGCAGCGAATGAAATACTCGTCCGGGTTCGAAACCGTTTCCGGTGCGTATTCTCGCGCCAATTCTGGGTCGTAATATCGATCTCTCGCTTTCACGCGCGCTTTTCTTCGCGGCCGTTCTGATTCCGTTACTCCTAATCCATTCGCTTCTTCTTCTTCGAGAGGAGCATTGTTTCCAACAACAACATCGGAAACAACAGCATCGTCACCGCGTGGTTCGCCGCCGAGACCGAAGAAACTTCTTCCGTCGTCGTAAAATAAACTCAGCGCCGCGACTGCGGCCATCAGGGATAAAACGACGGCTCTCGCCGCGTTTCGTCGGCTCGTCGGTGCGTGCATATGTTGCAATGAGGAAAGAAAATTGTCTCAGATTTTTCCCCACAGAAAAGCAGCTTTTTAAGATACAAAAAATATAACAACGCACGATATGAACTCGAACCGATGACTACTCGCGCCAAAACTACCGAAAACAACGACGGCGACCACGAGCGAACCCGCAAAAAGATAGCCACCTACCTCTCGCAGCACGTGCAGCAATCTTCGCCTCTTCCGAAGGATAACTCGCAGAGAAAGTTGCAATCGAAATTGGACGCGCTGTTGCTCAAACTCCGTCGGGAAGAAAACGAAGAGGACGGAAAGTTCGTCGTGGAAACGCTCACGGAGACCGCGCTGACGTTGCAAGAGCAAGCGGAACAGTATAGCAACGCACTCAATAGTAATAGCGAGGAAGAGGAGGAGAATAGGAACATTTGCGAAGGGTTGCACGTGAAAGCGTGCAAAGCGTACGAGTTTGCCTCGAAATGGAAGGAGGAATGTGCGTGTGTTCTGTCGCGTTCTGTTTCGCGATTTTTGAGCGTCCACGATTGGTTTCTCTGACTGACTTTTCTCTCTCTCTCTTTTTCTATCCATGTGTGTGTGTGTGTGTTTATAACGAAAACGCATCGTAACAGATACCGTGTACTATAACTGGGCGATTGCGATCGGCGACCGCGCGCGCTTGTTGGAACCGAGACGGCCGGAGGAAGCGGCGGCGCTGTGGCGAGAGGCGTGCGAGAAGTACGAGAAAGCGGTGGAGGTTGGGATGGCGCGTTCGTATATAGGAAGTGGGAGAGGAGGAGAAACGATAGAAAAAGAAGGAGATAGATTGAGCGAGAGAGTGACACCGATGAGCATATCGAGAGCGCTGAATAATCACGGGTTGGCGTTGCGACAGAGAGCGATGTTAGCGGCGGAGACGGAGGAGTCCACGAGTAGTAGCGACGAGAGCAAAACGAGATTTTTGAGCGAAGCGATTCTTAAGTTTCGAAGAGCAATTCGCATTTCGCCAGATTTTCATCGAGCGGCGTATAATTTAGGTACGGTTGAGTTTGCTCGCGGTAAGAGCGAATACGCCGCGGTGTACGTTTTCTCGGCGTTGGCGATGGTGACTTCTTCGTTGCCGTCTTCGTCGGAAACGAAAAATGCAAAAACGGTATACTCGCAAAGCGCGCAATTGGTAGAAACCGCGTTGCCGGACACGCAATGCGGCGACGATTCGCTCTTCGCCGGCAACGTATGGTTTGCCGGTGGCGTGGGAAAAGGCAAGGAGAGACGAACGACGATAACCGATTTCGATTGGGCGCGACGGCGCTTCGCCGTGTGCGTCTCTGCTTTCAAAACGGTCGATTCCGCGCAAACCTTTCGCATCAAGAGTGAATCCGGAGATTACGTACCATCACGAAACGACGCGTGGGGGAATAGTGCATCGTCCGCTGAATCTCCTCCGAATCATTTCTTCAACGTCAATCTCCCGATGCTCTCGGTGGAGTCGTGCCAACCAATCTCGGACATTTCTCGTCCGCCAAACTGTTTCGTTTTCCTCCTCTCCGTCCGCGAAGAAGACTCGACACAAGAGAAAGAAAACGACGCGTCGTCCGCGACTCCAACAACAACAACAACAACATCTTCACCCGCCGAAGAAGAAAAAATCCGCCACTACCGCTTCGCCTGCGAAACCGAAGCCGAGCGAGACGCTTGGGTCGACGCGATCGCGCTCCTCGCCTCCTTGGCTAAGCGAGGTAAATCCGAATCGCTGCGCTCCGTCTTATTGGGCGTGAAAAGTAAGCGCAAGAAACGCGTCGCGTTCGCCGAATAATAAGAATTATATAGAAGAGAACGAAACCACTTTTTTTGTTGTAAAGCGCTCGCGGTATATATACTTATACGTACTCTTTCCATGTGTACTTTTTTTGGATTTCTGTTCGATTTTGATTTCAAAATCCGTCGACCCCCAAAAAGCAGCCACGTCTGAGGTTTTTCAATTTTCCCCATTATTTCCCCGCACAAACAACAAAAAGAGAGAAGAGGTATATATATGCGAGGCGCGACGATGGAACGACAAGAACAAGAGCCAGGCTCGATTAAGAAGAAACAGGGCGCGTTGTCGTCCGCGTTGACGGCATCTTTGAAGGCGCCGCCGCCGTCTTCTTCGGCGACGACGACGAACGCGCAGGGCGAAGAGAAGAGCGATTTTGGCGTTGCGGGTGCCACCGATGCGCGTCAACAACAACAACAACGACGACGGGGAGGAGGAGGAGGAGGAGAGAACGAAACGATGGGTGGAGGAGGCATTCCGATTCACAGGCGGACGAACAATTACGGCGATTCCGCTCGAGGCAGACACGGACGAGAATATTTCGACGACGACGAAAACGGGAAGAGCATAGGGAGGCAGCACGGAAGTTTCAACTACATCGAAAAGTTCGCGGACGTGAACGATATCGAAGCGATGGGGTCACCGAGCGCGGCGAAAGCGATGAGTAGAGATTATAATAGTTATTTTAGAAGGCAGAATAGTGGAGGGGGCTTCGGGACGAGCGTTGAGAATCATCAGAGCACTTCGGTAGGCGCTCGAACGATACCGCAAGTGCACGTGTACGCCGAGACGAACGCGATTCCTATTTCGCGGTCGTTTGAGAATTTAGAGGTTGGAACAATGTGCGGGTCGCCGCATGGCACTAGTGTTGGTGGACAACCTAGTTCGCCGGTTATCGTGGTGCACACAAAAGAAATGGACGAGGACGCCGGGAACGTCGGGTTGGCGGGAGGACGCAATCGATCGAGAAGTTTCTCGTCTTTGCTGTTGTTGGAAGCGCAAGAGATTCGAGCGGGGAGCGTTGGGAACAGTCCGAGACAGAGTCGGTTGAACGAAGCGTAACTTGACGTTTGCTTGTATTATTCTTGCGGAATTCGATTTTGTATTTGTATATTGTTATTATTTATTTAGATGTTGCTAATAAGCCCGTCATAACTTTTAATCGAGCCTGAACGGCGGCTAACTGTTCGCTCAACTCCTTCGCTTCCGCTTGCGCTTTTTCCACCACATCTGGACGCGCTTTGCTCAAGAACGCCTCCGAACTCAAACGTCCATTCAAACCGTTCAAATCTTTCTCCAACTTTTCGGCTTGCTTTTTTAACCGTTTGGATTCCTTCGCTGGATCGGCTAAGCCGGCTAAGGATAAGAACACTTCCACACCATCGGCGACGATGGCGTTGACGTAATCGGACGGGTTTTGTTCGCAATCGGCCGGTGCCGAGGATGCAACCGTAGTCGACGCCGGGTCTAACCGCGCCAACGAGCATAAAACGGCCACTTCGCTTTGCAAATCGGATAGCAACGCCGAGGAATCCTTAATGACAATCGTGCAATTTTCTATTTTCTTCGCCGGTTCGACGTTATATTCCGCTCGAGCGTTTCGAATTTTCGTGACGACACTTCTTAACGTTTCGTAAGATTGCTCTGCGGCGTCGTCCTTCTTCTGTTCGGTTTCCGGCCACGATTGCGAAATCAACAAATCACCCGAATGCGGCAGCGCCTGCCAAATCTCTTCAGTGACGTACGGCACGAACGGATGTAACAGTCTCAAAATGCTGTCGCATGCGTATAAAGTTACCGCCAACGCGCGCTTCTTCCCTTCTGGATCTTCTTTGTCGTTGAATTTAGTTTTAATAGACTCGATGAACCAATCCGCGAAATCGTCGTAGAAGAACCCGTAGGCGCTTCGTCCGGCAATACCGAAATCATACTTATCCAAAGATTTCGTAACTTGATCGACGGTTTGGTGCAATTTGGAGATTATCCATCGCTCGGAAAGCGATAAGGACGAAGTATCTGACGAGACAATCGTTTCGGACATCTTTTGAATCTCTACGCGCTCGTCGTCGCTCAAATCTTCCATGGCGAAGAGGACGAATTTACCGGCGTTCCAAACTTTGTTCGTGAAATTTCTGTTGCTCTTCAATCGTTCCAAACTTAAGTTCAAGTCTTGTCCGGGACTCGTACCAGTGGCCAAAGTGAAACGCAAAGCGTCGCATCCGACATCGCCGATGACACCCAACGGATCGACGACGTTCCCTAACGATTTCGACATCTTTCTTCCTTGCTCGTCTCGAACTAAACCGTGTAAATACACCGTGTGAAACGGCAACTTACCAGTCATGCCGTAGGACATCATGATCATTCTCGCCACCCAAAAGAACAGAATATCGTGGCCGGTTTCCAACACGGACCCAGGAAAATACTTTCTGAAATCTGGAGCGTTTTCATCTGGCCAACCCATGGTTGAAAACGGCCACAGACCGCTCGAAAACCACGTGTCCAACACGTCTTCATCTCGGTACAAAATAATTTCCTCGCCGTATTTCGCCTCGGCTTTAGCTCGCGCGTCTTTGTCGTTCTTTGCCACGACGTACTTCTTCGACGCGCCTTTACCTTCGCCTTTCTTTGCATTTTGTAAATCTTCTATGCTATCGTGAACGTACCACACCGGAATGCGATGGCCCCACCACAACTGTCTGGAGATGCACCAATCCTTGCAATCGCTCAACCAGGTCTCGTAAACTTTCTCGAAACGTTTCGGGACAATCGTCAATTCGCCCGTTTTCAACGCGTTCAACGCTGGCGTAGACATGGTTTCCATCTTACAAAACCACTGCTCGGAGACCATGGGTTCGATGACCTCGCCGCCTCTTTGCGATCGCGGCACTCTCGTTTCGTAATCTTCCTTTTTGATCGCCAAGCCGTCTTTTTCTAAATCTTCCCAGATTTTAGTGCGACATTCGGCGCGGTCTAAACCAGCGTAAGCTTGCGCGTTCGCGTTCATCGTCCCGTCTTTATTCATGATGTTTATAAATTCCAAATCGCGCTTTTTACCCATTTCGTAATCGTTCGGGTCGTGCGCCGGCGTGATTTTCAAAGCGCCCGTACCGAATTCCATGTCGACGTATTCGTCCGCGATGACAGGAATTTTCCTGCCGTTCGTTCCAGGAACGACGCAAAATTTGCCAACAAAATCCTTATATCTCGGATCCTCCGGGTGCACGGCGACGGCGGTATCCCCGACGATCGTTTCCGGTCTCGTCGTGGCCACCGGTAAAAACTTTGTGTTATCCTCCTCGTATCCTTCCAACGGGTACTTGAAGTGAAACAAGAACCCAGGCTCATCGCTATACTCCACCTCTAAATCTGACACCGCCGTTTGTAACTTTGGCGCCCAGTTCACCATGTACGATCCTCTGTAAATTAATCCTTGTTCGTGTAATCTACTGAATGCCTCTAAAACGCCTTCGCTCAAGTTTTCGTCCAATGTGAATCGCTCGCGACTCCAATCGCAACTCGCCCCTAATCGTTTAATCTGATTTTGAATCCTATCCCCGTACTCTTTCTTCCATTTCCACGTTCTCTTCTCGAACTCTTCTCTCCCAACGCCAATTCTCGACAGGCCTTCGCTTTCCAATTGCCTTTCCACGACCAACTGCGTCGCGATCCCCGCGTGGTCCGTGCCCGGCAACCACAACGTCGGATGTCCTCGCATCCGCATCGATCGACTCATCACGTCTTGAATAGTCACAAACATCGCGTGGCCCATGTGCAGCGCACCAGTCACGTTCGGAGGCGGCATCGGAATCGTAAACGGTTCTTTGTCATCGTTCGGTTTCGGCTTAAACGCGCCGGATTGTTCCCATCTTTTGTATAAAGGTTCTTCCACGTCCGTGTGCTCGAAATTCTTCGGCAAATCGCCGTGTTTCTTTCCCGGCGACACCGCGGAAGCGGTGGTCGTCAGCGCTCTTCGGTGCATCGAAGAACCGGCGCGAGCGATGAAGCTCCGGGGAGTCGCTCGCGTCGTCGTCGTTATCGTCGCCGCGTTGTTATCATTTTGTCGACGAAGATAATTCGATGACGACGAAGATGCGCTTTTTGTCGTCGTCGCCGCACCGATTCGCGAAAAAAACGCGCCGCGCGTGCTACTCATCGCCTTCCGCATCGTTCGAACGCCTCGTCGCGAAGAAGAAGAAGAAGAAGAAGAACCGACGATGATGCCTTCCGCTCTGTTGTTTATAACGACCGCAGCGTTCGGCGTCATGCAAGTTCTTTTGTTTATCTATATGTGTACACAAAAGTACTTTTAAGTTTGGGATAGATATAAGAAATATATGAGGAAAGAAAGAGTCGAGGAAAAAAAAGTGCGTACGTACGTAAACAGCGCCTGATCGAGTCACATGCATCCACCTCGCGACCGATTGGAGAGATGAGACCCTCGCTTCAGGTTTTTACGAGGGGGACTCTCGTACAAAAAAAAATTTATTCACAAAATGTTGTTGTTTTGGACGTTTTTTCTAAATCTGTGCGCGTATTTGTTACTTTAGAGAGCGCACGCGAGAAAGAAAGAGATGAGGTAAATCGGCTCAGCCTACAGATTTTTCTGTAATCATAGTCAGTTCAGAATGATATGAAGAAAGACTTTTTTTAACATCATCGCCGATCCCTCTTTCTTCGTGCGCGCGCACGCAACATCCCGCGTATTTTTTGTTGTTATCTTTATCGTCCGTCTTCTTTTTCTTCTCCTTCGACGACGGAGGACGACGGCGCCGGCGCGAGGCCCAAGGCAACGTCTAAGTTCTCTATCGGATCGTACCCGAGGAGAATGGAAGCGAGATTTTTCCTGATGACGTCGTCCGCGATCGTCCCCGGCCCATCGATCTCGAAGAGCGCTCGAATCGCGTCTCGCAAGGCGTCTTTTTGCGCGTCGTCCAAGACGCCGTCGCCGTCGAACGGTAAGAGCACCGTGTCGATGACGTGGATTATGCCGTTACAAGCGATCAAATCCGGTTTGATTATGGTACCTTCCGAACCGAGCGCTCGAACGGTGGTATTTTCCGGGTACGCCTCGATCTTCAAAGGCATGACCTCACCGAGAGCGTCTCTCAAGAATCGATACGGCCCTTCCAACGCTCTCAACTCTGCTTCCGTCAAGTTCGACTCGGGAACCGCGTGGTGCGCGATCAAGCGCGCCTCGTACTCGTCTTCGCCCCATAGTTTCGAGACGAACTCTTCAAATTGGTCGTATCCGGACCATCTTCAATGAAATGAGAGAGGAACGGCTCAGTGTACTAAAACACTCGCCGCGAGAGGAGAAAACGAGACGGAAGAAAAACGCGCGGAAGAACAGATCGAGTCGGCTCAGTATATGGTGATCTTCAGAAGCACGTGAATTACCTCAGTTCCGGAAAATGGACTGATAGTTTTAACATCACCGCCGACGTTCGCGCGACGCAAAGAGAGAGAAAGAGAAACAAAAAAATCGAGAGACTCGCTCACTCCACCAGATCTTGAATAGCTTCATCGCTCGGTGCAAAAACCGTGTCGTATCTCGAATACTGCTTCAGCGCGTTCACGACTTTCGGATACCGCAAACTGACGTTAAAAAACCTCGACAATTCCGGCGTCGACTGCAGCACGTCAAACATCGTGTCGTTTTTCTCGCACGAAGACGACCCGATCGATTCGATCAAGTTTTGTCGCGCCTCTCGAAGACTCCGATCGGAGTCTGAGTCTTCTTCTTCTTCTTGGAGAAGTTTTCGACGACCGTACGCGTTGTACGCCAAGCGGCTCGAAAACCGAACCCCAGACGGTCTTTTCGAACCGCTCGTTCTGGAGTACGATCCGTACAGTTTCGCCTCGAGCGGTCGAGGGTTGAAGAAGAAGAAGAGGAACGAAAGCTGGAAGAGGAGGAGCAGATGATGTCGATGCGCGCGCATTGTTGTTTCAAGTTTTTGTGTGTGGGGAAAATTCGTATCTTTTAGATACAAAAAATACTCGCGCGAAAACAAGTCGCCAAAAACTGCGCGCGCGGCGGCGAGGGGATCATCATGACGACGACGACGACGACGACCGCGAACGTCTTCCAAAATCACTCGCCGCGTTGCCGCCATCATCGTCGCGCGATGGTGTCGACGACGACGAGAAGAAGAAAGAACGACGACGATAAGAGCAGCTTTGAAGCGCGTTTTGTTTGCGCGAAGAAAACAGCCGAGCTGGACGTGGCGACTGGCGTTGGGATTGAAAAACTCAGATCTGGAAAAGCGACGACGACGACGACGACGATCGCGTCTCCTCCTTTTCCTCGTCGTCTCCCTCCGCATTACCCGTCGGAGTATACGCCGGGAACGGCTGTAGTTGGAGGCGTTTTCCTGGCGACGAGTTTAGCGACGAAATATCTCACCACCGGGGAGGCCATCGGGGTCTCTGGTTTGCACAGACATTTGAGACGACCGGCATTTTTGCTCGGTTTGTTAGTCGGGACGCACGCGCTCTTGAACGCGTTAGAGTTGACTTATTTGCTACCAGACGGAGGGTTTGAATCGGCAAATAATCCAGTGCGTTTGGCTATGGCTGGATTGTTCGTTGGCGTAGGATCTGCGTGCGCTGGTGGATGCACATCCGGGCACGCGTTATCGGGGATCGCGCGACTCTCGAAGAGAAGTTTGGTCGCCGCGAGTATTTTCTTGATCGTCGGCGCAGTTACCGCGAGCGTTTTCGATACCGCGGGCGCGATGAGTGTGATGCTGATGCACTCTGGAGAAAGGACGTGGACTTTGGATCTTTTCTTTGAGAGAATGTTTTACAACGCGGATATTATCGTTCCCTGGGTTGCGACGGTGAGTCACGCCGTATTCGTTACGGTCAAGTCGGCGTTGAAGTTCGTTTTCATCGCGTTTCCAGTTGCATCGATCATCGTCGGCATTTACACGTATTACAGATATATCAGTGGCGATGATTCGTGGGAGGAAAATTTTCAACGCTTAAAGACGATAAGAGAGACAGAAACGCCAAAAGAGAAGCAACAACGCATCTACGATACGTACTATCAAGAGAAAGAAGGAGAAGAACCAACTCCTGTTTCTGATGTCATATCACGTGGGGCTTTTATTTTGTGCACTCTCGCGTGCGGGTTCTTTTCAATTGCGGCCGCAGAAGCTGAAAGTGCCTTCCACACGTCTAAGCTACTCTTGATTTGGCTCTCTAGTTTAGCGTTTTATGCCATCGTTACATTCGTAGGCATTCGCGGGAAAAATAAAAGACTTCGCGCATGGACGAAATCACTCGCAAACGCGGTTTCGGGATCATTGTTCGGACTTGCGCTCTGCGTTGCTGGAATGGTTGATCCCGCGAAAGTATCCGCATTTCTTTCGGTGAACAAAAAAACGTTCGACCCGAGCTTAGCCATCTTTCTTTTCGTCGCGTTGGCTTTCGCTATACCAATTTTTGCCTACATAAAAGGTTGGAAAACATGGAATAGCTCGGAGAATAAGTACCAAGACGCAGGCTTGAGCATGAAGCGCTCGTTCTTCGGAGACGAGCTCGCGCAGCCGGATAAACCAAACGATCCCTTCAATTGGAGAATTTTAGTGGGTGCTTCGATCTTTGGGCTGGGTTGGGGTCTCGCCGCGTTGTGCCCAGGTCCGATGTATGTCAATTTTTCTGCAGCCGTATTTGACGGTTCTCTCCGATTCGATAAGGGTATTGGTCTCTTTTTTACGAGCTTTCTCGCCGGCCAAACACTCTTTCGAATTTCCGCACGCGTGTTAAATATCGATGGTAAGATAAGCTCGACGATTGTTCTGGGAGAAAATAAGGAAACGCTCGCGCGTTTGAATAAGGCGAACTCACTCGAAGAGCTTCGCGTTTTGCTCTCGAAAGCGCTCGGGAGCTCCGAAGATGGCATGCAAACATTGAAGTATTCCGAGGGCGATCGCTCCGTCGTCCCTCTCACTAGCGACGACGACGTGCTTGTGATGTATGCAACTTGGGAGTCCCAGAAGACTTCAAGAGATCGCAACGCGCGTCTCAAGATTTTTGTGGACGAGAGCGATGAGAAGAAAGAAGGAGAGACTCAGTCGCCTTCCGAAGAGGCGAAGCGCATGGCGCCGCACGGCGCCGCCGAGAAGAAGTAATAAAAGTTGTCCTTGTGATAGTTCTAATCAATAAAATGGAGTTTACATACATTGTTTTACATTACATAGATCTTAATTATGGTAGTATTTTCTAGTGTAGGTAGTTATTAGTTTATTAGCTCGCTCGCTCAAAATACGAGGTAGGAGTCGTCGAGCTCCACGCTCAAATCATTCAAATCCACGTTATCCGGCAAATTGGTGAGAGACAAAATTTCCTCGTCGTCGTCACCAAAAGTGTCCGCGTTAAACAGAGGATGCTCGTTCGCAACCGTTGTCGGAGAATCGTTACTGGATCCACCATTCGCATTCGCTGAATCAGCTGCAATTGCCCTGTTAATCTTCTCGATCTCGTGCGCGCGCAGTAAATCCTTGAGCGAATTTGATTTCGTGAGTTTCAAACCGAGCGGCAACTGTGGCGCCGGGCCACCTCCGGCGGCAAAGTTTTGTTGTCCACCTTGCTGATACAATGCAGGCGAACTTCCACTTCCGTTTGGATTTTGGTAGTGTAAATGCGAACCGTGATGCTGCTGTTGTTGATGCGGATGATATGGATGCGCTCTGTGTACCGGGGACCCGTTTAATCCAGTCGTCGTTGGAAACTGCGGCATCGACTCAACGCGATGGAGTTGACCTTGCTGCTGATGCTGTTGCGGATACTGCTGATACTGCTGCATGTGAGGAGGCACGTGGTGGTATTGCTGTTGTTGATGTTGCTGCTGATACTGAACGTGCTGCTGCTGTTGCTGAGGAGGGTGTTGGTAATACACGACGCGTCCGGTTTGATCAATATAAGATCCGTGTTGTGGTTGTGGTTGTTGATGATGTTGATGATAATAATACTGATGATGATGATGATGATCACCCGATCCCGGTGCTGGGAGGATGTGTGTCGGTTTAACGGCCAGAGGTCGCTGCTGTACCTTTGACTTCGACATTTTCGAGCGTTGCGCTTTCGGCAAGATACCCACGTGTTGTTGTAAAGAGGGCATGCGAGCCATTGGATTGTCCGGCTGCGTCGGTTGCTGCTGTTGTTGAGGTTGTTGAGCTTGTTGTGGTTGTGGTTGTTGTGGCTGCAGCTGCTGTTGCGGCTGTTGATACTGGACGTGTTGTTGTTGCTGCTGCGGCTGTTGCTGCTGCTGCGGCTGTTGATGGTACTGCTGTGGCTGTTGGTACTGAACATGGTGCTGCGGTTGCTGCTGCTGCTGCTGCTGCTGCTGTTGCGGTTGCTGCTGGTACTGTGGCTGCATCGATTGTTGTTGCTGATGATGATGATGGTGTTGCTGATGCTGATACAGATGCTGCGGTTGTTGTTGTTGTTGTTGTTGTTGTTGTTGTTGTTGCAGCTGCTGCGGTTGCAGCGGAACTAACTGATCAATTCGATGGAGATGATCGAAAGACGTGCTAAGTTGGGCGTTCGACGCTGCCACGCTCCATCCTCTGTTCCCAAACTTTCGTTGCGATCGTTTACCTTTCGTCTTTGACGGCACCTTAACAACCGCTCCGCTAAATTCAGTGCTAATGTTGTTACCGGCACCATCGGCTTTGTTGATGGCCTCTTCGCTCCCCGATGCCTTCAGCGGCATCATGGTATCTTCGCTCGAGTCATCGGAACCGTTGTGTCTGTTCGGTTCTGCCCTCATCGTCGTTGGTCCTAAAATCCTCTTGTTACACGGCATGATTCCCGATCGCTTGAGAACTTCTGCCATTTTCACGTTTCCGGATTCTTTCAACATGTTTCGCACGCAGTGTTGCCACAAATTCGCCGAGTTTTGTCGAGCTAAAGGAATACGAATCACGTCGCACACGCCCTCACGGATGGCGCGAATAACAACGTCTTCTTCCTGTTGCTTCGTCGCAGAGTCTTCACTATTGTTGTTATCGTTGCTACTGTTTTCATTTTCGTCGTTGGTGGTGGCGGTGACGTTGGCGGCGACGTTGGCGGTAGTTATTTCGGCGTTGTTGTTGTTGTCGTTGTTGTTGTCGTTATCGGATTGCGAACCGGCGTTATTAGTATTATTACTGTTATCCCCATCCTCCGCCACCTTCGCTGCAGGAGAGGACGTCGACGTCAAATGAATCGCTTCCAAACGAACCACGGCGTTTCCTTCCTCCTTTGCAGCTATCGCTTTCGCTTCTTTTTCCGCCTCGTCCGCTTCTTCGTCTCTTTGCATGAGCACTACCGGAACTTTCGCACACAATTTCCTCAAAGTCGTCTTGATTTTTGCTTTCTTCTTCTCGATGTTCGTCGTGCTCCCACCGCCGCTGTTATCGGACCGCGGAGGACTCTTATCACTTCCCTCGTCGTCCTCGTTCGCTTCTTCGTTACCGTTCAAAACTTTCTTTTCCTCCTTCTTCACCTCCGCGTTCCCGTCCGGCTCCTCCCTCAGCGCCAGCCGCATCATCTGCCCGTCCAGTAAAGCGACATCAAAGGTTTCCTTCGAGGCTTCTTCCACGCACTGTTCGAGCGATGACGATCGCGTGACTATTGATTATATAAATTTTCCACCAAACCGTGTGTGTGTGTGTAAAGTAAATGAGAGAGAAGATGTGTCAGCGTGCGTCGCGCGAGAAGAAGAAGCGAGAGATTCCTTTTCCTCTGATCCTCGTCACGCCCACAAAAAAAGAATATCTTCGTCCATATCCAAAACCGAGAAATGGAAAAGATCGCCCCTGCCGCGATCCCATCCAGAGCGCGCAAAACATCCAATCTTTTGAGAGGTTTGAGTGCAATTCTCATCCAAACACCGCTCGAAAACGGAAAAAGACATCGCGGGAAGTCTTTTTTCGCGCGTTTGATGGTCTCTGAACCTTCTCCAGAACATCCCCCGGCGCCGGAAAGAGATGAGCTCGACAAAAGTAAAAGAGTCCCTTTTCCCTTATTTTCCCTCTCCAAAAGGGACAAAAGAGAGAAAAGTAGTTTAACCAACTCTAATCTTTCGAAAAAAAAAAAGTAAAATCGAAAACGCGCTCGCGGCGACCGCGCGCGACGAAACCAAAACCGTACCTTCGTAACACAAGGATTCCAACACTTCTTTACTCTCCGAAAACGTCGTTTCGTCTTCGGTCGCGAGCATCACCTGCGCGTAAATCGGGTCGTTTAGAATTGAATTTTTTAACACAAAACAAAATTCCTCCGGTCCCCCGCGGGGGAGGAGCCTTACACAAAAAAAGAAAAAACAATTTCAATCATCAATCGCGAACCTTTAAACCTTTCGGGAACCCCGGGCGGGTGCTTCGCACGAACGTCATCACGTCCGCGCCGCCCATGGCGATTGCGGACCGCGCGGGCATCTCTCTCTTTTTTTGTGTGTTTCTCTTTCTGTCGTGCTGTGTGTGTATAAAAAAAGAAACACACGAAGAAAAGAATGAGGACGAGATGAGAGAGACAGGTTTTGACGACGACGAGGATGGATGTTTTATCTGAACTCGAGAAGAAAAAAAATCGAGATATTTTTTGGTTTCGTGAAGAGTGCAGACGCAGAGAGATCTTTTTGCGAAAGTTTTTGCCTTTGTTGCTCGATGAATGATATGGATTCGTGAATCTCTTCCCCTCGCACCCAAAAAAGAAGAAGTAACGAATGCCGCAAAAGTGAGTTTCCGTGCACCAGAGTAGCGACAGAGTCCCGTATTCACGAGAGAGAGAGAGAGAGAGAGAGAGACGCACACACATAATACACACACGCACATCCGATATTGAGAGCGCGAACATAGACTAGTCACGCGTAAAGAAGAATGACGAGCGTTGTTGTCGCTGCGACCGCATCGACGACGAGTTCGTTCGCGCGCAAAGCGACGCGGCGTTTTGACGGGAGAAAGAAGAGCGTCTTCTTTTCCTCTTCCTCTTCATCCGACGGTGAT
>Ga0255767_1000908_pt1 | contig 26687 bp, 19 predicted proteins | sample 071ome_24_FD_179967 | JGI IMG/M metagenome (GOLD analysis project Ga0255767, IMG submission 179967) | Coastal salt marsh microbial communities from the Groves Creek Marsh, Skidaway Island, Georgia - 071402CT metaG (version 2) | ecosystem: Environmental > Aquatic > Marine > Intertidal zone > Salt...
CATCTGTCGTTCATACCATGAGAAATCCATCGCTTCCCATCAGCACAGCGAAATTAAGCCTCATTGGGCGCCAATAGTATTGCGGTTAGTAATAACGTGAGAAGTCGGCGTGATGACAGGTATTTTCTTTTTTGCTTTTTTGTTGGTGCGAGAGAGAACGGCGCGTGCATTCAATCACATGTATTTTTTAATTCAATGATGACAACGATGATGATGACAATGATGATGATAATGATGATGATGATTCTTCAACCACCACTACTGCATGATAATGCAGATGATGATGATGATTCCAATGCGTGTGTAACGTTCCGTCTTGGTAATGCCAACCAGATGGTAACGGGCAGTCGTTGTCGAGGAGGTATTGTACACATTCCTGGTGGTTGTTCTTGTGTGCCAACTTTATGACGTACCAGTCCAAAGGCGCTTTGGTAGTTTCGTGTAAGAACTTTAAACAGTCCAAGTGACCTTTCTCAGCCGCACGCCGACAAACATAATCGTCAAATTGATCGTATTTACGCTCAACAAGGTATTCGAGTATGTGAAGATAACCGCGTTCAGCTGCCCTTGAGCCGGTATGGCAGTCCCACGGCGCTTCGGCTTCTTCGTGTAAGTATTTGAGCATCTCAAGTTGACCGTATAAGGCAGCAATTGCACACGCCCATTTATCGATAGGACACTTATTCGCCACACAATACTTCACCATTTCTAGATTACGTTGTCTTGAGGCCTCATTAATCGTAATGGCACTCCACTCGCACTTTTTCTCCCCTCGTATCCACTCGAGCAACTCGAGTCTATTCGTTTTCGCAACTTCCTTGCAGAACTCTGTCTCGCAATCCAAGGTCCCCGCCCACGACGATCGATTCTCCCACGCGATTTCCAGCGTAGATATCGACGACAACTCGCTCACTCTGAACCTTTTTTTCAACTCTCTCTTGCGAGACGATCGTTTAATCAAAGCTCTCGTTTCCGTATTCACGACGTGCAAGAATTTCACATCGATGCGTTCCAATTTCGGCAAAATGTATTTAAAACAAATATCGTCGTTGTTCACGATCACGTCCCACAAATCTCTCTGGCCGATGCTTCGTTTCAGACGCGTCGTCGCTCCAACAAAAGACATGCCTCAAACGCGTTTCTTTTCTTCTTTTGTGTCACTCTCAACGCTCGCGTGACGTGACTTTTCTTTCGAGAGAAGAAGACGAGCAGACGCTCTTCTCTTTTTTTTTGACGCGACGACAAAAAGCACCAAAAAGCGACGATATTTTTTCTCAATTCCAATTCATCGTTAAAACGCACACACATAAATCATCAATCATCGGCACCTCTAAAGAAGAAGAAGAAGAAGTAGAAGAGCGGCGAGAGGAACGATTCCGAGCTCTGGTGGAAGAGAACGACTCGAGAGCGAACAACGATTTTGTCATGGTGAGCGGTAACTACTTTTTTTTTTACTCTTTTGCACTTTGGCGTGACTCGGATTGGGGAATTCTTTCTCTCCTCGTGTTCCTCTCTTTCGTGTCTTCTTTCTTTCCGCAACGACGTCTTCTCTCTCCGTCTCTCTGTCTGACGATTCGTGTTCTCTGTTCTTTCTTCGGGGTTTTTGCTTTCCCGCGCGATGATGCGAAAAAATATATACGCAGGCTTCTTCGGGTCCGTATTCGGGTGCAATCGAGACGTACGCGGTCCCGGTGGCGGTGACGACGACGAAAGGAGGAGGAGGCGTGACTTCCGCGACGGAAACCGTCTACCGAAACGCGGCGCATAAAGACCAACTTTTGAGAGGATTTCCGTTTCCAAACGACGATTGCAAAACGCTCGGGGATATCTGGGAATCCGCGTTTAAGAAGTATCCGAATAGACCTCTTTTAGGGTACGTTTGTGCGTGGATGTCGCTTCGATTTTTGTAACTAACTGTCTTTCCTTCTTTTTTCCCTCGATGAACTCAAAAAAAACAGAACGCGCTCGATCGATAAACAGTCCGGCGCCCCGGGAAACTACACGTTCAACACGTACAGCGATTTTGAAACTACGAGGAAGAAAATAGCGTCTGGGATAAGCGCGTTGGGATGCGCTACCGGACAAACGTTTGGTTTGTATTCGATTAACCAACCGGAGTGGGTGGCGTGCGAGGCGGCGTGCACGAGGCAGAACATCGTTTCCGTGCCTTTGTACGATACGCTAGGACCGGACGCGGTGGAATATATTTTAAACCACGCGGAGTGCGTTGGAGTGGCGTGTTCGAAAGTGGTTTTGCACACGCTTTTGAATGTCATTCACAGGTGCGAGACGGTAAAATTCGTCATCGTGTACGGGAACGAAAACGGACCGCCGGGAGCGATACCGGCAAAAACAGCCAACGGGAGAGTGACTATTAAAACTTTCGAAGAGGTGTTGATTTTAGGTAGCGCGAAACCAGTCGCGCCAGTACGAGCGCACGAAAACGATGTGGCGACGATTTGCTATACGAGCGGTACCACCGGAAACCCGAAAGGCGTCGTGTTGACGCACTTGAATTTATGCTCCAACGCAGCCGGGTACTCTTACGATTTGAATATCGGCATCGGGGATGTTCACGTGTCGTATTTACCTCTCGCACATATATACGAACGAGTAACGTTTATGGTGTGCGTTATGGGTGGCGCTGCGGTCGGTTTTTATCGCGGCGACGTTCTCGGGTTATTGGACGACGTGCAAGCGCTGAAACCGACTATTTTTTGTTCGGTCCCAAGACTGTGGAATAGAATTTACGATAAAGTGAACGCCGGCGTCGCGGAAGGGTCGCCAATCGCACGAATGTTGTTCGCAAAGGCTTACGCGAGTAAGAAATACGCGTTTGAAAACGGCAAACCTCCGAATCCGTTTTGGGAGAAGCTCGTGTTTTCGAAACTGAAAGCGAAATTAGGAGGCCGCGTCCGGTACATGTCCTCGGGATCGGCGCCCATCGGTGGTCACGTCATCGAGTTCTTGAGGATTTGTTTCGGTGCGGTTGTCTTTGAAGGTTACGGGATGACGGAATCCGCGTGCGTCATCTCCAAAACGAACGAACGCGATTTCTCCACAGGCCACGTCGGCGCGCCGGCGCCGTGCTGCGAAATCAAACTCGACGACGTTCCCGAGATGAATTATAGGAAAAGCGATAAACCGTATCCGCGAGGCGAGGTGTGCGTGAGAGGTCCATCGGTTTTTGCCGGTTACTTCAAATCGCACGAGCAAACGCGAGAGTGTTTGGACGAAGTCAACGGGTGGTTGAGAACCGGTGACATTGGGATGATGTTACCGGGCGGTAGATTAAAAATCATCGATCGCAAGAAGAATATTTTCAAATTGGCGCAAGGAGAATACGTGGCGCCGGAAAAGATTGAAGCCGCGTACGGTCGGTCGCCGTTAGTCGCGCAATCGTTCGTGTACGGCGATTCGTTACAAGCGAGCTTAGTTGCAATTGTTGTGCCAGATGAAGAAGTTCTCGCGCAATACGCGAAAGCGAATGGATTAATGAAAGGCGGCGCGCCGACGCTGAGAGACATGTGCGAAAACGAAACGATTAAAAGAGCCGTGTTCAATTCTATGAATAAAGCCGCGAACGAAGCAAAGCTGAAAGGATTCGAACGCGCGAAACGGATTCATTTACACGGCGAGTTGTTTTCCGTGGAGAACGGATTAATGACGCCAACGTTTAAATTGAAACGGCCGCAAGCCAAGGAGGCGTTTTTGTCCGTCATCGACGCGATGTACGATAGTTTACGCTGAACAACGCATCTTCATCGGTAACCGCAGTGGTTTTTACCATATGGTACAATGTATATATTAACGATAGCATTAATATCATCTCTCTATCATTCTCTATCTATCTCTGTCTGTCTATCTATCTATCGCTCCCAGGCTTTTTTCTCGCCCATTCCATGAATGGTAAACGCGCCAAAATCTTTCGAGAAATCAAATACCTCCCATCTCGACGCTGGAAAGATGTGCTTGTTCTTATCGTACCACGATCGGTGGAAAATCTTCCCCGGGTGCGAATCCTCCTTCTCAACGGTGGCGTCTGCGACTAACCTCACGTCTTCCTTGTCGTCGAACCGAAACAAAGGACCAGATTTACCTCTCGCCTTTCTCGAAATGAGTTCGTAAAACGTCAACTCGTGCGGAATGATGCAATCTTCCTTCACGTACATCATGCTTTCCGGGCTTAATTTATTCAACTCTCTAAACTCATCCTCCAAATCCTTCATCGCCACCTTCAGAAAAGTCCTCACCGTGTCTTTCTGTTTCACCGTCACCGACCTCCTACCACCACCTCCAGACCAGTAGCTAAACGTAACCGTCAAATTCTCCTCCATTTGCTTCTCTTTCTTCTCTAAAAACTCCTTCGCGAGTTGTTCGCGCAACGCCCGTTCCTCTTTCATCCGCTCGTTTTGCGCGTTTGGGACGTAGGACGTATCCGCGTCTGGATTCATCCCCACGCTCTTCTTTAATTTCTTCTTTTCTCTCGCTTCTTTCTCTTCTTCTTCTTCTTCTTCTTCTTCTTTCTCGTCGTCGTCGTCGTCGTCGTCGTCGTCGTTAAAGCTCAACAGATTTTTCTCCTTCTTCTTCCTCTCGTTCTCTTTCGCTTTTCTCCTCTCCCTCTTTTCTCGTTTCAATTTCTCTTTCCTCTCTCTCTCTCTTTCCAACTCCTCGCGCACTTTCTCCTGCTTTTTCGCGTACTCCTCTCTCGTCAACAACCCGACGGATTGGTTCGCGAACGCCTTCTCCTCTTCCACGGTGGACGAGCCTCGGAATCCCACGAGAGAGGATTGATTGTTGAAGCCGCCGGCGACTTTGCGATTATTCGCTCGAACTTCCAAATCTCTCGCGCGTTCGTCGCGCTCTTCTTGCAACCGTCTCGCTCTTTGCTGCGTCTCGAAACCGCCGACGTAGCCGTCTAAACCCATCGAGTTGTTTTTGTAGTCGTTGTCGTTCTGTGTGACTTTTTCGGGCGAATTAAAAAGGCGCGCGTGTTGTTGTTGTTGTGGCTTGTGGTGTACTTATTTGGCGAATTTGGAGTTTGTTCCTGGGTGAAGAAGAAGGCGTTTTTTGGGCGCGTGAAGAAAGCGACAAATCGGAGTTTCTACTATGTGTGTGAAGCTGTTCTACTAAAAAAGAATACCGTCTCGTCTACGCTAGAAGTAATCATCGGCGAGCGCGCTTGCGACCTCTGCCCGCGGGAGGCGACTCGGCTCTGTTTCTCGGACCTCGTCCGCCTCTGCCGCCTCCTCGTCCTCTGGCGGCGTGCGGGGCGGCGTTCGCCATCGGCGGTGAATTCGGTCGCTCTCTCGTCGTCGTCGTCGTCGTCGTTGGACTATTGTTGTTGCTGTTATTATTATTATTATTATTATTGTTCGCGGGGCTGTGAGTACTTTCGGCGTTCTTCCTCGCGGCATTTGGAGGAGGAGCGGATGCAGGCGGCTTGGCCGCGCCCGCGTTCAATTTCGCTTTCATTTGCTGCTGCATCATCAAGAGTTTCATCTTTTGTTGTTGCTGCAGCGCATTCAACTGCGCCTGCGTCGTCGACATTCCTATTCCCCCTCCTCCTCCTCCTTTCGTCGGCACCGGACCTTTCCACGCGGTGTCCGGCGGCGGCCCGAGCGGCGCTCTCGGACCCATCATCGCGTTACTACCACTACTACCCGCCGGTGCTAACGTCACCACGCACGCTTTCCCATCTATCGCTCTCTTATTCAAATTCTCCGCGCAACTCGTCGCCGATTGTGCCGTCGTAAACTCCACCACCGCGCACCCTTTCGATTTCCCGTTTTTCTTCTCCGTGAAGAATTGCACCGATTTCACGACGCCAAATTCACTCGCTAGTTGTTCCACTTGCACATCCGTCGTCCACCACGTCAAGTTCGCCACGTACACCGATTTACTCTTCTCCTTGTCCTCGCCCTCGTCGTTCTTTTCTGCGTTACTGTTGTTGTTGTTGTAGTTCGTCTGAGCACCATCACCAGTGCTGGTCTTCTCTTTCGCGCCGATGCCATCATCGTCGCCGTCGTTTTTCATCTCCAATTCTTTCTCCTCGTCGTCGCCGTCGCCGCCGACGACGCCCTCTCCGCCACCACTAACACCACCAACGACAACGTTCGTGTGCTTCGCCATCGTCTCCTTGGCCTCGTCGTCGGAATCTCCGACGTCGCCGTAGAGCAACGCGTCTTCGTCTTCTTCTTTCGTTCCCATTATATTAATAACGTTTTAGACTTCTTCTTCTTCTCTTTCTTTGTGTTGTTTTGTTCGTTTTTGGAGTTTCGAAGAAACACCTTTTCGCGTGTTTAGGGTTTTGCTTAAACCCTAAACCCTAACCAAAAGTTGCCTTTCCTCCTGCACGCAGAGAAAGCAATTGAATCGTTAAATTTTTGTACCGCGCGGGCTCGTTCACATATCACAAAAACAAAAGAAGAAAAATGGGCAAAACAATCCACCGATGCGCGACGACGTCGTTCTCGCCTCTCTCGCAGCTCATCGCGTGCGGGACGGTGGCCGGAGCGATGGACGATTCGTTCAGCACGACGGCGAGTTTAGAGGTGTTTTCCGTCGATCATTCAAAAAGTAATTTCAGCAGCAGCGGCGAATCGTCGGGAGGAGGAGGAGGAGATTCGTCGTCGATGAGAGACGAGTGCGAGGTGGTCGGGACGGGCGTTTCGGTGACCGAACGGTTCCACAGATTGTGCTGGGGAAATCAGCGGTCCGAGGGTTTGCCGCACGGGATTTTAGCCGGCGGGTTAGCCGACGGGACGGTGCAATTGTACGATCCGAACGCCATGATTCGAAGCAGTAGTAGCAGCAGCAAAGCGAAAAGGAATAGCAACAACAACAACAACGATGGCGGCGATAGTTTCTTCGGCGCGCATCACGAGGATTTACCCGCGGCGGGGACGGTGTCCGGATGCGTGTTGACGACGTTGCAAAACGCGCACGCCGGAGCGGTCAGAGGTTTAGACTTTAATCCGTTTAGCTCGAACTTGTTAGCGAGCGGCGGGCGAGACGGCGAGTTGAGCATTTGGGATATCAACGACCCGACGAAACCGAGCAAATATCCGGCGTTGGTGAGTGGACCGAGTGGACCGCACACCGGAGAAATCGCGCAAATTCAGTGGAATACGAAAGTGTCGCACATTTTGGCGAGTTGCGGGACGACGAGCGGGACAACCGTGGTGTGGGATTTGAAGAGGCAAAGACCGGTGATTTCGTTCGTAGATCCGCAGTCGAAGAGACGATGCTCGGCGATTAGTTGGAATCCAGACGTGGCGACGCAGTTGATTGTGGCGAGCGACGACGATAGGTCGTGTTCGTTGCAAGTGTGGGATTTGAGGAATAGCGTAGCGCCGACGAACGAGTTCGTCGGGCATACGAAAGGGGTTTTGTCTTTGGCCTGGTCGCCGCACGATGGCGATTTGTTGTTGTCGAGCGGTAAAGATAATAGGACGTTGGTGTGGGATGCGAAGGATGGAAGCGTTTTAGCGGAATTTCCAGCGAGTTCCAACTGGAACTTTGACGCGCAGTGGTCGAAGAAAACCGCCGGGGAAATTTCGGCGGCGAGTTTTGATGGAACCATTAGCATTCACAATTTGAACGACTGCGGCAAGCAAAGCGCGCATCAACAACAATATCAGCAATACGGACAGAATGGAATGCAACAGCATCAGCAGCAACAACAACCGAGAGAACCGATGCGCAAAGCACCGAAATGGATGAAGCGCCCGGCGGGTGCCTCGTTTGGTTTCGGCGGTAAACTCGTCTCGTTTGGTGCCGATGTTCCAGGTGTGGTCAAAATTACCACCGTGGACGTCTCGGACGAGCACGAGAGCAGAATTGGAGGTGTAAGAGGTGGCGATTCGCTCGCGGGAAGTTCGGAAGGAGGTGACGGCGCGGAGGAAAACGACATTGACGCCGAGTTCCAAGCGGCTATTAAGTCGAACGACGAACAACAATTGAAAGCGTTGTGCGATGCGCGGGCGCAAAGTAAAGACCCGTCGATTTCTAGCGAAGATAAGGAAACGTGGGCGTTCATGTCGATTCTGTTTTCCGACGACGCTCGACGACGCATGTTGGAACATTTGAATTTTTCAGACGCTTTGAAAAATTTGGAACGCTCGAAACAAATGCGCTTGACCGAAGCCGCTTTAGAAAATGCATCTTTAAATGATGACGCCGCGGGGACGTCCTCGTCGGGTTTAGACGAACGATCGCAAATGGTTGCGCCGCCACCTCCTGTTGAAGACGAAAACGCGTTTTTTGACGGATTAGGTGAAGACGGGAAGAACCAATCCGGTTTAGCGTCGCCTCGAAAGTCAACCATGCCTGCGCCGCTCTCCCCGAGTCAAAAGACAAAACAAGAAAGACCAGTACCCGTGTTGAAACGTGAACCAGCGGATAGAGAAATCGAGAGATGCTTAATCGTCGGCGATTACGATGGTGCGGTGGAAGCGTGCGAAAAAGCGGGCCGATTCGCGGATGCGTTAGTTTTAGCCTCCTCCGCCGGTCCAGAACTTTGGCAAAGAGCACAAAAGCGTCACCTAGAGAGATCACCGCGACGGTATTTACAGTTTGCGGAGTCCATTGCTTCGGCGAATTTAGAAAAGCTGGTAGAATCGGAACCGATTACGAATTGGAGAGAGACTTTGGCGATATTGTGTACGTATTCAGACGCCAAGGTGTGGGATGACTTGAGTCTGAAACTCGCCGATAAGTTACAAGCCTCAAACATGGCGCACGAGGCGTCTTTGTGCAGAGTGTGTGCGGGAGATGTGGATAACGCCGTCAAGCACTGGTCCATGCGCGCGCGAGGGAGCGCGACGTCGTCTAAATTTACGAGCAAGAAGGCGCAGTGGCAGTTGCTCGAGAAGGCCATCGTGTTGTCGCGAGCGGCAAATTTGAGTCAAGCGACGCCGGGTTTCGCGCGACTCTTATCTGCCAGAGCGGAAAGTCTCGCGAGTTCGGGCAAGTTGAAATCCGCTTTGGCGCTCTTAGATATGGCACCAGGTGCGGGTATTAGCGGCAGAGAAGACGCGGACATTGCGTTGTTGCGAGAAAGAATCGATCGCGCGTCCTCGGAGTCGAAAGCGGCGAGTAGCAGTAGCGCTGGAGGTTATCACCAGCAGCCTCGTTCGAACGGGTATTCGAGCCAACCTGCACCGATGCAACCGTCTTCCTACGGTGTCGGTGGTGGGGCACCGCCCATGAATCCGATGATGAACACGTCCTTTGCTGCTCCTCCGCCTCCACCGGTTCAGCAACAACAGCCGTTCCAACCGCCGCCGAGCTACTCCGCGGCACCGCCTCCGCCGCCGACACAGTTTACGCCTCCACCAGCCCCGGCGCAAATGTCGGCTCCAGCGATGCCTCCGCTGCCCACAAATCCCGACGCGAGCTTTTACAGTGCACCGCCGCCTGCCCCCGCGTCTGGGCACTTGCCGCCGCAAGGCTCGGCGAATACGAGTTTTTACGCCCCACCGTCCGTGCCGGGCGCGCCGGGTGGTAGCATGAACTCGTACGATCCGTACGGTGGAGGTGGACGACGCGAGTCTGAGGTACCGAAACCGCCGCCGGTGACGTCTTTCGCTCCGAGTGAGATGGAATACGACGATGCCCCAGTGCAAAGCGCATATTCAACCGGATCGAGCGCGCCACAGCAAGGTGGTATGAATCAAAGCTTTCAGCAAATGACGCCTCCAGCACCGGGTGGGGGACAGCAGTCCATGATGCCACCGCCACCAAAGCAGATGACCCCACCGCCGAGTTACTCCGCTGGTCCGCCACCGCCTATGCAGCAACAACAGCAAAGCTTTGCGCCACCGCCGCCGCCGATGGCGTCGCAACCGCCACCGATGCAGCAACAAACGCAAGTGCCTCCTCCGATTGCGCAGCCACCGGCCGCCCCGCCGCCAAGTTTCGATCCTTCTCCGGTCAACGACGCGCCGCCGGCACCGATAGTATCGCCTAGAGGTAGAGGTGGTCCGATGGGTGGACCTCCGCCGACGGGTGGACCTCCACCGGTGGCTGCACCGCCTCCGCCGTCATACTCGCCAGCCGCGGCGCCTCCGCCATCGTATTCTCCGGCGCCTGCTGCTGCACCACCACCGATGCAGCAGCAACAGCCGCAGCAATCATTCCAACAAGCCGCGCCGCCGCCTCAGCAACAGTTTCAACAGCAAGCGCCACCGATGCAACAGCAACAGCAACAACAGCCACCGCAACATCACCAAGCGCCTCCGCCACCTCAACAACAACCGCCTAGTCCGCGTCGTCCAGCCGGACCTCCCGCGGATGTCACTCTTGCTACCGTCCAGTCCTCCAATTGCTCTCCCTCTGGCGCGCAAATCTCTCAGTGCGTGAAAAAAATGCACGACGAGTGCTTCCAACAACTCGCTTCCAATCCGGTGCGAAAGAAAGAGCTCGAAGACTGCTCCAAACGACTCGGCCAACTCTGTTGGCGCTTGAATGAAAAGCAAGTCTCCGCAGCCGTGGAAGAAAAATTGATGAAACTTTGCGAAGCGGCTTCTCGAGGCGATTGGGCCACTGCCAATTCCGTTCACGTGGAAATGACCACCCAGCACTGGGACGAGTGCAGCGGCTTCTTGACGGCGTTGAAGAGACTGTTAAAAACGCGCAGCACGCTTTAATTTTTAAATTTACGTACGTATTAAATAGCAAAATTGTTTATATATGTATATATAAGTAGTAGTCAGAACCATTGCACTAAAACTATCATCAGTAACTACTGTAACATCTTGTATCCGACGACGAACGTCATCACGAACAGCGGTATGTCGCCGAGGTGCGCGATTAAACCTCCGGTTCTTCGATTCGCCGGATTACCGGTGCCGTATCCCAAGACGTACACGACTCTCCCAAGCGACCAGATTCCGCACAACGCCGCGGACGTGATCGGGTGCATTAACCCAACCATCATCGTGCACGACGCGACGGACGGCGCGACTTCGAGCGTGTTCTGATGCGCGCGTTGAACGCAATCGAACTCTTTCTTGTTCTTATGTCCCTGTTTTTTCAATCGAATCGCGCGAGAGAGAGAGAAGGAGGAAGAAAGAAAGAGACGCACGCGTGAGAAGAAAAGAGAGATGCGAGAGATGCGCGAGAGAAAAGTCACACAAAGACACGCGCGCGAGCACAGAGAGCGCGCAGAGAGAGAGAGAGAAAAAGACAGAAGACTCTCAACCGCCGCCTGGAAAAATTTCACGTCATCTTCGTAACGAACACACGCGTACATCTGGAGCGTATAAATCAGGGTACTTCACGCCGTACTTTTTCCTGGCTTTGATGACTTGCACGACGGCGACGACGTTCGGTATCGCCATCGCTCCTACGGCCAGGACGACGTAACCGTAACTGTTTGGGATTTGCATGTTCGTTTATGTGCGCGTGTTTTTGTGCGGATTGAATTGGAAAAACTCTCGCGTCAAATCGAGACAATTTTTACACCTCTCTCTCTCTCTTAAATACAACACAATCAATCGATCGATTGCGGGGTCTCGCGAGAGCCACATCAAAAGAAACACGGACAAAGAGAGAGAGAGAGAACGTTTTGAAGAGACGACGACGGGTCGATAATACCACCACCACCATGGGTTGGCTCAAGCGAGCGGCGTCGTCGGTGAAAAGCGCGATGGGATTTGGCGACGACGGGGAAGACGACGAGGGAGATGATGGATATCGCGATTACGACGACGGTTCTTCCTCGCGGCGGCGAAGCAGCAAGTCGTCGTCTTCGACGTCTTCGAAGAAAAAAGAGGAACAAAAAGTGCGTTACCCGGTGTTGCAATTCGCGCAGAGTCCAATCACCGGGGAATTCATCGGCGGCGTCCAAGGTTTGTCTTGGTTTTGCGAGAGCTTGAGAGAAAACGGAGACGGAGACGTCGCGCACGAGTTTCGTCGGGAAGACGAAGAGACGGCGGGAAGAGAACCGAGTCGGAGGGTGAAGAGCGGGACGTTCTTTCCGATGAGAGTGCAAGATGGGAACGTGGAGATGTTTCGGAGGAATTCGTGACGCGGTAAAAGTTGAGATTTAGGATAGAAGTATTTAGCGCTAATGTTTGGTATTATTCAATAATGATGATGATACACGATACATCCGAGACTGTGGATTTGTAAATCGCAGCCGTTTTCCTTTGTTTCGTTTCACTCTTTTTTTGCCTTTCTTTCGCGCGCGCGTGCAAGAGCCTACTGCGGTTTATATGCTACGCCCTCCGAGCCGCAACTTTCTCTTCGCTTTATCTATGGGTAAACTTTGCAAGTAAAACGCGCCCGGGCCTTTCAATCGCACGTGGAACAAACCTTCGCCGCCAAATACCGCCGCCACGGGCGACGAGACCAACTCTAGATCGTACTCGATGGTTCTCTCTAACGCTAACACGGCTCTCGCATCGACTACCATCTCTTCGCCCTCTTTCAAGCTTCTGCGCATGACGGTACCTTTACCGGTGATACACGCGGTGCCGTCGCCGACTAACCATTCGCCGTTGAAAATATTGTTTCCTTTACTCAAAATCAAACGCACGCCGGTTCGAAAACGCTGTTTTAAAACCTGCGACAACGTTCGCCCTCCTCTCGCCTCTTGCGAAAACGATACGGCTGCAGAAACGGAGATGTCTCCCATCGAACACAAATAGGAATCTCTCGCGCAGAGCAAATCCGCATCTCTCTCTTTCAAATTCACGACGGCGATTTTATCGCCCTGTCGCAAACTCCCCAACGCGATGTAACCGTCCGAGGAGCCTAAATTTCGAAACGTGTTGATGAAAAACGGCTCCCCGGCTAAGACTCTCGCGATTGCTTTTGGCAATCCACCGGGACCTAAACTCGTAATCGACAAGACGTTTGAGCTCATGTAACACATCGCCCCCGGCTCGGCGTTGACTGACTCGCCCGGTTTCAACTTCATCTGAACAATCTGCGCGTCCGTCCCGAACAACGACACGTGCTTCGGCAAATTCGGGTTCAAATTCTTATCCACGGGTAAATTCTGCAAATTCTCAATCGGCTCAGGAATCGTCTTCCGAAACCTTTCCGCCTGTATCATCCTAATCGCCTCTTTCTTAATCCCGATGCCGTAATCGATCACCCCGCCCGTCGTCTCCATCGATTCGCTCAACACATTCGCCGTCGTAGAATCATACACGCGATAAAAGAAATTAATCACAAACAACGCCCCAGAAACCGCGCTCCCGACTAAAAACAAACCCCACCCGGTCCCGATCGCGCACGTCAACCAAACGCACCCCCAAAACGGTTCGTGCGCGAAGAAGAAACAATACCAACTAAACACGAGGAACGAAACTAACCATTTCAATCCGTCTTGGCCGTTTCGGATCCAAACGAACTGCGAGTCTTCGTTTAACCCGTCGTTCTCTTCGCCCCAATCGCTTTCATCGTCCCCTCCTCCTCCTCCTTTCCCGTTGTTGCCACCGTTAGCATTGCCTCTTCCTCCGCCACTCGTCGTCGTCGCTTGCTCCAACTGCAACCCTTCGCTTTCGATGTTGGACATTGGATTTTTGTTCCTAAACCTCGCCGACCAAATAGTCACGGTCGTCGCGAAAGACGTCGCGATCATATCGAACGAATCTTTGATCGTTTCTAACGGGGATAAATCTTCCAAGATTGGTGGCGGGACGTTTGCTTTCGTGAGTGGTCGTCGTCGTCGTTTTTGTTTTCTCGTGGTGGTGGTAGCGGTAGGGGTTGCGAACAATCTTCGCGCAGAAATAGAAGAAGATGACGACGAAGAAGACGCGTTGCTGCTCCTCGCATTCCTCGAATTCCGCGAACAACGAGAACTACTGGAGGACGCATTACCGCCAGCGGCGGAGAAAGAGGACGGAGAAGAGATGGCGCGGCACGATAAACTCGACGACATCTTCTCGTTTTTTTCTTCCGTCTGTGAAGTTTTTCCCAAGACGGAGAGAGAAGAAGGAAGCGCTAGGGTTTGAAACCCTAAAATTTTGAATTCAATCCCCTAATAAAATGGAGAGAGAAGAAGAAGAAGAAGAAGAGAGAGCGTGCCTGCCGTCTCGCACCAAAAGCATGACGAGCACCGCACCACTCTCCGTCTCAACAACGAAGGAGAAATCTGTCGTCGTCGTCGCTCCTGTTGCGGCGGCTCGGGCGAAAAGTGCGAAATCATCGCCCTCGGAGCGGTCGAGAGATTCGCGAGAACGAGAAGAAACCGAAGAACGGGAAGCGTCGGTTATTTGTTTGTCGGACGATGACGAGGAGGAGGAAGAGGAAGACGACGACGACGAGATCATATTCGTCGGCTCGAAAGAAGGAGCGCGAGGAGGAGAACAGCGCGAACGGGAGGCGTTTGGAAACGAGGTGATCATTTGCGGAGAGCGGAACCGAGGAGGAAAGAAAACAACGAATGACTTGAACAAGAACAACGAAAACGACGACGTCGCGGGAAGGAGAAGAAGAAGAGAGAGCGGCGCGGGAGAGGTCATCGTGGTGGGCGAGAAAGAATCGACGCAAATGCGACAGGCGAGGGAGCTTTTGGAACGATTTACGAATGGAAACAGCAATGGTGGTAATAACGTCGCGCGCGATAGCAACGAGAATAGCAAAAAGAGGAGAAAGAGTAGTAGCCCGAATAGCGGGAATAGAACGACGCCGCAAAAGAAGACCGCGCCGAGTCCTCCGAGAGGACCGCAACCTAAGAAAACGCCCAAGTGTGCTATATGTCTCGACGAAATCGAAAAGCCGACGGCGACAAAGTGTGGGCACGTGTATTGCGAAGAGTGCATACGGGAACTGATTCGAGCGCAGAAGACAAAGTCAAGGTGTCCTCAGTGCAGGAAGAAGGTAGGTTTGAGCGGGTTGACGAAACTGATATTAGACGACTAGCAGCGAGAGAGAAAGAGAGAAAGAGAGACAGATAAAATAGATAGAGATCTTTTTGAAATTGTATGTGTGTTTTTTTGTACGCCGCGAAGCGCTGAGCAGCGCTTCACTCACACGCATCTTAAAATTGACATCTATCTCGCGCGAAAATCTAAGAACTAAGCTCTTCTATATGTACATCATCTCTCTAAACTACTAACTATTCATTCATCAAGTCCTTCAGACCTTTTTCCAAGAGCAAGACGTTAATCTTGTTCTCCTCCAGTTTCAGCTTGTTCAAACCTTCTTCCATTTGATTCTCTTTCTTTTGCAAATAGTCGCTCAGCGTCTTTTTTTCTTTCTCGTTGCTGCCTTTCTTTTCGTGAGAAGCGACGAGGTTCCTCAACGCGTCGACTTGACCATCTAAATCATCTTGCGCCTTCGATAACGTAAACGCGGATTGTAACATGTCCAGCGCTTGCTGTTGTTCGTTAGGGGCAGACCGCTCGGAGGCGATGGATCCTAGGGCGCGCAAACACGCGGCGACCAGTTGCGTGTCTTTGGTTTTCGCGTGGGCGAGTTTCAACGCGGAGGAGAGGCGAGATTTCGCGCCGTCTTGGTTACCGCGTTCGAGAAAGGCAAAGCCAGAGACGAAAAGTGCAACAGCACGATCCGTCAGAGATGGGCGGAACGAGTTTTCATCGTCGTCGTCTTCGTCGTTTTCATCGTCGTCGTCTCCACCATTCGCCTCGTTGCCTTTCGCTCCGCTTTCCTCTTCCTTCTTCTTTCTTTTCTCCTTTTCTTCTTCGTTTTGTAAAAAATCTTCGTGCCGACGGCAAATCGGTTGCGCCAAATCCAACGCTTTCGAAGCACCTTTGGTACCTCCGGAAGCCAATTCCCCTAAAGCTGCGCATAAAGTCGCCACGTCTCGAAAACTTGGCGTCTTGGCTCCTTCGGCGGCTTTTGTGAACGCTTTAACAGAATCGCGATATTTGCCCATGGAATAAAAGGCGTGACCGCGAACCATTTCGCAGTGCGCTACTAACGAACTGAGCGTGACCGGGTACGTGGAGACGGTTGCGTCCAATTCGTTCGCTTCGACGACAGCCTTCGGATAGTCACCCGCGGTTAAATACATGGACGCAAGAAGCTCGTTGCAGTTGCATCGAAGAGTGAAAAATGGAAGCGCGTCGCAAGAAGATCTCGGGCCCAAGTTTTCCTCCTTCATCACCCATATTCTTTCGCGCTTCGGTGGTTCTTGTTGTTGTTGCTGCTCTGGTTCTGGTTTTGACTTCTTTTGCACGACTACTTCTTTAGTCTTTGCTGCTCGTTTCTTTTTCGTTGATTCGGTCGCTGGAATTTTCTTGCTCGGTTTACTATCGCTACGCGGGGTGGATTTGCCACCTCGCGTGGACCGTCGACCCGATCGAGTGGCTTTAGGAGTTTCTTCTTCTTCTTCTTCTTCTTCTTCTTCGTCCTTCTCGTCGACGTCCATTTCCTCCTCATCGTCTTGCTTTGCTTTCTCACCGTCTTCTTCTTTTTCGTCGTCGTTTTGTACTCGTTTCTTTACCGCACCGTCCGTCTTCGCATTCTTCCCAATCTCCACATCTCCGTCTTCTTCTTTGTACGGCAAACCCAGCGCCGAAATTCCAAGTTCTTCCAATCCTTCGTCTAACATCTTCTTCACCTCTCGTAGCCTCTGCGCGGTTTCTTTCGTCGACCCGCTCTTGCGGGAAGTTTCTGCTAACAAAATTTCCGCGCGAGCAATCACTTGGCGCTCTGGTATCCATTCCTTGGCGGTTTCGTTCAATTGCGCGAATGGCGACTTTTTCGTCGCAGTAGTAGTGCTCTTCTTCTCTTTTGTTCTCCAATCAATCACCCCAGCTTTGACTAATAAACGCTCGACGAACAACGTTTCCTCAAAATGCGCTACCATGCGTTTCTTGTGATAGTCGCATCTCTTCCGTAAATCGCTCGCGCCTTTCAACGCCGAAGCGACGTCGCCTTCTTCAATTTTCGAAGCGCATCGCAGACTAGAAAACTGGAACAGCTCTCTCGCGTGTTCATCCATCGCGTGCACGTCTTTTGCAATCGCTTCGGCTTTCTTCATCGCTTTCGACACTCTCGACGGCTCTTCCCCGTTTGCGCGTTGTAAAATCGCCCGTTCTAAATCCGCCAACGCCACGGTCAACTTGAATCGAGTCAACCCGTCCTTCTCTTCTCTCATCAAAAGCGCTTCCTCTTCTCCTTCCTCTTCCCTCCTTTTCTTCGCGGAGACGCTCGCGCTGTTGCCGTTGCCGCTCGCTTTTCGCTTCACCAACTCTCTCTCCGCGTGTTCCACGGCTTGAAACGCCAACCCGAAACTCCTCTCGCTCCTCGAGAAATTCTCATTCCGTAAGTGCATCTCGCCCATCTGCAAAAGCGTAAACGCCACTCGCAACCGCCACTCGTCTCTCTCCGTCTTTGTCACCGCTCCCGACGCGTCGTCCCGCATTCCCTTCGCCAACTCCAAGCAATTGTTCAAAGCCTCCTCCTCCAACCGTTTCGCCTTCTCCCCGTCCACCGGAACGAGCTTCCGATTCGAAAGCGCCAACTGCTGATGCGTTTCGTATTTCAGGACTTCGTACCGAGCGTGTTCTTTCAGAAGCACTTTGCCTGCGTTAAAATTACGCGTACGAAAAATGAGAGAGAGAGAGAGAGAGAGAAGATATATATATTTTGCGTCAGTAAAACGAACATGTCGCGCGTATTATTATATAAACGCACCCATCTCTAAATGCCTCTTTGCTTCGGCTTGATTTTCCGTCACCGCGTTCAAAATCTTCCCAATCATCAACCGATTCCTCGCCTCCTCGATGCTCCCGGCGGGAAATTTCGCCCGGTCGTTTTGGAAGGTGGCCTCTAGGCAGAGAATCGCGTGGAGTGGGTTCAGCGAGAGGAGGCATTCTTTCGCGAGCGCGGTGAGATGTTTCGGGAGATTTGTTTCTTCTTCTTCGTCGTTCTCGCGTCGTTCCGCGTTGTTGGTCGTCGTCGTCGATGGAGACATCTCTCTTTTTATATATCTCACACGAACACACGCGCACAAAGAGAGAGAGAAAGAGAGAGACAGAGACGGAGAGAGAGAGAGAGAAAGAAAGAGCGCTTCTTTCGAGAGAGGCTCCTTCTCTCTCTCTCTCTTTTCGTCGGTGAGTGTGTGACGTGCTTTCGTGTGCGCTCTTTTTATGTCGAATTTGAGATTCGAAAATCTCCATTTTTTCTTCCTCTATACACACGCACGCGCACATACATCGATACAAACGCGAGATGACATCGCACTACTACCACCAACGCTCTTCTCAAGATCCGACGACCGATTATTCCGCTCGACTCGCAGCCGCATCATCATCATCTAGTGGTAGTATGCCAATAAACTTTGATTTCACCGCCACGGTGACGCTGTTCAATTGGACCTCGCACAACGGATTCGAATACTTCGTCTTGCTCGCGTTCGCGTTTAGTTTAGCGTATTTGCACGAGTATTTGGCTTATTGGATTATTCGGAGCAAAGAGAACAACAACGCCAACGCGACGTTGGAAAACGCGACGACGAGCGCTGGGAGTACGAAAGGGTACGAGAGCGTCGGAGGCGTTGGAGACGTGAAGGAAAACTTCCCAGTGGCGAACAAAAGGGTGTTGCAGAGCTCGAAGTACTGCGCGCACGCCGCGGTGAGTTATTTGTTAATGTTATGCGTGATGAGTCTTAATTTTGGGGTTTTTGCGAGCGTGTTGTTAGGTTTAGGCGTTGGGAAATACATATTTAGCGGAGGGAGTGGTGTTGGTGGGAGGCGATCGTTGATGTCGGACGCGTGTCATCCGGGAGCGTGAGAGACGCGTCGGCGAACGCGGGCACGCGAAACGTGTATAAGTAGTACTTTTTGTATCGAACGAGTTGACAAAAAAATGTGTATCATTATCATCGTTATATTTATATCGTTAAAATTACATCGCGTTATTATTATCCACGCGTATCAGTTTAAAACTTCGCTGCCGAAGTACCAACTCAAAACCCATCTGGTCGGATTAAACTGCGCCAAGCTCAACGGAATCGCCAACAAAACTAAACCAACCACCGGATACAACAAAAACTCCGTCCGCTCTAAAAACGGCAAAGAGTTAAACCCGACGAACTGGCAGTAGTGATAATAACTCAAACTCAACCCGTAGAGCAAATTGCTCAACAACGCGCAGATGAAGCCTCTCTGCGCTAAGAGCGGACTCAAAATCAACTGCCCGACGTACAACGCGACGAACAACGGCACGAACGAGTTGCAATGCACGTCGAACGCGAACAGCCATTCCACGCTGTTACCCTCACCACTACCTCTGCTACTGCTATTCTTCGCTCGCATGTACCTATTCGCCAAATACCAATACAGCGTCGCGATGGCGCATCCGCACCCGACGTAATCGAAAAACACCGCCGAGAGTACCACCCACATCGCTTTCCCCACGCCTCTCTTCTCGTACGCGAAGCAATACCCGATCGCAACGATCGCGACGAACACGCACGACAACACGCAAAACGTCGGATCGTCTCTCGCCCACTGGTTTTTCGTTTGTTTCCGGTACGACGCGTGCCGGTAGACCTTCTTCGGGCCTTGCGAGAGAAGCAAACGCATCTGCCAAAGCGCGTATTCAAAATCGAGAAGCTTTGGTTTCACGACGCGGTCGATGGCGAACCGGCTGTTGCTGCTGGTGCCGCTGCCGCCGCCGCGCGCGTACGAGGAGGATTGAGGAGAAGCGGGCGGGTGTGCGTGCATGTTTTGTTTTCAAAGAGAGAGAAAGAGTGTGTGTCTAAGTGTGTGTCCGTTTTGAAGTAAAATTTCAAACCGAGAGTGTTGCCTTTCAAAAGTGTGTTCATTACTTTATTTGGACCGGCGGATCGATATATGTACGCTCGTATTGTCTTAAAATGGATTCTCGTTTACATTCGCATTTCATACTGCTAGATTTACTACTTTGTCTCTGTTCTCTCGATCTCTCTTTCACGCTCTCTCTCGTTCTTCTCTCTCTTTCTCTTAATCGTCTTCGTCAAACTCAAAGTCCTCCGGCGGCGCGGGTTCGTCGTCGTCCGCTCCGGCGCCGGCGTTGGCGGCGGCGCCAGCTTGCGCGTCGACTTCGGCCGGTTTGAACGCCAACTCGACGTAGAACACCTCTTCTTCAGGGGTTTGGTCTTTCAAGACGACGAAACCGCGACCGACGCGGGATTTTTCTTTGTTGCCGGAAGTGGAGGATTCGCACGGGATGAATCGCGCGGCTGGGTCGAAGGAGATGAACTTTTCTTGTTGCGGGGTCACTCTCGAAGGGTTGGTTAAGATTTCAGACTCTGGTTCCGGTTCGTCCTCTTTCTTTTCTCCTCCTTCTTCGGCGGCTGTGGTGGTGGTCGCGTCCATTGCGGCTCGGGATTGTGGACGAGACGGGATGTTGTTATCGTCCGCATCCATGCTCACGTCTTCTAAACCGCTCACGTCTTTGCCCTCTTTCAACATTTTCTCCTTGAGTAACTTTTGCGCTTTCTTAGTCGTCGAGAGCACGGCTTTCTTCACCTCGGTAGTTTTCTTGTCTTTTTCATCCGAGAGAAAATCTGCGTATTTGAATAAGGACGGTTTGGCGTCTGAAACGCACTCGTAGTGCGGCATTTGTAAGGTTTTGTCGACGCCGATGAACGCCGTCGGCATGGTGGCTACGGAGAGGAAGTGACCGAACGGAAACCAGTACCAGTATTGCGTGAAAACCAACACGCCCAACGTGGATGTCATTCTCGGACGACCAGCTCTGGATTTCAAAGAAATCGTGCAGTTGCGTCCGCCGCAATCTAAGATGCCCGACGCCATGATGGCGCCCATTTTAGACATGGTCGTTTCGCTCGAATCCGCGCTCATTTTTTGCATCTCGTCGCGAAATTTCGACAAGCGATCTTCCGGTTGTTGCACCAAGACGAGAGCAGATGCGATGGCGGCTCCTTGCTGAACGAAATCAACTTTATCTCTTCTCATCGGCTCCAATAGTTTCGCCGCGTTCACGTTTCCGGTCCCGGCGCAGGCGATGCCCACCGCCATCGCCGCGCCGTACCTCGCGTGCGAATTGTATGATTCTGACAAGAGTTGCACGACGCGAACGCATTGCTCCGGATTGTTCGTTAACACGAAACCAATGGACATAACTGCACATCGGCGAACGTCGTCCGAGACGTCCGAAACGGCCACGTGTAAGAGCTTTCGAATGGCGTCGTTGTTCCCGGTGCCGACGTACGCCGAGCCGATAATTTGACAACCGCCGTATCGAATCAACGCATCACCATCGCCTAAAGCGTCTTCAACAATCGCATCCGCGTCCTCTTCGCACGTGGCAAACGCGCACGCGAGACCTAAACCTAATCCACGAATGATTTTTTCGTGCGATGTCTTTCTAGCGTACGTGATCATTTCTCGCGCGAAGTTTTCGTGGAGACTCTTTTGCGAGTTTTTGCGCAAACCAGCCAAAACGAAACCTAATCCGACACCCGCGGCCTCACCGGCGACGGCGCTGTCGCTTCTCAAAACTCTAAACAGTTCGTTCACGCACTCCGAATCCAACGTCGATTTCCCGTAACTACTCAAACCTATGCCTAAACACGCGCCATGTTGCACGGTTTCGTTGTTCGCGGCGCGAAGACGGTCGACGATAAACGTCGACGCGTCTCCACAGTGCGGTCGTCCGCAGTGCATCAAACCCATGGCGTATAACGCACCGCCCAAAGTATACGGACTTGGGGCCGGTAACAGTTGCGACAACAACTGCTTTGAATCTTCGGCGCGACCGCGGTGGATAACTCCGACACCGGCGGTGGCTGAAAACCTCGCCCAGTTTGTCGCCCTCGATAACCAGTCCAAGTTTTGTCTCAGAAACGCATCGCTCGTCGTCCCGCAGTTGCTCATGGCGTTTGCAAACACCACCGAGCCGTGCATGACGGAGTTTCTCCCTTCGACGGCTTTCTTCAACTTCTCTACCAACGCCGGATCGCCGTGAGATTTTGTTTTCAAAAATTCCAAGTACAACTTTGCCGGCGTTTCGCCGCGCAAAATCGACACCAACAAGTTCGCGCGCGCCTGTTTTTCCGCTTCCTTCTGTTCTTGACCTTCTTTCGTCGGCGTGGCCGTGGTCGTCGAAGACACCGAGGCGAGGACTAAATCGGCGACCCCGTTCAAGAAATTTCTCAAATCCATCTCGAACAAATTGAATCCGATTTGGTACGCCTGTAAATTGTCTCGCTCGTCCGAAGATTTCACCAGCGATAACAAAACGTCCGCGCATCGTTTATCGTCCTCTAAAATCGCCAAACACTGGCACACGCCGTTATAGTTCGGTTCGTCGAAATCGAGCGTCTCGTACAACTTCACCAACAACGCCAACGCCTCCGCGCGAAACGATTTTTGCATGACCAAAGTCTGACTCACCTTTGTGGCGTACGATAAGACAACCTCGGGTTGCTCGGCTCTCGAAATCGCTTGCTCCAACGCGTCTAATCGCTTCGATTCTAACGCCACACCAACCGCGTGCGTCCACTGCTTCTCTTCGTGGCATTTTTCAAACATTCTGTCGACGATAGACTCTAATCGAGGATCAATCGAGACGTCGAACTCGTCTTCTCCTTCTTCCTCCATCATTTGATTCGCGCCGTCGTCCGAGGAGGACCTCACTTGCCCTCCTCTCTGCCTCTTCTCCACGTACGTATCGATCGCTTTCGCCAAAACCGTGTCCACAAAATCAGAATTCTTCTCGGAAACATCGAAGAGTTTCCCCGCGGCTAACGCGTACGATAACGCGTCGTCCAAATCGCCCAAGTGGTAGAATACCTGTGCGTATATATTCGTCGCGGTGCGCGCAAACGGAGAAGAAGAAAAGGATATCATAAAAGGTGAGCGAAAATAGAACCGCGCGCCTCGTCGCATCGTTCGACAAAGACAGAGAGGCACAGAGACAGAGAACCGAAACTTGTTTTCAGCGAGAGAAAAATCCGTCGATTGAAAGCCGCGCGCGCGCGCGCTCCAACCGCGAAGAAGAAAAAGAAGAAGAAGAAGAAAACAAAGAGAAAACAGAGATCAGATCTCTCTCTCATCGCATCTTTTTAACGAGCTGCGCGCGCGAAAGAAACAACCAATCGCGCGCAAAAAACTGCCCCTACCTTGCTCGCAACCAGCGCGGCTAAATCTCTGTGCGAAAAAAACTCGTCCTCGTGCATCCCTTCGATGACGCCGACGTGCGAGGCGACTTCCGGCCACTGCGAAGTCATCGCGACGTCGTTGAGACATCGCAAACCGTGTACTTTTAAAGCGTCTTGCGGTTCTTCGAGTAAAGCGAGGAGGCCGGCGGCTGATGTTAAACGGTTGGAGGAGGACGGCATCGTCGTCGTCGCGGCCGCCATCGTTATTCGTCGTGAGTATCTCGCGAGACACGCAGCGCGAGCGCTTTCTTTCGCGATTCTTTTGCGACTTTTCAAAAACGAGAGAAGGTTCCTTTCACTTTTTTTGCATTTAGGGTTTATGCTACTTTAGGGTTTAAGACGTTTCTCGAGAGCTCTCTTTCTGGACTTACTTCTTCGCACGGGAAAGAAAAACTACACACGGCATCATCATGAACGGTCTCGCGCGGGCACCTTTCTTTGCTTCTTCTTCTTCTTCTTCTTTTAGTTCTCTCTCCGTCTCTGAAAGAAGACTCGCTTCTTCTTCTTCTTCTTCTTCATCATCATCATCCTCGTTCACCTTGAAGAAGAAGAAGAATAAAAAGATACGATGGTCGATGTTCGTTAGGGGTTCGGCATCGTCATCGTCGACGACAACTGGAACGAATGAATTCAAAACGAGCGATGGTGTCACGATACGCGGAGCGTTTGCCGAAGGAAGAGGAGGAGGAGGAGGAGGAGAAGAAGTACAAACACCGAGCGATAAAAAAAGAACGGCTTTAATCATGCTGCACGGGTCGTACCACGCGTCGTGGTGTTATTCGGAAAACTTCTTTGATTATTTTACTGGTGGAGGTGGTCGTGGTTACGGTACGAACGTGGACGCGTACGCGATGGACTTTCGAGGCCAAGGCGCGAGCGACGTGCCGACGAAGGACGGGAAAGCGATGAAAGTCGCCGGGACGTTGGAGAGACACGCGAGGGACGTCAGAGAGTACGTCGAGCACATCATGCGTGAGAAAAAAGACGCCTACGATAGAGTGTATTTAGTGGGGCATTCATTTGGCGGATTAATCGCGCAGAAAGTGTACGCCGAAGACGGCGACGATGATGGCAAAGTCGGCAATCTGTTTGACGGAATGATATTGCTCGCCTCGGTACCACCGACTGGGAACGGGGAAATGGTGAAGAGGTTTTTAAAGGAAGATTTGTGGAAGTCGATGAAAATCACCTACGCGTTCATCGCGAAACAGTTCGGTACGGATGCGAAATCCTGCAGAGAGTGTTTCTTTTCAGAGAGCGTCGCGGAAAGTGAAATCGAAAAGTACATGCGTTTAATCAACGATTCGAGTAAAGCGCGATTATTAGATTTGAAACACTTGAACGAGGAATTACCAATCGTGGTGAAGAACGATGCGAAAAAGGGAAACGAGAGAGTGCTCGTAATTGGAGGACAAAACGATTACGTCGTCGACAACACTGGAGTGCGCGAAACGGCCGCGTTTTGGCGCAGTAAAGAAATTCTAATCGATGGCTCAGCGCATGACGTCATGCTGGACTCGAAATGGCAAACCGTCGCCGAAATAATGATGCAATTTATTGATGCGTAGGTTACGTTTTTTTTCGTGAGAACTACAGGGGGACGGGTGAACACGAGTAACAGTAAAGGAACGCATCTCGTAGCATAGCCTTAAAATGTTTCAGAGATGACCATTTCTAAGCATCAAATTAGATTTGTGAATAATAGTACAGCGCTGATAATGACAATAATAATGCGTATCATTCCTCTCTTTCTCTCTCTTCTCTCTCTTTCTCTCTCCCTATCATCGCTTCTCTCCTTCCAACAAGTTATCTATAATAGTCATCCTCAATATCTTCTCGCTCGCCCCGGCGTACTGCCACACCTGCTCCCCGCTCCTAAAAAACCTAAACGACGGCACTTCGCTCACTTTCAAACTATCCGACAGCGCTTTCGTTTTCTCGTTTTTATCGCTCAACACGTACAAAAACAGCGCGTCTGAATAGTTTTGCGCGAACAGTTCAAACTTTGGCTTCATCAACTTACACGGTCCGCAAAACGACGTCGCGATTTTCACGATCGTCATCCGGTCGCCGTTCGAAACGAGATACTCCTCCAGCTCTTCCTTCGTTTCGATTTCGTTGACGACGCCTTTCATCTTCTTCAGCGGGTCGTTCGTATTATCGTCGCTCTTCTTCTTGTCATCTTTGTTTCCAAAAAACGCATTCGGTGTCACACTCGTCGTCTCTTTCCGTCCTCTTCTTCTCAACAACAACGACGTCATCTTCTTCTCCCGTCGTCCTCGCGAGACGACGCTCCTTTTCGACGCGAATAAAGACGACGACGAAGAAGAAGCGGTAGCAGAAAAAGAAGAACACGAGCGCTCCATGACTTGTCGTTGCGTTTAGTTTTAAGTGTGTCGTTGACTCTCGACGTGTAAAAATGAAGAAAAGTCTTTTGCGTGTTTCGGGAAAAAAAAAAGTTCGTTATCTGCTTCGTCACACTAATCTTCTCCGTCTCGCACCGCGAACACACGCGGAGAGACTTACCGTTTACAAAAGCACTCATTACTAAAACACGCGCAGACCGTTAACTTCTGATAATGCCTGAGCTCCCAGAAGTTGAGCACGCGCGTCGCCTGGTGCACAAACACTGCGTGAACAAAATATGCACGAACGTCATCCTTCCGTCTTCAGAAACCGGCGTGGAGGACGACAAGTGCTTTAAGGACGTCGGCGAAGCCGCGTTCGTGAAAGCGGTTCTGAATAAACGTTTGGTGGACACGCACCGGAAAGGAAAGCAAGGATGGCTCGAGTTTGAGGGCGATTCGTTCGTTTTGTTTCACTTTGGGATGACGGGCGCGTTTAGCGTGAAAGGCGAACAGCCTCTGAAATACGTGGAGTTTAAAGTTGACGAGATTAATTGGCCGCCGAGGTTTTATAAGTTTGTGTTGGAGTTTGAGAAGGGCGAGACGTGTTTGGCGTACACGGATCCGCGGCGGTTCGGGAGAGTGTCGGTGAGGAACGAGTGTCCGCGGAAATCTTCGCCGGTGAATAAGTTAGGCTTCGATCCCTATACGGACGAAGTTTCGGAGACGGAGTTTGGGAAGATTTTTAAAAGGAGGAACGCGGCGATTAAGAGCGTGTTGTTGGATCAAAGCGTCGCGTGCGGGGTTGGGAATTGGATGGCTGACGAGATGTTGTATCGAGCGAAAATTCATCCGGAAGTGAGAGCGAGCGAGCTGAACGAAGAGGCGATGCGGAGTTTGAGGAAGGCGATGTTCGACGTCACGAAGGTGGCGGTTGAAAACGAGGCGGATTCGGGTCGGTTTCCGAGCGATTGGTTGTTCCATCATCGATGGGGGAAGAATCAAAACGCGAAGATGCCGAACGGGGAGAAGATTAGCTTTTGCGAAGTGGGCGGGAGAACGACCGCGTTTGTTGCGACGAGACAGAAGAAGATGGTGAATACGAGTGAGAACACACAAAGGACAAAAGTTAAAAGGGAAGAAGAACCGGCGACGATGAAGAAAGTCGCCAAACGCGCGAAAAAGACGAGCGGTGGCAGCGGCGGCGGAGCGAATTTCGCGGCGAGAGTCACGAGGAGCGCCAT
>Ga0255767_1000913_pt1 | contig 26620 bp, 27 predicted proteins | sample 071ome_24_FD_179967 | JGI IMG/M metagenome (GOLD analysis project Ga0255767, IMG submission 179967) | Coastal salt marsh microbial communities from the Groves Creek Marsh, Skidaway Island, Georgia - 071402CT metaG (version 2) | ecosystem: Environmental > Aquatic > Marine > Intertidal zone > Salt...
ACTTCTCGAACCAGCTGTTCTGGGGCCGAGGCCCCAGCAGTGACGCCAACAACACCCTGCAGGTCATCTGGGAGCTCTTCGGCGGTGTTTACTCGGACAACATGCTGACAACCTGCATCTGTCGCGAGACGTGCAAGGGCGGTCGTGTTCGACGAGTTTGCAGAGCCGATGACGACAATCGCATCGCAGCGCTCTGCCATGGCGAGAAGCGAGCTTTGCCGGTTAGTTGTTGCGAAGCACAGGTCGCTTCGTCCCGGGGTCCACACATTAGGAAAACGCTCCTTCACCCGCACAGCGACACCCTCCCAGTCACGGTGAGACAGAGTGGTCTGCGCAAGAAGTGCGACCGCCCCATCGTGCTGTGGAAGCGCGTCAACTTCAGCGATGCTCTCCACCCGGTCGATTGCATCGGGGGCCACCGCCATCGTGCCAACGGCCTCCTCGTGGCCCTCATGTCCGACATACACAATGCGATACCCCTTGGCAGCACGAACTTTTACTTCATGATGCACCTTGGTGACGAGCGGACACACCGAGTCGACGACAAATGACCCACGTTGCCGCGCGCTGGCGACAACTTCCGGAGCTGAGCCATGAGCTGACAGCATGATGGGCCGTCCAGCTGGGACCTCGTCAATATCGTCAACAAAATGAACTCCCTGTGAGCGAAATGCGTCGACGACAATCTGATTATGAACAATCTCGTGGTAGCAGTAGACCGGCGGGTCAAACGCTCGCACCATCCACGCAAGGGCCTTGATCGCCATTTCGACTCCAGCACAAAAGCCGCGCGGCTCGGCAAGCAAAACCCGGTCAACTGCCATGGTGCTTTCAGGCTAGCCCGGGTGCAGCAGAGGTAGCCTCTTCATCTCGTATGTCATTGCAGTCATATACCCGTTCGCGAACCGAAGGACCTCTCATCACGGGAGTGCTCGACGGTTCACCTGCTGCCCAGGCTGGGGCGCGCGTCGGCGACGAGATCACTGCAGTCGACGGAGTGATGCCAAGAGACATCATCGAATGGCAGTGGGCGATTGATGTCAGTAACCCGAGTATTTCAGTTACCCGCGGCGGTCTCGAGCGCGACCTTGAGATCGTCAAGCCTGAAGGCGCCTCCCTCGGCATCGAGATCGAAAGCGCAGTCTTTGATCGAGTGCGCACATGCGACAACCATTGCGAGTTTTGCTTCATTCATCAACTTCCAAAGGGCATGCGGCGAAGCCTGTATCTCAAAGATGATGACTACCGATTGAGTTTCCTCTTCGGGAATTTCACCACTCTCACCCGATTCACCGAAAGCGATCTTGAACGCGTCATCGACGAGCGGCTCTCACCGCTTCATGTGAGCATCCATGCGATCGATCCGTTCGATCGCTCACGGATGCTGAAGAACTCGCGTGGCGGAATGAGCCTGCGATGGCTGCGGGCCATACTCGACGCAGGTATCGAAGTTCGTGGGCAAATCGTGGTGTGCCCAGGAGTGAATGACGGTGAAGTTTTTGAGCGCACGATGCTCGGCATCGCAGATTCATTCTCTGACCTTGCATCGGTTGCTGTGGTTCCACTCGGCATTTCCAAATTCAACACCGAAGCAGCAATGCGGGTCCACACCGCGGAGGAAGCCCGCAACGTGCTGTCGGTCGTACTCCAATGGCAAATGCTCTTCGAGCAACTTGTCGGTCACAAAATGGTCTTCGCTGCTGATGAATATTTTCTCATGGCCGATGAACCATTTCCTGCCCTAGGTGACTATGGCGACTGCGATATGCATGAAGATGGCATCGGAATGGCAGCAACATTCACCACTGAATTCCTCAACGAGTCAACCGCGGAGACTGCTCCTCGCCGGGGATTCTTCGCATCTGTTGATGTCGGGCAACTGACGAACCCGGCTGCGTACACGGGGTTGCGCTCCACTCCTGTGGCGATAACCGCATCGCCTAAGCGTAAGGTTGACGCCGTCACCGTATTGACTGGAGCGATGGGTGCGAAAGTGATCGGGCCATTGATTGACAGCTCAAACAGTCAGCTTGATGTGAGTGTGCTTGCGGTCGAGAACAACTATTTTGGGGGAAACACCGGAGTCACCGGTCTCCTCACCGGAACCGACCTTTGCGAGGCACTGACCGATGCTGACCCAGATCGTCGCTACCTCTTGCCAGATGTCTGTTTATCAGATGCCGGACAATTCCTCGATGGCCTGTCGGTCGACGATCTCCCAGTGCCGGTCGACGTCATTCCTACTCATGGGCACGCTCTCAGGGAAGCGTTAGGTCTCACATGATGACGGAGAACACCGAGTTGCCCACGGTGGTGGTCGTGGGTCGTCCCAACGTTGGGAAATCAACGCTCTTCAACCGCATTGCTGGAGAGCAGGTGGCGATCACGGAAGATCGCCCCGGCATCACCCGAGATCGAAAAGAACTTGAAGCCGAGTGGCTGGGTGTGCCATTCACCATTGTCGATACTGGCGGCTGGATGCCCGGAGGAGATGCCCTTGACGAGAAAGTAAGTCGACAGGTCGAAGCTGCGGTCAGTTCTGCAGATCTTGTGTTGCTGGTCGTTGATGCAAGCGTCGGCACGGTAAGCCAAGACGACGAGATTGCTGCGTGGTTACGGCGCAGTGCTGTTGACGTGATCGTCGTTGCAAATAAGGCCGATAATGATGGGCGCGAACGCGAGATGTGGGATTTTCTCGCTCTTGGCCTTGGCGAGCCCGTCCCCGTGAGCGCACTGCATGGTCGGCGTGCCGGCGATCTGCTCGATGTGGTGCTCCAACGCCTCGGTGATCGGGCCTCAGTGCGCGAAGAAGAGGTGGCACCATGGCTCGAAGAAGAACCTCTTGATATCGCACCAGACACGCCGCGAGTCGCCATCGTCGGACGCCCGAATGTCGGCAAGTCGACCCTCTTTAATCGGCTTGTTGGTGAGGATCGATCTGTTGTCCATGACATGTCAGGTACGACCCGAGATGCCATCGACACCCTCGTTGAAACCGAAGATGGCCCGATCGTCTTTGTCGATACGGCAGGTATGCGCCGCCGCGCAAAAGTCGACGACAGTGCGGAGTACTACTCAATGGTGCGAGCCCTACGGGCGATCGATGAAGCGGATATCGCGTTATTGGTGATTGACGGCACCGAGGGCGTCACGGCTCAAGACCAACGGCTTGCTGAACGTGTCGATGCCGCAGGGTGTCCCATCGTCGTGCTGCTGAACAAGTGGGAACTTATCGATGATGCAGACGACCGGGCTGCAAAACGGGTTGAAGTTGGTCGAAGACTGGCCTTCCTCGGTGATTCACCTGTGTTACCTATTTCGGCACTGACAGGCAAGGGCGTTCACAAATTGCGCCCGTTGCTCACCGATGCCGTCGAGCAATATCACCGGCGCGTGCCGACCAAAGACGTCAATCGCGTCATCGCAGCGGCTCAGCAAGCTCAACCCGCCGGCGGGGGAGCCAAAGTGCTCTATGCCGTGCAGGGCGCTACAGATCCTCCCACGTTCACCTTGTTTGTCAATCGAGAACTGCCCCAACATCACGTGCGGTATCTCGAACGCAAGATCCGTGAAGAATTTGGGTTCGGTTCAACACCGATCAAGCTTCGCATCCGAAAGAAGCAAGGCTGAGATGCCGTGGTGTGAAGAATGTGCTCGATACTTCACTCCGACGGCAATGACGGCCGACGGCGATTGCCCGAGTTGTGGCAGACACATCGATGAGGCAGCGGGACTGTCCGACGACGAGAAAACACCGTGGCACTTCAAACTTCTTGTCACGGCGCTGATCGCATATTTGGGCTGGCGAATCATCGTGCTCTTCGTCTGAATTGGGACGCACACCGTTAGCATCAGAGCCACAGTTACGGGCTGTGGCGCAGCTTGGTTAGCGCGCTTGTCTGGGGGACAAGAGGTCCCGAGTTCGAATCTCGGCAGCCCGACCACATCTGGAGCTTCGGCTCCAGATGAATGCTTAACCGTGCTGGAATAGCCCCATTGGGAGCCCAGTATTCCGCAGGTGAGAGGTCTCGTTGATCGTCACGATCGAGCGCACGCCTGAACGTGAGGCGGCGATACGGGTGATTGAGGTGTAGTTGGGGTAAAAGAATCCGGGACCGTCGACGTCGATACCGAGGACATCACCGGCGTAACAGTTGATGACACCCCCGTGGCAGACGATTGCAACTCGCTCGCCACCGTGGTGAGAAATGATTCGGGAAACCGAGCCTAAAACGCGATCGCGAAACTCGACGCGATCGACAAAATCCTCGCTCTCGCCCTGAAAGAAGTCACTCAAACGCGGGTCGTTGTTTGCCTTCATCTCTTCAACCGGTATGTACTCAGACGAGTGCTGATCAAACTCAGCGAGTCCGGCATCAAGAACGCTGGGTTTTCCATGACGCTCCGAGAGCGGCTGCGCGGTTTCGACAGCGCGTTTCAGTGGGCTCGCATAGATGGCGTCAATGTGCTCAGATGCGAGGTAGTCAGTAAGGAGTTGGGCCTGTTGATGCCCAATGTCAGAAAGTGGGGGATCAGCAGCGCCTTCGGTGACCTCACGCCTGATTGGCAATGCATGCCGTATGAAGAGAAGCTCCATTCCGGCACCTTATTCGAACTTTGCTGCTTCGCTGGTTCTGGTGAAAGGCGACCGAATCTGGGTGGGCTACCGTTGCGATATGCAAGTGACACCACTCACTGGAAAATTCGGCGCAGACGTCTCCGACATCGATATCTCTCAACCACTCAGCGCACACGAACTCAGCGAGTTGCGCGAAGCGTTCGCTCAATATTCGGTGCTTGCCATCAGGGAACAAGACTTGACGATCAACTCCTTTGAGGCATTTGCGCTTCAGCTCGGGAACTTCGGAGAGACGCCATTCATCACTCCGGTCGATGGGCACCCGAACGTTCTCCGTTTGCTCCGTGAGGCAGACGAGGCAGGACCATTATTTGGTAGTGGCTGGCATAGCGACTGGAGCTTTCAGGGTCAGCCTCCGAGCGCGACGTTGCTGTACGGGGTAGACATTCCTCCAGCCGGCGGTGACACTGCGTTCACGCAGCAAGAGCAGGCCTATGACGCACTTTCAGAAGGAATGAAAGAGCTTCTTGAGCCTCTGCACGGCGTGCATTCAGCTCGTCGCTCATACGGGCCTTCGGGCACGTTCGGTCAACGAGACGACCGGCGGTCAATGGAAATTATCGGTGACGAGAGTGCTCTCGAAACACGATCCCACCCTTTGATTCGCACTCATCCCGATACCGGCCGCAGATCACTCTTTATTAACGAGGTCTACACCATCGGAATCGAAGAACTTCACCATGCAGAAGCATCTGCGATCCTCAATTTCCTCTTCGAACACTGTCGCCGTATTGACTTCACCTGTCGAGTGAGATGGCAACAAGGAACGTTGACGATGTGGGACAACCGGTGCGTTCAGCACTACGCCATCGATGATTACTTCGGCCATCGTCGCGAAATGATGCGTGTCACGTTGGCGGGCGAAACTCCTCAGTGACGAACGAAAGTGCAGCAGGAATGAAAACCACGACCGTTATTCACACCGGACTCCAATTCGGCGAAGGACCGCGCTGGCATGAAGGCAAACTCTGGTTCAGCGATTTCTTCCGGTATGGCGTTTTCACGCTCGACAGCGAGGGCAACGAAGAGCGCATCTTGACGGTCGAGGCACGTCCATCGGGTCTCGGTTGGCTACCAAACGGCGATCTGCTTGTCGTGTCAATGGCTGATAAACGACTTCTTCGATTTGATGGCCACGAAACCGTGCGTCATGCTGACCTCTCTGGCGTATCGGAGTATGACTGCAACGACATGGTCGTCGGCCCCGATGGAACTGCCTACGTCTCGATCTTCGGGTTCGACATTCACGCTGATACCCCGGTCGAGCCGCAAGCTGCGCATCTTGTCGTGGTGAGTCCAGATGGCACCATTCGGACCACCAATAAAGACCTGATGTTTCCCAACGGATCAGTGATCACACCAGATGGGTCAACGCTGATAGTGGGCGAGTCCTACGGTCGCCGGTACTCGGCCTATCGCATTACTGATGACGGTATGGCGGTCGAACACCGGGTGTGGGCCGATTTAGGCGACCTCATTCCTGATGGCTGCTGTCTTGATGCAGAGGGAATGATTTGGTTCGCTGACCCCGTGCACAAGAAGGTAGTGAGAGTGCGAGAGGGTGGGGAAGTGGTCGACGAGATCTCCACCGATCAATCGGCAGTTGCCTGCATGCTTGGCGGAGATGACGGATCGACCCTGTATGTGCTGACCTCGCGAGGAACTCACCCTGAGCGGGTTGACGGCACCTCGACTGGAAGAGTTGAGACCGCACAGGTGGACGTACCTGGCGCAGGCTGGCCCTAACCAATGTGTGGACGGTTCGTGCAAGCTGATTCACTCCAGCAACTCTCGACCCTTCTCGACGTCACTCTCGAAGAACTGTCTCCACCAGAAGCGAGATATAACATCGCCCCGGCCGCGCACGTCGTCGCACTGTGTGACCGCAACGAACACCTAACCCTTGCGCAATACGAATGGGGTCTAATTCCAAGTTGGTCGAAAGATCCATCTATTGGGCAGCGGCTGACCAATGCCCGTGCTGAAACTGTCTGGGAAAAGCCATCGTTTCGATCGTCGATTCGGTCGAGTCGAGTCGTTGTACCAGCGGACGGATTCTTCGAGTGGTCACCAGCCCGGAGGGACGGCCCACGAGGCAGAAATGGCAAACCCGTAAAAGAGCCTCACTATTTCAGTCGCGGTGACGGGCAACCGATGCTTCTCGGCGGCATTTCGTCAGTATGGAGTAACCCCGCAGACCCTGACGACATCCGCCAGACGCTCTGCCTTCTCACCACGGCTGCCAACACAACAATGCAACCAATTCATCATCGGATGCCGGTGATCATCGAATCCAATGATGTAGAGCAATGGCTGACAACCCCTGAACGTGACGCACGCGAGGCCCTTGATCATGTTCTGAGTCCGGCAAGTGAGGACGTTCTCGTTGAACATGTGGTGAGCACTGAAGTAAATAACTCGCGGAATGACGGAAGGCATCTCATCGCAGCAGCCGATGAAAGCCCAACGACCTTGTTCTAGAGGGTTATTCGACGAGTGCCTGGTACACGAGTTGTTTGAGTTCAGGTCGAATTGCGTGAGTGCTTGACGGCAGAAGTTGGGTAAGAAACACCACTGCAAGGTCTTCGGCAGGGTCGACCCAAAATGCGGTACTTGCAGCACCACCCCAAGCCATTTCGCCGGTGGTGCTGGGCACCTTGCTGGCGGCAGCATCGATCACCACTGAGAACCCAAGGCCAAAGCCCACTCCAACAAACGCGGACTCAGCGAACAACGGTCGGCCAATGGCCTCAAGGTCGACGTTGCCTGGGAGGTGGTTCTTACCCATGTAGTCGAGAGTGTGGCGTCCGATCACACGCTCTCCATCGAGGGCGCCTCCGTTGAGGATCATCTGACAGAACCGCATGTAGTCGGCTGCCGTGCCATAGAGACCACCGCCTCCTGACAGCACTGAGGGACGTTCTGGGCGACGTAAGAATGCGGGAGCACTCGTCGCCACACCGGTTTCTGGATGTGGGATATACAGTTCTGCCAAACGGGATTTACGGTTGGCGTCATCGATGTAGAAACTCGTGTCCGTCATGCCGAGCGGGCCAAGGATGTGTTGCTGGAAATACTCCTCAAGGTCGAGACCTGAGACCACTTCGACAATGCGTCCGAGAACATCTGTAGAGATGCCGTAGTTCCATTCGGTGCCGGGTTGGAAGACCAATGGAAGTTGCGCCCATCGCTCGCAACATGCGGCGAGATCAAGATCCTCTGGTTGTCCCCACTCGAAGCCTTGATTCCGATACATAGCATCGACCGGGTGAGTGTTGTGAAAACCGTATGTGAGCCCCGACATGTGCGTCATGAGATGCCAAACGAGCATCGGAAGCGTCTGCGGTTCAGTCATTGGCTTCTGGACCGAACCCGATCGGTACACAGGTGTTGCCGAAAACGCCGGGATGAACTTTGCGACTGGGTCTTTGAGTTGAACGAGTCCCTGCTCAACAAGTTGCATGGCGGCAATCGTGGTCAACGGTTTTGTCATTGAGTAGAGCCGAACCACCGTGTCTTCAGCAAATGGTTCCTTACTCTCGAAGCTTCGAACCCCATACGTAGAATGATGTGCGATGTCACCCCGACGAGAGACCATCACTTGCCATCCCGCGAGTCGACCATCGTCGACGTAACGTCGGAAATGATCGTCGATGCGTTGAAGACGTGTGGTGGCGAATCCGTGGTTCAACGGGTCACTCCAGTGTCGTGGCCCGCTGCGACAAGCTGTCGATGAATTGCGGTCGCCGCGCTTTCAAGATCTTCGCGGTCGACACTCGTGGCGGCATTAGAGAACGAGAGATCCGACATCTCATTTGTCGGAAGTACATGAATATGGGTGTGGGGTACCTCGTATCCGGCAATGATGAGTCCGACACGCTCTGGGGAAAATGCTGCTTGCTGGGCTTTCGAAATGTGATGGGCTACCGCGAAGAGGTGTTGGGAAAGTTCGGGATCAAGGTCGACCCAATGGTCAACTTCAGCGATAGGAACCACGAGGGCATGTCCATGCGACATCGGGTTGATCGACATAAACGCAACGCACTTGTCATCACGCCAAATGAATGTTCCCGGAATGTCGCCATCTATGATTCGTGTGAAGATTGTTGCCACATTGCACAGCCTATGACGGCGGCAAGCATGCGGCGAAGGGGACGCCTCTCGTGCTGATCAGCCCCGGTTCGGAGCCGTCACCTAACATCTCGAAGCAGACGTTTCAACGGGATAGACACACCTCAATGAATATCGATAACAGCACCGATCAACCAGTCAGCATGTTCGACGGCATCAAGACCATTCCGAACGCGGTGACACTTGCTCGTTTGCTGTGCCTGCCGTTGTTTCTGTGGATTCTCTTCGGTCTTGAAAGCCAGCACCTCGCCGCTTGGGTGCTCGGTGGAATTGGCGCAACCGACTGGGTTGATGGCTACCTTGCACGTCGCCTTGACCAGACGAGTGAATTCGGCAAAATCTTCGACCCAACTGTTGACCGCATTTTGTTCTTCGTTGGGATCGTCGCTCTCATCATCGATGGCTCAGTCCCACTCTGGTTTGCTCTAATTGCCCTGATCCGGGAGGTTCTTGTCGCGGCAATGATGGTCATCGCCACATTTGTCTTCAAGATGGAACGTTTCGATGTCACCTGGTGGGGTAAGACCGCAGCGTTTTTGCTGATGTTCACCTTCCCCGGCTTTTTGATGGGGGAGAGCGACATGCCTATTGCCGACGCGTTCAGCATCGCAGCATGGATTCTCGGAATTCCCGGCCTCGTGCTCAGCGTGTACACGGCCGTTGCGTATGTTCCGCTTGTTGTTCGAGGAGTTCGCTCAGGCCAGCGTGCTGGGTGAATTTCGTCCGAGCAACAATCTCAGTTGGTCAAAGCCGCTACCGTTAGAGAGATGGAAATCCCAAGTCATCTCCGCTACTCGGCTGACCACGAGTGGGTCGCACGCAATGACGACGGCACAGTTCGTATCGGTATCACCGATTACGCGCAAGATGCTTTGGGCGACGTGGTGTTCGCTGACCTTCCCGCTGTCGATGACCGTTTTGAGGGCGGCGCAATGTGCGGCGAAGTGGAAAGCACGAAATCAGTATCAGAGATCTATAGCCCGTTAGCCGGTGTGGTCGTCGCAGTGAACACTGCCGTTCAAGATGACCCATCACTTTTGAACTCTGACCCATATGGTGACGGCTGGATGATCGAACTGCGGATCGACGATCCATCGATGATTGATCAACTGCTTGATGCTGACGGATATCGCTCTTTGACGGGAGAGTGACAGTCGTGTCGTACGTGTTCTGCAACCAGTGCGGCCATCGAAACCCGCCCGGCAGCAACTTCTGTTCAAGCTGCGGTGAACCGTTAGACGTGCTCGACGATCGAACCATCACCTTGATGACCGTCGATCCGTTGCAGGACGCCCCGGGATCAGGCGATGACATCTCGGTGAATCTTGGTGAACTCACACAAGGTGTTGGTGTACTCATTGTGAGGTCCGGTGGTCTTGCGGGAATGCGGTACGCGCTCGATGCTCCAAATACCCGTATCGGTCGCCACCCTGATTCAGAGATTGTTCTCGATGACATCACCGTTTCACGCCGGCATGCGGAGATTGTTCGCCGGGACGCTGAATATGAGGTGCTCGATTCGGGATCGCTCAACGGAACCTACGTCAACCAGCAGCGGATTGAGGCAAGCGTCCTGCGTCATGGTGACGAAGTTCAGATCGGCAAGTTCCGGTTGGTCTTTTTTGAGCGAGCGGATGGCTGAGGTCGATGCTGACTACCTCTCGATAGGAGAGGTATTGGGGCTGCTCGTCGAGGAGTTTCCTGAGGTCACTATCTCGAAAATCCGTTTCCTTGAGAGCCAAGGGCTCATCAACCCAGAGCGCACGACATCGGGTTACCGAAAGTTTCATGAACTTGATGTCGAGCTGTTGCGGGTGATCCTCACCGAGCAGCGTGAAAACTACTTGCCTCTTCGTGTCATTAAAGACCGAATCGATACCGGCGAGATTGATCCATCATCGGAGATTTCGCGACCCCAGGGCATCGAGCGACCGGAGTCGAAGCAGGAGATTGCTGACCCAGCCAGTCATCCATCGGCGCGGATGAAGCGTCCAACTGGCCCGCGATCCGATGCAGCGTCAACCGCCGACGTCATCGGCTTTGGTACTGGGCTGCACCTTGATCGTGGCGAATTTCGCTCAATGACGGGATTAACCGAGCAGGAACTCACCGAACTGGAATCGTTCGGCATTATTGCACCCCGGCGCCCATCATCGAATTCCTATGTTGAGCAAGAAGTTGCCATTGGGGCGGCATCGAGAGTCCTGTTGCGTTACGGGATCGATGCCCGGCACCTGCGAAACTGGCGCACGTCCGCCGAAAGAGAACTGTCGCTAATGGAGCAGTTGCTCGCTCATCAGCTTCGACAGAGAGATCCCTCCATGCGCCGCAAAACCAATGAGCAGTCCGCGGAGATTGCAGAAGCAGGCGGGAAGTTGAGAGCGGCGTTAGTGGAAGAGGGCTTGCAGCGGCTGTTTGACTAAGCCCACAATGCATCACCCGAGAGTGCTGTTGTAGGGTCGAGCCGTGCATCAAATGAATCTCCTCGGCGTGCGCGTTGAGCTACCGGCCAACACCCCGATGATGTTGCTAAAAGAGACCGACGGTGACGGTCGCCTTCTTCCAATTCTCATAGGAAACTCTGAGGCAGCATCAATTCACTCTGCGATGCAGGGTCTTCAGCCTCCTCGCCCCCTCACTCACGACCTGCTGAGCACCGTCATCGAGGTACTTGATCATCGAATAGATCGGGTGACTATCACCGAACTTCGTGACCATGTCTTTATGGCTGAACTCTCTCTCGTCGATAGTGACGGAGAGACTACTTCGTTGTCGTGTCGCCCGTCGGACGCGTGTGCGCTTGCAATCCGCACGGATGCACCGATCTATGCAACCGATGAGGTGCTGGAAACAGCTGGGCAGCCTGAACCTTCGTCTGCCGATGATCAAGAAGAAGAACTTATTGATGAGTTCCAGGACTTTCTTGAGACGGTCAACCCCGACGATTTTCTTGCCTAGCCAATTACTGTTGCGCTGTTGACTTCAGTTGTCTGCGTCTATAGCGTAGGCAACTCACATCGAAGTAGTTTCGATCATGCAGTCTTGGGTTGGGAGAGAAGCGCGCAATGTCGAACACAGCATCAACTGAGGGTTTCAGCGGCCGCCAGACTGCCGACGTCGTCGGCATCAGTTACCGCCAGCTCGATTACTGGGCCCGGACCGATCTCATACGGCCATCGCTTACCGACGCTTCTGGAAGCGGCTCCCGGCGCCGGTACAGCTATCAAGATCTTCTCGAGCTTCGAGTCGTCAAGACGCTTATTGACGCAGGCATCAAACTCGAGTCGGTGCGTGAGGTGTTTGCCTATCTCCGCACCCACGTCAGCGCAGATATCGCATCAGCTCATCTCGTGATCAGTGGACAAACGGTTGTGCTCGCTCAAGGCGACGAACTCATTGACGTGGTGAAACAAGGCCAGGGCGTCCTCAATGTCTTGTCACTCGCGGGAGTGAAGAACGACATCGACGCGCAACTCATACCGCTGCATTTCGATGAGACAGAAGCGGTCGCACTCTGAGCGATCGACGATCACCACTTCACGCGGTTCATGTCGCTGCATCGGCGCGCCTTGCTCCATTTGGCGGTTGGCAAATGCCACTCGAATATGAGGGCACAATCAGTGAGCACCTTGCATGCCGCAATTCATGCGCGATGTTTGATGTGTCTCACCTCGGAACCGTCCGGCTCTCGGATCGCGAGGCCGCCGATCGGGTCCAGAACACGTTGACCAACAATCTCGGCAAAATTGAGCCTGGGCGAGCGCAATACACCCACTTGTTGAATACCGACGGGGGAGTGCTCGATGACATCATCGTCTGGTGGCACCACAGTGGTGTAATCGATGTCATGCCGAATGCGTCGAACACAGCATCAGTCCGCAGCGCACTTGGCGGTGATGACATCACGACGCAGCGAGCAGTCATTGCGGTGCAGGGACCAGCTGCGAAAGAGATCGCTGCCTTGGTGTGCCCCAGTTTCGGCACAGTGGGCCGTTTCAGGGTTGAAGAAATTGTCTGGAACGGTGCTGAGTGCACCGTTGCGGGCACTGGTTACACCGGAGAGGCCGGACTCGAAATTTCGATTCCGTCGGGCGACGCTGACATGTTATGGCACGCCTTAGCCGAAGCCGGGGCAACCCCCGCAGGGCTCGGTGCCCGTGACACACTTCGCCTCGAGGCGGGCCTCCCGCTACACGGCCAAGAGCTCGGGCCCGACATTACCCCGTTGCAGGCAGGCCTTGGCTGGGTCGTTGCATTTGACACGGAGTTCATTGGCAAAGACGCACTACTGGCAGAGAAAGCCTCGGGACCGTCACGCCGACTGGTAGGCATCGCGACAGAAGGTCGTCGTCCGCCACGGACAGGAAATCCCATCGTGTGCAACAGCCAGGAGATCGGCCACGTCACATCAGGTAACTTTTCACCGATGCTTCAGCACGGGATTGCGATGGGCTTTATCTCAGCCGTTTTGGCAATCGGTGATGCGGTTACCGTCGACATTCGCGGCTCCGAAGTGCCGGGACGTCTCGTCAAGTTGCCATTCGTGTAGCCAACTTGGGAGAGCGGCGGGCCACTTACGCCGTTATTTCCTCGATGGTGAGGACTTCTTGGCTGCGGTCTTTTTCGCAGGAGCAGCCTTCTTTGCGGTTGACTTCTTCGCCGGAGCGGCCTTCTTCGCAGGAGCAGCCTTCTTGGCGGTTGACTTCTTTGCCGTGGTCGTCTTCGCAGTGCCCTTTTTCGCAGCCGTCTTTTTCGCTGGAGACGCGCTCTTTGCTGGGCTCTTCTTCGTGCCAGAGGCTTTCTGCGCCGGCCTCGCTGCTGGGGAGGCTGTTGTCGCACTGCTAGAAGATGAGGCGCCAAACATGCCCGCTGCGCCCTGTGCGAGCATCAGCAGGGGGCCAAGTCCTTCAAGAAGCGAATTCACCGATGTCCACGTGTTCTTCAACTGTTCACCGAGGTCATCTGGCGCCTCGTCAAGGAGTTGACCGAGCATCTGAGCCGCCCTCGCCAACTGCGGCACGGCCTCACGAAGCGGCTGTTCAATCTCGTCGAGGAGTGAGACCATCCTGCGAGCGACGTCTCCCGCTTTCTTCGCATCATCGACCAACTGTTCGACATGCTCTTGCATCTGCATTCGGCGCTGATTGGCTTCTCCAGCCTTCTTCATTCCCGCTGAGACTGGACCGGCGAGGAGGTTGACAAGTTCAGAGATGAACTCTGTTCGGTCTGTTGATGTGGCCATGTACCGAACGCTAGTTCAGGTCTGGCTGGCGTACACCTCGAGCGGCTCACAAGTACAAATCAAATTTCGGTCACCTGTCGCTCCATCAATTCGTGCGACGGGGGCGAAATACTTCTGCTGCCGAAGCCCTGGGAGAGGATATGCACCGAGCTCCCTCGAATATGGCCGTTCCCACGGTCCGAGAAGATCCTCGGCGGTGTGTGGGGCATACCTCAGAGGACTCTCTTCGACAGGCCATTCCCCGTCGGCAACGCGGTCGATTTCTCCTCGAATTGAAATCATGGCGTCACAGAAACGGTCAATTTCTTCAAGTGACTCACTCTCTGTAGGTTCGACCATCAACGTTCCCGCCACTGGGAATGACATTGTGGGTGCATGTATTCCGTGATCCATGAGACGCTTCGCAACATCGTCAACGGTGACCCCAGTTGCTTTGGTGATGGGTCGAAGGTCGAGGATGCATTCATGCGCCACCCGCCCGTTGGCGTCGGTATACAAAATGGGGAAGTGGGCCGAGAGCCGTGTTGCGACGTAGTTTGCAGCAAGTATTGCCGTCATCGTTGCGTTGCGGAGACCGTCTCCACCCATGAGTCGGGCGTACACCCACGGAATCGGCAGAATACCGGCGGAACCAAACCGGGCTGCACTGACCGGCCCAACTGCCCCAGAGTCACCGAGTGGATCACTCGGTAAAAATTCTGCGAGATGTTGTTTGACCGCTACCGGTCCGACGCCTGGGCCTCCACCACCGTGAGGGATGCAGAACGTCTTATGAAGATTGAGGTGACTTACGTCGGCACCAAACGTTCCTGGTTGGGCAACGCCCACCAAGGCATTGAGGTTTGCGCCGTCGACGTACACCTGCCCGCCAACGGCATGAAGGCGCTCACAGACTTCGGTCACCGTTGTCTCAAACACGCCGTGTGTCGACGGGTACGTAATCATGATGGCGGCAACTCGCTCGCCATGTGTCGAGATCAACTCGTCAAGATGAGCGAGATCGACATCGCCACGTTCATCACACGCAACGACGACGACATCCATGCCGGCCATGACCGCGCTGGCTGCATTCGTGCCATGAGCACTCGACGGGATAAGGCACACATTCCGTTCGAGATCCCCGCGGCTTCGGTGGTACGCCCGTATGGCAAGAAGACCAGCAAATTCTCCCTGGCTTCCGGCATTCGGCTGCAAACTCACGGCGTCGTAACCCGTAATTTCAGCGAGCGTGCGTTCGAGTTCATCAACTAACTGTCGGTAGCCCTCGAGCTGCTCCTCCGGGGCATACGGGTGGATATTTCCAAACTGTGACCAAGAAATAGGTTCCATCTCGGTCGTGGCATTCAATTTCATCGTGCATGAACCGAGAGGAATGATGGTGCGATCAAGCGCAAGATCTTTGTCGCTCAGTCGCCGGAGGTACCGAAGCATCTCATGCTCGCTGTGGTAGCGATGAAAGACTTCCTGAGGCATGAGATCACCCGAGCGAGCAAGGTCGTCGCCAAACGCCGGTGGCTCCAACGCCTGTAGGTCACGTGGCTCTGCGCCAAAACTCTCAACGACATCGGACAACGTCCGGTGATCAGTGGTTTCATCGAATGTCATCGCCACCGTCGATTCATCGACGACACGGATGTTGATACCTCTATTGATTGCGGCGGCCTGAAATTTCTCTGCGTCAACACCATCGACGCACACCGTGTCAAAGATGACATCGTGACGGATCTGGAAACCGGCCACCTCTAGCGCTCTCGTTGCGGCGTGAGCGAAGCCGGAGACTCGCTCTGCGATCGCACGGAGGCCATCAGGGCCGTGCCAACAGGCGTAAAGTCCTGCGATATTGGCAAGGAGCACCTGCGCCGTGCAGATATTCGATGTTGCCTTCTCTCGACGAATATGTTGCTCGCGTGTTTGTAATGCGAGGCGGAGGGCGGGGCGACCGGCGTCGTCGACACTTACACCGACGAGTCGTCCGGGAATCGAGCGTGCGAGCTTTTCTGAGACTGCAATAAACGCTGCATGGGGTCCGCCTCCACCCATCGGCACTCCAAATCGCTGTGCCGAGCCAATTGCGATGTCGGCGCCCATTGAACCGGCGGAACGAAGGAGCACCGCTGCCAGTGGGTCAATGTCGACGACACAAAGAGCCCCCTTGTGATGCACCGTCTCGATTACCGACGACAGATCACGGATACCGCCGGTCGACGATGGGAAAGAGAAGAGAGCACCAAATACTCCATCGAGCGCAACCAGGGTGGCATCGTCACCGGACACAACCGAGATTCCAATGGGCTCAGCCCGTGTTTGTAGAACGGCGAGGATTTGTGGATGAACATCATGATCGACAAAAAACACGTCTCCCGTTTTCGTCGATCGGCGACACATCGTCATTGCTTCAGCTGCCGCTGTCGCCTCGTCAAGTAGCGAGGCGTTCGCGACAGGCAGACCAGTGAGTTCGCACACCATGGTCTGGAAATTCAGCAAGGCTTCAAGGCGACCCTGACTAATTTCAGGCTGATAGGGGGTGTACGCCGTATACCAGGCGGGATTTTCAAGCACATTTCGACGAATGACGGGCGGCATGATCGTGCCGGTGTATCCCATGCCAATGAGCGAGGTCATCTCAACGTTCTTTTCTGCAATGGAACGGATCGCGTCGAGTGCCTCTTGCTCGCTGAGGACGGCGGGAAGGTCAAGGGATGACTGCTGACGAATGGAATCAGGAACGATGCCGTTGATGAGTTCATCTAAAGATGCGGCACCGACCCGCTCAAGCATGGTGGTGATCGCAGCGCCCTGAGGGCCGATATGACGCGCCTCAAAACCTCGAGTCGATGTGTCGTTCGATGCAGCCATGAGGGTCCCTTCACTTCGGTTAGACCCCCGCTGTCATCGGTACCAGAGAGTTTCACCGCAGGTGCGGCTTTCCCCTTGGGTGAGCCCGAAGGCTGCTTTCCAGCGTCACCATCCGTATCGGTCCTTGTGCCTGAGAGATTCCGGGGAGGTTGCTCCTTCGGCGTGAACCCGCACAACGAACGTGCGTTTCACTCTCCCGATGCGGCGTTTCGGCGAATTTCTATGTAAGCGGTAACTGTAGTCGGAATGTCACCTGACGTGCGGTACTCCGGCCTCAAGAAGAATCACTCGTGTGATGCCTCGTGATGCCATTTCTTGACGGGTGGGGTGCCCTTCGTCGCGCAGGCCGGGGTCATACGGTACATAGGTGGTCCACTCGAAATCTGATGCAGGAGACTGCTCCCGACAGGCAGCGAGAAATTCGTCGCGTCGAGGGTGCGCCCATGCAACGTTGATTCCGTCGGCCTTTCGTGCGGCGATCTTTGAGAGTCGAACACTGTTAACACCGACGATCCGTCTCGGAATGTGTTGAGGGGTCATAAACGTAGGAAATGCACCTGATGTGTCTCTCCACATTCGAGCGCTGAGATCAAGAAGTTCTTCGACGCGATCATGTCGTCGCTCCATCGATGGCTCTATCGGAGCGTTAACAGCATGTTGCTCCCAGGCGAATGAGCTCGATGGTGATGTTCCTGCTCCGACTCCGAACCAGAAACGACGTTGTGAGATTTCGGCAACGGTTGCCGCTCCAACGATGCTGGTGCCGACACTCCGATTCCACACGTTGGTCACAAGAGACCCAAGTTCGATGCGTTCAGTCGTTGCGGCCATCGCTCCCAGCCATGCGAAGGCCTCGTACGACTGGTTGCCTCCCATTGATGAGCCTGCGAGGTGGTCCACCACCCAGATGGCGCCGAACCCGCTTTCTTCGGCCCATTGAGCGGAGTCTCGCAAGTGGGGCCAGTCGGCGTGCCCAGAGGTGATTTGGTAGTCGACCGCTGTGCTCACGTTGCCAGTGTATGAGGTGTCGAGTTGCGCGCCGTTATTTAGTTCTGCGCCATGACGGCGACCGGCTCGGTTACCGAGCACCCGTCGATTGCCTTAACGATGGGGTACGGATTGATTGCTGCGCCGCCGTCCGGGTGAATCTCGAAGTGGAGGTGCGGTGTACCTGAGTTGCCAGTGTTTCCGTTTTTACCGATCACTTGACCGGCCACGACCTTCGTGCCGACCTCAATGCCTTCTGCGAATGAGAGAAGGTGGGCATAGAAGAAGTAGGTGCCATCGTCCATGGTGAGTCGGAGGCCGTTACCGGCGAGTGAGCCCGGGCGGTCGGTATAAATCTTTGTGATTGTTCCGTCTGCAACCGCGTAGAGAAGTTTTCCTTCTGGAGCAATGATGTCAACACCGAGGTGCAATCGTCCGCCAGATCGGGGTGCATGCCATGTATCGCTGTAGCCACACATTCCTTGCACTGGAAATGCAGCGAGCGAGATGTTGGCGACCGGGGAGTCGGCTGGAGCAACCTCGGCGGAAAGACCGAGCAGCTCAGCCGTCTCGGCATTCACGACGCCGGTGACCTGCAGCTCTGCTTGACGTTGAAGATCCATAACCGCAGCAGCGGTGGCGGCACCGAAGACGCCGTCCGCACCTCCGCGAACCGTGATACCCGCGTTGATGAGCGCATTCTGCAGCGCAGTTACTCGATCGCTCACTTCGCCGTACACGCCGTAACCCTTCGTTGTTCCGGTTGCTTCATCTGCTGAGGCGTCATCGTTCGTTTCGTCTGCGGACGTCTCATCAGTGGCTGCCGGTGTAGCAAGGGCGGCGGCAGTTGCGTCGTCGACAATGCCCGTAACTTCGAGATTGCGCTCCTCTTGGAATGCCTTGAGAGATGACGTTGTCGCCGGTCCGAAGATGCCGTCTGCGCCACCTCGCACGGTGATACCCAGGTCGAGAAGGCGCCGTTGCAGTGCCGCTACCGAATCACCCAGTGCACCCGGGCGGAGACCGACCAGCTGGGAGAATTCTGAGGGCACTGCAACAGCAGATTCATCGTCACCATCGGTCTGCGTTGAACCTGTGGTGGTAAGAGCAAGGAGAGTGGCTTCGTCAGCAACGCCGGTGGTCTCGAGGCCGCGACTGTTTTGGAAGCTCTTGAGCGCAGCTTGGCTCACGGGTCCAAATGCCCCGTCTGCGCCGCCGCGAAGTTCAATGCCGGCGTCGATGAGCAGCTGTTGAACAGCCTTTGCTGCTGCGCCAACGGAACCATTTGCCACACCGGCGAGCTCAGCAATCTCTGGTGCGAGGGTAGGGGTCTCAGGCTCGACGTCTGTTGAGGATTCTGTGGCGGCGTCATCGCCTTCAGAGGGCGTCTCCACGCCGTCAGGCGATTCGTTGCCTTCTTCGGCGGGTGCCTTCTGTCCTGCGCTTGAGAGGTGGGCGACGGTCAACTCATCGGCGATGCCTGAAACGGTCAAGCCCTCTGCCTCCTGGTACGCCTTGAGTGCTGCTTCAGTGGCGGGGCCGAAGTGCCCATCGGCACCTCCCTTAGGGGTAAAACCGGCAGCAATAAGCTGTTCTTGAAGCCTCACAACATCATCACCAAAGCGACCCTTTGCGAGGCCAGTAAGAGGGGAGACGGTCGTGCCAACTGCAATAGCGGTGGCCTCATCAACTGAATTTGTGACCTCGAGACCAGCTGACCGTTGAAATTCGTTGAGTGCTGCAAGGGTCATCGGCCCGAACCGACCGTCGGCGCCTCCCTTTACATCAATACCCTGTGAAATGAGGGCTTCCTGAAGCGTTTTGACAGCCTCACCGGTTGAACCGGTGCTGAGGCCCTGAAGGGCTGTCACTGCAGGCGTGGCTGCGTGGGCCGGATTTGAAATCGTGAGCAGGGGAGAGACGACCAGACCTGCTGCGATGAGTTTGTATCCGAGGCGCCGGGGGAGGCGCTTGCGAAGTGTTGTATTCATTGTTGATCTCCTGATCGGGTGCAGGAGTTTCATCGGAAGAACACAGCGGTTTCTGAAACAACTTGACCGAAGCAGCGGCCTCGGTGCCTGGGAATCCGTTGTTTCTCAACGGTTTGGGAGAGCGGGGGCATTTTGCCGGCAATCCCTATTACTTGACATAACGGATATTATGGGCGTTAGACCCGAAACGGATGCCTCCTGCATCCCATGAAATGAGGCAGATATGCGGCTCATGCCAGGCACGCATTTGCCACTGCTACCGGTGCGGCTGAAGACTGATCCCGGTTGGCCGAAAGATTCGAAGACTCAGCAGGCCACTAGCCGGCACTCAGCAGGCCACTGATGGTCAAATAGGCTGCGCCGACTTGGAGATCTGTGTCAGTGGTGTGACACGGGCCATCGAATGCGTCGAACGTGCGAACCTGATGTCAGATGGTCAAGCCTGGCTCCATGTTGAATGCCCGTTGGGTCGACTCTCCCCTTTGCCGATGCACCATTTTCGTCATGACGTTATTCTCCCGATATGGCAGGTGCGGACATTTCATAATCCCGCAATGGCTTTGCACTGTCGAGTAACCACTTCAGCATTCTTCGCAGCTCCCGAGGGTCGTCCGGACTGTCATCAAGATCTCGCTGCGTGTCATCAACTGCGCAGGCAAGCACATATAAAGCATCGTGCAGCGAATCGAGTTCCTTTCGAGCCATGACCAACTCGCCTTCGCCAAGATCAAGCTCTCGGGCGCGGTTCTGTGCCACCCAATTCCATTGCCTGCACTTTTGCGAGCAGAACTGTTTCGGACGCCCACGTCCACTACGAGCCTCAATTGGTCGTCTGCACCATCCGCAATGAACCATTTTCGTCATGACGAAAAACTACGACACTCTGTGGTTTGCGAGCGGTATTTAGGTTCCAACGTTGATGGGCTCAAGCACCAACTCGGGTTCATCGCTCTCAAGACGTTGCAGGCGATATCGACTTTCGAAAAGGGCGACCAGCCGACCATCCCCCCTCCTCATAATCCGGATTCCACCAATTTCTTTGAGCCGCTCCGCACTTTCCTCGTCAGTGAACCGAATGGACTCATACGGCGACGGAGTGACCTCTGACGGAGCGTTAAATTCGATCTCAAGTCGAGACGCAAACACCTCGAACTGGAGTTGTCCAACTGCGGCCAACACAGGGTTTGCATCTCCCTGTTGAGGGTCCCGAAGCACCTGCACAACGCCCTCAGAGTCGAGTTGGTCAAGCCCACGCCTGAACTGCTTGGACTTGCCGGTATCGAGTGGCCGGGCCGACGCAAACACTTCCGGGGCAAACCTTGGTATTGCCGGAAACTCGACCGGATCGCCAACGTATAGCGAGTCCCCGATCTGAAGATCGGTGGCATTCACGAGACCGACGACATCACCGGGAAACGCCTCATCAACTGTGCTTCGCTCTGCGCCAAACACCTGAGATGCGTACTTTGTCGCAAATGGCTTTCCTGTGCGATGGCAGGTGAGCACCATTCCGCGCTCAAACTTCCCAGAGCACACCCGAACAAACGCAATGCGATCTCGATGCGATTTGTCCATGTTGGCCTGCACCTTAAAAACAAATGCAGAACAGCCACTGTCAAGCGCCCTCGGCGACTCGTGAACATCGAGCCGCTCCCCTGCCGCCGGGGCAAGATCAACCAAGGTGTCAAGCACGTGACGGACCCCAAAATTTGTGAGCGCAGAACCGACGAACACCGGTGTCGACTCCGCAGCGAGAAATGACTCGCTGTCAACAACCGCTCCAACGGCATCAAGCAGTTCAACGTCGTCAACTGCTTGGGCCCAAGCACTCCCCTCCTCAGCGGCAGCCTGATCCGTGGAAATCACTTCCTCAGGCGCAATTGCCGAGCCTCGAACGGTGCGGGTAAACCGTGTGAATGCTCCCGACGTGCGATCAATCACGCCTCGAAAATCTCCGGGAATGCCAACTGGCCAGGTTGCGGGCGTCGGGCGGAGACCAATCTGTTCCTCAATTTCGTCAAGAAGTTCAAGCGGTGCCCGGCCCGGTCGGTCATATTTGTTCAGAAAAGTAATGACGGGAAGATTTCTGCTTCGACACACCTCAAACAGCTTCAACGTCTGCGGCTCAATACCCTTTGCGACGTCGAGCACCATGACCACTGAGTCGACAGCAGCAAGCACTCGGTAGGTATCTTCTGAGAAATCTCGGTGGCCCGGCGTGTCGAGCAAATTGAACTGCATTCCTCGGTAATCGAACGTAAGCGCAGTCGAAGAAATCGAGATTCCTCGCTTCTTCTCCATCTCCATCCAGTCACTCGTTGCAGAACGACGGCCCTCACGAGCCTTCACTGCGCCCGCCTCACCGACCGCGCCCGCATAGAGGAGAAACTTTTCTGTCAGCGTTGTCTTTCCTGCATCAGGGTGGCTGATGATGGCAAATGTTCGACGCCGAGAAGCTTCAAAAACTGACTGGGACACGGCGGGCAGGCTAACTGGCCTGTGATACTAGAGGTGTGATGTTTCCAGATCCCCCAAAGTGTTCCTTTGCGAGCGATAATGCCGCGGGTATTCACCCGGCGGTTCTCGATGCCATAGCCGCAGCGAACCTCGGGCATGCATTGGCATACGGCGAAGACGACTGGACACGACAAGTCGAAGGCGAATTCAACGATCTCTTTGGCCGTGAGGTCTCAGTGCTTCTCACCCTGAACGGCACGGGTACAAATATCCTTGCGCTTGCGACCATGCTCCAGCCGGGAGAGTCCGTGCTCTGCACCGACTGGTCACATATCAATGACGATGAGGCTGCCGCACCCGAGCGAGTGTTAAGCACAAAGCTCATCTCAACTCCCTCTGTCGATGGCAAGATGAGCGTCGACTCAATTCACGCTCGAGCTGAAGCTCTCGGAAACATTCACCACGCTCAGCCCGGGATTCTCTCCATCACCCAAGCAACCGAGTGGGGAACGACCTACAGCGTTGATGAAATCGGAGAACTCTGCGAGGTCGCTCACTCGTACGGCATGAGAGTGCACCTCGACGGAGCGCGAATCGCCAACGCTGTTGCCACTCTCGGCTTAGGCACAGAAGGCCTGCGCAAAATGGTGGTTGAGACGGGCGTCGACACCATGTCGTTTGGCGGAACAAAGAACGGGCTGATGGCTGCCGAGGCGGTCATTCATCTCACGCCGTACCCAAAATTGTTGGGCCAGCACCTCCGCAAACAGGTCAATCAACTGGGATCAAAGATGCGCTTTGTCGCTGCCCAGTTTCTGGCCGCCCTTCACGACGACCAGTGGCTTGCCTGGGCTTCGCACGCCAACGCAATGGCCCAACAACTTCACAGGGGCGCAAGTGAAATCCTCGGAGACGCCGCGGGGCCCCCGCCTGCGGTCAACAGCATGTTCCCAGTTCTCCCGAACGAGGCCGCAACAGTATTACGTGACTGGTGTTTTTTCTGGGATTGGAACTCGGTGACGTCGCAGCATCGATGGATGACGTCTTGGGACACCACCCAGGCAGATGTCGACCGGTTTCTTGAGGGTGTGCAATTGGTGATGTCTTCCGTAGAACATCACAATTGACCGAGGCCTACACCAGCATCTACTATTTGTTCTTGGGTCCTGTGGGGGGATCCCTACATCGCATAGGGGGAAGACATGAGCAACGTTCTCGATTTCATCACTCGGCATCTCACAGATGACGAATGGATGGAAGACGCAGCGTGTAAAGGAATGACTCACCTTTTCTTTCCCACTCCCGCAGAGCGCCCACAGACTCGTGAGCGTCGTGAAGATGCCGCTCGGGACATTTGCCAATCATGCTCAGTGAAGTTCGTGTGTCGAGACTTTGCCCGCGACAATCACGAATACGGCTTGTGGGGCGCTGAAAGCGAAGATGAGCGCCACACCGCCGGATATCGGCTCATCGCACCCATTGGAGTTCGCGCCCGACAGTCCAGCTGACGCTTGTGGCCACTGTGCCAAACTCTCACGCTTCAGTCGTTGTCGTCGGCAGCGCGAATGTAGACCTCGTCGCCACCACACCACGACATCCCCTGCCCGGCGAGACCCTCATTGGCTCTGACTTTCACGAATACCCCGGTGGCAAGGGGCTCAACCAGGCGGTTGCTTCGGCGAGAGCAGGCGCCCGAACAGCGTTCATTTGTGCGGTCGGTGATGACGACGCAGGTAGGTTCCTGCATTCCATTGCAAGCGGCGAGAGCCTCGACCTCGCAGGAATTCACATCTCGCCGGATGAACCGACAGGAAGAGCGCTCATCGTTGTCGACCACTTAGGTGAAAATTCGATCATCGTGGTGCCTGGTTCAAACGCTGCATGTCCGCCAGCAACCAACATCGGCCCCTCTGACGTCGTCCTCGCTCAACTTGAAATACCGATCTCGGCGGTGACCAATTCATTTATTGCTGCGAGGGAGGCCAGAGCGATGACCATTCTCAATCCTGCACCTGCAGCCGAGCTCAGCGCAGAACTGCTGTCACTGTGTGACATCGTGATTCCGAACGAGCACGAAATTGAACTTCTCGGCGGAGTGTCGAGATTGCAGGAAGCAGGCGTCAAGACTGTCATTGTGACAAAAGGTGCTGCCGGAATAGACATCTACCACGAGGGAGTGCGTGAACAACTTCCCTCTTTTCGCGTGACCCCGGTCGACACCACCGGAGCAGGTGACGCGTTCTGCGGGTCGCTCGCCGCCTCGCTAGCTGCCGGACATGAGCTCAACGACGCTTGTCTCCGGGCACTTGCCGGTGGTGCTCTCGCTACGACAACACATGGTGCCGTTCCATCTCTCCCCTCTCAAGATGAGATCGAGTCACTCATTGCTGCTTCGTCATAGCGACTCCGCACCACCCTTCAAGAACCAGGTCCTCCACGAGGCGGCAACCCTCAGCTGTGTATCGGTTAATCACGTCTTGCCTTCGATCGATGTGAAGGCCAGACAAAATAATGGTGCCGCCAGGTTCCACCGATCTGACGATGGGATCACACAACTCGAGTAGCACCGGGGCGAGGATGTTTGCGGCAACAACATCGAACTGTTCACCATTTGGAACCGTTGAGCCTTGAAAGAATTCAGTGACCTCAGAAACCCCATTTCTTTCGGCATTACGCTGCGCAACGCCAACAGCTCCGATGGCTTGATCGATTCCAACGACCCGGCGCGCACCGAGCAGCGCAGCGACAATTGAGAGCACACCTGACCCTGAGCCCATGTCCAGCACTGACGATTCGGGTGCCATCAAGCGACATAAGATGTCGGCAACGACTCGCGTCGTCGGATGGTCACCGAGTCCAAATGATTCTTCTGGATCAATCGAGACAACAAACGGAAAATGTTCCTTCTCACGAAAATCCATCCATGCAGGAACAATGGCCAACTTCTCATTGACCACCACTGGCTCGGAATAGCGCTTCCACGTATCGCTCGGTGTGAGGTCAACCATTTCAACCCTTGCCTGCCAACGATCTCTCCATCGGTCAACAAAGGCCGAGCTCGCAGCGCTGTCGCCGAGCACCGCCCATAATTCAATGGCGTTACCGACGTGGCGCTCCTCTATCGCCCGGGCACCAGACTGGCGAAGAGCATCTGCTGCGAGATCAAAATCAGCAGCGTCAACAGTAAGCACAACATGTGCTGCTTGTGACACTCCCCCAGATTTGGGGCTACCCATCGATTCGCCGGAGCTCCTTCCGGAACCGCATGCCTCGTTCGACGTACGAGTCGGCCGCGAGCCCGATCATTGAGGCGTCCGCTCGCCCCTCCTTAATCGTCGCTGGAGAGCCAACCGCTAAGGCTCCTGATGGCACATCAACGTCATAGAGCACAACGGAGTTGGCAGCCACGATTGCTCCAGGATGGACAACAGAACGATGCAACACCATGGCACCATTGCCGACGAGCGAACGATCCATGATGGTGCAGCCTTCGAGATGCACGATATGTCCAATCACACAGTCGTCACCGACGATGGTGAAATCAGCTGGAGTCGTGTGCAGCACTGCGTTGTCTTGGATGCTTGTTCGGGCCCCAATACGAATTTCGCCGTCATCTCCTCGAAGTACAGCGCCCGGCCAAATTGACGAGCCTGGACCAATGGTGACCGACCCGATGACCACCGCGTCTGGGTGAACGTAGGCAGATTCATCAATTGTGGGAACTTGATCTCCGAGTGCGTAAATAGGCATTTGCGCACCGTACCGAACAATACGGAAGTGACACGAATCTGAATTCTCACATCCGATTCTCCACGATGGAACAGGTCGCGCAGTCACGAACGGTTCCCGAACCCGATACCGTTTCTGCCCATGTCCCGACGGATTGAAATCGAACTGACGAGTGCACAAGATGACGGCACCTGGACCTGGCGTGCTGCTGGAGCAAGGAATCCAAAGGGGGTACTCGACGGATCGGTGCTACCAAGTGATGCAACTGTTGGGAAGGTCCTCAAAGTTGAGGTCGTGCAGGGTATCGACGGCATCACTGTGCAGTCAGTAGTTGGAGGACGACAGCGATCGGCATCAAGTGAAGTTCTCGAACTCCTCGGCGGAGCCGACTTCGATCCCATCGTTGAGACTCGAGCGAAGAGAGATCGCCGTGAGGGTGGTCGCGGTGGCGGCCGTGATCGTGGACGCAATAACAATCGGCGCCGGCGTGACGAGAACGATGGCGGTGAGGGCTCAAGCCGTCGGCCTCGCCGAGATAATCAGCGGCGGGGTCCTCGCTTTACTCCCCCTCCTGAGTTGCCTCAGCGA
>Ga0255767_1000931_pt1 | contig 26350 bp, 21 predicted proteins | sample 071ome_24_FD_179967 | JGI IMG/M metagenome (GOLD analysis project Ga0255767, IMG submission 179967) | Coastal salt marsh microbial communities from the Groves Creek Marsh, Skidaway Island, Georgia - 071402CT metaG (version 2) | ecosystem: Environmental > Aquatic > Marine > Intertidal zone > Salt...
CATCATCCGATCCGCCACACTCACTCAATTCGAACTTTACAACCTGAGAGAAGACCTCTCAGAAACAACAGATCGCGCCTCCGAACAACCGGCACGACTAAAGGCTATGGCAAGCCAACTGAAAGCATTATACGACGAAGTCCGAAAGGAGGCGCCTGTTTGGCCGGAGTGATCAGAACCTTCAAAGCATCCAATAAAACAAGTTGCCCCCTTTTTCACAACCAACGACTGACACCTTTCTCTGTTTGATTTCGGTGTTCGAGTTCAGTAACGTGCGCGCATGCCAACAACGGAAGCAACTCACGAACCCATCATGCAGTCGGCATTCGCATTCTGGAATGCGAAAACGCTGCTGACAGCCATTGAGTTTGACCTGTTCACCCAGTTAGGTGACCAAAAAATGACGGGTCCTGAACTGGGCAAGGAACTGGGTATTCACCCCCGTGGCATCTACGACTTTTTTGACGCCCTCGTCGCCATGAAGTTTTTGGAACGCGATGGGGAGGGCCCGGAATCACGTTACTTCAACAACACCTCCGGCAAAACATTCCTCGTCCGCAAAGCCTACGACGCCCTTCCGGAAGGTGGAGCATTCATCGCCATCGAGTCTTTGATTGACGACGCGCGCCGTGAAAATGTGTTCGGCCTTCTCATGTCACTCAATATGCTGATCGAAACCGGAAGTGGTTTTGACTATACGGGAGCCGATTTTCAAGGATGGTGCCGGGAAGTTGGATTCAAACGGTTTGAAGTGTTGCATCTCGCCGGACCGGCCAGCGCTGCGATTGCCTACAAATAGGCATGAAAACAGCTTACAAAACGTGTGGTCAAACAAGCGAAAAGTCGAATCCCCCGTAACGGGATAGGATGGTCCCCCTGCCTGATCCGGTTCCTGGCCAGCCTCTTAGTGTCGCATGAGGCCGGCCATGCCTCCACTTTGCTGATTGATTTCAATCGTGATGGCGACACTCAATCCGGCTGGCAGGCTATCAGCTCGAACGACGAAGACCTCGGATTTCCCTGGTCCAAGGTCTTCCTGAACGGGCTGACACTCGAGATTGTTCCTGTCGGAAACGAACCTCTCGACACTCGCAACCGGCGCACCATCAACGGCGGTGGAGACGAAGCCGAAATGTGGCGGGATTTCATCTATGTGCCTCGCAGTTTGACGACAACCGAGGGGCTCGACCTTCGTGTCAGTGGCCTGATCCCCTTCGCCACCTACCCGGTGACGATTTGGGGATATGACACGTCCAGCCGCGACGAACGGCGATCCACCTGGAACGGCACACCTTACGTGTTCAACGGAAACGATCCCGAACCACAAACTCTGCAGGATCATCAAGTGGGATTCTCAATGACAGCCGATTCTGAAGGCGAGGCCACCATCGAAGCACGATGCGGCAATCCTCCCGGCCCCTATTTCAATGTGCTGATGAATGGCATGGAAATCGGTGAACCAACCGATGTCCCGGATGGTCCAACGGGCATCGATCTCACTCAGCACATAGCCTACCGCTCTGAACCGGTAGGCAGCCAAATCGGTCAGTTGATCACCCTCGGCATGGAGGATGAATCCAATTTTTCATATGCATTGGCATCGGGCAATGGTGACGACGATAATGATTCCTTTGGCATCCAGCAGGATCAATTGATCACACGCAAAAGCTTTATCGCTGCTCCGGAAGGCACCGTGCTGTCGCTGCGAGTCCGATCCACTTCGGAGAGCGGTAAAACCTTCGAAGCCATCCTTCACATTGAAGTCAGAAATGGTGACGATTTCACTGAACCCATTCGCATCAACGAATTCATGGCTTCAAACCGATCTGCACATCTGGATGGTGACGGGAACGCGGTCGATTGGATCGAACTTTACAATCCTCTGAATGAAACGCTTGACCTCTCCGGTTACTACCTCACCGATGATCCGGACGATCTCACTCAATGGACCTTTCCCGGCATTCGCATCCCGCCCGGAGGGCACGTTGTTTTATTTGGCGGAGCGCCCGAGGTGGATGGAGTCACTGTCTCCGATTATCGCGATGCCGGGGGACATTACCATTTCAATTTCAACCTGAACGCAAACGGCGAATTCCTGGCCCTGGTGCGACCGGATGGGCAGACTTTCGAATTCGTGCTGGACCCCGGTTATCCAAAACAAGTTGACGACCTTTCCTACGGATACGATCTCTCAGGGCAATGGTCCTACTTCACGCGTCCGAGTCCCGGGCGGGCGAACGGCAATGGATTGGAGGGTGTGATCGGCGACACGCTCTTCTCGGTGGATAGAGGGTTTTATGACACTCCTTTCAACGTTGTAATCACCACCGAATCAGGGAAAGCAGACATTCGATACACATTGGACGGAAGCGAACCTTCTCCGACCAATGGATTGCTCTACCTCGGACCTATTCCTATCGACACCACCACCACTTTGCGCGCGATGGCCTATCAGGATGGCTGGCTCTCAACCAACGTCGACACTCACACCTATATCTTTGTCGAAGACGTCGCCCGCCAGCCTGCTGAACCACCGGGTTGGCCGGACAATTGGGGAGCCAACAGCGAGGTCAACAACAGGGACGGTGCAGGCAACGGCATCGTGCCAGCCGATTATGAAATGGATCCCCGTGTGGTCGACAATACATTACCTGATTATGGCATCCGGGAAGCCTTGCTGGATATTCCCAGCGTCTCCATCGTCATGAACCAGGACGAATTCATCGCGCCGGGCCGGGGCATTTATGCCATTCCCCAAAGCCGTATCGAAAAGGCTTGCTCGATGGAATACATCCTGCCGGACGGTGCCAAAGGATTTCAGGAAAACTGCAAGATTGAAGTGCACGGCAACTCCAGTCGACGCCCCTGGCGTATGCAGAAACACTCTTTGCGAGTGACCTTCACCACGGAACAAGGAGTTGCAAAACTCCAATACCCATTGTTTCCGGACTCGCCGGTCGATCGTTTCAATCAACTGGTTTTGCGCGCGTGTTTTACCGACAGCTGGGGATTGGTGAGTTGGGGAAGCTCCCGTTATCGTCCGAATGATTCGCAATACCTCCGGGATGTCTGGATGAAGAAATCTTTGAAGGATTTGGGACAACCGTCCAGTCACGGCAACTTCGTGCATCTTTACGTAAATGGACTTTACTTCGGTCTTCATAACCTGACCGAGCGATTGAAAGAAGATTTCATGTCGGATCACTTGGGTGGCAGTCCGGAAGACTGGGAAATCAATGAAGACTTTGGCAGTCCGGGAACGAGATGGAATCAAATGATGCGCATCGATGCCTCCACACCGGAAGGTTATACCGAGATTCAGGAATACCTGGATGTGGAAAACGTCGCCGATTACTTTTTGCTCCACTTTTACGCCGACGCGGAAGACTGGCCGCACCACAACGGATACGCCGCGGCAAATCCGGGGTCCGGCGACGGCCGGTTCCGTTTTTTCGTTTGGGATCAGGAAATCGCATTGGACAAGTTCAGTTGGAATCCCTATTTCAAAGCAGATGGTGCGGGAGGCGTTTTCCAAAAGCTGAAGCAAAACAACGCGTTCAGAAACTTGTTCGCAGATCGAGTCCAAAAACACCTCTTCAATGACGGAGCCCTGAGCTTGAATCAAAGTCGACAACGATACCTCGATCTGGCGAATCAAATCGACAAGGCAATCGTCGCGGAATCAGCGCGCTGGGGCGACACACAAGCCAGCACACCCTACGGTAACAATGTGCAACAACCCAGCCCGCGCACCAATGTCAACCACGACAACTACCCACCCGCCCCACACGCGCCGGATATTTATTTCACACGCGAGGATTCCTGGTTGGTGGAACGCGACAACATCCTCGACCATTACCTGCCGACATTGCACAATCCCTCGAGTCAATACGCCATCGTCAATGAACTGCGCTCCGCCGGACTGTTTCCCAATGTGGATGCACCCAGCTTCTCGCAGTTTGGAGGCTACCTGAAAAATAATGACACCATTGAACTGAACGCACCCGAAGGAACCATCTACTTCACCACCGATGGAACCGATCCCAGACAGGAAGCAGAGCTGGAACAGATCATCCTGCTGAACGACCGGGCTCCGGTCAGCGCATGGATCCCGGAAGACGACCGTTTCGGTCTGGATTGGATCGAACCGACATTCCGGGAAACGGAGGCATGGAAAACAGGCTTCACCGGAGTGGGCTACGAAACCTCCCCCGCCGATTACAAAGGATTTGTCGGGCTGGATGTCCGGGAAATGCGAAATCAAAATGGCAGTGTTTATGTGCGCGTTTCCTTTGAAGTGGACGATCCGGAAACCATCCGATCCATGACTTCCCTGCAACTGCAGATGCGTTACGATGACGGATTCGTCGCCTACCTCAACGGTGTCCGCATCGCGCAGGAGAACGCTCCTTTTGGTTCTCCTACCTGGAACTCGCTGGCACGTGCTTCGCACTCCGACAATGAAGCCACCACGTTCTTGCCCTTCGACATCACACGTCACATGGACTTGCTCATCAAAGGAACCAACATCCTGGCCATTCACGGAGTCAACACCAGCCTGACCAGCAGCGACCTGCTCATCACCCCCAAGATCGTGGCCACCCGACTGGGCGCTTCCAACCTCGATGACTCCGCACAAACCTATCAAGCTCCCATCACCCTGACACAATCAGCAAGGCTGAAAGCGCGCTCCTTTTATCGTGGAGAATGGTCGGCTTTGACGGAAGCATCATTCACAGTAGAAACAACGGCAGCCGCTGGCAACCTGGTCGTATCGGAAATCATGTATCATCCGTTACTCTCCGAAGCCCTGGAATTCATTGAGCTGTTCAACCGGTCTGACCAAGCACTTTCACTGACCGGAGTTCAGTTCACGGCTGGCATTCAGTTCATGTTTCCCGAAGGAGCAACACTCGGGACAAGTGAGCGAGCTGTCATTGTTCGGGACGCTTCATTATTTGCCAGTGCCTATCCCGATATTCCAATAGCAGGTGAATTCCAAAACAACACAGCGCTCGCCAACGGAGGCGAGACCATCACTCTGACAGCAGCCAATGGCCAGGTGATCCATTCTCTCCGCTACAACGATCGTTCTCCCTGGCCCGAATCAGCGGATGGGGACGGGTTTAGTTTGGTGTTGAAAGACCCCTTCTCAGACACCGATCCAGCAGAACCGGATGCGTGGAGAGCCAGTCACAACATTGGAGGGACACCCGGATCCAGCGACGTATCGATTGACTTCGACAAGGACGGACTCCCGGCCATCGCCGAACGCTACCTGGGAACCAGCGATGCCAATGCAGAAGATGCACGCGAAGCCATTCAGTTCAGCATTGAAACATACAACAATACGCAACCCCACGGGGATTACCTGACCCTTCGGTTCACGCACGATCCTTCGGTGACTGATGTTCGGGCAACCGTCGAATTATCATCCGATCTGATTTCCTGGACCAAAGATGAAAACCGCATCATCCACATCGAAACGGTAACAAACAATGATCTCGAAACCCTTGTATTTCGCAGCACACACACTATCGAGTCCCAACAACAGGAATTCATCCGCATACGTTTTCACTGACCCACACTATAAAGTGATGCCTCACTTGATTTAGACTGAAGACCGTGAAAAGGTCTACGGGGACTTGAATGTGCTTCAACTGCCTATGGATGGGTCATGGCTTGTTTTGAAGAAGTTGCGGTCGAGGCAGGTGATCAATACGACCTCGCCCCCTTTGCCCAACACCACGGCGCCCTTTGTCACCCAGGTCCTTACGGGCGATCTCAGCCAATGCTGTCAGTCTGGTGACGATGTCCGGACGTTCAGCAGCCATGTTGTGCTTACAACCGATGTCGTCCATAAGGTGAAAAAGCAAGGTCTGCGGTTTCGTTGTTGCATTGAAATGGGGATGAGCACCTGAGGGTGTGATCGGGAGAAACATCTTCCATGGACCGGATCGAACGGCCTGCAACTGGTCCTGATGATAATAATAGAACGCCTTGTAGGGTGTCTCAACCGGGCCGTCATCAAATAGCAAATGGGAGATATCATGTCCATCAAGCTGTCGCATCCCGCTCAGGGTTGCTCCGGCTAGTTTGGAAAATGTCGGGAGCAAATCCATCGTCGTTGCCAGTTCATGGCAGATGGTCCCAGCCGGAACGCTACCAGGTTGCCAAACGATGGCCGGAACCCGAAACGCTCCTTCACTGGTCGTGTAACCACGTCCATGAAACGGGCGATTGGAACCTCGGCCAAGATCGTTAAGATCACGTTTGATCGGAGCACCGTTATCGGAAGTCCAGATAACGAACGTGTTCTCAGCAATGCCAAGCTTCCGTAGTTGCTCCAGCATAACCCCCATTGACCAATCAAGTTCTTCTATCGCATCTCCCCAGGGACCGTTTTTACTTTTGCCTTTGAATTCCGGACTGGAAAAGGGTGTAGACGTGCTACCAGGCATGGCTTGAGGGAAGTATAGAAAGAATGGCTCATCGTGGTGAGCTTGGATCCATTGCATAGCCCGTTCGGTATACCGCTTTGTGAGACCATTACGATCACAAGGAGCCTCAATGACCTTTTCATTTTCCATCAAAGGAAGAGGTGGCCACTTGGAACCATCTTTATCCCACACACGTTCGGTCATGTCATCTGAGTAAGGCACCCCAAAAAACCAGTCGAATCCCTGACGGGTCGGGAGAAATTCGGGTTGATCGCCGAGATGCCACTTACCAACAATGGCCGTAGCATATCCCTGCTCCTTGAGAACCTCCGCAATGGTTACTTCATCGGGATGTAGTCCATATCGCGAAACAGGCCTCAACACCCATCCATCCCTTTCGTTGAAATGCATTCCAACACGTTGAGCATAACAAGCTGTCATCAGACTGGCGCGGGATGGTGTACAAACCCCTGCTGTGACACAAAAGTGAGTGAACATTCGGCCTTCCTCCGCCATGCGATTCAAATGGGGAGTGCGATGAATTGTCGATCCGAATGGTTCAATGTCCCCGTAACCAAGATTATCGCAGAAAACCACAATAAAATTCGGCTGACGCGAAGCGATTGCGGAATGACTTAAAGCTACACCGAGGCACACCATCGATGTCATGACAACCGGTAAAAAAGTTCGAAGTAGATTAAAAGGTATTTTCATGGCACGAGAATGCCATTAAATGCACAAACGAACTCACACGCAAGCATATGAAAAAATGTGGCCACACAAACACATAATACCATCGCCTCCGATCACCCAATCACTTAAGCTCTCCACTGAACGACCATGACACCCATTAAACAACTTCTCTCCACGCCGGGTCTTTTTTTGATACTTTGTTTCACGGCCATCTGCGGTGTCACATCTCTCCGGGCTCAAATAAGTGTCGAAAACCTGGTTACCGACGAACTACTACAATACCCCCTCGCGCTTCTGAAAGGCACTTGCCATGAAGAGGCTTCCCACATCATTGTCCATGACATCAAGGATCCGGACAATCACCTGACATTTCCCGCAGTCGAAGGAAAATTCAAGGCTCTTTGGATGTTGAAAAAAGGTGGCAACACCCTTGTTTTAAACGATGGAATCAACGTTCCAATATCATTCCCCCTGAACTACAGTCCGATAGAATCGGGCAAATGGATCCGCCCCGTCTATCTACTCGCTTCGGATAGTGACGGAACATTTGACGCTCCCTCGGGCGAATCCAACGATACTCAAAGCGCAGTCCATCGGTTTGCGGTCGGGGCCCTGTTGATGCAGACTTTTACGGCGGAAAAAATGTCGGAAGCCGGCTATGGGAGAAAAACATTTCGACTCCAATACGACAAGAGAGGCATGCCGAAAGTAGAGGTGATTCGAACAAACAACAAAGTTGAAGACTACTTTCAGACACAGTCCTCGAAGGGCGACTATGCCTATTACAGCATGGTGTTGGGTGACCTGGCAAATTTACCGGAACGAGCCGATTCCAAGGATATCGTCATCCCCTCTTTCACCCGTTACGATGGGACCACCCGGACCATACAGGGTCACACAGCTCTTGGAACAGACCGCCTGGGACTGTGCAGTTCGGCCACACTTCACACCTGGGCGGAAAACATTGAACAAATTACGGATCGATTCTCTGACACCTCCCAAATCGATACGAGTGACTTGTTTGACGACAGTGTCGGAAGAGGATCCCACTGGGCAAACTACGCAACCGGACTGGGGGCCACCCTCCATGAACTGGGTCACACTCTCGGGTTGCCGCATACAGATCAATACCATCCAATGCCAAAGACAGGTATCATGTGGCGAGGATTTGACAACCTCAACCTGGCTTTCATGGTTCAACAACCCGATGACGCCTCCACCTATTACGACAAAGAGGCCGGAGCCTTTTGGCACCCTGAAAGTGCACGACTTTTGAATCGCTCTGCTTGGATGCATCCACCGGCATCCGGTTTCTCAATGCCAAATTGTGTTCCCCATATACACATTCAAGAAAACCACATCGTTCTACGCTGGAATGCAAATCCCGGCACCACCTACCAATTGCTTTTTTCCGAAACCATCGACACAACAATCTGGACACCCGTTTTTCAAAGCATTCAGGCAACCGCCAATGAAGTGGTGTTGAACACATTGAAACCAACTTACAAGGCCGGCTTTTATCAAATTCAAACCGAAACACATCCATAACTGAAACACCGCAGGGTAAACAGCGAATGAGGTTACTAAAATAGTCACTCAGAAGGAGCTCCTAAAAAGAACCGGGACAGAAATCGAACATCTCAATTGACATCAAATATTTGATTGCTTTTCACACCCGTTCCGATGGACCATCGACCCGGTTTTTCCACACTGACGGACGGTTTTCCCAAACGTAAATCTTTGGGGGGACAAACATTGGACCTGATACAATGAACCACGAACAATCATCATGAAAAAAATGTTTCAATATCTGGCATTCGTCACCAGCCTGGTCCTCTCTACAACCAACACACTTGCCGCAGATAACCTGAAATGGGCAGAACTCGAAACGCTTCCCAACGAACTCGGAGTTGCCGGTCCTTTTGCCGGGGTCCATCATGACGCCCTGATCATCGCGGGTGGCGCGAATTTTCAGCACCCCATCTGGGAAAGCGACAAGACCTGGTACGATGAGATCCACGTCCTCGTACGCGACGGGAGTCAATATCTTTGGCGGTCAGGCGGCAAGCTGCCGCGCAAGACCGGCTACGGCGCCGCTGTTTCCACTTCGCTGGGCGTGGTCTGCATGGGCGGCAACGACGGAACGCAGAACTTCGACCATGTCTATCTTCTCAGCTGGAATGGCGACAGCATGGACACCAGACCTCTGCCTTCGCTGCCTCAACCCTGCGCCTACGGACAAGCCTCACTGATCGGGAACACGATCTACTTTGCAGGAGGACAATCGGACAGCAACCTGGACTCGGCGATGAACAACTTTTGGTTACTCGATCTCGATACCCCTCAACAAGGGTGGCGCATCCTCGAACCGTGGCCGGGTCCCACCCGTGCCTTCAACCTCGTTGCCACACAGCACAACGGTTTCAATGATTGCATTTACGTGATGAGCGGACGTCGACAGGAAGGCGACGAAGTCCAGTTCCTGAAAGATGTATGGGAATACAATCCCGCAACCGGCACCTGGCGCGCGCGCGCCGGAATGCCTAACAGTCGCATGGCCGGCACAGCAGTCGGTTTCGGCCAGAGTCATCTATTCGTTCTGGGCGGAGCGGATGGTTCGCTTTGGGCTGATGCTCCCGGCTTGGCGGACAAGCATCCCGGATTCCCGAAGGAAGCCTGGATGTATCACACCATCACCGATACCTGGGCCTCGGCAGGTGAAATGCCAACCAATCATGTCACCACTGTGCCGGTGAAATGGAACGGGCGCATCATCATCCCCAGCGGCGAAATCAGGCCACGTGTGCGATCGCCCAAAATCCTGAGCGTCGAAGTCACCGGAAGCCATCGCGCCTTTGGTCAACTCAACTATTTCGTCCTCTTCTCCTATCTTGCCCTCATGGTGGGCATCGGCATCTACTTCACCCGTCGCAACCGCAACACCGACGATTTCTTTCGGGGCGGCAAGCAGATCGCCTGGTGGGCCGCCGGCTGCAGCATCTTCGCCACCATGCTCAGTTCACTCACCTACACCGGCGTGCCCGCCAAAGCCTATGCGCAGGATTGGGTTTACGCGGTCGGCAACTTCATGATCCCCGTCATCGCCGTGCTGGCCGTCTTCGTCGCCCTGCCTTTCTACCGACAGATTGACGCGACCAGCGCCTATGAATATCTGGAGAAACGCTTCAACCGCACTGTGCGTCTGTTCGGCAGTGCCAGCTTCACTCTTTTCCATATTTTTCGCATGGCCATCGTGATGTCCCTCACCGCCATGGCTCTCTCCGTCGCCACACCACTGACACCAACGCAATCCGTTCTCATCATGGGCTTGTTGAGCATCATCTACTGCGCCATGGGTGGCATCGAAGCCGTGATCTGGACGGACACCGTCCAGACTTTTGTCCTGCTGGGCGGTGCCTTGGTGGCTATCTTCATCTTGATCAGCGGGGTGGAAGATGGATTCTCCGGCTTCATCACGCTGAGTTCATCGGCAGACAAATTTGATCTCGCCCATTTTAACTGGGATCTGAGCAGTTCCCAGATAGCATTATGGGTCATCATCCTCGGTGCGCTCGGCCAGAACACCTCCAGTTACACAGCGGACCAGGCCGTCGTGCAACGTTACATGACAACGCCGGACCAAACACTAGCCGCCCGATCCATTTGGACCAATGCCGTTCTAGCTGTGTTCGCCACCCTGCTTTTCTACGCTATGGGCACCGCCTTGTGGGCCTTTTACCTCAGTCACCCCGACCATCTCGATCCAACCATCACCACTGACCAGATCTTCCCGTTCTTCATTGCGACACAAATGCCCGCCGGATTGGCTGGACTGATCATTGCCGGTATCTTCGCCGCCGCACAGTCCACAATTTCCACAAGTATGAATTCCACCGCCACCATTGTGATTACCGACTTCATGCGCCCCTTCCACACCTGCAAAAATGAAACCGGCTATTTGACGGCCGCCCGCATCATGACCGTCATTTTCGGAATCCTGGGGACCGGATTCGCCCTCATCTTCATCAATCCGGATATCAAATCTCTCTTCGATGAGTTCCTCAAAGTCATTGGCCTGTTCATGGGCGTACTCGGCGGCCTGTTCATTCTCGGGGTGGCCACCACCCGAGCCAATTCCGTGGGTGCCACTGTCGGAGCATTGGTTGGGGCGGGCACAATGTATTGGCTCTGGAAACACTCTACCGTCAACGGTTACATCTACACCACCATTGGCATCCTCAGCTGCTTTCTCTCCGGCTACCTGACCAGCCTTTTCAGCGGACACAGTGAGAAGGATTTGTACGGCCTCACTATCCACACAGCACCCCCCCGCAAGTCAAAATAAAGAAAAGCAACTTGCCCACGATCCGACTTCACACGCATCCGTCAGCGCGTAATCAGCCATGACCAATTGGTTCTGTTTGCAAAACGGCTCGAAGGAGAACCAGAAGTTCCAACAGGAAAATGGTATCGAAGGTTCCCTTAAATGAACGTTTGCGGAGAAGGTGAATAGGTCAAAACGTTTCTTCTCCCCAGTCAATCTCCAGCCGGAGTAAAGCTGTAGGCAATCATTCTACTTTCCTTTGGCTTTAGCTTGAAAAGCACTGTAAAGCGCATCTGCTTCAAGGATCAGTTGCGGTTCAACCTCTGCAATTCGATTCGGTAAATCCATAGCACCATGCTTCTCAGTCAACACGAAAATGTTTTTTTCATAAACCGCGCACACCAGGAAATGCTGCCTCACACGGTAAAAGCAAAGGGACTGAGATATGTTTGGCTTGGTATTAAGCAGATCGGGATTGTTACGGAGCAGCTTTAACGCATCTTCAATGGACTGCATATATTGGGCAGCTACCGCTTCTCCCCATTGCTCCACCGAATAACTTTCGATTTCCAGCATATCGAGCAAAGCCCGACGAGATAATCCGAGATAGGGCATGATCTACCAACCGGATTTTTCTTTTTTCTTGGCCTTGTTCATGGCGGAACGAAGGTTACCCGTAAACTCAACACAATGACCATTCAGAATGTCGCGATACCCCTCCAGCACCCCATCTCGTACGCGGGCCGCATCCATCCGCTCTTTCTTTTCACGTAACAAATCACGCACAAACTCACTAGGGGTTGCATACATACCCTTATCGCCACAATGACTGTCGATGAAGGAGCGAAGTTCGTCCGTTAATGAAAGATTGATCGTGCTAGCCATGATGAAACCTATTCTTTGAATGACACACTATACACCTTGGCAAATATTGTTAATATTCGCCAAATTCAAATATGAACTCCAATCAGCGGATGACTAAACTAAAACATGAGCAAAAATAGAAATCCCCAATCTTTGGTGTACTATCGGTGTAGATCCATTTGGATGGCCTGCCTAGCCGTAGCTTGCTGATCGGCTCATGGATGTCCTAACTCGGTGTTAACAGACTTCGGCGTGACGGCCTTCCCTTTGCTCGAAGACTCGCAAGCGAAGGCTGGCGGAAAGGGAGGGATTCGAACCCAGATACCCTTTAACTTCCAGCACCTTACAACACCACATATCGACTACTCAAGCCAACTCTTCCACTATCCGAGCATACTCCTCCAAAATCTTACTGGCACTTTTACTGACAGTTTTTAGTCGTATTGCAGGAAAATGATCTTGCTAACATGACAGCATATAAGCTATCAGTATGCATGTGAGAAGAATTATCGTAGTTGACACCAATGTTTTCGTGGCGGCGGTTCGAAGTGCCAGAGGAAGCAACCGAGATGTTCTTCGACTTTGCCTGAATTGCCATTGCGAACCATTGATGGGAACCAGCTTGTTTTTGGAATTTGAGGATGTGATGAGGAGAGAATCAATCTTCCGTGAATGTCCTATTTCTTCCCGCGAGCGAGATAATCTTTTTCGGGCGTTCTTGAGTGTCTGCCGATGGACGCATGTGTATTATTCCTGGCGACCAAACCTAGGAGATGAGGGGGACAACCATGTGCTCGAACTTGCTTTGGCGGGCGGAGCAGAAACAATCGTAACAAACAACATCAAAGATTTCAAAGGGGGGGAGTTAGCTTTCCCTGAAGTTAGAATCCTTCGACCAAACGAATTCTTAAAGGAAACCTCATGGCCACGTTAACCATTCGACTGTCAGATGAAAAACACGAACGGCTTCGCCAAATGGCTAGGCAACGCAAAATCAGCATCAACAAACTCATGGAGGAAATGTCCACCGCCACCCTGGCCCAGTTCGATGCCGAAGTCCGATTCAGGGCATTAGCACACAAGGGATCAGTAAAGGAAGGACTGAAGATCTTAGATAAACTGGATGCCGCGTTTTCGAAATGACAGTTAGTCAGATCATAGAGGAAATCAAACAGCTTTCCCCTGGTGAACGGGCAAAAGTCGATATTTTCCTTCGACAGTATGATTCTTCGATCCGTCTTTCCCCTGCGGAACTAGCCGCAATAGCCAAAATTATGGCTGAAACGCCGGACGACAACGAGGCAGCCGAGTTGGGAGAAAAAATCATTGCCGGTTTTTACAGAACCAAATAGGAAGATTCCTACCCCGGAATTCCCTGTTCAGCTCGCGAAAGGTGCTAAAATTGGAATCAACTGTCTCGCGTTTCGGCGATAGACACAAAAGTGACGGTCCAGCGTGAACACCTGACATTTTGAAGACAGTTCCGACATCCGCACCAGACAAGTATCCGCAAGGCTCATCGGCAAATCTTCGTATTTCCGAATCAATCGTCGAATATCCTGCCAATGTTCCTCGGCAGAAAACCGGAGGATCAGTTTACCCCGATCGATTGCTTGAAAGAGTGGCTCCACGGAAAGACCGTCATCATGTAATAGAAAATGACTTCTGAAAGGACTGCTTCACATGTGATGAGCGGACTAAAGATGCGATCAAACTGTTCTTTTGCCCAAGAGTGATATTGATCACCTCGATTGAAAAACGCAACCAACGGCCCGGTGTCAGTGATCAGCTCAACTGCGGCCATATCCTTTGAGTGACCGGGTACTTAAATCTTTCTTCCCCTCAAGGCAACCACACAAATCTGCCAACGCCTGCCCGAGGCTACCCTCCTGAGTTGTTTGACGCTCAGTAATCAATTCACGAACGAGATCGCCCTTGGATCGTTTCAATGCAGAAGATTGCTGCTCGAGCCAGGCATCCTGTTCCGGTTCCAGCTTAATAGTCAATGAACGCATACTTCGGCCAATAACACCATTCAGGTATCCGAGCAAGACAATTGGAACTGCACTTTCTTGCGAAAGCACTTAATTTAATAATCTGTGTGAATCTGCATAATCTGCGGTTAAATAAAATCCTCACTCGGTTGAAACCAACTTAGGCGTGGCATCCTTCGCTCAGCTCGAAGACTCGCAAGCGTTTTATGTAATTGTCGGTATATAGCCCGCCTTCGTTCTCGTTTGTATGGCCTGCCTAGCCGTAGCTTGCTGGTCGGGGCATGAGTATTCTTACTCGGTTTTACGGTACTTCGGCGTGGCATCCTTCACTTTCTCGAAGACTCGCAAGCGAAGGATGGCGGAGAGGGAGGGATTCGAACCCTCGGTACCCGATTAGAGCACGCACGCTTTCCAGGCGTGTGCCTTCAACCACTCAGCCACCTCTCCGGTTGTGTGGGGGAGGCATTGTGTCGGGTTCGGTCGGGGTGTGCAATGATTTTTCGGGGTTTTTGAGGGATATTTTTTTAATGCGCTCATCGCTTGATGTTGTCGGTCCGGATCGCTAACCTACGGTCCATGCATATTGTCGGCGTGATCCCTGCGCGTTATCAATCCAGCCGGTTCCCAGGCAAACCCCTGGCCGATATCGGCGGCAAGTCTCTCATCCAACGTGTCGTCGAGCAATGCCGGCGGGCGGAGTCTCTCTCGGATGTCATTGTGGCCACCGATGATGAGCGCATCGCCGACCATGCATCCGACTTTTGCCGGGTGGAAATGACGGATCCAAACCATCCGTGCGGAACCGATCGCGTAGCGGAAGTCGTTGAACGGCTGGCAGATTGCGAGGGAGCGGTCAACATTCAGGGCGATGAACCCATGATTGATCCATCTGTTATCAATGAGGTCGCCAAAGCGCTCGCACTGGCTCCCATGACGACGGCGGCGACGCCCATTCGACAGGTGGAGGATTACGAAAACACGAATGTGAACAAAGTGATCTTGAATCAAAGGTCGGAAGCGATCTATTTTTCCCGTCGAACGATTCCCTGTGTCAGGGATCAACTCGATCAGCCTCTGGAGTCCCAACTCGCTGCTTTTCCTTTTCTGAAGCATCTGGGGATTTATGGATATCGACGAGACACCCTGCTCCAATTGGTCGGCTGGCCGGTATCTCCCTTGGAACAAGCTGAGAAGCTGGAGCAATTGAGAGCATTGGATCATGGCATTCCCATCCATGTTTCAGTCGTCGACTACGAGAGTATTGGGGTGGATACTCCGGAGGATGTAAAACGGGTTTTAGAACACCTTGACTTGGGTTAAATGGAATGAGCGAAACGAAATATATCTTTGTAACAGGCGGCGTGGTCAGTTCTCTTGGCAAGGGACTGACGGCGGCCGCTTTGGGCACCCTGCTGGAAAACCGCGGGCTGAAGGTGGCGATTCAAAAGTTTGACCCCTATCTCAACGTCGATCCCGGCACCATGAGCCCGTTCCAACACGGCGAAGTGTATGTGTTGGATGACGGGGCGGAAACAGATTTGGATCTCGGCCACTACGAACGCTTCACCCATACCAAACTCAGCCGGTTCAATAACTTGACCAGCGGTCAGGTGTATCAGGCGGTTCTCGAGAAGGAAAGACGCGGCGAATACCTTGGGAAAACCGTCCAGGTGATCCCGCACGTGACGGATATGATCCAGGAACGCATCCAGGAAGTCGCCAGGATCACCGAGGCAGACGTCGTGATCACTGAGATCGGCGGCACCACGGGCGATATCGAAGGCCTGCCCTTTCTGGAAGCCATCCGGGAGTTCGCGTTGGATGTCGGTTACAACAACGCCATTTTCGTGCACGTGACCTACGTTCCTTTCATCAAGGCGGCCGGGGAACTTAAAACCAAACCCACCCAGCAATCCGTCGCCAAATTGCGTGAAATCGGTATTGCCCCACACATTCTGGTCTGCCGAACCGAGAAACCCCTCGGAAAGGAGTTGCGTGAGAAGATGTCATTGTTCTGCAACGTGCCTTACAATGCGGTGATCGAGGAAAAAGACGTCGACCACAGCATTTACGAAGTGCCTTTGATGTTGCAACGGGAGAAAATGGATTCCCTGATTTGTGATCTGCTTCGTCTTGATGTGCCGGCTGCGGACATGAAGGACTGGCAGGAAATCATCCGTAAGCTGATCGCCCCTCAACACCGTGTCCGTATTGGCGTGGTCGGAAAATACATCGGGCTCAATGACGCCTACAAATCGGTCTATGAATCCACCATCCATGGCGGTGTCGCCAATGACTGCGGGGTGGCCATTGAGAAAATCGATGCGGAGGATATCGATCCGGAGCACCCCGAAAAATCGCTGAAAGGATTGGCCGGCATTCTGATTCCAGGCGGATTCGGCGAACGAGGCACCGAAGGTAAAATCGCCGCTGCACGTTATGCCAGAGAAAACAACATTCCCTACCTGGGACTGTGTTTAGGCATGCAGATTGCCACCATCGAATTTGCCCGTCATGTCCTGAACTTGGATAAAGCACATTCACAGGAATTCGACAAGGACACCCCCCACCCCGTGATCTGGCTCATGGAAGAGCAAAAGCAGGTGGAAGACAAAGGCGGAACCATGCGCCTGGGATCGCAGGATTGCTATCTCAAGAAAGATTCACTGGCGGCCAGGTTGTATGGCGCAGAAATCGTCAAAGAACGTCACCGGCATCGGTTTGAGTTCAACAACACATATCGCGATCAGTTTGAAGCGGCCGGCCTGAGTATCAGTGGCACCACGGCTGGAAGCAAACTGGTGGAGATCGTTGAGCTGCCGGATCACCCTTTTTATATCGCCTGCCAGTTTCATCCGGAATTCCAAAGCAAACCCAACAAACCTCATCCCCTGTTCACTGGATTTATCGCTGCCTGCATGGTGGAGCCGGAGAAGGAAAAACCTGCACCTTCAGACAAGGAGAAGGAAGATTAAGGGTTTACTTATTGAACCTCAGTCAGCCCGGGGTATTCTCAAGACATGTTCATCAGTGGTTTCATGCTCATCGGGATAGTGCTGTTGCTGGCGATCGTAGTCGGCATCTACTTCACCTTTCGAGACAAGTGAGGGACAACCAAGTGGCCACTCAGATTGATATAACGGTGGCGTTTCTCTGGAGTGTCCCGATACATCGGGGCTCTGGACACCTCACATCAACGTCAAATCGTCCTGACTAACTGCGTTGGCAAACTGTTTAAAGTTCTAGAAATAAAGGCCGCTGGTTCTGAATGTTGAACCCTTCAATAGAAAACCGGATCGTATCCAAAGTCCCGATGTATCGGGACACTCCAGAGCGCGTCGGGGGGATATGACCGTGTATCCGAGACGAACATACCATGACTCATCACGAAGCTATTGAGTATCTGTACCAACTGCGGCTGTTCGGCACAAAACTGGGGTTGGAGAATACGTTGCGATTGGCCAACGCGGTGGGTTCTCCTCAGGACCGGTTACGATTTATCCATGTGGCTGGGACCAACGGCAAGGGTTCGGTTTGCGCGTATCTGGAAAGCATTTATCGCTCTGCGGGATACAAAGTGGGCATGTTCACTTCCCCTCATCTGGTTCAATTTGGGGAACGCATGCAGATCCAACGCACCCCCATCGCGCCGCAGGAACTGGTTCGTCAGGTGGAACAACTTCAACATGCCATTGCAGACTGGCCCAAGGATACTTGCCCCACCTTTTTCGAATTCATCACCGTCCTGGCTCTGAAATACTTCGCCGAACAATCCTGTGATATCGTGATCTGGGAAACCGGCATGGGGGGAAGACTGGATGCGACGAACATCATCCTGCCGGAATGTTCCATCATCACCAACATCTCGGAAGACCATCAGGCCTGGCTGGGAAATGCGTTAAGCGATATTGCCAGGGAAAAAGCCGGCATCATCAAACCAGAGCGCCCCTTTGTCACGGCGGAAGCAAAGCAAGACCTGCTGAATGTCATCAACGACGTGGCACTCAAGCAAAACTCCCCGGTTCACCAAGTTGACAAGAACCTGTTGCCGGATGGCATTTCACCAGGTCTCAAAGGACCTCATCAACACCTCAACGCATCAACGGCTATTAAAGCAACCGAATTGCTTCAGGATAACTTTCCAGTTCCGACAGCCACACTGCACCAAGCGATTGAAAACACCCGCCTGCCAGGTCGTTTTCAAATTCTGGAATGGAATAGCCGCAAAGTCGTGTTGGACGTCGCACACAACGTCGCGGGCATTCAAACTGTGGTGGACAGTTGGAAAACATGCTTCAGCACAGAATCCTGTGATTTGATTTTCGCTACCCTCAACGACAAACCCTGGCGGGAGTGCCTGACTCGCCTGGCGCCGCTTTGCGAAGCCATCCACCTGGTTCCCGCGCAAAGTCAACGGGCCGAATCGACCTCTGTCATGGCGGAACACCTGAATCACGTTACACCGGGAAAGCAGGTCGATGAATATGATCGAGTGGAAAGCGCCCTGGAAAAAATCGGAACCAATAAACGTCCGGTCCTGATCACCGGTTCCTTTTATTTAATTGGCGGCGTCTTGCCTCTACTGGATCCGGACACCTACCCCCGAGAAGAAATTTCACTGAACGAATGGGGAGCGGTTTTGAATAGTAAATTGTAAATTTAAAATAGTGAATTGCCCCCGCAGCCGCCTGCACAAGCAGGTGGCAGGTAGAACCTGGTGTCCCGCCGCGTAACCTTGTGGCATCCATGCCCTGCTTTTCACCATCCAATGGAAAACCCTAAAAAGAAAACATGTAACCCCAACCCGAATTGTGTTACCCATGTTCTGAACCTAAAGTGTTACCTATGTCTTGAACCCACCATTCACCATTCACCATTCACCATTCACCATTCACCATTCACTATTCACTATTCACTATTCAAAATTTCGTGCAGATTGGTTTGAAGCGACATGACAGATTCAAACACACCGTTCTACGAGACCGATAAAGCCGTCAGTGAATACCTATTGTTTCATTACGGCAAACCAGAGGAACAGTTACCGCATGCCTTCGGCCCCACTTCGGCGTTGAATTACCCTGTGCGCTGCATTTCCGAATGCCTGGATCCTGAAAAAGTTCCTGCGGCAGCACGTGGTTTGGATCTGGGCTGTGCCGTGGGTCGTTCCTCCTTCGAACTGGCGAAGCATTGTACGGAAGTCATCGGCATCGATTTTTCCCACGCCTTCGTCGAACGCGCCAATCAACTGAAAGCCGATGGACGCTGTCACTACACCTATGCGCAGGAAGGCAGCACCCAACGCAAAACAGAAGCGGTCATCGATCCTTCCATCGACCGATCCCGTCTGCGCTTCCAGCAGGGAGATGCCATGAACCTGCCGGATGATCTCGGAACCTTCCATGTCGTGCTGATGGCAAACTTGATCGATCGATTGACCCAACCCGCAGATTGCCTGACTCGACTCGCGGGATTGGTGGAAAGCGGAGGTCAATTGATCATCACATCCCCCTACACATGGCTTGAAGAATTCACTCCCAAAGAAAACTGGCTGGGAGGTTACGAGGGTGACGGAAAGACCGTGTCCACATTAGATGGACTCAAAGAAACCTTGGAAAAGGATTTTGATCTCCAAACCACCAAAGACCTTCCATTCCTCATCCGGGAGCATGCCCGCAAATACCAATGGAGCGTGGCTCAGGCTTCCGTCTGGTTAAGGAAATAACGCCACTGACCGAACACGGACAAGCCGCAGACCACCGCTGTTTCCGATCTCAAAACCAGTTGCCCCAGGTCAACGGGGACAGCGCCGTTATCGATGAGAAATTGCACTTCTCCGTCGGTCAAATCACCTTCAGGTCCGACACACCAGCAGATGGATGTGTCTTGAAAAGATTGAGCGGCTTTCCACACCGGCATCGGTTGCACCGTTTCGTGCAAATTACCAAAAGCGATGCTCCAGTCATCTCCCAGGGACGACCTCAATGCTTCCAGTTTGATGGGCCCATGTAAACGGGGTTTCCACACGGCGCCACATTGCTTCATGGATTCGATCAGCGTGAGGTTCAATTTTTCCAGTTTGGATGCCACCTCCTTGCCAGCCCAACGTGAAACCGACCGGTCAGACTCGATCAACCAGATGTCATCCACTCCCAGCTCCGTGGCTTTTTGCAGAGCCAGATCCATGGCCTTGGGTTTCAGCAATGCCAAAGCCAATCCGAGGCGTTGTGCGGACCGGGCTTGTTGGCGTCTGGAAGTAATCCGAACGGTCACCTGCTTCTTTGATCCGTCCACTATTTCACCGGACAGACATTCCCCTTCCCCGTTCAGAATCTGAACGTCTGCCCCGCGGGACAGACGCAGCACATTCAGAGCATGCCGCGCATCAGCGGCACGTAAGGTCACCACTTCATCTTGGCACTCGGAAGGTGGCAGGAAAAAGCGATGCATAAGATGCGCACCGGATCAATTGCCGGTGAAAAACTTTTTGGCTTTTTCGAAAAACCCGTTGGAGATGGGATTCACCCGGTCATCACAAGATTCGGCGAAATCCTGCAACTTCTCCTTTTGTTCCGCGTTCAGGCTGGTAGGCACTTCGACATTCACGCGAACGTGAAGATCGCCCCATCCGTAACCTTTGACGTTTTTCACACCTTTTCCACGCAAGCGAAACACACTTCCCGGCTGGGTGCCTGCCGGAATACGGATCGTGGCCTTGCCGGACAGAGTGGGCACTTCGATCTCTGATCCAAGCGCAGCCTGCACAAAACTGATCGGTACTTCGCAAATGAGGTCGTCCCCTTCCCGTTCAAAGATTTCATGTTCCCGCACATGGATCACCACGTAAAGATCACCGGAAGGACCGCCACGCACCCCGCTCTCGCCTTGCCCCGTGGACCGGATCCGGGCGCCAGTGTCCACCCCGGGTGGGATGCGAAGTCGCACTTTGGTGGTCTTCTCCTTGCGTCCGGCTCCCTGGCAACGTTTGCAGGGTTTTTCGATGGTTTTTCCTGCGCCATGACAACGGGGACAGGTTTGAGTGAATGTGAAAATACCGCGGGAGGTCGCAATCTGACCTTTTCCGTGACAAGTCGTGCAATTAACCGTGCGGGAACCGGGTGCTGCTCCGCTGCCTTTGCAATCGTCACAGGCATCCATTTTGGTGATGGGAATTTCCTTTTCACAACCGAGGCTGGCTTCTTCAAAGGAAATCTCCATGTCATAACGCAAGTCGGAACCGCGCTGCGGGGCATTGGGATCACGGCGTCCTCCGCCACCGAACAGATCTTCAAAAATGCTACCACCGCCGCCGCCGCCACCACCGCCGCCACCGAAGACTTCACGGAAAATGTCGAACGGATCATGGAACCCGCCTCCACCGCCGCCTGCTCCGCGCGAACGGGGATCGAAAGCGGCATGACCATATTGATCATAAGCGGCACGTTTCTGCGGGTCGCTCAATGCTTCGTAGGCCTGGCCCAATTCCTTGAATCGGTCTTCAGCTTCCTTGTCGCCCGGATTTTTGTCCGGATGAAATTTGACAGCTTGTTTGCGGTAAGCCTTTTTGAGCTCCTCCTGCGAGGCGCTGCGTTCGACGCCGAGAATTTCGTAGTAATCCCTTTTGGACATGATTGAATGTTTGGGTCGTCTGTCCCGTTTGAATCCGGTCAGGAAGCGTCGGTTGATTTAGTTTCGGAAGATGGGGCCTTGGCCACCACCACGTTGGCCGGACGGATGAGCCGGTCGTTCAACTTGTAGCCTTTGCGAGCCTGTTCGACGACCTGATCCTCGGGAGCATCTGTCGTTTCCTTCTGCGACACCGCTTCATGCCAGACCGGATCAAACGCTTTACCCAGCGCATCCACTTCCTCGAGCCCGGCGTCTTTCAGGGTCGATTTCAATTGGTTGTGCACCATTTCGATGCCCATCTTGATGGAAGCCACACTCTTGTCATCGACATTCTGAACCGCGGTCATGGCCATTTCGAAATGATCCAGGGTGGGAATCAATCGTTCCAACAAGGCTTCGTTGGCATATTTGACCGCTTCGGAACGTTCGCGTGCGGCGCGCTTCTTGAAATTGTCGAACTCGGCATTCAATCGAACGAAACGATCCCAGTATTCATCGGCTTTCTGTGCCTTGGCTTCCATATCGTTCCATTCCTTGCGCTCAACGGTCACAGGCGAGTTATCTTCAGGTTCGGCAGAAGCTTCACCGTCAGAGCCCGCTGACTCGTTGTCGGCAACGCCGGGGTCGTCGACCACTTCAACGTTCACTTCGTCGTTTTCCGAAGACACCTCGTTGTTCGCTTCGGACGTTTCAGGTTTTGTCTCTTCAGATTCCTTGCTCATATCCATCAATCAAAACTTCAACTAATGTTAAAGAACTTGGGAACATACGCAAGAGTCCGAGGGGATGCAACAGGAAGTCAGGGTGTTTGGAGATTTTTTTGGATCAGGACAGGACGTGTTCTCTACCAAACCTCAACGCTTCCGCATCAGATCCCAGGCCACCAGCCATTCCTCACGCACCCGCCTAAACCCCATTTCGTTGAGCCGACGATCCATGTCCGGCATGTGCCCGGCGCCGTAAAAGACCGCCAGCCTCTTTTTTCCGGACTGTATTTCGCTGGCGAGCACCTGAAAGGCCTTGTCGTTTCTACCCCGTAATATCACAGATCCTTTGCCGTCCATGCCTTGATCTATGCCCGCCATCATGGATTCCATTTCACTCAACTGTTGCGCAAACATCCATTTGAGTGTGTGCTCGCGATCATTGCTGGCCAGGGCGACGAGCAAGCCAAGGCCGTTCAGTCCAGATAACTGTCCGTTGGCCATCATCTGTTTTTCCTGAAAAAAGGATTGGAGCGCGAGGGTGAAAAAGTTTTCACCTTTCTCACCTTGGAGCTTGGAAAACGTGGCCGGATCCAGATCAGCATGCACGAAATTCTTGACGCTGTAATCTATTCCCTCCAGCTGAAAATCCAATCCAAGCATATTCTTCATGCCCAATTGCATCTGACTGACCGGATGCCCGCTTCCCGAGATTTCCGAGGGATCCACCTCATCATCCTTGATCATCTCATAAAGCACAGAATCATAACGCTTAAACCGTTTATTCAGTGCATCATAGTAAGCCTTATCTCCGATGTGCACAGCCCCCACCAAAGCCACCTCCACTCCGGATGGATGGCGGTAGGTCTGAATCGCGGTATCCACATGCCCCTCACGATCAGCCAGTTCAACAAACCGCATGAAAGTAACGTCCGAATTGGCGGCTTTTACCCCAAGGCACAAAGAAACCAACAGCCCCCCGGCAACAACACAAACAAACCATTTGCTCAAGCAATCCTTCATGATAGCAACACTAACCAACAGAACACATCAAAGCAACCACGTTTGGAATGGTGAATGGTGAATTAGCGGTGAGGGGTGAGTTCAAGACATAGGTAGATCGTGCCGTCCTCGGCGCGCCCCTCATGGCAACCGAACCTAAATTCACCCCACAATGGAATCCCTAATAGCATCCACCAAACTGCCCCCCCACGTGAGCATCACAAAAAAAACCTTCTCAACAAACCTTGGCGTCTTTGCGCCTTCGCGCCTTGGCGATAAAAACAAACAACCATTAAATACCTCGCATACCTTAAAAGGTTCGATGCAAGATTCTCTCACGCAATTAATGACGAAACTGAAATGCAAAACCCATGACGCATCAGCCTCCCTTTATCCTTTTTATCGCAAAGGCACCAAGACCGCAAAGGACGCAAAGCCATAAACCAGGTAGATCGTGCCGTCCCCGGCGCGCCCCTCATGGCAACCGAACCTAATTTCACCTCACAATGGAATCCCTGATAGCATCCACCAAACTGAATCCTACCCCTCGTGAGCATCACAAAAAAAAACTTCTCAACAAACCTTGGCGTCTTTGCGCCTTCGCGCCTTGGCGATAAAAACAAACAACCATTGAAAACCTCGCAGACTTTAAACGGTTCAATGCAAGATTCTCTCACGCAATTAATGACGAAACTGAAATGCAGACCCCATGACAAATCAGCCCCTTTGTATCCTTTTTATCGCAAAGGCGCCAAGACCGCAAAGGGCGCAAAGCCACAAACCAGGATAGGGGTCGGGACGAGGGATTAACCCCGCCCCGCCCTCCGAACCGGACTTGCGGTTCTCCCGCATCCGGCTCTCCCGAAAGTAAGGTCTACATAGGAGACTAGACATAGTTACAGGAGCCGGCTTTCAGACTATACAGCCCCCGTTCCGCAAACCATCGGTTTGGCCATTTCTTGTGAGTGGTTTGATTCATACCAAAGCAAGGTCGTTTCTGTTGCTTGCTGAGCATGGCTCGCAGCCGTCTACGCAGCCATCCATCTATCCTGTCCATGTCGTGAGGTTTGGCATCCTTAAAGTAGCCGCGCCATCCTCGCAGAATTGGATTGATGTTGGCAATGACCATGGCGATCCCCTGACCGTTGTTCCTCTTTGTCTTTGGACGCAGATTGTCTCGCAGCTTTGCCTCGCTTTTCTTGCACGGCCACTTGCGGATAATCTTCTTCTTGATGGAGAAAGTCCATCCCAGGAAGTCAAATCGATCGTGTTCGGCTTCCACTAAGCGCGTCTTGGTTGGGTGCAGTGTCAGGTCTGCTTCTTGCATCCATCTTTCGATGAATGCAAGAGCCGCCTTGGCATCCTCTCCGCTACGACATATGATGACGAAGTCATCGGCATATCGCACCATTTCCCATCCCTTCTCGGCCATTACATGGTCAAGAGGGTTGAGATAGAGGTTCGCCAACAGCGGACTGATGACCGATCCTTGCGGTGTGCCTTGGTCGGTGCTTTCCCGGCCTTTCAGCTCATCCAAGACGCCTGCCTTCAGATAAGATTCCAACAGTTTGAGAACTGATCCATCGACGATCCGTTTTCGGATTCCGAGCATCAGTTTGTCATGGTTGATGGTGTCGAAGTAACTCTTCAAGTCTGCATCCACTATATGGGTGTATCCTTTGTTGAGCAGTTGTTCGATCCGATCGATGGCTTGCTGGCTGCCCCTTGCAGGCCGAAACCCGTAGGAGTGTTCAGCAAAATCCTTCTCCCAGATCGGCTCCAACACATTACGTAGTGCTGCCTGAACCACGCGATCGCGTACCGCTGGTATGCCCAACGGTCGCTTTTCAGGCGATCCTGGCTTGTCTATCCATACCCGTTTGGCAGGTAAGGGACGGTAAGTTCCACTCTTGAGTTCTCCGACCAGCCTGTCCAATTCCTTGTCCAGCTGGGCTTCGAATCTTTGAATGGTTTGGTCATCGCACCCGGGTGCTCCCTTGTTCTTCCTGACCGCCATGAAGGACTGGTGCAGGTTCACTTTGGAACATACTTTGTCCCAGAGGCGAAACCATTTGGTTGTCGGCTCGCTTTTGGCAAGCCGGTCTAGCATTTGATGGGTCCATGCATAGAATTTGGCGCAGCCCTTGATGGACCGTTCCTCTCCGACTTGTTGAGAGGGATTTGACTCCTTCACTATCGTCGGTTGTTTTGCTTTTCCATTGTCTGGATTCATCAACTTTCACTTTCCTGCGCTCCTTTGCTCCACAGGCATTACCCTGTTTCTCAGCTAATATGAGCGCTCTGACTCCTGTTCGCCGGTTCTTCGGCTTCTTACTGACAGCATGAACGCCGTTCTGAATACGAACAGGTATCCCTGCTTTATGTCACACCAACTTCCACACGTTCGATCTCCAACCACATCCCGCCCTTCTGGGACCAACCTGTGTTTTGTTTCCCAGATTGTTGCCGTCAGATCTCTCTGACATCCACCAAGGACCATGGGCTTTAGGCTTCACCACGCCCTAGCAGGCTCGCCATGACGGACTGCCGAATCGAGTTCGCTTTACTACCGACCGTGTGTTCGCTTCCGGTTGCTTCCCACCCCGCCTCACGGCGACGCAGTTACCTTCAGTTATCGGGTGCAGGTCTCACCCGAGTCAGGACTTTCACCCGACTGTTTGTGTGCACTCGCAGGCGCACTAG
>Ga0255767_1000933_pt1 | contig 26330 bp, 26 predicted proteins | sample 071ome_24_FD_179967 | JGI IMG/M metagenome (GOLD analysis project Ga0255767, IMG submission 179967) | Coastal salt marsh microbial communities from the Groves Creek Marsh, Skidaway Island, Georgia - 071402CT metaG (version 2) | ecosystem: Environmental > Aquatic > Marine > Intertidal zone > Salt...
TTTGGGAAACTAAGGGCAATGGAAGCGTTCTCATTTCTCGGCGACGTCCTGTCGCTGGCCAATTTCGGGGCGATGATGATCGGCATCGTCGTCGGCCTCATCATCGGTGCCATCCCGGGCCTCGGCCCGCCGATGGCCATCGCGCTGATGATCCCGATCTCCTTCACCTGGGAGCCCCAGACCGCTCTCATCATGATGGTCTCGACCTACGCGGCCGGGCTCTACGGCGGTTCGTTCACCGCGATCCTGCTGCGTGCACCGGGCACGTCGGCCTCGGCCGCCACGTCGATCGAGGGCTTCGAGATGACCAAGCGGGGCAAGGCCATGCAGGCCATCCGCATGGCCACCTTCGCCTCGGTCATGGGTGGCCTGATCAGCGGCCTCGTGATGGTGTTCCTGTCGCCGCCGCTGGCGAAGGTCTCGCTGTTGTTCGGACCGGCCGAGTATTTCCTGGTCGCGATCCTCGGCCTGACCGCCATCGCCGCCGTGTCCTTCGGGGCGCTGCTGCGCGGCCTTGCGGCCGGCATGCTGGGCCTGTTCATCGCCACCATCGGCGTGGACAACATGACCGCCTTCCCGCGCTTCGTGTATGGCCAGACCGGCCTGCTTTCGGGCGTGGGGATTCTGCCCACGGTGATCGGCCTGTTCGCCTTTGCCCAGGCCCTGACCCTGTGCGAGGGCAGCCCGCAGTCGAACATCTCGGGCAAATCCACGCTCAGCTGGAACATCTGGCCGCGCATCAGCGAGATCGTGCACTGCCGATGGTCGCTCGTCCGCGGCTGGGTCACCGGTCTCGTCATGGGCATCATTCCCGCGGCGGGCGGCAGCGTCGCCCAGTGGATCGCCTATTCCTGGGAGATCCAGCGCGGCAAGCCGGGTGATCAGTTCGGCAAGGGGGAGATCAAGGCCGTTGCAGCCACGGAAGCCTCCAACAACGGCGTGACGGGCACCTCCCTGATCCCGATGTTCGTTCTGGGCATTCCCGGCGGCATCTCCGCCGCGGTGATCCTGGGCGCGCTGATGATCCACGGCCTGCAGCCGGGCGAGACCCTGTTCCGCAAGACGCCGGAGATCATCTACACGGTGATGTGGGGCTTCGTGCTGGCCAATGTGCTGATGGGCGGCGTGGCCGGCCTGATGGCGCGCCTGCTGGCCTACTGCACCCTGGTGCCGCGCGGCGTGCTCGCGCCGGTCATCATGATCTTCTGTGTCGTCGGAACCTACACCGCCAGCGGCAACCCGTATGACATCGGCATCATGATCGCCTTCGGCGTGATCGGGTACTTCGCCCAGAAGTACAACTTCACGCCCGCCGGCATCCTGCTCGGTGTCATCCTGGGTCCCATCGCGGAGCAGGGCTTCCGGAACATGATGGTCATCACCGATGGCAACGTGATCCCGTTCCTGGCCGGACGGCCGGTCTCGATCATCATCATCGTGATGATTGTCGGCGCGCTCTACTTCGCATTGCGCCCCAAAAAATGGGAAGCTGCGGAGAAGGAGCTCAACGTCATGCCCAAGGACGAATTCAGCGACAAGCACGATGAATTCGCCGAGGTGAAGGACGACTGACGCAACGCGTCGTAAAACATAACGAACGGACGGGTCCGGAACGCAAACCGGGCCCGTCCGCAATCCTCAAACACACAGTCAGTTCAATAGGGGAACACGATGGCCCAACCCGAAATTAAAAACATGACCCTGCTTTCGCAGGACACACTGGTCGGCTTCGGCGGCATGGGCGAAGGCATGTCCATGCAGGTCGCGTCCGACGGCCGCCGCATCATGTGGCTGGCCCACGAGTCTGCACCGAAGAACTTCACCGGTGTCGATGTCAGCGACCCGCGCAATCCGAAGGTCATCTGCCAGACCGACCTGCCGGTGATGGAGATGCGCTCCAACTCGCTGGAAGTGACCGGCGACATCATGGCCGTGGCCTACCAGACGCCGGGCGTCGATATGGAGAAGGTGGGCGTCGAGCTGTTCGACCTGTCCAACCCGGAAAACCCAAAGTCGATTTCCTTCTTCGACTGCTCGGGTCCGCATTCGCGTGGTGTCCATCAGCTCTGGTTCGCCGACGGCGAATACGTCCACTTCGCGGGCGGCTCGGACGATTTCGTCCCGACCAACCCGAAGGACGACCAGTTCTACCGCTGCATCGACGTGCGCAATCCCTCCAATCCGACGGAAGTGGGCCGCTGGTGGTATCCCGGCACCCGCGAGGGCGACAACGTCGCGCCGCCGCCGCGCCATCCGGAATTCGATTCCGGCTTCCGCGCCCACAACACCAATGTCTATCCGGACCGACCGGACCGGATGTACATGGGTTACCTCGACGGCGGCATGTTCATCATGGACATCTCCGACAAGTCGAACCCGAAAGTCGTCGGTGAGTGGAACCCGCATCCGCCCTATCCGGGCTTCATGCACACAGTCCTGCCGCTGTTCTCCAAGGACATCCTGATCGTCACCGACGAGAGCGTCCGCGACAACGCGATGGACTGGCCGAAGCTGGCCTGGGTGGTCGATGCCCGCAAGGAAGACAACCTGGTTCCCATCGGTACCCTGCCGATGCCGCCGCTGGACGACTTCCGCAATCGCGGCGGCCGTTTCGGCGCGCACAACCTGCATGAGAACCGACCGGGCCCGTCCTTCCAGTCCGACGACCTGATCTTCGCCACCTTCTTCAACGGCGGCCTGCGGGTCTTCGATCTGAAGGACCCGCTGCAGCCGAAGGAAGTGGCGCATTTCGTGCCGCCGAAGCCGGACAATTCACCGGTCGCGACGGCGCAGATCAATGACGTCTATGTGGACGAGAACCGCATTGTGTACTGCGTCGATCGCCACGCGGGCGGCCTGTACTGCCTGACACTTGATATCTGAGCGGGGACGTCTGGTCCGGCTCAACGCAAGCCACTCAGCCCGGCCAGCGGCCGCCGCACGAACGGATGGTGCGGGGCCGTGACGCCGGACAGGAAATCAAGGAGCCGCGGATCGATCTGGTCCGCGGTTTCTTTTTGCGGCCACACCGGAAGGGGGCCGTCCGCCAGCCAGAACAGGATCTGCGTCTCGCTCCGTTCGCCATCGATCTCGCACGATGCCCGGATCAGGGGCCGGTAGGCGGCATAGCACCACGTCCGGTGCGCGTTCTCCGTCTCGCCGAGACCCGCCGGCATGGCCAGCTCATCGCGCGCCGCATCCGCCTGCGCGGCAACTGCCGCGAAATAGGCGTTCATCCAGCGCCGCGCCGCGATGTCAAAAACCGGGATCAAACTGACATGCAGTTCACGAAGGAAGTTCAGGCAGTCATCCGGTGCGGCCACGGATTCAGGCGCGGGCGGCTTGAACAGCGGATAGTTCCCGTCGCCCAGGCGCAGGGCGCGGCCCGGCAGCACGTCCACGCTGTAACGGTCCGCATAGGCGATGGTGACCGGTGAATTCATGTCCGCCCCGATAAACTTCTTTCTTCCTGCATGTCCACATCCGAATATGCAGGCCGCAAGAACGAACGCCAAGCGGGGGAGCAAAGAACATGCGCAAACTGATCATCAATGTCTTTCCGGGGGCCATAAACGTGCCGCTGTGGTCCGGCATCAAACAGGGCTTTTTCGCAGACCGGGGCCTTGAGATGGAAATCGTCTATACGCCCAACTCGGTCGCGCAGCTCACCGGGCTCGCGGCGGGCGAATTCGACATCGCGTTGACCGCCATCGACAACATCATCGCCTACAAGGAACGCCAGGGTGAGGTTCCCGCCGAGGGCGATCCCGACTTCTTCGCCTTCATGGGCTCCGACGACGCCTTCCTGTGCTTCGTGGTGCAGGAGGACATCAAGACCTTCGAGGACGTGCGCGGCAAGATCCTGACCGTCGATGCGCTGACCACCGGCTTCGCCTTCGTGCTGCGCCGCATGCTGGCGCTGAACAACATCGCAGAGGACGAGATCGAGTGGATGTCCACCGGCGGCGTGCTGCAGCGCTGGCAGGAAATGATGGAGCACCCCGAACAGAAGGGCACGCTGCAGGTCACCCCGTTCGAGATCATGGGCGCGTCCAAGGGCCATCACGTCCTGGCGCGCGCGTCGGACGTGCTGGATTCCTACCAGGGCATCGTCGGCGGTACGCGGGTTGCCTGGGCCGAGGAGAACGCGGACGACCTGGCCGGCTTCATCGCCGGCTGGCTGCAGTCGGTGAACTGGGTCTATGAGCCGGCCAACCGCGACGCGGCGGTCAATATCGTACTGGAGAACATGCCCCAGATGCCGCGCCCGGTCGCCGAAGGTGCGCTGGACGTCTTTTTCAACGAGAAGACCGGCATGCGCCGCGACGGCAGCTTCGACATGCCCGGCATCCAGACAGTGCTGGACCTGCGCCGCGAGTTCGGCCCCGCCCCCGACGACCTGCACGGGCCGGAGCACTACATCGACACGAAATATCTGGAGATGGCGAAGGGCCGGTAGCGGGTTTCGCGATCGCCTCAGATCGCCATCAGCAACAGCAACCCGCCGATGACGGCGATGTTCGAGAACAGGATCGACAGGTGCATGTGCCGGCGCAACGGATCGTCCATCGTCCAGAAGCGGTGGAAGATGGCGCTGGCCAGCACCGTGAACACGATCAGGATCACCGACCCGATATCCGTGTGCCAGTCGGCGGCGACCATCACGCCGCCGACGGCCTGCATGGCGAAACCGATCCACAGGGTCACATAGGGCACCGGGATGCCCATCGCCGCCATGCGGTCGGCATGCTGCTTCACCTTGGTGGTCGCGTTGATCGCGAGCGTGCCCAGAAACAGGGTGACGACCATGAGCTGGCCGACGATCTCGAGAGTCGTGTGGTTTTCATAGAACATCGGCGGCCTCAGACCAGTGGTGTTGCGGCATCGAGGCCGAGTGCGACCCGGCCGTAGGTGGTGCCCGAAATATCCCAGTTCAGCGCGAAATGCCCGCTCATCGCATGCATGTCGCGGAACTTCCGCTGCGCCTCATGGGACAGGAAGATTCCCTGTCCGCCGATCGCGCCGAACAGGCGGTCCACCGCCCGGCGGCACAGCCGTACGACATAGGCATGATCGCGCCGGTTACGCGCACGCTCTTCCATGGTCAGGTCGCGTCCCTCGCGCATCGCCGCCATGGCCCCGCCCGTATCGCGCATGACCAGAAGCCGCGCTGCGTCGATCTCCGCCGCTGCCTCAGCGATGTGGAGTTGCAGGCTCTGGAATTCCGCCACCGGCGCGCCGCGCGACGAACGCGTCTTCATCTCGTCCGTCACGAGGTCAAGCAGGCTTTCCGCGATCCCCAGCGACGGGGAGACCAGCATGAACGGCACACAGGGCGGATGGGGCAGGCGGAACAGCGCCGGCACATCCGCGCGTCCGCGCACCCCTTCGCCTCCCGCCGCAAGCCGGCCGGGCAGGGTGCGGTGGAACGGCACGAATGCATCGGTGACATGCACGTTCTTGCTGCCCGTCCCGGCCATACCCATGACGTGCCAGTTGTCCTCGATCTCGGCATTGGCGCGCGGGACCAGGCAGAAGTTCATTTCCGGCGCGCCGTCCGCACCCGACGGCAGCAGCGTCGCCATCACGAACCAGTCGGCATGGTCGCTGCCGCTCGACCACGTCCAGACACCGGACAGTTTGTACCCGCCATTGACGGGTTCGGCCTTGCCCGACGGGTTGAGGCCCGCCGACACCAGATGGTCCGGATTGTCCCCCCACACATCGTCCGCGGCACGCGGGTCGAACATGCCGACCAGGATCTGGTGGTCCGTATAGACCCCGGCCACCCAGCCCGTGGAGGCGCAGCCGCGCGCCAGCGTCGCGATGATATCGCAGGCCTCATCGAGCGGTGTTTCGTGACCACCGAAGCGCGCGGGCTGGCAGATACGGTGCAGGCCGGCCGCCTTCAGATCCGCCACCGTCGCGTCGGGCAGGCGGCACAGTTTTTCGGTCTCCGGCGCTCGCGCGGCCAGTTGCGGGATCAGCGCCTGCGCGCGGGCGCGCAGTTCATGTTGGATGTCAGTCATCACGCCAGTGAAGGGATGCGCACCTCGCCGGTCAAGTGCATTGGTGGCGCACCCGAGTTCGACTAGTATTCCGCCCTGATACGGGGAGGACACGACAGATGGACGGATCGGCGAGCGGCGCGCAAACCCCCACACAGGCAGACGCGCAGGCAGGCGACGACGACCCGCATCTGGCGCGTGCGCGCTACTACAGCCCCTCGAACATCTTCCAGGTGAAGCGGGCCCCGATTCCGCGGCGCAACTTCAACGAAGAGTGCGAACGCGCCCGCGCGGATGACACCCCGACCGGATGGATCACCCTGGACATCGCCGAAGAGATCGGCGTCGAAACACCAGCCACCACGCCGCTGATGCTGGCGCGATACGCAAAGGTTGCGCCCGGGGAGACCCTCGACGGGCTCTTCGAGGCGAGCGGCGAGATCTACTATGTGATTTCCGGCTGCGGCACTGCGACCAAGGCGGGCGAGACCCTGACCTTCGCGGAAAGCGATGTGTTCACCCTGCCCGGCGGCGGGGCGACCACATTGCGCGCCGGGGACGGCGGCGCCGTCCTGTTTCAGGTAACCAACGAGCCGGAACTGGCCTTCCACGGCCTGCCTGCGCCGGAGCCGTCGAAATCCCCGACCGTCGCGGCACGCTACCCGAGGGAGAGCTGGATGGCCGAACTCACCAGCGCCCGCGACATCAACAGCCAGGATGAAGGTCGCTCGGGCCAGGCCCTGCACCTGACCAGCGAGCGCAACGGCAAGACAGATTCCCTGCACCCGACCATCAAGGTCGCGATCAATTCGCTCGATCCGGGCAGCCGCCAGCGCCCCCACCGGCACAACTCGGTGGCAATGACTCTGCCGCTTCAGTCCAGGCGCGTCCATTCGGTCATCGAGGGCGAACGGCTGGACTGGCACCCCTTCGCGATGATGATCACGCCGCCGGCCGAACTTCACGAACACTGCAATGAGGGCGACGACCTGATGCTCTCGCTCGTCATCCAGGACGGCGGCCTCTATTTCCGCTGCCGCACCATCGGCTTCAGCTTCGACTAGGAAACCCAGACATGTCCATTTCGATGTACGCGATCTCCGTCCCGCCCTATCAGCAGATGCTGTCCAGCCTCGACTTCGTCCTTGAGCGCGCCTCGGAGTTCGCCCGGGAACAGGGCATCAACGAGGGCGATCTCATGCAACGCCGTTTCGCCCATGACATGTTCACCCTGGCCGAGCAGATCCGCCATGGATGCATGCAGTTGAGCTTCACGATTGCCCGTCTTGCCGGTGTCGATGCCCCGGACATCCAGATGGAGCCGGACACGAACATCGCGGACGCGCGTGCGCGGGTGGCCGAGACCCTGGCGTTCATCAACAGTGTCACGCCTGAGCAGATGGAGGGTGATCCGGAACGCATCGTCGATGTGAAGACGCGGCTGGCGGCGCTGAAGTTCGGCGCGCTGGAGCATCTGGTGCATTACGCCAATCCGCAGGTGTACTTCCACATGACCACCATCTACGACCTGCTGCGCGCCGAAGGCGTGCAGATCGGGAAGGGCGACTTCCTGGGCGACGACTTCAAGGCGATGATCGCGGCGGCCAACAGCTAGCGCCCGCGCAGCACCCGGTCATACATCGCGAAGATCTGTTCCCAGTCCCGGAAGGCGGCGTGCTTGTCATAGACGTCACGGTCGGGAATGGCATAGCCGTGCGCCGCACCCTTGTGGACCGTGTCGAAATAATTGGCGGGCTGGCCGTTGAAGCCCGCGCGCACACCGGCGATCACCTCGGGCGGCGTGTAGTGGTCCATCTCGCCGAAGCCCACATAGAAATCGCCGCGCACCTTGCCGCCGTCGCGATGGGGTGAGTCCGTGCCTTCGCGCACCAGGCGTGTGGGATGCAGGCTGGCGCTCGCCCGGAAGGTCTCGGGGTAGGCTGCGGCGACCCGCAGCACATGGCGGCCGCCCATGCAGTAGCCGACCGATCCGGCCACGGACGTGTCGATGTCGTCCTCCTCACCCAGCCGCGCGATCAGCGCGCCCGCGTCAGAAATGGCCATCGGGTCGGTGAGCTGACCCCAGATGTCCTGCAGCTTCTTCTGCTCCTCCTCGGGCAGATCCTTGAGCGAAGCCGTCGTGCCGTCTGGATTTCGATAGTCGAAGTGCAGATCGCCCATCCGGTAGTAGAGATTTGGCACCGCGACGGCGTATCCCACCGCGGCGATGTACCGGGCGATATCGAAGAGCTGCTCGCGCACGCCCCAGATATCCATGAACACCACCACGGGCGCGAACGGGCCGCCGGTCTCGGGCCGTACGAGGAATGTGTTCATCGCGCCGTCAGGCGTCTGGACGGAAATATTTTCTTCTTTCAAGTGCCTGTTCCTCCGGATGAAATCATCTATTGTGCGCCATCCGAACACGGCAATTTCGCCGTATTCCATCCACAAAACTTACAGGACGAACGCCTTGCGTACCGAGCTTATTTCTATTGATACCGACACCCTTCCACTTGACGGAGCCTGGCATGAACCCGAAGGCGGCGTGACCGCCGGCGCGGTGATGCTGTGCCACGGCAACACAATGAACTTCTATACCGGCTCGCTCCGGTTCCTTCCGCCCGTTCTCACCGAGCTCGGTTACGGTTGCCTCGCCTTCAACCGGCGCGGCCATGACATCCTGTCGATCCGCGACAGCCGCGCCGCCGAAGGCGCCGCGTTCCAGACCACCGCCGAAGGCATTGCCGACAACGAGTATGCGGCCGGCTGGCTGCGCGACAAGGGCTACGACGCCCCTGTCGTGATGGGCCACAGCAACGGCGGTTTCCTGGCCGTGCAGCATGTCGCGAATCACCCCGAGACCCCGGCGCTGGTACTGCTGTCGGCCCATGCCGGCGGCAAGTCAGCGGAATCGCTGGCTGCCGTCACCGGCCTGCTCGGCGGTGCGCAAACCCCCGAGCTACGCGAGAAGGCCAACCGGATGATCGCCGAAGGCCGCGGCGGCGAGCTGATGCTCCTGCCCGGCTGGTGGTATGTCGCGACAGCCGAAAGTTTCATCGACCGCCTGACAACCATGCCCGACACGGTCGCCACCGCGCCCCAGATCAAGTGCCCGGTCTATTACATCCGGGGCGACGAAGAGCGTCGGGAATCCTACCCGGCGGAAGACTTCGCGGCCGGCTGCACCGGGCCGTGCGAGGTCGAGATCGTCGAGAACTGCGATCACTTCTACAAGGGCCGAGAGGACCACGTTGCCGGCCTCGTGCAGGCCTGGGTCAAGAAAACCCTGATCGACTGACCGGCCACCCCGGCCCCGACATCGTTGCGATCGAGCCCTGTCCAAAAAGATTCCTGGACAGGGCTTGATTGTGCATCTGCGAACAATATATTGGAATTATTCCAATTCGCAGCAAAAGCTGCCCAACAGTGCTGAAAGGTGCGTAACGATGATCGGCAAGAAAGTTCCCGACGTAACCCTGAAAACCCGTGTCCGCGACGAATCCGTCGGCGGCGACAACCCCTATCGCTGGGAAATGGTGCGCACCGGCGACCTGTTCGAAGGCAAGCGGGTGATCCTGTTCTCCCTGCCCGGCGCGTTCACGCCGACCTGCTCCACCTACCAGCTTCCCGACTTCGAGAAGATGTACGGCGAGTTCCAGGACAACGGCATCGACGACGTGTACTGCCTGTCGGTCAACGACGCCTTCGTGATGAACGCCTGGGCGCGCCAGCAGGGCCTGAAGAACGTCAAGGTCATCCCCGACGGCTCGGGCGAGTTCACCCGCAAGATGGGCATGCTGGTCGCCAAGGACAATCTGGGCTTCGGCATGCGCTCCTGGCGCTATGCCGCCATCGTCAATGACGGTGTGATCGAGCAGTGGTTCGAGGAGCCGGGCTATTCCGACAACTGCGAGACCGATCCCTACGGCGAAAGCTCGCCCCAGAACATTCTGGACAAGCTGGTGAACTCTGTGACGGACAGCGAAAAAGCTGCCTGAACCGGCGGACATCCCGGAAAAAGGAAGGCCCGGCTGCATGCAGCCGGGCCTTCGTCTATCTGGAGCGGGAAACGAGATTCGAACTCGCGACCCTCACGTTGGCAACGTGATGCTCTACCACTGAGCTATTCCCGCGTCGGTCAGGCGGGAAATAAGCGCAATGGCGTCACATTTTCAAGTGGCATGTGACATTTCCGATAAATCGCCAAACCCGCTATATCCGCCCCATGGAAAAAACACAGGATATCGAGGCGCCGCTGCTGGCGCGTCTGGACGAACTGGGCATCGAAATTGCGATGCACAGGCACCCGCCGCTGCACACGGTTGAGGAATCCCGTGCGCTGCGCGGCACCATGCCCGGCAGCCACATCAAGAACCTGTTTCTGCGCGACAAGAAACGCACCCAGTGGCTGGTCACCGTGCCCGAGGACGCGGATGTGGATCTGAAGGCGTTGCGCCACGAGCTCGGCGCGAGCGGCAACCTCAGCTTCGGCAGCGCGCAGCTGCTGGGCGAATCGCTCGGCGTGAAGCCCGGGTCTGTCACCCCCTTCGCCGTCATGAACGATACGGCAGGTATCGTCACCATGGTGCTGGCGCGCGCGGTGCTCGAAGCCGAGCCCGTCAACGCGCACCCGCTGCACAATGAGGCCACCGCCGCCATCGCGGGAGACGACCTGCTGCGCTTCCTCGATGCCTGCCAACATCCCCCGGTCATGATCGACCTGTAGGCCGCGCAATGACCCCATGTTGTCTCAGGGGTTGATACGTCCGGCGCAAGGTTCCATCTTCTGGCCAACTGACAAGAAATACGCACGAAACGAGTACGCACATGGACCCGATCGTTACCGATCCGAATGCAGCTCCGGCCCCCGGCGGGACGGCGGACGTCATCAAGGATTCCGACCAGAACAACTTCATGACCGACGTCATCGACGCCTCGCGCGATGTACCGGTGATCGTCGATTTCTGGGCGACATGGTGCGGCCCGTGCAAGACCCTCGGCCCGATCCTCGAGAACGTGGTCCGCGCGGCAGGCGGCGCGGTGAAGCTCGTCAAGATCGATGTGGACAAGTCGCCGGACATTTCCGCCCAGCTTCGCATTCAGTCGATCCCGACCGTCTATGCCTTCAAGGACGGTCAGCCCGTCGATGGCTTCCAGGGCGCCCTGCCCGAAAGCCAGGTGCAGGCCTGGGTCGATGAGCTGATCCAGAAGTTCGGCGGCGCGGCGGGTGCGGGCCCGGACCCGATCGAGCAGGCGCTCGACGCGGCCGACGAAGCGCTGGCCGAAGGCGACATCTCCACGGCCGGCGGCGTCTATGCGCAGGTGCTGAACCAGGACGCCGAGAACACGCGTGCCCTGTCGGGCATGATCCGCGCCTATCTGAAGGCAGGCCAGCACGACAAGGCCCGCGTCATCGCCGACCAGGCGAGCCCGGTCGCGCTGCAGGCCGACGATGTGAAGGCGGCGCTGGCCGCGCTGGAGCTGGCCGAGGCCGGACAGGTTGCCGCCGGCGAAATCGACGGTCTGCGCGCCACCATGGAAGCGGACCCGTCGGACAATCAGGCCGCCTACGACTATGCGGTCGCGGCGTTCTCGACCGGCGACGGCGAAGCTGCCATCGATGCACTGGTTGGCATCATCCGCCGCAAGCGCGACTGGAACGAGGACGCGGCGCGGACCGAACTGCTGAAGATTTTCGACGCGCTGGGTCCCACCGACCCGGTCACAGTGGCGGGGCGGCGCAAGCTGTCGTCCGTCCTGTTTTCCTGATCCGGCCCGCATGACCCAGACGCCACAGGATATTCCGCTTCCCGAGGAACTGCCGCTGTTCCCGCTGAACGGCGTCCTGCTTCTGCCACGCGGCGACCTGCCGCTGAACGTTTTCGAGCCGCGCTACCTGGCGATGGTCGATGCCGCGCTCGCGGGCGGGCGCACCATCGGCATCCTGCAGCCCGCCGCCGACGGCACGTCCGGCCTGAGCGCGCCCGACGGCACCAACCTCTACCGCACCGGCTGTGCAGGGCGCATCCGCGCTTTCGAGGAGACCGGCGACGGCCGCTACCTGATCCAGTTGCGCGGGCTGTGCCGCTTCGACATCGGAGAGGAGCTGGAGATGCGCGACGGCTACCGCCGCGCCCGGGCCGACTACATGCCCTATCTGGCCGACCTCGAGGTGCCCTCCACGGACGGCATCGACCGCGACCGGCTGATCAACGGCATGAAGGGTTATTTCGAGGCCCGCAACCTCGCCGCCGACTGGGACGCGCTGGCCGAGACCCCGGACGAACGGCTGATCACCACGCTGGCAATGGTCTGTCCTTTCGACCCTGCCGAGAAACAGGTGCTGCTCGAAAGCCCCGACCTCGCCCAGCGCTGCAAGCTGCTGATCGGCATCTTCGAAGCCGCCATGCATGACGCAGGCGGCAACACATCCGTCAACTGAGGCCCGCCATGGCACCGTCCGATACGTCCAGCGTCGATCCCAAGCTTCTAGAAATCCTGGTCTGCCCCGTCACCAAGGGGCCGCTGGAATACGACGCCGCGGCGCAGGAGCTCATCAGCAGGCAGGCCGGGCTGGCCTACCCGATCCGCGACGGCATCCCGATCATGCTGGCCGAGGAAGCCCGCGAGCTCGATTCCAAATCCGCGTGACGGGTCAGCCGTGACCGACGCCGCCACCGAACTGCGCTACAGCAGGGACAGCAAGGCCCTGACCGTCGCCTTCGCCGACGGGGCGTCGTTCGACCTGCCGGCGGAATACATGCGCGTCTATTCACCCTCCGCCGAGGTGCGCGGCCACGGGGCCGACACCCGCAAGATCGTCGCCGGGCGCAGGCATGTCGGCATCATGAAGATCGAGCCGGTCGGCAACTACGCGGTGCAGATCCACTTCGACGACCTGCACGACACCGGGCTTTATTCCTGGGCCTATCTGCGCGAGCTGGGCGAGAAACAGGCCGAGTGGTGGGCGCAGTATCTGGACGACCTCGCAGAGCGCGGCCTCAGCCGCGACCCCTGAACGGTCGCCGGGCTAGAGCGCCTCGCCGCGTACAAGACGCGGCAACTCCCCGACCACCCCCATCGCATGGCGCATGAAGAACCGGCGCAGGGGCGGCGTCGCGTTTACGGCAGCGAGGCCCGCATCGCGCGCGGCGCGCACGGGCGCGATGTCGTTGGAGAACAGCCGCGTCAGCAGATCGGTCGTCACGGCGAGCGTCATGTTATCGACCCGCCGCCAGCGCTCGTAATCGGCCAGGATGTCCGGATCGCCGATATCGCGTCCGATGCGCCGCGCATCGACCACCAGCTCGGCCAGCGCCGCCACGTCGCGGATGCCCATGTTCAGACCCTGGCCCGCGATGGGGTGGATCGCGTGGGCCGCATCGGCGACCAGCGCCAGGCGGCGATCGACATAGCGCACCGCGTGGCTGAGCCCCAGCGGATAGACCCAGCGCGGGCCGGCCAGTGCGACGCGCCCCAGGAACCCGCCGGTGCACGAGGCCAGCGCGGCGGTGAAGTCTGCGTCATCGAGGGCCCGGATCGCGGGCACCTTCTCGTCGGTCTCGGTCCACACCACCGATGAACGGTGCCGCAGCCCGTCCACCGGTTCTTCGAGGTCGGGCATGGGCAACAGCGCGAACGGCCCGTCGGGCAGGAAGCGCTCATGGGCGATGTTGCTGTGGGAATGTTCATGGGCCAGCGCGCAGACGAAACTCGACTGCCCGTAGCTCCACTCGGTGACCTTGATGCCCGCGTCGCTGCGGGTCCGCGAATTCCGGCCGTCGCAGGCGAAGACAACCCGCGTGCGGATCGTGCGCCCGTCCGACAGTTCGGCGGTGACGCCGGCATCACCGCGCTCAAGGGTGGCGATCTCCGCCGGGGCGAACAGCGCCAGCGCGGATGCCGGCGCGGCGAAGGCGGCCCGCCGCACCGCCAGGTTATCGACGATATGGCCCAGCGGCTCATCGCCGATCTCGCGCGAATCGAAATGCAGGAACATCAGCGAATCGCCGTCGCTGACCCGGATGTCGTCGATGGGGCAGGCCTCGGCCGCCAGCGGCGACCACAGCCCGATGCCTTCCAGCACCCGGCGGCTGCCGGCCGCAATCGCCGTGGTTCGCCCGTCATGCTGGGGCGTGGTCAGTGCCGCGGGATCGGCGCGGTCCACCACCGCCACCTCGACCCCGGCGGACGCCAGTGCATGGGCCAGCGTCATGCCGGACATGCCCGCGCCGATGACCAGCGCCTCAACGCTTTGTGTGTTTGCGGATGTGGAATGTCGCGTCGTCGAAACCATGGCGCGAAGATCGCCCGACACCGCATGCTTGTCCATGCGGCACAAAGCCCGCAGCACATGCACAAATATTATGCAGAAAAAATATAGCGCTCATTTTTTGTGCTGTATTCCCCGTCCGAATTCCCGACCGTACGGACAACCTTCTGTTTTTATGGAGACTTTCCCGGTCCTCCCCTTTGGCACGCCGCTTGCGAATGGGCTTCCATATCCGCGGCCGAATCGTCGGTTGCGGCCACTGGCTCGCGCGAAGGGGGTTTCCATGAAGCTAGTCATGGCGGTGATCAAGCCGTTCAAACTCGATGAGGTACGGGAGGCACTGACCGAACTGGGTGTTCAGGGCCTCACGGCAACCGAAGTTAAGGGCTACGGACGTCAGAAGGGGCAGACCGAAATCTATCGCGGTGCGGAATACGCCGTGAGCTTCCTGCCCAAGGTGAAAGTCGAGGTGGTCGTCGATGACGGCCAGGTCGATTCCGTGGTCGAAGTCGTCGCCAAGGCGGCCAATACGGGCCGGATCGGCGACGGCAAGATTTTCGTCGTGGACGTTCTCAGTGCCATGCGGATTCGCACGGGCGAGACCGGCGCCGAAGCGCTCTAGGCAAAGGGAGTAATACGAAAATGTTTCGTCACACCAAAAAGATGGTCTTCGGGCTGCTCGCAGCGGGGGCGGCGCTGATGGCAGCAGCCCCGGCCATGGCAGCCGTCGATTCCGAGACGGCCTATGTCTTCAACACCTTCTCGTTCCTGTTCAACGGCGCGCTGGTCATGTGGATGGCGGCAGGCTTTGCCATGCTCGAATCCGGCCTGGTGCGTTCCAAGAACACGGCGACGATCTGCCTGAAGAACATCGCGCTCTACTCGATCGCGGGCATCATGTACTACATCGTCGGCTACTCGCTGATGTACACGGATGTCAGCGGCTACATCGGCTCGTTCTCGTTCTTCTACAACCCGTCCGACGCGGAACTGACCCTGCTGGGCGCCGACGAAGCCACCGACGAAATGGTCGCCGCGACCATCGACGGCGGCTATTCGGTTGCGTCCGACTGGTTCTTCCAGATGGTCTTCGTGGCCACGGCCGCATCGATCGTGTCGGGCACGGTCGCCGAGCGTATCAAGCTCTGGCCGTTCCTGATCTTCGTGGTCGTCCTGACCGCCATCATCTACCCGATCCAGGGCTCCTGGACCTGGGGCGGTGGCTGGCTGTCCGAGATGGGCTTCTCCGACTTCGCGGGCTCGACGATCGTGCATTCGGTCGGCGGCTGGGCCGCTGTAACCGGGGCCCTGATCGTGGGCGCGCGCAAGGGCAAGTACGGCCCCGACGGCCGCGTGAACCCGATGCCGGGCGCCAACCTGCCGCTCGCCACGCTGGGTACGTTCATCCTGTGGCTGGGCTGGTTCGGCTTCAATGGCGGCTCGCAGCTCGCGCTGGGCTCCGCTCTGGATGCGACGGCCATGGCCATCGTGTTCACCAACACCAACCTCGCAGCAGCCGGCGGCGTGGTGGCGGCCATGATCATGACCCAGGTCATGTACAAGAAGGTCGATCTCACCATGGCGCTCAACGGCGCACTGGCTGGCCTGGTGTCGATCACGGCGGGTCCGGATCTGACCAACCACTTCATGTCGATCATCGTCGGCGCGATCGGTGGTGTCCTGGTCGTAATCGCGATCCCGCTGGTCGACAAGCTGAAGATCGACGACGTCGTCGGCGCCATCTCCGTCCACCTTGTGGCCGGCATCTGGGGCACCCTGGCTGTCGGTATCTTCGGCGGCGGCGACCTGCTGGTCCAGATCATCGGCATCGTGGCCATCGCGATCTTCGTGGTGATCACCAGCTCGATCGTCTGGCTGGCCCTCAAGTACACGATTGGCATCCGCGCCAGCGAAGAAGACGAGGACACGGGTCTCGACATGGTCGAGCTGGGCCTCGAAGCCTATCCGGAGTTCGGGCGCGGTTCGCAGCGCAGCTAACCGAACTTCCGTTCAACTTCTCCTCCACTTGCAAGGCCCGGCGTCCATCGCCGGGCCTTTTTCTTTTGTGACGAACTGACTGTTCTTGCGGCATGGTCCACCAGCCCTTTGAAATCACGGATGGAATCTCCCCGGGCACATTCAACCGCACACACGGCGCCGCCGATTCCTTCCCGATTCGCAACGCTGGCAAGCATTTTTCTTCAGTGATGCATTAGGATGTGGATACAACTGTCTGACTCTGATAGGGTTTTCGTGATTTCGCTCGATTCATGGGCGGAAACGGCGCGCCTGGCATGCACAACGACATACTCGACAAGCTCTCCGACTACCCGTTCGACCGGCTGCGCGCGCTGCTGGGCGACACCGCGCCGCCCGCCGGCGTGGAACCGATCCACATGCAAATCGGCGAGCCCAAGCACGCCCCGCCGGAGTTCATCGGCCCGATCCTGACCCGCGACATGTCCGAATGGGGCCGCTACCCGCCGCCCAACGGACCGGATGACCTGCGCGTGGCCATCGCCGACTGGCTGGTCATGCGCTACGACCTGTCCGCCGGCACGATCGACCCGACACGCCACATCGCCATTGTCTCCGGCACCCGAGAGGCGCTGTTCATGGCCGCGCTGCTGGCCGTGCCGACCGAAAAGGCCGGCAAGCGCCCCGCTGTGCTGATGCCCAACCCGTTCTACCAGGTCTATGTGGGCGCGGCGGCACTGGCGCGCGCCGATCAGGTCTATGTCGCCGCAGGCCCCGAGACCGGGTTCCAGCCCAATTTCGCTTCCGTGGACGCGGCCGATCTCGACCGCGCCGCGCTGGCCTACATCAACACGCCCGCCAACCCGCAAGGCTCGGTCGCCACGCTCGACCAGTTGAAAGACGCGGTAAACCTGGCGCGGTCACGTGATTTCGTGCTGGCAGTCGATGAGTGCTATTCGGAAATCTACACTGCCGACAAGCCCCCCGGCCTGTTCGACGCCTGCCGCGAGCTAGGCGGCGACGAACCGTTCGCCAACACGCTTGTGTTCCACAGCCTCTCGAAGCGCTCCAACGTGCCCGGCCTGCGCTCGGGCTTCATCGCGGGCGACCCGAAGCTGATCCGCCTGCTGCTGCGCCTGCGCCAGTACGGCGGTGCGCAGGTGCCGCTGCCCGTCATGCACGCCTCCGCCGCCTTGTGGCGCGACGAGGCCCATGTCGAGGCCAGCCGCGACCTCTACCGGGCCAAGTTCGACCTTTCGCTGGAGATGCTGGACGGCAGGTTCGGCGCCTTCCGCCCCGGCGGCGGCTTCTATCTCTGGCTCGATGTGGGTGACAGCGAGGCCGCGGCCTACAAGCTTTGGACCGAGGCCGGCCTGCGGGTCCTGCCCGGGGCTTATCTCGCGCGCGAGATGCCCGACGGCAGCAATCCTGGCGCGGCCTATATCCGCATGGCGCTGGTCCACGATCTCGACACCACCCGCGAGGCGATCTCGCGGCTCCTCGCAACGCTCGACCGCTAGAACCGGCACAGGCAACCGCCCGCACACGCGAGTACAGGAAGAAGGACGACCGACATGGCTGCACGCACCCAGACCGGCCCCGGACGCGGCATTTCACAGGGCTTGGCCCAGAGGCTGACCTTCCTGCCCGAACCCGTACGCGAATTCCTCGCGCGCCGCGCGCTGGAAATCGCCGGTCTCGTCCTGCTGGCCGGCGCGGCCGCGCTCGCGCTGGCGCTGGCGAGCTACAACAGCCTGGATGTCTCCCTGAACAACGCCTCGGGCGCGGCTCCGGCCAACCTGCTGGGCGGGTTCGGCGCGAACCTGGCCGACCTGTCGCTGCAGTCCTTCGGCCTGGCCGCCGCGATCCCCGTCCTCGTGCTCGCCGCCTGGGGCAGCCGCCTGATCCGCCACCGCAGGGTGGAACGCCTCGGCTGGCGGGTACTGTGCGCCATCCTTGTCGTGTGCCTCGCCGCCTTCGCGCTCCAGCACACGCCGGTGCCCGGCGGCTGGCCGATCCGCGCCGGTCTGGGCGGCACTTTCGGTGCACTGACCTTCCCGCCGCTGGCCACGTTTGCCGGTGGCTTCGCCATCGCCCCGGCCTGGCTGGCGCTGGCCGCCGTCCCGTTCGTCCTGTTGCTGCTGTTCGTGGCGCTGGGGCTGTCCCGCGCCGAATGGCGCGGCCTTGGGTCCGGCGCGCGTGAAGGTGCGCGCCTGGGTGCGAGGGGCGCCGGATGGTCCGCCCGTCAGGGCGCCGATGCCGCCCGCCGCAGCGCCGGCGGCATGAAGCGACTCGTGGCCGCCGGTGGAGCCATCCGCAAGGAACCGCGCCTGGTGCCAAGCACCCGGCCGGAGCCGGACCCGGACCCCAAGGATACCGACGAAGAGGAAACGCAGACCGCCGCCGCGCCGAAGCGCGTCGCGCCGCGCCCCAAGGCCCCCAAGCCGGGCAAGCGTGCGGAGGCCGCCAAGCAGCGCACGCTGGACCTGCCGACGCCCGGCGGGGAGTACGAATATCCGCCGCTCGACCTGCTGGAAGAGGCCGACGAGAGCGCCCGCGCTGCCGGCCGCGCCAAGGACGACAATCTGGAAGCCAACGCCCGCATGCTGGAAACCGTGCTGCAGGATTTCGGCGTGCATGGCGAGATCGTCCAGGTCCGCCCCGGCCCCGTGGTCACGCTGTACGAGCTGGAGCCCGCGCCGGGCACCAAGACCTCGCGGGTCATTGGCTTGGCCGACGACATTGCGCGCTCGATGAGCGCCGTGTCGGTCCGCATCGCGGTCGTGCCGGGCCAGAACGTCATCGGCATCGAGCTGCCCAACGCCTCTCGCGAGATGGTCTATCTGCGCGAACTGCTGGCCTCGCAGAGCTTCGAGAAGCACAGCGGTGACCTGTCGCTGGCGCTGGGCAAGGATATCGGCGGTGCGCCCGTCACGGTCGATCTGGCCCGCATGCCCCACCTGCTGATCGCCGGCACCACCGGCTCGGGCAAGTCGGTCGGTGTCAACTCGATGATCGCCTCGCTGCTCTACCGCCTGCGCCCGGAGGAATGCCGCTTCATCATGATCGATCCGAAGATGCTGGAACTGTCGGTCTATGACGGCATCCCGCACCTGATGGCCCCGGTCGTGACCGACCCCAAGAAAGCGGTCGTCGCACTGAAATGGGTCGTGCGAGAGATGGAGACGCGCTACCGCGCCATGTCGAAGCTCGGCGTGCGCAACGTCGCCGGCTACAACCAGCGCATCGAACAGGCCCGCAAGAAGGGCGAGATCCTGTCCCGCAAGGTGCAGACCGGCTTCGATGAGGAGACCGGCAAGCCGGTCTTCGAGGAACAGCCCCTCGACATGAACCCGCTGCCCTACATCGTGGTGGTCGTCGATGAGATGGCCGACCTGATGCTGGTCGCGGGCAAGGACGTGGAGGCCGCGATCCAGCGCCTCGCCCAGATGGCGCGCGCGGCGGGCATCCACCTGATCCTCGCGACCCAGCGCCCGTCGGTCGATGTCATCACCGGCACAATCAAGGCGAACCTGCCGACGCGTATTTCCTTCCAGGTCACCACCAAGATCGACAGCCGCACCATCCTGGGCGAGCAGGGTGCCGAACAGCTCCTCGGCCAGGGCGACATGCTTTACATGGCCGGCGGCGGGCGCATCACCCGCGTCCACGGCCCGTTCCTGGCCGACACGGAGGTCGAGGATCTGGTCGCTTTCCTGAAGAGCCAGGGCGAGCCCGACTATATCGACGCCGTCACCGAGGACGAGGGCGCCGCCGACGGCATCCCCGGCTTCGAGCCCAGCGACGAATCCTCCGGCGACGACCTGTACGACCAGGCCGTGGCGCTCGTGGCGCGCGAGCAGAAGGCATCCACCAGCTTCATCCAGCGCCACCTGCAGATCGGCTACAACCGCGCCGCGCGGATCATCGAGCAGATGGAGAAGGAAGGCGTGGTCGGCCAGGCCAACCATGTCGGCAAGCGCGAGGTACTGGTCAGCGATCACGGCGGCTGAGCCGGTAAAACCCGGGATTCACGCCGCCGCGCCGCGGCCACAAAATCGCCACTCGCAGTCCGGGCGCGCGCCACCTATCTTTAGGCCCATGTTCGACATGAAATCCGCATTCGCGGCCTGTGCCCTGCTTGTCCTGACAGCGCTTCCCGCCGCGGCTGAAGCCATACCTGCAAAGCTGACCGACACCGACCGGGCCGACCTCGCCCGGATCGAGGGATACCTCAACAAGCTCACCACGATGGAGAGCCGCTTCCTGCAGTTCTCCGACGAGGGCGTGGCCGAGGGCCGCATCTATCTCGACCGCCCGGAACATCTGCGCATCGAATACGCGCCGCCGGTGCCGGTGCTGATGGTCGCGAGCGACCTGATCCTGATGTTCCACGACACCGAACTGAAGCAGACAACCTTCCTGCCCGTCAGCGAGACCCCCGCGGGCTTCCTGCTGGACGACGACATCAAGCTGTCCGGCGATGTGACCGTGACCGAGTTCGTGCGCGGCGCCCAGTCCTTCCGCCTGACGCTTGTGGAGACCAACGCCCCGGATTCGGGTTCCGTCACGCTGACCTTCGAGGACAAGCCGATGCGCCTCGCCAAATGGCGCGTCATCGACGCCCAGGGCGCGGCCGTCGAGGTCTCGCTTCTCGACCCGAGATTCGGGGTCAAGTTCGACGATCCGGGAGAATTGTTCTCGACCGTCGATCCTGCGGCCGGTAATTCTTTCCAGTAGAGATTCCCGGTTTCAGGTTCAGATAAGTCATGTCGCGCAATGAAAGCATCCGTCCGCTGATCGGCATCAACGCCGACCTGAGAGACGCCAACGGCTTCGACACCATCTCGACCGGCTACAAATACGTCTCCGCCGTGATCGAGTCCGTCGATGCCATCGCCGTGCTGGTGCCCACCATGGGCGACGCCGAGAACGGCGGCGAGTACCCCATCGACGACCTGATCGCCCGGCTGGATGGTATGGTACTGACCGGCGGTCGCAGCAACATCGAGCCCCACAATTACGACGGCGAGCCGTTCCGGCCCGAGACCCTGCGCGACCCGCTACGCGATTCAACGACCCTGCCGCTGGTCCGCAAGGCCGTGGCGCGCGGCCTGCCGCTGTTCGGCATCTGCCGCGGCATCCAGGAAATCAACGTGGCGCTGGGCGGCTCGCTGCACCCGTATCTGTGGGAGGTGGACGGCCACAAGGACCACCGCATGCCCCAGACCGACACCATGGCCAACCGTTTCGCGCTGCGCCATCCGGTTCACCTGAGTGAGGACGGCCTGTTCGCGGACATCGCCGCGCGCGCCGGCATCCGCGGACGTGAGATCATGGTCAACTCACTGCACGGGCAGGGTCTGAACCGCGTGGCCGACGGTCTGGTGGTCGAGGCCGTCAGCGAGGACGGCGTGGTCGAGGGTGTGTCCATGCCCGACGCGCCGGGCTTTGTGATCGGCGTGCAATGGCACGCCGAATTCCGCACCGAGGCGCACTCCTTCAACCGCGCCCTGTTCGAGGCCTTCGGGGCCGCTGCGCGCCACCGGGCCGCCGCCCGCGCAGGCGCGGACGTCGCCTGACCGGCCAGTCCCCGCGAAGACTTTTTCCACCGCGTCGCCGCCGACAGCGTGACAGCCGGTGCCCGCGCGCCTAAAAAGACGCCTCGATCAATCCACGAACAAGAGGTCAGGGATGGATTACGTCATTCCGCCGCCCGCACAGGCGTCGGTCGCCGTTGTGGGCTCCGACGAGCGTTTCCCCGTCCGCCGCATCTATTGCGTCGGCCGCAACTATGTCGCCCACATCCGCGAGATGGGCGGCGACGAGCGCGATCCGCCGTTCTATTTCTGCAAGCCGGCCGACGCGATCGTGCCGACGGGCAGCACCATCGACTACCCGCCCCAGACCTCGAACTTCCACTACGAGATGGAGCTGGTCGCGGCCATCGGCAAGGGCGGCGCGAACATCTCCGAGGCCGACGCGCTCGACCATGTGTGGGGCTATTCGACCGGCCTCGACATGACCCGGCGCGACGTCCAGATCGCACACCGCGAGAAGGGCCGCCCGTGGGACATGGGCAAGGGTTTCGACCAGTCCGCGCCCTGCGGCGATATCCACCCCGTCGCCGATGTCGGGCACTTCCCGAAGGGCCACATCTGGCTGGAGGTCAACGGAGAGCGCAAGCAGGACTCCGACCTCGAGCTGATGATCTGGAACCTGCAGGAAACCATCGCCAACCTGTCCGGCCTCGTCACGCTCGAGCCGGGCGACCTGATCTACACGGGTACACCGGACGGCGTCGGCCCGGTGGTCTCCGGTGACAAGATGCACGGCCATATCGACGGGCTGAGCGACATCGAGATCACGGTGAAGTAGCCGGCCTCGATCCGGAACACTCTTTCAGAAGGGCCACGCCCTGAGGAGACCGCATCCGCGGTCGTCTCGAAGGGCGGGGCCCTTTTTTATGCCGCCCTTTTGAATTGCCTTTGGTCCCCGCCTGCCGGATGATTTGGCCTGTCCGCATTTGAGACACTGATCCTTCGGCCCCGATGACACCCGACATCGCGCAAGCATTCGAGCACGCCGAACAGGCGCGGCGGGAAGGCCGGTTCGAAGCGGCCCGCGCCCTCTATCAGACGATCCTGAAGGGCCTGCCCGGCCATCCAGATGCCAATTACAACCTCGGCGTCCTTGAGGTGTCCGCAAACAACCCGGGCGCCGGGCTTCCTTTCCTGAAGAAGGCACTGGAATCGAGTCCGAAGAACCGCGACTTCTGGATCACCTATATCGATGCGCTGATCGCAGCGGAGCACCCCGACAGCGCCCGAACGGTGCTTGAGAAAGGCAAAAGCCTGGGCCTGTCCGGCGCGGATGTGGAGGCCCTGGACAGGCAACTTGTACCGGGACATGACAGCCCGCTTCCGGACCAGGCGGACCTGCACCGGATTCTGGAGGGCTTTCAGAACGGCCGTTTCGGGGAAGCGGAAACGCTGGCCGTGGAGATGACCCGGAAATTCCCGGACCACCCGTTCAGCTGGCAGATCCTCGCCGCGATCTTCTACGCCACCGGCCGGAAGGACGGCGCGCTCTCGGCGAGCGAGCGGGTCGTGGAGATCGACCCGGCGGATGCCGAGGCTCATAGCAATCTGGGGAATATTTACCTGGAGCTGGGCCGCCATGAAGATGCCGAGACAAGCTTCCGAAGTTCCATCGGACTGAACGGCGCGCTGCCCGAGGCACACAACAACCTGGCGGTCACCCTGCGTGAACTCGGCCGGCTGGACGAGGCCGAGGCCACGTATCGGCAAGCCATTTCACTGAAGCCCGACTACGCCGAAGCACTTAGCAATCTGGGAAACCTGCTGAAGGAGCTGGGCCGGATCGACGAGGCCGAGGCGTGCCACAGCCGGGCCATCGCGGCGAACCCGGACTATGCGCCGGCCTATCTGAACCGGGGGCAGATTTCCTTCGACCGGGGAGACTACGACGCCGCGCTTTCGGACTTCGACTGCTGCAACACGGAAGATGCCCGGGCGCGCGCGCTGTCCTGCCTGTATGCCCTGGGGCGGATCGACGACATCTATGAGACGATTGATGCGAAGTCCGATACGGACGAGACCAACATCCGCGTCGCCGCGTTCTCCGCGTTCATCTCCGCACAGCAGAGCCGGGAGACGGCGAACAGCTTCTGCCCGAACCCGCTGGACTTCCTGCACTTCTCCAACCTGTCTTCCCATGTGGAGAACCCCGACCTGCTGATCGCGGAAATCATTGCGGAACTCCAGGACATCCAGAGCACCTGGGAACCGCGGAACCGGTCCACCCGCAAGGGATTCCAGTCGAAGATCAACCTGTTCGACGATCCGCCCGAGAACATCGGCGTCCTGAAGGACATCATCACCAGCGAGATCGATGCCTACCACGCGAAGTACGAGAACAGGGACTGCACCTTCATCCGCGAGTGGCCGGCGGACAGGAACTTCCGGAGCTGGTATGTCGTCCTGAAACAGCAGGGCTATCAGGACCTGCACATCCATCCGTCCGGCTGGTTGAGCGGTGTCGTCTATCTGAAGGTCGTCCCCGCCCTGGAAAATGACGAGGGGGCGATCGAGTTCAACCTGAACGGGGAAAGCTATCGCGATCCCGGATCACCAAAACTCACCTATCGGCCGAACCTTGGTGATATCGTGCTTTTCCCGTCCTCGCTTCACCATCGGACCATTCCGTTCACGACGGACACGGACCGGATCATCATTTCCTTCGACCTGCGTCCCGATTAGTCGTCCCGCCCCAGCACCGACAAGGTTTTCCCATGCGAATCGCCACCTGGAACATCAATTCCGTGCGCCTGCGCGCGCCCCTGCTCGACGAGCTCGACGCCATCGCCGCACCGGATGTGGTGTGCCTGCAGGAAACCAAGGTGGTGGACGAGCTGTTCCCCCACGAGGTGCTGGAGGCGCAATACCCCTACCGGCATGCCCGCGGCATGAAGGGCTATAACGGCGTCGCGATCCTGTCGAAGATCCCCTTCACCACGACCGGCGGGCGCGACTGGTGCGGGCGGCAGGATGCGCGCCACGCCACCGTCACCTTCAAGGGTGGGGTGGAGCTCCACAATTTCTACATCCCTGCCGGCGGCGACGTGCCCGACCCGGCGGCCAACGACAAGTTCGCCCACAAGCTGGACTTCCTGGCCGAGCTGACCGACTGGCTGGCCGCCGAGGCCAAACCGCGCACCAAGCGCATCCTGGTGGGCGACCTCAACATCGCGCCCGAGGAGGCCGATGTCTGGTCCCACAAGCAACTCCTCGACGTGGTCAGCCACACGCCGGTGGAGGTGGAGGCGCTGGGACGGGTGCAGGCCGCCCATGACTGGGTGGATGCCGTGCGCCATTTCGCGCCCGACGAGCAGCTGTTTTCCTGGTGGAGCTACCGGGCGAAGGACTGGCGTGCGTCGAACCGGGGCCGCCGCCTCGACCATGTGTGGGTGACGCCTGCGCTGAAAAGCAAGCTGAAGGGATTCGAGATCCTGACCGACGCCCGCGACTGGCCGAAGGCTTCCGACCACGTCCCGGTGGTCGTCGAGATCGACGTCTAGGCTGGCACCCGGTACATGAAATAGCGCTCCGCCGGCACGCCGTCGGGCAGGGGCAGCTCATCCCAGCCCGCAGCCGGGAAGGGATTGTTGGCCACCAGCACCGCGCCCGGCGCGAGCAGGGGCCGCAGCAGCGGGATCAGCGCGGCGGTCAGCGGCGCGTCCTCGGCCGTGCCGGTGCCCAGATCCGAATGCACCAGCGCCACGCCGCCCGCGAAGCGGTCCGCGGCGGCGCGCAGATTGTCTGTCGCCTCGCCCACGATCATGTGGTCGGCGTCCGGTGTCGATTTCGGATTGGCGTTGACCACCCGGTCGAAGACGAAGATTTCGCGATCGGGCAGAATTTCACGCAGGTGGTCGAAGGTGCGCCCATTGCCCAGGCCCAGGTCGAACACCACGCCCGGCACACCGGCGATCATCGCGGCGGCCGCGTTCAGGCAGTCGCGCTGCGCCTGCATGCGGCGGATGAAGCTGTCGAGGCGGCTCAACTGCTTTTGGCCATGGCCTCGCGCAACTGCTTGGTCGTCTGCTCCAGACGGGCCGCCAGTTCGCGCATGATCTCCACCGACATCTCCGGGAACTCGGCGACGAGGCGGAAAAACAGATCCTTGGTGATGCGCAGCGTCACGGTCCGGGCTGTGGCCTTCACCGTCGCCGTGCGGGGCACGTCGCACAGGATCGCGATTTCACCCACGAAGTCGTTGCGCCCCAGGCTCGCCACCTCCAGCGGGCCGTCTGGCGTGTCCACCAGTACCGAGGCGGCGCCCTCCACGATGATGTAGGCCGCGTCGCCTACGTCGCCCTGGTTGAACAGCACCTGATCGGCTTCATAGGTGATCCGCTCCGAGGTGAACGCGAGCAGCTTGAGCTTGGACGGCTCCAGCTTGGCGAACAGCGGAATGTTGCGCAGCAGTTCGACTTCTTCGTTCAGGCTCACGGTTCCACACTCCCCGTCGCGCTCACGCGGAACGCC
>Ga0255767_1000957_pt1 | contig 26028 bp, 23 predicted proteins | sample 071ome_24_FD_179967 | JGI IMG/M metagenome (GOLD analysis project Ga0255767, IMG submission 179967) | Coastal salt marsh microbial communities from the Groves Creek Marsh, Skidaway Island, Georgia - 071402CT metaG (version 2) | ecosystem: Environmental > Aquatic > Marine > Intertidal zone > Salt...
CACTTTCCCCAAGATCAGCGACGCCACGGTCAAGCAACCTCTCGACCAAGGCCCGCCGCTCCTCGATGGGATAGCGCCGGTAGATCTCTCGCTTCATCGCCTGCGGCGAGCCACCGCCGTGAAGGCTGATAATGGAATACCAACCCCCTGTCGAAGACGCCGTCAGATCGCCGATGAATCTGGAAACCTCCATACGTTGCTCGTAAGGGATATCGGCTCTGCCGCCCAGCACGGAGGCAAGATCCCCCGCCGTCTCTGGGTTGTGGTCCTCATCGGGACCTGGTAGTGCCACCACCAGGCCTCCCGACACCTCGTGGGCAGCCCGGTGCATGTCGTATATCTGGGTGGCGAGAAGCAGTTTTCCCACGTTGGAGAAAACCGGCTCGGGCATGTACGAACCGGCAGGATCCTGAACGCCATAAACCGACGAGGCGACACCACAGGCATAGAAGCCTTCAACGATCTTGATTAAATCAACCATACTCTCCCGCAAATGGGGCACATTTTCTGCATCGAGCCCATTCGCTTCAGTCATCAGTGCGCCCGCACCAATCAACAAGTCACCAAACCCGGCTCTTGCGCCAATACAACTCTGCCGATGATGATTGGCATAGGAGGTGACCAGATGCTCGGTATGCTCCCATTCTCCAGCCATAAAGACTCTTTCCCAAGGCACAAACACGTCGTGGAATTGGCAAACCGCCGTACTCTGACCGTATTTGGCGCTGAACTTAGCCTCCTCTTCTCCGGGCCGGCCCGCCACTTTGGAGATAATGGTCAGTCCCGGCGCATCCAGCGGCACGGCGCAGCACACAGCAAAGTCAGCATCAGAAGCCGTCATGGTCCGACAAGGCATAACCAACAGCTCGTGCATGTAGGGGCCTCCCGTCACAATCGCCTTGGTTCCGCGAATGACAATGCCGTCACTCCGACGCTCCTTGACGTGCACATAGGCATCAGGGTTGGTCTGTTTGTGGGGGCGAAGGCTGCGATCTCCCTTGGCATCTGTCATGGCGACACCCAGGGTCAAATCTGCCGTTTGAATCGCGTGTAAATACGTGAGAAACCGGTCGTGGTATTCGAGGGCCCCGTCCGCGTCGGTCATGCGCCAGGTGGATTGGTAAATGGCGTTCAAGGCATCGTGGGTCAAATAGCGCTGGGCACAACCGCTCTCACGACACAGCAGACGCACCGCCTCGAGCTTACTGAGTAGGTCCTCCGTGTGGCGATTAATATGCAGCATGCGATTGACTGTATGTCCCGAGGTTGACTGCTCAGCAAGCATCAAGCCACCGTACTCAGGCCGCTGGGCGAAGTCATAGGTAACACCCACTGCGCGGATACCGGGAGCGAGACGAGGGTCATCCGCCACCGATTCGACACGGCCTCCGTCGATAAATACGGTCGGCTGATACTGCCTGAGACTCTCTTTGTACTCCTCGGCGCTCATGATTTTGCCGCCGGCCTTCATCAACATGGCTTGCTCTCCACCTGTTTGTTTTTTGTTTCTTCGGTCATGGGATTTGTCACGACAATCCTCTCAGGGCGTTCAAAAATCCACCACAATCGGGTTGGGCATCCAAATTCCAGATGGTATGCCAGAGTGCTTCAGCGCGCTCCTCGGGTAAGACGAGGCTGCAGTTTTGCAGAAACTTCTGCTTCACTTGCTCTTTCTCCAATAAACGACCCGCGGCGCCGCGATTCACCTCTTCAAATTTGCAGAGTGTTTCTCCCGTCTTGAGCGTAATCTCAACCCCACCCGAAAAAGCCTGAGGATAGCGGGACCTCGGATCATGCTGGCAAGTGATTTTTTCAGCCAGCGCAAGTGTGACGGAGTCGCTGCGATGATTCTGATCTAGCTCTTGCAAACCAAATCGCCCCTTCGTCAGCGCCGTTGCCACCGCATAGGGAGCACTGAACTTTGCGTCGTATTCGCTTTCGGGCTTTCGCTTGCGCTCAATGGGATCCACAACGACACCGAACTGGCGCTCATCCAGCTTGATGACCACATGATCAATATCTTCTACATCGAAACCACCCTGCCGGCGCAACGTCAGCGCTGCATCGATGGGTGCATGGTTGAAGTGGCAGACCGGATAGGGCTTTATCGCCACCTCGTCCAGCGCCCAGGGCTGACTGTCAGGCCGCCAGTTCAGTCCCTCCGCCCGACTGCCATCACGGGTAAACAGCGAATAAAAACCGAAGCGACCGCCATAGGCATCTTGGGGCGCCTGAAATCCGGATATGGCCAGCCGGGCGGCAGTGAGCGCAGACGAAGCCGCCCAGCCGGGATGCAGTCGCTTCGTCCAGGCACCTTCATCCAGAAACGCCATGCTGCCGCCAGCCATGCTCAGGGCGATTCCCTGTGCAGTAACAGCATCGAGCTGGGAGCCGCCCAGCAGGCGCACAGCTGCTACGGTCGCGCCGAAGATGCCTACCACGCCCGTCGGGTGAAAACCCTGCTCCTGAAATACACCGCCGGCAGCGGCACCCAGCCGACCGTCAATTTCCAGCGCCACGAGGACTGCCATTAACAACTCGGTGCCGCTTACCTCGGCGCGATGAGACAGGGCAAGCGCTGTGGGCAAGGCGCTTGCCGAACAGTGAACAACCGACGGCAGATGGGTGTCATCGTAATCAAGACCATGGACTAAAACGCCGTTGATCAATGCCGCATCTCTCTGGGGGTAGAGCCTGTCACAGCCTATGGCGACGGCAGTGCCGGCCTCATCAAACGCCTCAATGGCCTTGCGAGTGCGATCAGAAAAATCATAGTGGTGTGAGGCGTAGGCAATGCCGATGGCATCCGCTACGCAACATTTAAGGTATTGCCACACCGGCTCGGGAACCTGCGAATGTGACAAACCCAAGCCGACACGAGCAAAGCAGGCCGCAGGGCTCTCTGCCTTGTCTTCCATCCCTTTCCGACTCTCTACTACCGCCACAACCCAACGTCCCTACCGCAAAATGTCCGGACATTTTAGCGAAGCGGAACGAAGATAGCGAACCTATTGCGTAGCCTCTAGCAAATCGGCCAGGGCCAGAATTCGCTGACTCTTATAAACAATAGGATAATCAATGAAATAGCCGTCCAACTGAATCGAAGCTGACCCCTGGCTCTCCGCCTCCTCAAATGCCGCCACCACGGCTCGAGCATGCGCTATCTCATCTGTCGATGGGGTAAACACCTGGTTGGTCAAGGGAACCTGATTTGGATGAATGCACAACTTGCCGCCGAATCCATACTTCCGACCCCGCTCGGCAGAGGCAATAAAGCGCTCGTTGTCATTGATCTGCAACACTACCGTATCCACCGGGGGTAGTAGATCACCAAGCCGGGATGCATGAGACAAGCGTGCCCGAGCATACTGAAGCACCTCCTCGTCAGCCGACCAGAGATAATCGAGATCAAGGGTGTAGTCCCCGCCACCAAAAGCGAGCCGCTTAACCCGACTCCCGGCGGTCGCGATAGCCGCAGCGTTCTCCACTCCCGCCGCCGTCTCAATGATAGGAAGAAGATCAAGGCTGCCCGTCGCTATCCCGGCGGCACTTTCCGCCTCTTTGACCCACTGATCTACCTGTCTGAGCACCTCGGGTGATTCAACTTTTGGCAGGACGATACCATCCAGCCACGCTCCTACCGTTTGTTTAATATCTTCCTGACAGTATTGGGTGTCCGCACCGTTCACCCTGACGTAGTGTAGAGCACGTCCGTCCGCCGCCTTGAAGGCCTCAACAACCTTGCTCCGGGTCATCTCCTTCTCGGCGATCGCAACCGCATCTTCTAAATCAAGAATGACGGCATCCGCACCCAGCTCGAATACTTTCTCGACACGTCGAGGGTGATTCGCCGGCGCAAACATAAAACTCCGTGTGGCAGCCAACACTCGGTCACTCATCGGGTTACTCCGCTGTCGTTATTTATTCCAAGACCAGTGGCCGGCGTTTTGCCAGCCGCTAGTAAACTCCAGTGAATAGCTGTAGTTCTGGGCGGGATGCTCGGATACTGATATCTCGAAGAGGCGGCCTTTATTGCCGTAATAACGTCGGCATAAACACAAGGAAGGAGTACCCACCTCGACCCCGAGAGCCTTGGCTCGCTCGTCGTCGAAACTACTCGCGTAGATTTCAATACCAATTTTTTGGACTTCTTCGCCGAAGGCCTTGCTAATGATCTCGTAAACGGGACGGGAATTTGCACCCCCTAGCTGCCTGGCGATAGTGGCGTATTCGGGCAACACATACACGTCCGTCCAGCAAACCGGCATGCCCGATTCGAACATCCGAGGACCGGACATTCTGGTCCACCGGCTTCCTTTCACCGCCTTCAATCGTTGCGCCGCCGAACCGCTTAACGTTACCGCTTCTTCAGCCACAACGCGGAAGGCGCTGTCGGCTGGGTAGCTAAACAGTTCCTCAGGCGATTTGACCATCTGCACAAAAGCCGGTTGTGCTTCCGGGGAGAGTACCAACGTACCGCGACCGCGCTGGCGCTGAACGATCCCCATGTCTTCAAGCACTCGAAGGGCCTCTCGCACGGTGTGGCGACTACTCTGATACCGTTGAATGAGCTCCATCTCACCGGGAAGCAGGGTGCCGACGGGGAAAATGCCCTGGCCAATACCCGCGAGCAGGTCATCTGCTATCTCTCTGTACAGGGGCCGTCCAGATCCTCGGGCCACAGCCCCTGACGCCTGTTGCATATTCTCCCCCGTTAAAACACACTTTGAGATGTCCGTACATATTAACGCAGTACCCCCTCTCCCAAAAGTGCCTTGGATAATCCCAGGAGAGGCAGATCCTTTACGCTGGAGCACAGGATGACCAACGTCGATATTGCCACTCGCTACGCCCAGATGGGCGGCCGCTACTTCGAAGATTTTGAGATAGGCGATGTCTATCATCACCTCCCCGGCAGAACGATATCGCAACAAGACAACAGCTGGTTCACGCTACTGACAATGAATACGCATCCACTGCATTTCGACGAAGAGTACGCTGCGACAACTGAGTTCGGCCGACCCTTGATCGCCAGCCCGCTAACGGTGGCGGTGGTAGTTGGTATGAGCGTGTCCGATGTCAGTGCCAAGGCAATCGCCAATCTGGGGTGGAAGGAGATCAAGCTTCCCAACCCGGTTTTCCCGGGCGACACCCTTTACGCCAATAGCGAGGTACTGGACAAACGGGAATCCAAGTCCCGGCCGAATGCCGGAATCGTCAGCGTGCTGACCAAAGGAATAAACCAAGATAACGCTGAGGTATGCGTCTTTGAGCGGCAGATGCTGATTCCCAAGAGGCCGCCCGCAGCTAGCTGAGTCCCGCCTCGCGTCCTCTACCGCCACCCCACTCAGGAGTTACCCATGGCAACCGATACAGATCTGGAACAACAAATCCTGGCCACCATCGACAAATGGGTGGATCAGGAACTCAAACCGATCGCTCGAGAATTTGATCAGGCCGACCAATATCCTGAAGAACTTGTTGAACAGATGAAAGAACTGGGGCTCTTCGGCGCCACGATCGACGAGGAATACGGAGGGTTGGGCCTCAGCGCAAGCACCTACGCGAAAATCGTGTCTCGAATTTGTGAAGTCTGGATGGCGCCATCAGGGATCTTTAACTCCCACCTCATCATGGCCAGCTGCGTTCAGCGTGCGGGCACCGAGGCGCAAAAGGCACACTTCCTGCCAAAATTCGCATCAGGAGAACTGCGTGGAGGGATCGGGCTAACAGAACCGGATGCCGGATCGGACCTCCAATCGATTCGCACGGTGGCTCGCCGCGATGGTGACAACTACGTGATTAACGGGACGAAAACCTGGATATCAAATGGCATCAACGGAAACTGCCTGGCAGTACTCACTAAAACCGATCCGCTCGCAGAACCGCGCCATAAGGGAATGAGCCTGTTTCTGTGCGAAAAAGGTGAAGGTTTTAGCGTCGGTAAAAAGTTGAAGAAACTCGGGTACAGAGCCATAGATAGCGCGGAACTGATTTTTGAGGACTTTGTGGTCCCCCCCGATAATCTTATTGGCGGCGAGGAAGGCAAGGGGTTTCAACAGGTTGCCGGTGGACTCGAACTTGGTCGCATCAATATCGCAGCCCGAGGAGCCGGTATGGCCAAAGGCGCGACTGACATGGCGCTCGCCTACGCCATGGAACGCAAGACGTTTGGCAAGGCTATTTCAGAGCATCAGGCGATTCAGCTAAAACTCGCCGAGATGTCGACCCGAGCGGCAGCCGCTGCCCTTCTGGTTCAGGAAGCTGCGGTGAAATACGACCGAGCAGAACGCTGTGATCTTGAAGCCGGACAAGCCAAATTTTTCGCCTCCGAGACCGCGGTTCAAAACAGCCTCGACGCCATGCGCATCTTTGGTGGCTACAGCTACTCACCGGAATATGAAATCGAACGCTTCTACCGCGACGCTCCCTTGTTATGTATTGGCGAGGGTACCAACGAAATACAGCGCATGATCATTGCCAAGCAAATGGTGGCGAGGGCTGGTTAACCCCACTCAATCAACGAAGCGGGTAAAGGTGTCGGCGGCAAGACGACTTGTGCGAAAGGTGTTAACAAGCGCACCGGCGGCTGGGTAACCCAGAGACATGGCACAAACAAGCATCTGCTCATCAGGCGCCTCCAGAAGCGGCATGACGCTATCATAATAGGGGCAAAAAGCCGCTTGAGGGCAGGTTTCAAGCCCCTCCTCTCTGGCCGCCAGCATGAGCGACTGCAGAAACATGCCATAGTCGAGCCAGCTACCCAGCTCCATGTCCCGATCGATGGTGAAAAACAAGGCGACCGGCGCACCAAAAAACTGATAGTTAGTAACTCGATAGCGCTGGACCGCTTCCGTATCCGCCTTGTCGATACCCAGCAAACCATAGAGACCAAATCCTGTTTCCCTTCGTCTTCCAATGTAAGGTTGGCGCCAGTTTTTCGGGTAATAGTGATACTCCGCATCACCCTCATCACCCCCTAAGAAGCGCTTTGAACAAGCCGCTGTGATCTTTTCCTTTCGATCACCCCTTACGACATACACTTGCCAAGGCTGGATATTGGAACCAGAGGGCGCCCGACCCGCGATATCGATCAGATGCATGATCAGGTCATCACTTACTTCTCGGGTGGAATCAAAAGCGCGGATACTTTGCCGGCCTACAATCGCCTCGCTGACGTTCATGCTAGGCCGCGTTCTTGGACAGCCAGTAGTGAGCTCGCCCACCTTGGGGCGACCCAATAAACTCGCTCAGCAGCTCAACCGCCGTTAACAGCCGAGGCATGGCAATACCCGTCGAATAACCCATCGCCTCGCACAGCATCACAACATCCTCTGTGGCCACGTTGCCTTTCGCTCCTGGCGCGAAAGGACAACCTCCTAATCCGCCCGCTGAGGAATCAAATTGCCGCACACCCACTTCAAGGGCCGCGTATACGTTTGCCATTGCCATCGCCCGGGTGTCATGGAAGTGACAGCCCAGAGCATCGGCACCGAACTCCTCGACCAGTGGCTTCATTAAATCTCTGACCGCACCCGGATTCGCTGCCCCTATTGTGTCCGCAATCACCAGACGCGCGGGTTTGCATGCCATCAACTGACGTGCCTGAGACAGCACGACATCTGGAGACACCGGCCCTTCATAAGGGCACTCAAAGGCCACCGCCAGATAGGCATGCACAGAAACGCCCTCATTGTTCGCACGGGTCATCAGGTCTTCGCCCATCGCGAAAGTTTGCTCAAGGCTCATTCGGATGTTGTTCTGATTCATCTCCTCAGTCGCCGCCAAGGCAATTGCCAGAGTCTTTACCCCACAACCGATAGCTGCGTCATAGCCTTTCATATTGGGTACCAGCGCCGAGTATGAAATTGCCGGGGCCGGTAGATTAGCTGCAAGAACATCGGTGCCCGCCATCTGAGGGACCGCTTTGGGGGAGACAAAACTCCCAATCTCCAGTTCAGGCACGCCTGTCTCGGCAAGCGCCTCAATCAGCTGTTGCCGCTGCTCCAACGTCAGATGCTTGGGCTGTGCCTGCAAGCCATCTCGAGCGGCTACTTCCTTAATTACTACTGCATCAGTCATGGTGTCTTCCTCGATCGACTGTACTGCTAAAACCACACCCGCGATCAGATCACGTTAGGCAAGCGTCACACAATACCGACGCCACCGGTGACAGATTTTCGTCTGGTTAATCTTTGTGATCTCGCTCTTCAGGGTTACTTCCACGGTCACTGTTCTTCGCAGAGTTGCACCAGCGCCCCGGAAAGCGTGTCAGGACTAACATCATTTACCAGCCAATTCTCCAAGCCAGAGCGGGGCTCGTTTGCTGTCATCGCGCCGCCACCAAGGACAACCTGATCGGTCGCGGCCTGCAAACTGTCGACACCAAGGGAGAGCAGAAACAACCCTTCGCCTCGCTCCTCTAGCACCCGCTTTGGCTCGCCTTCTGCAACCGGCTGAACCAACACAAGCCAGACGTCACCAGCCTTGAATCGGGCGGTTTTGACGCCCCGCCCAGGCAGATCATCGAGCAGCACCTCTCCAACAGCGAGCTGTTGCCGCCATTGGGATACCGCTTTTTCAAGATCCCGAACGAGCAGGGTTATGTGATGTACACCCTTTATCATGGTCGCCTCTCATAAACTAATCGACCATCAGAATAGGTGCGATTTACTTGGATACGATGTAGATCATAGATTGGTACTGCATATGGATCCTCATCGAGAATAACGAAATCAGCAAGCTTGTTAAGCTCCAGACTACCTATATCATCCTCCAGACCAAGCTGCCAAGCAGCATCGATTGTATGAGCCCGGATAGCTTGATCCACACTCAGTCTTTCGCTGATTTTTGCCTGGATCGGATAGTCACGATTGCCCGCCTGTTGTCTGGTAACGGCCATTTCAATATTGAACATGGGATTGAGCGCATCCTCCCCAATCCAGGTAACCGGATAGTCGCTCCCCAAGGTGATTTTCGCCCCCTGGCGTTTGATTGAGGCAATTGGGTAGAGCTGCTGGAATCGGGCCCGGCCAAGATACTCGAGTGCCAGATAATCATATTCAAACCATGTTGGCGTGGTTTGCCCGACTACGTTCAACCCTGCGAAACGCGGTATATCCTGTGAATCAACCACTTCAATGTGACAGATAGTAAAACGACTAAGCGTGTCTGGATGAGTGGTGCGTGCCTCTTCAATAGCATCGAGCGCGGCCCTCACGGCGCCATCACCGATCGCGTGTAAATGCAGATCGATGTTGCGACCCGCGGCCTCGATGACAGTACCTGTCATTTCGCTTGGCGGTAGCAGAGGTGTCGCCCGGTGGCCCTCGGGGATTGAATAAGGCTCCAGAGTCACTGCTGTTTTGGCTTCCACAGTGCCGTCAAGAGAGAGCTTGAGGGTATTCACTTCGAAGAAGGGGTGATCATAGCGCTTGTTAAGCTCACGGAGATTTTCGACGGAATCGATCAAGTCTGAGGGGCGGTTAACGTAGAGCGATGCCACCACTCGAACCGGCAGGCGCTGCTCCTGAGCGAGCGCGAAGGCGACCTCTCGACCCACCTCCTCGGTATCAATCATGCCGGCATCGAATGCCGCGGTGAGGCCAACCGCAGACATTTTTTCAAAAAAATCTGGGGCTTTAGTCTGTAATACCTCCTTCGACACAAGATTCAATGCTGTCGCGACCGGATCGATCGCCGCCCCCTCAACCAGCCAACCTGTCGGCACGCCCTCCTCATCCCGCTGAAAAAAATGGGCCCCGGGAACCGGGTCTGGTGTCGACTGACTAATACCGGCCATGGCCAGTGCTTTGGAGTTAACCCATGCCGTATGACCACCCTCGTCGATGATCAGCGCGGGCTTGTCGCTCACAATTTCATCCAGCTGTGCGGCAGTGGGGCCATTGATACCAAAAGCTCGCGCCAGGAAGCCTGCCCCCAGAACAGGATTCTGATCTGGATTGTTAAGTACGTGCTGCTTCAGAGAAGCCAGTACTTCGTCGGCACTCTGCGAAGGAGACAGCATTGCGCCATCCATCAGGGGTAAGGTATCCATAATATGAATATGGGTGTCTATAAACCCGGGAAAAACCGCTTTACCATCGAGCGAAAGCACATCGGATTGGTCTCGCGCCCATGCCATAGCCCCCGAGTCATCACCCAGGTATACAATTCGATTTCCCTCTACCACCATCGCAGTGTACCGCGTGGCCACGTTATCCATGCTGTAGATCAAACCGTTCACAATCACCTGGCGACCCGCGTCATCATCACTTTGGACGGCCGAGGAAAAGACCAGAAGCAAGGCTAGTGCCGTCCGTGTTCGAATTCCCATAAGCTCTCCTACTAATGAGGTCTGGGGGCAGAGAGATACATAAACCGCCCTGATGCTGGCGGCGTATGACTTCTAAGTATCATGGCGCTTCTGTGACTAACGGCGCAATAGTGACGACACTCAGCCTTTGACCAAGGAGCCCTAATGACTTTTTCCCGCACGCTACAGCACCATCTTCAGGGACTGGGTGTACGTCCGGCCCTTATTGTTGTGGATGTTGTAAAGGGGTTCACCGATCCCACCTGTCCCTTAGGTTCTCAGGCGGACACTGTTGTTGCTGCAAACTGCCAACTCATGGATGCATTCCATGCCAAGGGCTTACCCGTCGTCCTTAGCACAGTGATTTACCGTGACCCTGCCCATGCCACCGTCTTCCGCAGTCGACTCCCGGATTTAAATCTATTAACCCCGGACTCTCATTGGGTGGAGTTCGATCCTCGACTACCGATAGAGAATAGCGACATTAGACTCGAGAAATGTCATGCCAGTTGCTTCCATGGCACGGATCTCGACGACACCCTACACTCGTTAAATGTCGACTCTCTGGTGATTACAGGCTTAACGACCAGTGGCTGCGTGAGAGCCACCGCCGTCGACGGACTGCAAAACAATTACAGGGTAGTGGTGCCCAAAGAGGCAGTCGGCGATCGCAACCCCGACGCCCACCAGGCAAATCTTTTCGATCTAAATGCGAAATATGCGGACGTCCTGTCGCTCGAAGAAGTGCTCGCTACGCTAGCTTGAGGATGTTTGAGAAGCTTCAAATGCTGCCAATTGCTCGGTGGTAGCCTCGGTCTGATATTGCGCTTTCCACTCTGAATAAGGCATGCCGTAAATCAGTTCCCTGGCCGTCTCCATCTCTACCTCTTTCCCTCTCTCAGCCGCCTCCGCGACATACCACTTGGACAGGCAGTTGCGGCAGAATCCTGCAAGGATCATCAACTCGATATTCTGCACGTCTTTCCTGCCATCCAGGTGAGCTAACAGTCGGCGGAACACCGCTGCCTCAATCGCGTCATTTTGCATTAGCTTCAGTCTCCAAGCGGTCTGCTATTAATGCTGCAAGCGCATCCCCTTGATCAGGAAAGCGCCAGTTAAGAGTTCCAAAACTCGATACCGGGTAAAATGCGGTCGCCTTGATTTCCAACGGTCGACGTATTTCGGGCTCAGAAAGTAATCCAGAAGAGCACCAAAAGAGATGAAATCCATTATCAAAAATGCGGACAAGTTGTCCCGCTGACACTACCAAACTCGTCTCTTCCCAGGTCTCTCTTGTCGCGGCACACTGCGCACTCTCTCCGGCATCAACGCTTCCCCCTGGCGGGCCCCACTCGTCATCGTGAGAAGAGACCAGCAGCAAAGCGTCATTCTGGTAAACCAAACAGCCGGCACTTTTCGCTGTCAATGGCTCGCCTTCAAATTGACAGTCGGGTGCTTTGGTGCAGCCTGTCAACAGCAGGATCAGTAGCGTCAGGTATCTACCTGTCATAAATCACCTCCACCGCCTCGCCGCCTACCGCTCCCCGCAGTTTTTCGAGCAGCTCGTCACTGGGATCAACGCACCATCGCTCACCCAAGCGAATGATGGCTGACGCTTTTGGCTGGTTGTAATCGAGTGTAATTGGGCAGGTCCCACCACCATCAGCTTCCAGAACTTGACGAAGGGCAAGTTTGAGACCGTTCTCCAGCTCGCTGTAGTTGACCCTAAGCCTTATCTCTCTTACCTGCCCCTGACGGGCATCTTCCAGAGATCTTATTTCCCTCACCCGCATGGAAAGTCCGCCGGTGTAGTCATCGTGCTGAAGGCGACCTTCCAGTAGCACGACACGATCTTTCTCCAGCAGATCTCGGTGATCACTGTAGGCTTCAGCGTAGACAGTACATTCGATTTGCCCCGTGTTGTCATCCAGCTTCACGACCGCCATGACACCACGCTGAGTCTTTATCGTCCTGACGTCGACAATAATGCCCGCCACTGTGGTGCTTGTATCTACCTGTAAATCCCGTATCCGGCGAGGCACGAACTTCCGAAGTTCCTGCTCATATTCCTGAATGGGGTGGCCGCTCAAGAAGCACCCGAGACTTTCCTTTTCCCCATTCAAAACCTCCTTTAACGTCCAGGCCCGGGCTCGGCGGTGCTCCCCATAGACGTCGTCTTCGTCACTCGAAGGCGCAACGCTACCAAACAGATCGCTCATCCCCGCTGCGCTGTTGGCAGCGTCCTGTTCTGCCGCGCGCAGCGCGTCGTCCAGCGCGCTAAGTTGTATCCAACGTTCCGCAGAAAATTCATCGAGCGCACCACTTTTTACTAGTGCTTCCAGAGCTCGACGATTGACTTTCTTCGGATCAGTGCGAGCACAAAGATCAAAAAGATCTTTGAAAGGTCCGCCATCCGATCGCGCCGCGATAAGATTTTCAATTGGTCCCTCACCGAGGCCTTTGATCGCTCCCAGACCATAGACAATTTCACCCGAGCCGTTGACCGCAAATGCGTACTGTCCTTCGTTGACCCCGGGGGACTTGAGTACAAGCTTCATCAGGCGGCATTCATCGCGGAACGTCAGCAACTTATCGGTATTGTCCATCTCCGAACTCATCACCGCCGCCATAAACTCCGCCGGATAATGGGTTTTCAACCAAGCGGTCTGGTAAGAGACCAGCGCATAAGCCGCAGAATGAGACTTGTTAAATCCGTAACCCGCAAATTTTTCGACCAAGTCGAAGATTTTCATGGCCAGTTCGGCGTCAACCCCTTTGGAGACCGCCCCCTCTTCAAAAACCGACCGCTGCTTGGCCATTTCTTCCGGTTTCTTTTTACCCATGGCACGCCGGAGTAAATCAGCACCGCCTAGCGTGTAGCCGGCCAATTCCTGGGCGATCTGCATGACCTGCTCCTGATACAGGATGATTCCATAGGTGGGCTGTAATATCGGTTGGAGTGAGGGGTGCTGATACTGCTGATCCGGGTAAGCTAGGGCCTCTCTACCGTGCTTTCGGTTGATGAAATTATCCACCATCCCCGACTGAAGAGGACCGGGGCGAAACAGCGCGACCAGGGCGATGATATCCTCAAAGCTGTCCGGTTGAAGCCGCTTGATAAGGTCTTTCATACCCCGAGATTCCAGCTGAAATACAGCGGTCGTCTCGGCACGCTTGAGTAAGTCAAAGACCGGAGCATCATCCAGAGGGATATTGGCGATATTAAGGGCAGAGTCACCATTGCGCTGAGAGGCGTTGATCATCTCGACAGCCCAGTCAATGATGGTCAGGGTTCTCAGTCCCAGAAAGTCAAACTTGACGAGTCCCGCGTCCTCAACGTCATTCTTATCGTATTGGGTGACGAGGCCACTCCCCTCCTCATCGCAATACAACGGTGAAAAATCGGTCAAACGCGAGGGAGCGATCACCACCCCCCCAGCATGTTTGCCCACATTGCGGGTGATTCCCTCAAGCTGCCGAGCCATGTCCCAGATTTCTTGGGCCGATGTATCTTCCTCCAGCAATCGCCGGAGGGCTTCCTCCTGCTCGAAGGCCCTGTCGAGGGTCATACCTACTTCGAAGGGGATCAGCTTGGACATTTTATCTGCCAGGCCGTAGGGCTTATCCTGAACCCGGGCGACATCTCTCACCACGGCTTTTGCCGCCATGGTGCCAAACGTAATAATCTGGGAAACAGCCTCCTTACCGTAAGTCTGTGCGACGTAGTCAATCACTTCGTCACGCCGCTCCATGCAGAAATCCACGTCAAAATCAGGCATCGAGACCCGCTGTGGATTCAGAAAACGCTCAAACAGCAGGTCGTACTGCAGTGGATCAAGATCGGTAATATCCAACGCATAGGCAACGAGCGAGCCTGCCCCTGACCCTCGGCCAGGCCCCACCGGTATACCCTGCTTTTTGCCCCAGCGTATGAAGTCCATGACGACAAGAAAGTAACCGGGGAATCCCATTTCACTGATGGTCTGAAGCTCAAAGTCCAGCCGATCCCGATATTGTTGACGTGTATCTTCGTCCACAATCTGGAGATCCTCGAATCGACGCACTAACCCCTCGTGGGATTGCCTCGCCAGAAACTCATCAATTGTCATGCCTTCCGGCACGGGAAAATCTGGCAGGTAGGGCTCACCCAGCGGGATCGTGACGCTGCAGCGACGGGCTATTTCAACACTGTTAGCGAGAGCCTCAGGAATGTCGGAGAAGAGCGCCTCCATCTCCTCGGGAGATTTTAGGAATTGCTGCTCCGAGTAAAGCCGAGGGCGACGAGGATCGTCCAAGGTGCGACCGTCTCCAATGCAGACTCTTGCCTCATGGGCTTCGTACTCCTCCTGAGCAAGAAATCGTACATCGTTAGTGGCCACCACCGGGCAATCCAGCTCAGCGGCAAGAACTATAACCTCGTGAATGAAATCCTCTTCATCCGGCCTTCCCGTTCGGTGCAGCTCGAGGTAGAAGCGATCGGGGAAAATTGCCATCCAGTCGGTCAACGCCGCACGCGCTGCGTCTGTGTGCCCGTGGATCAGCAGCTGGCCTACATCCCCCTGACGCCCACCTGAGATAGCAAGAACACCATCGCTAAACTCGGCAATCCAGTCCCGATCAATCCTGGCGGTGCCAAAATACTGCCCCTGCTGCCAGGCCTTAGAGATCAGGCAAATCAAGTTGCGATAGCCAGCGTCATTCATTGCCAACAGGGTCAAATTATGGGGCCTGTCCCTGTCCGATGGATCCTCGAGCAGAAAATCGACGCCCACGATCAACTTAATGCCCGCCGACTGTGCAGCCTTGTAGGCCTTGATGAGGCCGTAAAAATTGGTGAGGTCAGTAATCGCCACGGCAGGCATGTCCATCGCCGCAACCGCTTCCACAAGCTTGGGAATCCTGACGATCCCGTCGCTGAGGGAAAACTCGGTGTGGACGCGTAGATGAACAAAAGCACTCATAGGGCGTACGCTAGCCGACTCAGTCGGCCTTGAGCAAGCGTTTTACCGGACCAAAACTCCGGCGGTGCACGTCCAGCACCCCGTGAGTCGCTAGTGCCTGCAAATGTTCCCGAGTGGGATAACCTTTGTGCTTGGCAAAACCGTATTCGGGATACTGCTCATCAAGCATCGTCAGCTCACCGTCTCGCTGAACCTTAGCGAGAATTGAGGCGGCCCCTATAGCAGGCTCGAGCGCATCCCCCCCAATGATCGGTCGGGCCTCGTAGGTCCACCGTGGCAAGCGGTTACCATCGACCAGAACCAGTTCAGGCTTTACGGCCAGACCCTCAACCGCTCGTTTCATCGCCAACAGTGCAGCTTCGAGGATATTAAGCGCATCGATTTCTTGCACCGATGCGCGGCCTATGGACCAAGCCAGCGCCTGCTCTTTGATTTCTTTAGAAAGTGCCTCCCGACGCAGAGGCGATAGCTTTTTGGAGTCCGCAATTCCCAACGGGACTCTCTCACCGAGAATCACCGCGGCCGCCACTACGTCGCCTGCAAGAGGCCCCCTTCCCACTTCGTCCACACCTGCCACCAACCGATGACTCAGCTCGGCAAACAGATCCGCCACGCGAACTAGCCCGTTAACCCTTCGAGTGCGTCGACCGACCGCTGGGGAAAGCCGCCGCCAATCATGGCTGCCAATTCGTCAAAATACGGGACTTGCTCAAGATCACCACGCTCAAGGGCGTTCTCGACGGCGGCTGCCAGCGCGTCAGGGGTCGCCGCGTCCTGCAACAGCTCTGGCACCAGTGCCCGCCCAGCCAGCACATTGGGTAACCCCACAAAGTGCGTAATCGCAAGGCGCGAAAGTATCTGCCAGGATAACCAGTGCATGCGATAGGCGATCACCATCGGCTTTCTGAGCAGCATCGCCTCAAGAGTGGCTGTACCCGACGCCAACAGAACCACATCGGCCATCGCCATAATCTCCCGTCCCTGGCCCTGCACAACCCTCACGGGCAGATCTGTGCCCTGCAGAGCTGCGTCGATCTGCCGCTCCCTATCTTGATTGGCCGCAGGAATAATAAATCTAAGCGTAGGATCTACCCCGTGCAAACGCTTGATAGTCTCAACGTAGATCGGCATCAAAGCCGCGATTTCACCCTCGCGGCTTCCCGGCAGAACCGCCAACACCCTCGCCTGCTGCTCTACACCGAGTTGCTGACGGATTAGAAATGGATCAGGAAGCGCGGCAAGTTCCTCTACCAAGGGGTGACCCACACAGGTAGCGGGAATTCCAGCCTCCTCATAGACTGAAACCTCGAACGGCAACAGGCAGAGCATTAAATCCACAGACTTTGCGATACGCTTTACGCGGCCTGCTCGCCACGCCCAGACGGAAGGACTCACGAGGTGCGCGGTCTTCAACCCCCCCCGGCGCAACCGTGATTCAACGCCAAGATTGAAATCGGGACTATCGATGCCAAGAAAGCAATCGGGGCGCTGACGCAGTTGTTGCTCACAAAGATCCCGACGTATGCGAAGTAACTCAGGCAATCGCTTCATGGGCTCTACAATGCCAAAGACTGACAGCCGATCCATGGGGTGTAGAGACTGCAGGCCCTGCTCCTCGAGGCGGGATCCCCCGATACCTGACAAACTCAGCCCGTTACCGAGCCGGGCTCTCAGCTCGCGGGCAACAGCAGCCCCGAGTATATCTCCCGAGGTCTCTCCCGCCGCGATTCCAATGTGCAAGGAAGTCCCGGACACCTCAACGGACAATGCCACGCTCTGAGGCGTGAAGGCTATCCACCAACGGCTGGACTTCGGGCGTTTCCTTAGCCATTCCCTCTAGACGCTGAACCGCTGCATCAAGAGTCAGGCCTTGCCGGTAGATGATTTTATACGCTCGGCGTAATTCGGCGATGGCATGGGGGTCGAACCCCCGGCGTCGCAATCCCTCGGCATTTATCGTCTTGGCCTGCGCCGGCGATCCCGCCACCGTCACATACGCCGGCACGTCTTTGCCTATGCTGGTTCCCATACCACTAAAGCTGTGGGCACCGATCTTGCAAAACTGATGAACCAGCGTGTAGCCGCTGAGGATTGCCCAGTCACCGACGATAACGTGTCCAGCTAATGCGGTATTGTTTACCAGAATGGTGTGGTCGCCCACCACGCTATCGTGACCGATATGGACATACGCCATGATCAAATTGTGGCGGCCTATCTCGGTGAGGGATTTATCCTGTACGGTGCCCCGGTGGATAGTGACGTTCTCCCGGATAATGTTGTCATCACCAATGCGTAACTCAGTGGGTTCGTCACGGTATTTGAGGTCGGGCGTTGCCTCCCCAATCGAAGAGAATTGGTAAATATGATTGCGGGCGCCAATTGTGGTGGGCCCCTTAACCACCACATGTGATTCGATCACCGTTTCATCACCGACAGTCACCTCTGGCCCAATAATAGAGTAAGGACCGATCGTCGCCGAGTCGGCTATTTGCGCCGAAGAATCAACAATGGCTGTTGGATGGATCACCGATTATCGATCCGCGCACAAAATAGTGGCTGACGCGCAGATATTTCCCTCTACCTCAGCGCGCACGGCAAACTTCCAGATGCCTCGCCGCTCGCTGACAATTTCCGCGTGCAAATGGACACGATCCCCGGGAACGCAGGGACGCTTGAAGCGCAGGTTATCTACCCCAACCAAGTAGTAAATAGAACCATCTGCCGGGGTTTTACCCATCGATTTAAAACCCAGAATACCGGCTGCCTGCGCCATTGCCTCCACGAGCAGTACACCGGGAAACACCGGGTTATCCGGGAAGTGACCATCGAAAAAAGGTTCGTTAATGCTCAGGTTTTTATAGGCTTCTATCCGTTTACCGAGTTCGATATCAATTACACGATCGACCAACAGGAAGGGGTAGCGATGAGGCAGATGCTCGCGAATTGCGTCGATATCCATAATCACAAGAGTGTCTCCTCAATCGGGATTGGTCGATTCCATCAGACTGGCAAGCTTTTTCTCAAGTTGAGCCACTCGCTTGGCCATTTGAGCAAGTTGCTCAAAGCGCACCGCATTTTTGCTCCAGTCTCGATGCGGTTGGATCGGCGTACCCGAGGCATAAACACCGGGTTCAGCGATAGATCGCGTGACTCGCCCCTGCCCGTTAATGTGAACATTGTCTCCGATGGTAAGATGATCACTCACGCCAACCATCCCAGCCAGTGTGCAATCCCTGCCGATCGTAGTGCTACCGGCTATTCCCGTGCAGGCAGCTATCCCGGTACGCTCACCTATCCGGACGTTGTGAGCAATATGAATCTGATTATCGAGGATCACATGATCCTCCAGCACCGTGTTGCCCAAGGCACCGCGGTCGATTGTTGTACCCGCCCCTATTTCCACATGATTTCCGATGATCACTCCACCTAGCTGGAGGATCTTCTCCCATCGGGCCTCTCCGGGCGCGAAACCAAAGCCATCGGCACCAATCACGGCGTTGGCGTGAAGGATGCAAGCATCTCCGATGGTCACGCCGTGGTAAAGGACCACGCCGGGATATATTCGCGTGCCTTCCCCCACCGAACTGCCGGCCCCAATATGTACGCCTGCTCCGACCAGCGTATCGGAACCAATAGAGGCGCCGGCCTCAATGACCGCATAGGGACCAACGGTGACACCAGTTCCCAAAGTAGCGCTCTCGTGAACCAATGACGTTGGATGAATAGTCCCGGTAGGTACCGGGCGGTTATCAAACAGGTGAGTCGCGCGAGCGTAGTGAAGGTAGGGCCTATCGCTTAGCAGGCACGCCCCAGACCAACTTGATGCCCAATCAGGATGCAAAATAACAGCACCTGCCTGTGAGTCCGAAAGCTGCGGGAGATACTTCGATTGGGACACAAAACTGAGCTCGTTGGAGACTGCTTGCTCAAGGGGCGCTATGCCCACAATCTCCAATGCCGGATCACCCCTGAGCTCCAACGCCAAGGCGCTGGCGATGTCACCCAGTGTTGTCATGGGGCAGCCCTTACCCCTCAGCAGGCAACTGGTTTAGTTTGTCAGTTACCTTGGCGGTGATGCTGTATCCTAGGTCAGCGTGGATCACGGTTTGCTGCTGTAACAGCAAACCTATTTGCTCGGTCGCAATAATGTCGCGCAAGACCTCACGCGCTTTAGGCGCCAACTCCTGAAAAACAAGTTGTGCGTTTTGTTGCTGCATCGATTGGAGTTTCTTGCCCACGTACTCGAGATCAGCATTTTTGCTCGCTACCTTTTGCCGAGCAGCTACTTTCTGATCTTCACTCATTGCGGCCTGATCACGCTGAAAATCCTGCGCCAGTTTTTCAAGCTCTGTGCGCAGACTTTCAAATTCTTCCCTGTCTGCTTTGAAGTCCTCGTTCTCTTCAAACTCAGCCAGCCGCTGCTGGGCAAAGTCTGTCTGAAGGATAGCTTCCTCTAAATTCACAACCGCAATACGACCTTGGGCAGAAGCCAACAGTGGCAACATGGTACATGCCACAAGAACCATCAGCTTTGACACTACTTTCACGGGAACCTCCGTAACTTGATAATTAAAAACTTCGTCCCAGCGTAAACTGGAATACTTCTCTTTCATCGATCGGACTGGCGTTTAGTGGCTTCGCCAAACTGAAGGTAAGGGGTCCGAATCCCGATAACCACGTAACGCCTATTCCCACAGAGTACCGCAGCTCTCCCGCGTCAACATCAAAACAATTCACCTGATTACTGCGGCATTCGGTATTGAAAACATTGCCAACATCGAAGAAGAAGGCCGATCGGAGCGAACTGCGATCCTTGATAAATGGCATGGGGAACAGAATCTCTGCGCTCCCCTCTGCAAGCACGTTGCCTCCAAAGGGATCGGGCTCTGTGTAAACCGGCTGAACAACGACCTTGCCCGTCGTAGGGTCGACCACGTAACCGTACTGCCGGCCATCAGGTCCGCCAACCTGTGTGGGTCTGCCAGCCTCATCGATCGCAGTGATAGGCTGGTTACCAACGTACAACAGGGGCGGCGTACTGCGCGGACCAAGGGTATTGGTCTCAAATCCCCGGACAGAGCCAAATCCGCCCGCAAAGAAGTGCTCATAAAACGGTAGTTCAGTGGTGTCACCATAGCCGCCGCCGTATCCAAGCTCGCCACGGAGGTGAAGGGTAAATTCCCGCCAGATGGGAAGGTAGATCTCGCCGCGATAAGTTAACTTGTAAAACTCCAGATCCGAGAACGGCATTGACACTTCAAGAGCCACCGACTGGGAGGCACCACGAGTCGCCAACTGCCCTCGGTTCAAGGTCGATTGAAGCCAGGAACCCGTTAAGGAATAATTCAAGTACTGATCCCCGTTCAGATCGAGGAAACCCGCCTGACCGGGCAATGTAAGCGCTGTAATCGGGAGCTCGGTGATGGGACGCAGCTCCTCAGGCATGGAATACGAGCCATCAGCCTGAAGCGTGGTCTCGTACCAATTCTGAATGGCAGGGTCGAGACGTGGGCTCGCCTTTATCTCCTGAACGGCATACTGCCCCGCCGTAATCTTTGTATCAGTGATTCCAAAGGAAAAACCCAATCGCTGAGTTTCACTGATCGGATACCCAAAGTTCATGTTCGCACCCACGGTATCCGTGGTGTAACTGGCCACATTGATCTCTGACAGGTCTGTCTTGCGATAAAAAACACTCCAGCCCCGACTCACACCGTCCTCCGTAAAGTATGGATTCGTGTAGTTGAGACTGATGACATCCTGGTACCGGGATGAATTGAGGTTGATGCCTACTCGTCGTCCGGTTCCCAGGAAGTTGTTCTGCTGGAGGTTCAAGCCCAGAATTAGCCCGGCGTCCTGCGCGTAACCGATAGACCCACCGATTGATCCAAAGGACTGCTCTTCCACAGTATATTCAACATCGATCAAATCGTCGTAACCAGCCACTTCCTTGGTTTCAACTTCCGTGGTCTTGAAGAAGCCCAGCCGCTGCAGACGAATGCGGCCCTGCTCGATGGAGGCTGCTGACGCCGGTGCCGACTCCATTTGACGCATCTCACGACGCAATACATCGTCGGCGGTACTCATATTTCCCTCGAACTCGATCCGACGAACGTAAGTTCTCTTACCGGGATCAACAAAGAACTTTACCTCCACCGAGTTGCTGTCATCCACCACCTCGGGAATTCCCGTTACCTTGGCAAAGTTGTATCCCTCGTTACCCAAACGCCGGGTCAGATACTCCTCGGTCGTAGTGACCAGCTGCTGCGAGTAAATCTGCCCTTCGCGCACCAGCAAGAAGCGCTCAAGGTCTTCTGCAGGAAGCACCAGATCTCCAGAGAGCCCGACATCGGAAACGGTAAATCGCTCACCCTCGGTCACATTAGCCGTGATGTAGACCGCTTCCATACTTGGCGATACCGCGATCTGTGTGGAATCGATAACGAACTCCAAATAACCGCGGTCCAAGTAGTAGGAACTTAACTTCTCCAGATCCGAGGTCAGCTTCTCCTTGGAGTATTTGTCATCGCTGGTAAAGAAGGACAGCCAACCGGTCGTCTTCAGCTCAAAAATGTCCTGTAAATCCTCATCCGAATAAACACTATTGCCCACCACGTTAATGTGCTTGATCGTCGCCACCGTTCCCTCATTGACATCGATGGCAATCGACACCCTGTTCCTGGGCTCGGGGATAACTTCGGTATCAATCCGCGCATCATAGCGGCCCTGAAGGACATACTGACGTTGTAGCTCGAGCTGCATGCCCTCGAGAGTAGACCGCTGAAAAACATTACCCACCGCAAGCCCTGCACCTTTAAGACCGTCAAGGAGCGCATCGGTCTCAATCGCCTTGTTACCGTCAATGGTGATTTCGCTGATGCTTGGGCGCTCAGCCACCGTGATAACCAGAACGCTGCCATCACGACCAATGGCGATGTCGTCGAAATTACCCGTGGCAAAGAGATTTTTTGCCGCAGCCCTCACCGCATAGGTATCCGCTACGTCTCCCACCCCTACAGGCAAGGCCGCAAAAACGCTGCCGGGAGAGATCCGCTGAAGCCCTTCTACGCGAATGTCAGCGATGGTGAACGGCCCCTCTTGACCCACCGCCGACATAACGACTGCGCAGGCCAGGACACTGGACATCACAATCTTCATCAGCACGGACTTAAAGTGATCAAAAGGCTGCATGAAAAGCCATCTCTCCCAAAGTTTTTATTGATCGCTGCTGGAATACAAACAGGCTTCCACAGCCGGCGACGGCGATATTCGTCCATGCCGGACATGGCAAATACCGACGCTCCGCGCCAGCTTCTCGAACATCACAGGCGGGCCACATCATTATACAGGGCAAACGCCATTAAACTCAGCACCATTGCGAAACCCAGCTGATAGCCAAAGGCCTGTATGCGCTCGGGAACTGCGCGACCGCTGATAGCCTCGATACCGTAAAAAAGCAGATGCCCGCCGTCGAGCACCGGGATGGGTAGCAAGTTGAGTGCTCCGAGAGACACGCTCAGCAGCGCCAGAAAACCAAACCAGGACCACAGCCCACTCTCGGCTGAAGAGGCGGCGATTTTGGCAATGGTGATGGGGCCCGACAGGTTATCCGGGGAAATCAACCCTTTCACCATTTTGACCATCGACTCAAAGGTAAACAGCGTCAAATCCAGGGTTCTTACGACGGCGGCCTTTAGGGCCTCCAGAGGGCCCCTGTCGAAACGACGAACACGCTCCTCCGGGAAAGCCGGTATGCGCACACTCATTCCAACAGAGCCAATATCACCCCCCTCGAGGCTCCGGCGTTCGGGCACCACCTTAATCGGAAGGCGCAATCCATCTCTAATGATTGTCGCGACTAGGGGGACTTCCGGCCTGCTCCTGACATAGTCGACCCAGTCAGCCCATTCACCGATTTTTTCTTCGTCTGCGGCGACAATTTCATCTCCCGATAGAAACCCAGCTCGCTCTGCTGGCCCCTCTGGCGTTACCTCATCGACAACCGCAAGAATCACCGGCATTTCCAAGGTGATCCCAAGGCCATCGAGTGGATCTGGGTTTTCAACGCCTGCTAACCACCGGTTAATGGGGGCAGTGGAGCTATAGACCACTTCTGAACCCGGGTAACGGGCCGCTATTTCGATGTCACCGGTATCCCCGAGGCGCTCCAAAAGACGGAAGCTGAGCGCATTGACTGTCGGGGTCTCTCGCCCATCAACCGACACAATTTCCTGACCGGTCTCAAGGCCAGCAAAGTAGGCGGGGGTATCAGGTTCCACCCGGTCAATCACGGGCAACAAACCACTCTCACCCCGCAAGAACAGGGCCCAGAAAACCAGTACGGCCAGCAGAAAGTTGGCCAATGGGCCGGCGCTAACAATGGCGATTCGCTTCCAGACGGATTGACGATTGAAGGCAGCGGCTCGTTCCGAGGGGTCCACGTCACCCTCTCGCTCATCCAGCATCTTGACATAGCCGCCCAGCGGTATGGCCGCAATGGTGTACTCGGTTCCGTGACGATCGGTGGTTTGCCAGATGGCTTTACCGAATCCAATAGAGAATCGCAGCACCTTGACACCGCAGCGCCTGGCCACCCAAAAATGTCCATACTCGTGAAAGGCTACAAGCACACCCAGAGTAAAAAGCGCGATCACAATAGTTTGGATTAAAGCCATCCCTAATCTCCTATCCCGCTCTCGGCCATTGACATCTGCGCCACCATTTCCGACGCCTGACGGCGTGATTCGCTATCCAGAGCTTCGACCGCCGAGAGATCGGATGGTTCAGCCAGTCTGACTGAATCGAGGGTTTTCTCAATGACTTGGTCAATACCGGTAAACCTGATTTGCCGCTGTAAAAACGCGGCTACCGCGACCTCATTTGCTGCGTTAAGGACGCACATGCCCCCCGGTAGAGCAATAGCCTCCATCGCCAGGCGCAGGCACGGAAAGGCATCGAGATCAGGAGCCAAAAAATCGAGTTGCCCCGCTGCCACCAAGTCCAGAGGATCCACTGCTGCGTCGATCCGGTCAGGCCATGCAAGACCAAAGGCAATAGGCGTACGCATATCAGGGTTTCCGAGCTGCGCTAAAACGGAACCATCGGTATACCGAATCATCGAGTGAACAATACTCTGGGGATGAATGACGACCTCAACTTGTGAAGGCGTCCTTGAAAACAACCAGCAGGCCTCCGCAAGCTCCAAACCTTTGTTCAACAGTGTTGCCGAATCAACCGAGATCTTAGGCCCCATCGACCAGTTTGGATGATCGCAGGCTTGTTCCGGAGTTACCTCATGTAACTGCTCCCGCAGCTGACCCCGAAAGGGCCCACCAGATGCCGTCAGGATGATTTTCTCCACCGCATCCATTGTTGGCCTGGCAAATTCGTCACTTGGCAAGCACTGGAACATGGCGTTGTGCTCACTGTCGATGGGCAGCAGCACGGCGCCCCCGCGCTTAACAGCATCGATAAATACCGAGCCGGCGCTTACCAACGCTTCCTTGTTGGCCAGTAGCAAACGCTTCCCTGCCTCGGCCGCCGCCAGCGCCGGTCTCAACCCAGCGAAACCGACAATGGCTGCCATCACAATGTCGATTTCGGGGTGCTCAGCCACCTCGACCATGGCGGCTTCGCCTGATCTGACCTCGGTGACTCCACTCGCTGGCAACTTGTCTTTAAGGGCCTGTGCTGCATCAGCGCATCCCATTACCGCGATCTTGGGGCTGTGGCGGGCAACGAGCTCGCACATCTCATCCACTGAGCGGTTAGCCGCGAGGGCAAAGACCTCAAAGCGATCGGGATGACGACCAATCACATCAAGGGTATTGAGACCAATAGAGCCAGTAGCTCCCAGAATAACGACCCGTTGCATGATTCAGTAGCCCATGAGGATCAGGCCGAGAGCGAAGACTGGCGCGGCGCCGCATAAGCTGTCGAGACGATCCAACACGCCACCGTGACCAGGTAGCAGCACCCCTGAGTCCTTCACACCACCAATGCGTTTGACCATGCTTACCGTTAAGTCCCCCAATACCGAGGCACCAGCAAAGGCCAATCCGAGAACAAAAATGGAGGGAAGAGCGAGGTGGGAAAGGCTCAAAGGTAACAGGGAAGCAATAACTCCAGTAACTACCATGACCCCGAGCACCCCTCCCCACAAACCCTCCCAGGTTTTCCCGGGACTGACCGCGGGGGCGAGCTTGTGTGCGCCCCATTTCTTCCCAACAAAAAAAGCACTTACATCAGCCGTCGCCACACCTAACACCAAAACCACCATCAGAACGGGACCGTACGGTAAGGTGAGAAGGAACACCGATGACAGCCATGTGGCTGAAAGGATTAACCACCCCATCATCGTGCGCACGAAGGGACTGCGCCAAAGCCACGTAGATCTGGGGTAGCTCTCTACCAATAACATAGCGACAGACCAGAAAAAGCAGGCCACGCCAAGCCACGGTTGGATCAAAGCGCGGGCTGGATCATCCCCGAGTTCACACAAAAACCACAGAGAGGCCATGGCACAGAACAAGATCAGACTGTAGAGCCAACGCAACACCGGAGTCGACCACCCTGCCAGAGCCGCCCACTCCCAAGCTGCCGCCACGGAAATAAGGGCAAACAACAGTGCCAACCAATTCATGTTCAGGAATGCAACGCTGGCTAGAAAGACGCCAGCGAGAATGACTGCCGTGATAATACGCTGGCGAAGCACCTCAGTCGCTCTCCCCTACCGGCGTGAGCGAGGACATC
>Ga0255767_1000958_pt1 | contig 26027 bp, 25 predicted proteins | sample 071ome_24_FD_179967 | JGI IMG/M metagenome (GOLD analysis project Ga0255767, IMG submission 179967) | Coastal salt marsh microbial communities from the Groves Creek Marsh, Skidaway Island, Georgia - 071402CT metaG (version 2) | ecosystem: Environmental > Aquatic > Marine > Intertidal zone > Salt...
GAATTCCCCCTACCCTTTCCCCTGACTTTTGTGATAAAGAATAGTTCAACGTTAAACTATTCTTTCGAATGGGAGGGCCCAAGGATATGGCCGCGAAACGACCGACCCCCGCATCGAGCGGAAAAACCAAAGCGAAATCAAATGTTTCGCCTGATGAATTGAAAAAATTCTATCGCGAAATGTTGCTGATCCGCAGATTCGAAGAAAAAGCAGGTCAGCTTTACGGCATGGGTTTGATCGGTGGTTTTTGCCATCTCTATATTGGGCAAGAGGCGGTTGTTGTCGGCCTAGAGGCCGCGGCCAGCGAAGGCGACAAGCGGATCACCTCCTATCGCGACCACGGCCATATGCTGGCCTGCGGGATGGATGCCAAGGGTGTTATGGCCGAATTGACGGGCCGCATCGGGGGCTATTCCAAGGGCAAGGGCGGCTCGATGCATATGTTCTCGAAAGAGAAACATTTCTACGGCGGCCACGGCATCGTGGGCGCGCAAGTGCCATTGGGTGCGGGTCTGGCCTTCTCGGACAAATATCGCGGCAATGATCGCGTCACCTTTACCTATTTCGGCGATGGTGCAGCCAACCAAGGTCAGGTCTATGAGACTTATAACATGGCCGAGCTGTGGTCGCTGCCCGTTGTTTTTGTGATTGAGAACAACCAATACGCGATGGGCACCTCAGTGCAGCGTTCAACAAAATCCCCAAGCCTATGGGAGCGCGGCGCGGCCTATGGGATCGCGGGCGAAGAGGTTGACGGGATGGATGTTCTGGCAGTCAAAGATGCGGGGCAACGCGCCGTTGCCTACTGCCGCGCTGGCAAAGGCCCTTACATTCTTGAGGTCAAAACCTATCGCTATCGCGGACATTCGATGTCTGACCCTGCGAAATATCGCACCCGCGAAGAAGTGCAGGAAATGCGCGAAAAGCGCGATGCGATTGAACATGTTCGCCAGTTGTTGCTGACGGGCGGTCACGCCTCTGAGGACGACCTCAAGGCGATTGATAAACAAATCAAAGACATCGTGAATGAGGCCGCCGAATTCTCCAAAGAAAGCCCTGAGCCACCTTTGGATGAATTGTGGACAGATATTTACGCGGACGCGTGAGCGGAAGGAGAGGATAAACCAATGGCAACCGAAATTTTGATGCCCGCCCTTTCGCCAACGATGGAAGAAGGCACTTTGGCCAAATGGCTGGTTAAGGAAGGCGACACCGTGCAAGCGGGTGATATTCTCGCCGAGATTGAAACCGACAAGGCCACAATGGAATTCGAGGCGGTCGATGAAGGCGTGATCGGCAAGATCCTTGTGGCTGAGGGCACCGAAGGGGTGAAGGTCAACACCGCCATCGCCATCATCGGCGAAGCGGGCGAAGATATGAGCGCGACCCCTGCGGCAGCCTCCCCCGCCCCTGCGGCCCCCGTTGCAGAAGCGGCACCTGCCGCACCTGTGGCCGCGGCCCCTGCAGCGCCCGTGGCAGATCAAAGCCCCGATTGGCCCGAAGGCACGCCGATGAAAACGCAAACCGTGCGCGAAGCGTTGCGCGATGCCATGGCCGAAGAAATGCGCGGCAATGACAATGTGTTCTTGATGGGCGAAGAGGTCGGTGAATATCAAGGTGCCTATAAGATCAGCCAAGGTTTGTTGGATGAGTTCGGCGCAAAGCGCGTGATCGACACCCCCATCACCGAGCATGGCTTTGCAGGGATCGCGGTTGGTGCGGCCTTTGGCGGGTTGAACCCAATCGTGGAATTCATGACCTTTAACTTTGCCATGCAGGCGATTGACCAGATCATCAACTCGGCGGCAAAGACGCTTTATATGTCGGGCGGTCAGATGGGCTGTCCTATCGTATTCCGTGGCCCGAACGGCGCCGCCGCCCGCGTGGGCGCACAGCACAGCCAAGATTACGCCGCATGGTACGCGCATATTCCAGGCCTAAAGGTGGTGCAGCCTTATACCGCCTCAGATGCCAAGGGCCTTTTGAAACAGGCTATCCGAGATCCGAACCCCGTGATCTTCCTTGAGAATGAAATTCTCTACGGCAAAACCTTTGAGGTGCCAGATCTGCCCGATTTCACCATTCCGTTTGGTAAGGCAAAAATTGCCCGTGCAGGGGATGATGTGACCCTCGTGTCCTTCGGGATCGGCATGACATACGCCATGGAGGCCGCCGAACGTCTGGCCGCCGAAGGCATTTCTGCTGAGGTGATCGACCTGCGCACATTGCGCCCCTTGGATTACGGCACGGTTTTGGCCTCTGTTCAAAAAACCAACCGCTGCGTGACGATCGAAGAGGGCTTCCCTGTGGCCTCCATCGGCAATCATATCTCGGCATATCTGATGCAAAACGCGTTTGATTATCTCGATGCGCCTGTGATCAATTGCACGGGCAAAGATGTGCCAATGCCCTATGCGGCGAACCTTGAGAAACTGGCCCTTGTCACCACCGATGAAGTGGTCGCAGCGGTCAAATCCGTAACCTATCGCTAAGGAGGGGCTGATTATGGCAACCGAAATTCTAATGCCCGCCCTGTCGCCCACAATGGAAGAGGGCACATTGGCGAAATGGTTGGTCAAAGAGGGCGACACTGTGCAAGCAGGCGACCTCTTGGCTGAGATTGAAACCGACAAGGCCACGATGGAATTCGAGGCCGTGGATGAAGGCGTGATTGGCAAGATCCTTGTGGCTGAGGGCACCGAAGGGGTGAAGGTCAACACCGCCATCGCCATCATCGGCGAAGCGGGCGAGGATATGAGCGCGGCACCCGCCGCAGCGGCCCCTGCCCCTGCGGCATCTGCACCCGCAGCCCAAGCAGCTCCTGCCACACCTGCACCCCCCACCCCTGCACCTGCGGCCCCTAAGGCAGGGGGCGCACGGTTTTTTGCCTCACCGCTTGCGCGGCGGATTGCGGCGGAAAAGGGCATCGACCTGACCAAAGTGAAGGGCACAGGCCCACATGGGCGGATCGTGAAGGCCGATGTCGAAAGCGGCAAGGCGGTTGCATCTGCCCCTGCGGCGACAGCGGCACCTGCGCAAAGCGCGCCCGCTCTGCCCGCCTCGCCTGGTGCAGATCAGATCAAGAAAATCTACGAAGGCCGCGATTATGAAGAAGTGGCTTTGGATGGGATGCGCAAAACTGTTGCCGCCCGCCTCACCGAAGCCAAGCAAACCATCCCGCATTTCTATCTGCGCCGCGACATTCGGATCGACAATTTACTTGCCTTCCGCGGCCAGCTGAACGCGCAATTGGCGGCGCGGGATGTCAAGCTTTCGGTCAATGATTTCATCATCAAGGCCTGTGCCCTTGCCCTGCAGGAAGTGCCAGATGCCAATGCGGTTTGGGCGGGGGATCGTATCCTCAAGCTGAAACCGTCTGATGTTGCGGTGGCTGTGGCAATTGAAGGTGGGCTGTTCACGCCCGTCCTTAAAGATGCGGATCAAAAATCCCTGTCGCGCTTGTCGGCTGAGATGAAGGATCTGGCCGCACGCGCGCGGTCTAAGAAACTCGCCCCGCATGAATATCAGGGCGGCAGTTTCGCAATTTCCAATTTGGGTATGTTCGGGGTCGATAATTTCGATGCCGTTATCAACCCACCCCATGGCGCGATTTTGGCGGTTGGTGCAGGGGTGAAAAAGCCTGTCGTGAACGAGGATGGCGCAGTGCAAGTGGCGACTGTGATGTCGGTCACGCTTTCCGTGGATCACCGCGCGATTGATGGCGCACTTGGGGCAGAATTACTGGCCTCGATTGTCCGCAATCTGGAAAACCCAATGGCGATGCTGGCCTAACAGCCCGCGACATTCGGATGAGGGCGCGCAGGGTGAAAGCCTTGCGCGCCTTTTTATTTGGGCAATTCAATCTCGCGCCATGCGGCAGGGGGCAGGTCACCCAAAACCCACTCCCCGATTTGACACCGAACAAGCCGCAAAACAGGTAAACCCACATGGGCGCACATCCGCCGCACTTGGCGGTTGCGTCCCTCAGTAATGGTGAGGCGCAGCCAATGATCTGGCACGGTTTGACGATAACGCACAGGCGGCACACGCGGCCAGAGCCAGTCAGGCTCGGCCACCTGCGCAACCTCGGCAGGGCGTGTTGGCCCATCTTTTAGCGTAATCCCTGCGCGCAATGCGGCAACGGCATCGGGGTTTGGCGCGCCCTCAACCATCGCATAATAGGTCTTCGGCAATTTGGCAGCAGGGCTTGTGATCTGCGCTTGCAATCGGCCATCATTGGTCAGCAGCAACAGCCCTTCGCTGTCGCGATCCAACCGCCCCGCAGGATAAAGGCCAGGCAGATCCAAATAATCAGAAAGCCCCCGCCAATGACCATCGGGCGAAAATTGGCTTAGGACATCCATGGGCTTGTTAAAAGCCACAAGCCGCCTTGGCCCCTCAAGCGTCTTGCGGGGGCGCGGCCGATTTGTGCGCCCCCTCAATGCGCCTCGGCCCAATTTTTACCCTGCCCTGCATCCACGACCAAAGGCACAGATAGATGCAAAACGGGGCTTGCCGCGCTTTCCATTACATCGCGGGCGCGGGCAATCAAAGCGTCCACCGCGCCCTCATCCACCTCAAAGACCAATTCATCATGCACCTGCAACAACATGGTTGCAGGCAAATCTGCGATTGCCTGATCCATGCGGATCATCGCGCGGCGGATAATATCGGCCGCGGTGCCTTGGATGGGCGCGTTGATGGCCGCGCGCTGCGCAAAGCCTGCGGCGGGGCCTTTCGCCTCGATATCGGGTGTATGAATTTTGCGGCCAAACAAGGTCTGCACATAGCGGTGCGATTTGGCGAATTCCTTGGTCGCGGTCATATAATCACGGATGCCCGGGAAACGCTCAAAATAGCGGTCGATAAACCCTTGCGCCTCAGCGCGTGGTATCCGCAAATTGCGCGCAAGACCAAAGCCAGAAATGCCATAAATGACCCCAAAATTGATTGCCTTGGCCTGACGGCGAATGTCCGAGGTCATTTGATCCAGTGGGATGCCGAACATTTCAGACGCTGTTGCGGCGTGAATGTCTTGCCCTTCGCGAAAGGCCTGTTTGAGTGCATCAATCCCCGCAATCTCGGCCAAAATGCGCAATTCAATTTGGCTGTAATCCAAACTGACCAAAACGCGCCCCTCAGGGGCCACAAAAGCCTCGCGGATGCGGCGACCTTCTTCGCTGCGGATGGGAATATTTTGTAGGTTCGGATCGGTTGAGGCCAGACGGCCTGTATTCGCGCCCGCAATGACGTAAGAGGTATGCACGCGGCCCGTTTCGGGGTTGATATGATCTTGCAACGCATCGGTATAGGTCGATTTCAGCTTGGCAATCTGGCGCCAATCCAAAAGTCGCGCAGGCAATTCGTGACCCGCGGCGGCGAGATCTTCGAGGATATCCGCCCCCGTGGAATAGGCCCCCGTCTTGCCCTTTTTGCCCCCTTCGAGGCCCATCTTGTCGAACAAGATTTCACCAAGTTGTTTGGGGCTCGCCAGATTGAACGCCTCGCCCGCCAATTCATGCGCTTCGGCCTCGAGCGCCGCCATTTTCTGCGCAAAGGCGTTGGACATACGGCTCAGCACATCGCGGTCAACGCAGACCCCTGCCATTTCCATACGCGCCAAAACGGGCACAAGTGGGCGTTCTAGCGTTTCATAAACCCGTGTCACCTGCACCTGATGCAACTGAGGCTTGAACACCTGCCACAGGCGCAAGGTGATATCGGCATCCTCCGCCGCATAGGGGGCTGCATCCTCAATCTTGACCAAGTCAAAGGTGATTGCGGCCTTGCCCGCCCCAAGCAAAGTTTTAATCGGGATCGGTTCATGATCGAGATAGCGTGCAGAGAGCGCATCCATCCCATGCCCGTGCAACCCGCCATGCAGCGCATAAGACATCAGCATTGTGTCATCAATTGGCGCGACCTTGATCCCGTATCGGGCCAAGATTTTCGCGTCATATTTCATATTTTGCCCGATTTTGACGATGGACTCATCCTCGAACACGGGCCGCAATGCATCTAGGGCTGTGGCAAGCGGCATTTGCCCCTCGACCAATGCGGCGCTGCCAAAGAGATCATCCCCGCCTGCGCGGTGTTGCAGAGGGATATAACAGGCGCGCCCTGCCTTGGTGGCCAAGGACACGCCAACCAATTCAGCGCGCATCTCATCTAGGGCGGTTGTCTCGGTATCAATCGCAATGAACCCTTGCGCGCGCGCCGCCTCAAGCCATGGGGTAAGCGCCTCAAGCGTTGTGATTGTCTCATACTGGCCATGATCAAAGGCAGGGAATTCTGGTGCGGCGGGGGCCGCCCCGCCCGCAGGCGCAGGGGCCGCGGCGCTCGCCTGAATTTCAGGGGCCTCAACCCCCAAATGATCCGCGACACGCTTGGTCAGGCTGCGAAACTCCATCGCGGCCAGAAATTGCATCAGCGTCTCTGGTTCGGGGTCTTTAACCTCTAAATCGTCAAGGTTGATCTCAAGCGGCACTTGAGCATCGAGACTGACCAATTGCCGCGACAATCGAATTTGATCGGCAAACTCAATCAACGCCTCGCGCCGCTTGGGCTGTTTGATTTCCTCGGCCCGCGCCAGAAGCGTGTCTAAATCGCCATATTCATTGATCAAAAGCGCGGCTGTTTTTATCCCGATGCCAGGCGCCCCGGGAATATTGTCAACACTATCTCCCGCCAAGGATTGCACATCAATCACCCGCTCGGGCCCGACCCCAAATTTTGCAAAAACACCTTCGGCATCAATGCGCGCATTTTTCATCGCATCGAACATCTCGACCCCACCGCCGACAAGCTGCATCAGGTCTTTATCCGATGAAATAATCGTGCAGCGCCCCCCTGCCTCGCGCGCTTGCCGCGCAAGGGTGGCGATGATGTCATCCGCCTCGTATCCCTCCAACTCCAGACAGGCGAGGTTAAAGGCCCGCGTGGCTTCGCGGGTCAGCGGCATTTGCGGGCGCAAATCCTCGGGCATGGCATCACGATTGGCTTTGTAGAGATCGTATAGATCATTGCGGAACGTATGGCTGCCTTTGTCAAACACCACCGCCGCATGGGTCGGCCCGTCAGAGCCGCCATTCTCGACAATCATTTTCAAAAGCATATTGCAAAAGCCCGACACCGCCCCAATGGGCAGGCCATCGGATTTGCGCGTCAGCGGCGGCAGCGCATGATAGGCCCGAAAAATAAAGGCCGAGCCATCAACGAGATGAAGGTGGCACCCTTTGCTAAATCCGCTCATATTCACACCGCGCTTGTTTCTGGGGTCTTGCTTCGACTGTTCTAGCGCAGCATCAGAGCGGATGCGACCCGAAAGCGGTGCTTAGGACTTGGCCTTTTTGGCGGCGCTTTCGTGAATGAACATTTTGTCGCAATAGCCACATTCGACACGGCCCGTTTCATGCGGAATGGACAGCCACACCCGTGGATGACCCAAGGCGCCCTGCGCGCCATCGCAGGCCACACGCCATTGGCTGACAATCTCGGTTTCTGGGGCGTCCATGGTCATTGAGCCGTTCCTCCTGTCCTGTCTGTCTGCGCGCGGTGCGCACGCGGGCTGCTTGCCCTAGCCGTAGCATAGGCTTACATCTGCCTCATATCGCAGTTTGCCTCCCATCGGGCAAGAGGAGACAGGACAATGCCACGCGAAAACGCCATCGAGTTGCGCAATTTGCGTAAGACCTACGCGGCCAGTGCGCGCAGCCCTGCCAAAGAGGCGCTGAAGGGCGTTGATCTCGACATTCCACGCGGGTCTATTTTTGGGCTTTTGGGGCCAAATGGCGCGGGCAAATCCACGATGATCAACATTCTGGCGGGGCTTGTAACCAAGACCTCAGGCCAAGTGACAATTTGGGGGTTTGATCAGGACAAAAACCCCCGCCAATCGCGCGCCTCTATCGGGGTGATGCCCCAAGAATTGAACATCGACCCGTTTTTCACCCCCCGCGCGGCATTGGATGTGCAGGCAGGCTTGTATGGAATGCCAAAATCGCAACGCGATGTTGAGGGGGTTTTGCGCCTAATTGGGCTTGAGGATAAGGCCGAAGCTTATGCCCGCACCCTCTCTGGCGGGATGCGGCGCAGATTGCTCCTTGGCAAGGCATTGATACACAACCCCCATGTGCTGGTTTTGGATGAACCAACCGCAGGGGTCGATATTGAATTACGTCAAATGTTATGGGCCAATGTGCGTCGCCTGAATGAAGAGCGCGGCATAACCATCATTCTGACCACCCATTACCTCGAAGAAGCTGAGGAGATGTGCGATGAAATCGCCATCATCAACCACGGCGCGGTGATCGCGCGCGACCGCACCGAAAACTTACTGGCGCAGATGGATCAAAAAAGCCTTGTGATCTTGCCAGAAGGGCCAAGCGATGCTGTCACCGCCCCGCAAGGCGTAACCCTTGAGCGGCGCAGCGATGGTGCATTGGTCTTTAGCTATAGCCGCGCCAAAACTAGCCCTGCGGCGATTTTAGACAGTCTGCGGGTTGCGGGCGTGGGCATTCGTGACGTGAAAACCCAAGAACCCGATTTGCAGGATGTCTTTGTCTCGCTCACGCAATCAGCCTGAGCGCTTCGCCAATAAGGGCCCCAAAGCCGCCCCACCCAAAAGATGCAGGTGATAATGCGGCACTTCTTGTCCACCATGATCGCCCGCGTTGGAGATGACGCGATAGCCCTGCCCGCCTTCAGCCAAGGACAGGCCAAGCTCTTTGCACAGCCGCCCCGTTAGGCGCACAAAATCCAAGATTTCCGCGTCTGACGCGTTTTGTGCAAAATCATCATAGGTCACATAGGCCCCTTTGGGGATCACCAGAATATGGGTCGGCGCCTGTGGCCCGATATCGTGAAAGGCCAAACAATGATCAGTCTCAGCGACCGTGTTGTTTGGAATCTCCCCGCGCAGGATTTTGGCAAAGATATTCTGCGGATCGTACTCATGCGGCATATTTTGCGGCCCCCTTTTGGCTTTGGCTTTGGCAGGGGTTAGTCGTCAAACAAATGCGGCGTGTTCAACAGCCCCTGCGCCTGTTCCTGCGATATGGTGAAGAATTGCGCAAGCGCCTGCAAGTTCTCATCGCTATTGCGTGATTGACGGATGATCTAATGCGGATCAAACCCTGCCAATAAGATGCCCATTGGCGAGATTGATCTAGACGAGGTGCACGCCAAACTGGGCGATTGATCAGATCAAGTTTTGATCGGCGAATACCGCACGCAGGCTGCGCTTGGGGCGCGGGCCGATTTGGGCGATCACCTCTGCCGCCGCAGCCACACCCATCTCGCCTGCGCGCGCAATGCCAACATCCATCGCCATCCCGCCCAAGAACCCCGCGGCGAATTGGTCGCCCGCTCCTGTTGCATCCACAGGGGTGACGGGGGTTACAGCAACCTCGCAACGCGTGCCTTGGTGGATGATCTTTACCGCCTCGCCCGAATGGGTGCAGACAATCAGCCCACACGCCCCCGCGGCCTCGGCCAAGGCCGCGTCAAGATCGCTGGTCTGATAGAGCGACAGCCATTCTTCATGGTTGCCAATGGTGAAATCCATACCTTGCGCAATCAGGTTGCGAAAATCATCGCGGTGCCTGTCCACACAAAACGGATCAGACAGGGTGATCCCCACTTTGCCCCCGCCCGCGCGGCAGGCCTGACCTGCAAGGGTAAAGGCGGACTTGCCTTCGGGTTTGTCATAGAGATAGCCCTCCAAAAACATCCAGCGCGCGGCTTTGGCAGTGTCGACATCCACATCCGCCTCGTTAAAATCAGCGCCTGCCCCAAGATATGTATTCATCGAGCGCTCACCATCTGATGAGACAAAAATCATCGAGCGCGATGTGGGGGGCAAATCCATGTCTGCCACGGGCGGGTTGGGAAAATCGCTGCCATCGGCACGCATGCCATCGGCGTAAAATCGGCCCAACTCATCGTCTTTGACCTTACCCAAAAACGCGGTTTTCAGCCCCAAACTGGCCGCACCTGCGATTGTATTGGCCACCGATCCGCCAGCGGTCTGCACACGATCCGTCATCGCGGCATAAAGCGTCTCGGCGCGATCCTTGTCGATCAATTGCATGATGCCCTTGTCAATTCCCATGTCAGCCAAAAACGCGTCATTGCCATGTGCGATCACATCAACAATGGCATTCCCGATGCCGACCAGATCATAGGTATTGCTCATTGGGTTTTTTCCTCGAATTGACACAAGTCTTTGATTGGGCACGCCCCGCATTTGGGTTTGCGCGCCACGCAGATATAGCGACCATGCAAGATCAGCCAGTGATGGGCGTGCAGTTGGTATGGGGCGGGGACATGATCCTCAATCGCGCGCTCAACCGCATCGACCGATTTGCCAACGGCAATGCCCGTTCGATTGCCCACGCGGAAAATATGCGTATCCACCGCCTGCGCGGGCTGCCGCCACCACATGTTCAAGACCACATTCGCGGTTTTGCGCCCTACCCCTGGCAACGCCTGAAGCGCGGCGCGCGAGGCAGGCACGACACCATCATATTCTTCCACCAAGATTTGCGCCATTTTGATCACATTCTTGGCCTTGTTGCGATAAAGCCCGATGGTCTTGATATGTTCAATCAGCCCCGCTTCGCCCAGCTCCAGCATTTTCTGCGGCGTATCTGCTATCTGAAAGAGCTTTGCAGTGGCGCGGTTCACGCCCGCATCTGTGGCCTGTGCGGAAAGGGCAACAGCCACTAAAAGCGTGTAGACATTGACATGGTGAAGCTCGCCCTTGGGTTCGGGTTCAGCCGCCTCAAAGCGGGAAAAGATTTCGACAAGGGTGCTGTAATCCAATTGGCGTGCCATGGCCTCTTGTGGCGATTGGGGCGCGCGGGCGCAAGCCCTGTTGAAGGGCTTTTGCGCAAGTTTCGGGTCGCGCGGCACCAAAGCCTCGCGTAGGTTTAGTGTAGGCACATCAGAGCAAATAGGGACGAAGCCGCGCGATGAAGACCACCGACAGTGAAACCGAGTATCACTATGGCGTCATTGCCCGCGCCATCGCCCTGATTGATGAAAACCCTGCTGTGGCCAGTAACCTTGACCATCTGGCCGCTAAAATCGGGCTAAGCCCTGCGCATTTGCAGCGGGTCTTTTCGCGCTATGCGGGCATCTCACCCAAGCGCTATGCGCAATTCCTGACGCTTGGCCATGCGAAATCGCTTTTGACCACGCGCCACAGCACGCTTGAAACAGCTGTGCTGACGGGGCTTTCTGGCACGGGCAGGCTTTATGACTTATTCCTGCGATGGGAGGCCATGGCCCCCGGTGACTATGCCAAAGGCGGCGCGGGCCTGACCCTGCGCTATGGATGGTTTGACAGCGCCTTTGGCCCCGCTTTGATCGTTGCATCAGATCGCGGGATTTGCGGGCTTGGCTTTGCCGCTGAGATGGGAGAAGCGGCCTGTTTGGCGGATATGGCAAGACGTTGGCCCAAAGCCGATTTGCAGCACGACCAAGCGGCCATCGCCCCATGGGCCAATGCCGCCCTAAGCGCCAAGGGCGAGGCGTCTTTGCACCTAATAGGCGCCCCGTTTCAGATCAAGGTTTGGGAGGCGCTGATGAATGTGCCCGCAGGCCATGTCACCACCTATTCCGAAATTGCAGCAGCCATTGGCGCGCCAAAGGCGGTCAGGGCGGTTGGCACGGCGGTGGGGCGCAATCCCATCTCGCTGCTTATTCCCTGCCATCGCGCCTTGCGCAAATCGGGCGAGATGGGGGGCTATCATTGGGGCCTGCCCGTCAAACGCGCGATGTTGGCATGGGAAACCGCCGCCTTTGAGGCGCAAGGCTAAAGCTCACGCGCCTCTCACGTCTGCGCGAGGCTTTGCCGATTGCAAGCTTGCCCGCTTTCTTTTGCTGCGGCGCAAAGCTATGATGGACGCACGAGAAAATAACCAAGAAAGAAGGTGTTCCATGGCGCAACAGACTGCAGGCCTGCGCGTGAAATCTCTGGGCGTATTGAGCGCGGTTGCCCTTGTGTTGAGTGGCTGTGTCCAAAGCACCGCCGCTGATCCAAACGCCAACCGCACCCGTGACGGGGCGATTGTAGGCGCGATGTTGGGCGGCTTTCTGGGCGCGACCCGTGACGGAGAAAACAGCCGCCGCGATACCGTGATCGGTGCGGCAGCGGGGGCTGCAATTGGTGCAGGGATTGGGTCAATGCTAGATCGCCAAGCGGCTGATCTGCGGGCGCAGATGGATAATGAAAACATCATGATCCAGAACACAGGTGACGAATTGATTGTCACCTTGCCCGAGGGCATCTTGTTCGACACGGACAGCGCCGCCATTCGGGCCATGCTGCAATCGGATTTGCGGGCCTTGGCGCAGAACCTTCAAACCTATCCTGACACGACTGTTGATGTGATCGGTCACACCGATAATACGGGGTCGTCTGGCTATAATATGGATCTGTCCTCGCGCCGTGCGAGCGCGGTTGCGGGCGTCTTGCTTGAAGAGGGGGTTGCCCCTTGGCGCGTGCGCAGTTTTGGCCGTGGCGAAACTGAACCAGTCGCCTCGAACCTGACCCCTGAGGGACGGCAGCAAAACCGCCGCGTAGAAATCTTTATTCGCCCCAGCACCCAATGAGGTGCTAATTCCTTGCCCCGCGCCCTGTCTGGTCATATAAATTGACCAATCAGGGAGGGGCGCGCGGATGCCATTTCAACGGATCGAAGCCGAAAAACTGTCGCATTCTGTGCAGCGCCAGATAGAAATGCTGATCTTGCGCGGCATATTACGCCCTGGTGAACGGCTGCCATCTGAGCGGGAATTGTCAGAGCGGCTTGGGGTTTCGCGCCCCTCGCTGCGCGAAGCGATTGCCGATTTGCAAGATCGCGGCCTTCTGGCAACCCGCGCAGGCGCAGGGATTTATGTCGCCGATGTCTTGGGGTCTGCGTTCTCACCTGCCCTGATCCGCCTGTTTGGCAGCCACCCAGAGGCGGTGTTTGACTATGTGGCCTTCCGCCGAGATATGGAGGCTTTGGCCGCAGAACGCGCCGCACAATTTGCCTCGGACACTGACCTCAAAGTGATCGACACCGTATTTCGCAAAATGGAAGCTGCCCATTCCAAGCGCAATCCTGCGGATGAGGCCGATCTTGATGCGCAATTTCATATGGCGATCATTGAAGCCAGTCACAATGTCATCATGCTCCATATGATGCGCTCCATGTTTGATCTGCTGCGCGAAGGCGTGTTTTACAACCGCTCGGTCATGTTCAAGCAACGCACAACGCGCGATTTGCTGCTCGATCATCACCGCGCCATCAATGATGCGATCCAGGCCCGCGATGGCGAGGCGGCGCGGGCCGCCATCCGCCACCATCTGACCTATGTCGAAGAAGATTTGCATCGGCAACAAAAGGCCGAAGCCAATGAACAAATCGCCAAATTACGCTATGACCATGAACGCGAAAGATAACACCGCCTTCGATTTGACCCTGAACGGGGTGCGCCATCATGTTGAGCGATGGGGCAGCGATCAGGCCCCCGCGCTTGTGCTATGTCACGGCTTGGGGTGCAGCACGCGACTTTGGGATGGCATGATTCCGCATTTGCCCGAAGGTTTGCAGATCATCGCCTATGATATGCGCGGCCATGGCCAGAGCGACATTCCAGACGGCCCCTATTCCATGGGGATGCTGATCCGCGATGCTGAGGCGTTGTTGGATGAATTGGGGCTTTCTGAGGTGATGTTCTTGGGTCTGTCCCTTGGGGGAATGGTAGCGCAAGGATTGGCGGCAAAGCGGCTTGACCTCATTCGCGCGCTGATCCTGTCGAACACAGCCACCAAAATCGGCACGCGCGAGATGTGGCAGTCCCGCATTGCCACAATCGCCAAGGGTGGCATGGTGGCCGCAGCCCCCGCCTTAATGGAGCGTTGGTTCACCCGCGCCTTTCGAGCCAGAGGGGGACACGCAGCCTTTGAGGAAGACCTGAAAAATGTCTCCCTGACAGGCTATCTCGCCGGGGCCGAGGCCATATCAGGCAGTGATTTTTACACCACCACCGCCGCTTTGCGCCTCCAGACCCTTGTCATTGCGGGGGCCGAAGATGGATCAACCCCGCCCGATCTGATGCGCGAGATGGCGGATCTCATCCACGGCGCGCGGTTTGAATTGATGCGCAATGCAGGACATTTGCCCCCTATCGAGGCGCCCGAAGATTATGCTGCCTTGATCACAGATTTCATTGCGGCCACAGGCCATCTGTCAACCTAGCTTGACAAGTCGCATTCACCCTCGCATGAGGGGGCTATGACAATGCGCCTGTCGCTTAGCTTTATCATGATCACTGTCACGCTTGATGCCATGGGCATCGGACTGATCTTGCCTGTCATGCCAGATCTTATTGAGGAAGTGCAAGGGATCACCCTCTCTGATGCCGCGATTTGGGGGGGCATCTTGTCGGCCTCTTATGCGGTGATGCAATTCATCTTTTCCCCCATCATTGGCAATCTGTCCGACCGATTTGGCCGCCGTCCCATTTTGCTGATCTCGCTTTTGGTGATGACGGTGGATTATCTGATCATGTCGCAAGCCAATTCGATTTGGTTGCTGTTCTTGGGGCGGATTATTGCAGGCATTGCCGCTGCAACCCACGCCACCGCCCTTGCCTATATGGCCGATATTTCCTCCACTGAAAAACGCGCGCAGAATTTTGGCCTGATCTCGGCAGGGTTCGGGATGGGCTTTATTTTGGGCCCCGTTCTGGGCGGTATTTTGGGCGGGCTTGATCCGCGCGCGCCGTTTTATGCGGCAGCCCTTCTGGCTGGATTGAACCTGATCTTTGGGATTTTCGTAGCACCCGAAACGCTGCGGGCCGAAAATCGCCGCGCCTTCAAATGGGCACGGGCCAACCCTTTGGGCGGCATCATGGAAATTGGGGCGCTGCCAAATCTTGCCCCGCTTTTGGCCGTGATGTTGGCTTATCAAATTTCAAATTTCGTCTACCCCACGATCTGGGCCTATTACACCCAAGCCGCCTTTGGATGGGATACTGGCCTGATCGGGGCCTCATTGGCGGCCTATGGCGTGGCCATTGCTGTTACACAAGGCGCATTGATCCGACCTATCCTGTCCTATTTAGGCGAGGCGCGCGCGGTGCGATATGGCTTGATCCTGAATATTCTATCGCTTTGGGGCTATGGATTTGCGCCTGAGGCATGGATGGTTTGGGTGTTGATCCCGATCTCATCCGTGGGCGCGGTGGTGGCCCCTGCGATGCAGGCGCTGATGTCCCGCGCGGCAGGGGCAGATCAACAAGGGGCGTTGCAAGGCGTGCTTGCTTCCTGCTCCGCCTTGTCGATGATCATCTCGCCCCTTGTCATGACCCAAGCCTTTTTCTGGTTCACCCGCGAAGGGGCCAATCTTTACCTGCCGGGCGCGGCCTTCTTGGTGTCAAGCCTGCTGATGGTGGCGTCTCTCTTGATCTTCATCAGCAAGGGACGCGGGATCACGACCTCAGCCGCGTAAAATATCGGCAAAGAGATCAGGATCAACATTGCCCCCTGACAGGGTGACGATGGCCGTGTCCCCCTCCAACTCGGCCCCATGATAGAGTGCGGCGGCCAAAGCCACCGCGCCGCCGGGTTCAACCACCAGTTTCAAATGCGCATAGGCCGCGCGCATGGCAGCGCGCACCTCATCATCACTGACCACGATCCCCGCCCCTGCCAGGCGGTTAAGGATGGGAAAGGTCAACTGCCCTGGCGCAGGGGTGACAATCGCATCACAAAGCCCTGCTTCTGGCCCCGTGTTGCTGCAAATCTCGCCCGCAGCCAGACTGCGGGCTGTGTCATCAAACCCTTCTGGCTCGACTGTGCGCAGGCGCATTCGTGGTGCATCCGCCTCAAGCGCCAAGGCAATCCCCGCAGAAAGCCCGCCACCCCCGCAACAGGCCAGAACCTCGGCCTGCTCGATACCCGCCTCGCGCGCCTGTTGGGCAATCTCAAGCCCGCAGGTGCCCTGCCCTGCGATCACATCTGCATTGTCAAAGGGTTTGATCAAAGGCAGGCCGCGCTCTTCTTGCAGGCGCGCACCGATCACATTGCGATCCTCCCCCCCTTTGCGGTCATAAAGGATCACCTCGGCCCCATAAAAGCGCGTATTGTCGATCTTGGCCTGTGGCGCATCGGCGGGCATGATGATGGTGGCCTGCACCCCATGCAGCGCGGCGGCATAGGCCACACCTTGTGCATGATTGCCCGATGAAAAGGCAAGCACCCCTTTGGCGCGCTCTGCAGGGGGTAAATTTGAGACGGCAGACCACGCCCCGCGAAACTTAAAACTGCCTGTCAGTTGCAAAACCTCGGCCTTTACAAAAACCCTACGCCCCGCAATGTCATCTAGGGCGGGCGCGGATAAGAGTGGGGTTTGACGCACATGGCCCTTGGCGCGGGCAGCAGCGGCACGGATTTGCGCGATATCGCTCATGAAATTTCCTTGAGAAATTGAGATATCACCGCCTGTGATGCGGGTTCATCGAGAAAGGGAACATGGCCGCGATCAGGCAGGTCAGCGTAAATCATATCGGGCCTGCGAGCGCGCATTCTTTCGGCTACCTCGCGCGACAGGATATTTGACCCTGCCCCACGGATCAGCGCAAGGGGCAGCGCGGCCAAAGCATCGAAACAGGGCCAAAGTTCAATGGGCTTGGCATCAGCGGCAAAGGCGGGCGCAACCGCCTCGCGCAGGCGCGGATCATAGCGCAGATGCAACCCCGCCTCATCCTCGCGCCACAGCCGCGCCACATGGGCAGCCCATGTTTCAAAGGGCACGTTGCGAAAACCGGGGTGCAGATCAGGCATGGCCGCCGCCGCCTCGGCCAAACTGCGAAACTTGGGTCTGCGGCCAATATAACCCATGATCGCGGACAACCCTTCGGGCATAATTTCGGGGCCAATATCGTTGAGGCAAACACCGCTGAGCCGCGCGCGCGCCGTAAGCCCCATAATCATCGCTACAATGCCGCCGCGCGAGGTGCCCAATATAGCCGCTTGTGCAAGTCCCAAATGATCCAGCAGGGTCACGACATCTTCTGCCTCTTGCAAAGGGGTGTAGGTGGCGGGATCCGCATAATCCGACCCGCCCCGCCCCCGAAAATCAAGGCGAATGATGCGCGCCTGATCGCGAAAATCGCGCACCACAAAATCAAAATCTTCGCGATTGCGCGTCAGCCCCGCAAGACAGAGCAAAACAGGCCCCGCCCCGCCCGTGTCATCATAGGCAAGGCGCACCCCATCTTTGGCGGTCACATTGGCCGTTTCGCCCATCAGATACCCCCCCTCTCGCGCATCTATCGGGCCAGAGTATCAGCCGCCTTCGCGCGCACAATCGCAAAATTCACCAACGGGGTTTCAATCTGGGGTAGAAACACCTAAGTTGAGACAGAACCCAATACGGGCACCTGCAAAAATGCGGCCCCGTGACATTCATTTCCCCCAAAATATCCGAAAGGACAGCCATGACGCAGGCGAAAGCAGGCGATACAGTCGCTATTCATTACACAGGCACCTTGGCCGATGGCAGCCAGTTTGACAGTTCCGAAGGGCGCGACCCGCTGCGCTTTACGCTTGGCTCAGGTCAGATCATCGCAGGTCTAGATGCGGCCATCACGGGCATGAGCCAAGGCGAAAAGAAATCGGTGACCATCGCCGCGGCTGAGGCCTATGGCGACCACCGCCCCGAGGCGGTTCAGGCTGTGCCACGGGCGCAAATCCCTGCTGAAATCCCCCTTGAAGTGGGTGGTGGCCTGCAAGTGCAAACCCCAGACGGCCAGACGATCCCCGTCACAGTGACCTCGGTCACAGATGAAGAAGTCACCCTAGACGCAAACCACCCGTTGGCAGGCAAGGATTTGACCTTTGCCGTGGAATTGGTCGAAATCGCCTAATTTAGGCTGATGAGAAAAACAAAACCGCCCCCAGATGCAGGGGCGGTTTTTTAATGCGGCGCGCCGTTTCTAACGCGTCTCGAAATCAGCCGAAGGGCGGCCCAACACCCGCCCTAGCCGATCATATTTTGGCCTTCGTCACAAATTCTCAGGCTGCGCCATGCCCAGAACGTGGTAGCCACCATCCACGCGCACAATCTCGCCCGTGGTGCAGGCCCCATAGTCAGAGGCGAGGTAGACCGCCGTTCCCCCAACCGCCTCTAGCGTGGCATTGGCGCGCAAAGGTGCGTTCATCTCGGTCGTCTTAAAGGTTTTCCGCGCGCCGCCAATCGCGGCCCCTGCCAAGGTTTTCATCGGGCCCGGGCTGATGGCATTAACGCGGATATTTTGCGGGCCAAGGTCATTGGCCAAGTAGCGCACAGCACTTTCCAAGGCCGCCTTGGCCACGCCCATCACGTTGTAAAATGGCGTCACGCGGTTTGACCCTTGATAGGTCAGCGTCAACAATGTGCCACCCTCAGGCATCAATTCCGATGCGCGGCGGGCGACATCAATGAACGAGTAGCAAGAGATTTCCAAGGAATTAGAGAAATTCGCACGGCTTGTATCGGAAAACCGCCCCGTCAATTCGGACTTATCCGAAAAAGCGATGGCATGAACCACGAAATCGAGTGTGCCCCATTTCTCTTTGAGCGCCGCAAATGCCGCCTCCATCGAGGCATCATCGGTCACATCAACATCAATCAAAATGTCCGACCCAACGGATGCGGCAAGCGGTTCGACCCGTTTGCCAAAGGCTTCGCCCTGATAGCTAAAGGCAAGCTCTGCACCCTCATTTGCCATGGCCTTGGCGATGCCCCATGCGATAGAGCGGTCATTCGCGACCCCCATAATCAGGCCGCGCTTACCCTTCATCAAATCCGCCATAATCCCCTACCCCCGATAGCGCGACAACAGCATTGAGCCATTGGTGCCGCCAAAGCCAAATGAATTGGTCATCACCGTATCCAGATTTGCCGCCTCAACAAGTGTGGTGGCAATCTCACTTGGGTGCAAATTGGGATCAAGGGTTTCCACATTGATCGAAGGCGCAATGAAATCTTGGTCCAACATCAGCAAGCAATAGATAACTTCCTGCGCGCCGGTGGCCCCTTGGCTGTGGCCCGTCATGGATTTGGTTGAAGAAATTGGCGGGGTCTGACCTTCGCCAAAGACGCGGCGCACCGCCTGAACCTCGCCCACATCCCCCACGGGTGTTGATGTGCCATGCGCGTTGATATAGCTGACCTTGCGCCCCTCAGGCAGGGATTGCAGCGCAAGACGCATCGCGCGCTCTCCCCCCTCGCCCGATGGGGCAACCATGTCATGCCCATCCGATGTTGCGGCAAATCCCGTGACCTCGGCATAGATTTTGGCCCCGCGCGCAAGCGCGTGATCAAGGCTTTCCAACACAACGATGCCGCCACCCCCTGCAATCACGAAACCATCACGGTCTGCATCAAAGGCGCGGCTCGCTTTTGTGGGTGTGTCATTATATTTGGACGACATCGCCCCCATGGCGTCAAAGAGACAGGACAAGGTCCAATCCAATTCTTCCGCGCCACCTGCAAACATCACATCTTGCTTGCCCATCATGATTTGTTCAGCCGCGACCCCGATGCAATGCAAACTGGTCGAACAGGCCGAGGTGATCGAATAATTGATCCCCTTGATCTGATAGGCGGTCGAAAGATTTGCCGAGATGGTCGAAGACATGCATTTGGGCACGGCAAACGGCCCAATGCGCTTGGTTGCGCCCGAATTCAGCACTGTTTGATGCGCAGCCAACATGGCACTGGTGGATGGCCCGCCTGAGCCTGCGATCAGACCTGTGCGTTCATTCACAACTTCGGCCTCAGACAGGCCTGCATCAGCAATGGCTTGCGCCATCGCGATGTGCGCATAAGCGGCGCCCGGCCCCATAAAGCGCAAGGCGCGTTTATCGACATGTTCGGTCACATCAATTTTCAGTGTGCCCGAGACATGGCTGCGAAACCCGCGCTCGGCCATATCAGGGTTGAATTCAACCCCAGACTGCCCCGCTGTCAAAGCTGCGGAAACCTCTTGGGCATTATTCCCGATGGGTGAGACAATGCCCAATCCCGTAACGACAACGCGGCGCATTCAAAGCTCCTTCTTGCGTATTCGAACCGCTTCCAATCAGCTTTCTGAAAGGGCGACTTTCATATCTTTGACTTGGTAAATCACCTCACCATCGGCCTCAACCCGACCATCGGCGACACCCATTGTCAGACGCCGCGTTTGCACGGCTTTGGTGAAATCTACATGATAGGTCAGCATTTTGCGATCAGGGCGCACCATACCCGTCAGTTTTACCTCACCCACGCCAAGCGCATATCCGCGCCCCTGCCATCCGCGCCAACCAAGGTTGAAGCCCGTCAATTGCCACAGGCCATCAAGACCAAGGCAGCCCGGCATGATTGGGTTATTGGGAAAATGGCAGTCGAAAAACCAAAGATCTGGCTTGATGTCGAATTCCGCAACCACATGGCCCTTGCCATGTGCGCCGCCATCTTCGGAAATATCGGTGATGCGATCCATCATCAGCATCGGGGGCTCGGGCAATTGCGCGTTGCCAGGCCCAAACAATTCGCCGCGCGCGCATTTCAATAGATCATCTCTGTCAAAGCGTGTCGGATATTGCGACATATGCTCTGCCTCCCCTGCTTATTTTTGCCGAGCACCCGCGAGGGGCGGCCTGTCCGATCGTGTTTATTCGACTTACCATTGCGTTTGCACCCCATGCAAGGGCAGCAGGCAGCAAAGGTAACGATTTTGCGACAGCTTGCCTAAGGTTTTTTCCTGCGACTTGGCGTCCAACTGCGTCAATTTCGACAAACGAATTGAAAAACCTACGCCTTAGGGCATATATTGCAATCAGAACTGGTAGGACATTGACCAATGATGACACCCGAAGCCCTAGAGCGCAGCACAAACTGGCTGGCACAGGCGGCCCTCCGCCCGACCCGTCAGCGCCTTTCGCTTGCGACTTTGCTGGTGGGGGATGGTCATCATCGCCATGTGACGGCCGAAGGATTGCATGCAGCAACCCAAGCGGCGGGCGATCCAGTGTCCCTTGCGACCGTCTATAACACCTTGCGAGCCTTTTGCGATGCGGGGCTGATGCGCGAGGTTATCGTGGATGGCGCGCGCAGTTATTTCGACACCCGCATGGATGACCATCCGCATTTCTTCATGGAAGAAACAGGTCAGCTTGAAGATGCGCCTGCGGGCCAATTAAAGGTCACGGCCCTGCCTGATTTGCCTGAGGGCTATGAAATATCCAAATTGGATGTCGTGATCCGTCTGCGCAAAACCCCAGCACAAGCGGCGGAGTAACCCCCCGCCGCCCTGAGGCACGCTGTCATGCTTTACCCGAGAGTTTGACCCACGCATCATATTGTGACAGGAACAATTCGCCTGATAATTCATCCAGAAAATGGCTGCGCTTGAGGCGGTCGGTGACAGGCCCCTTCACCTCGGACATATGCAGCCGCACGCCCATGTCACTGAGGCGCGTATTTAACGCCTCAAGGGTTTCTAGTGCGGAAATATCAATCTCGTTCACCGCGGAACACATCAGCACCACATCCTTGATCGGGCAATCCTCGACCACGCGATCCAGCACCAAATCCTCAAGGAAGCGGGCATTGGCGAAGTAAAGCGACTCGTCAATCCGAATGGTCAAAAGGCTATCCGCCGTCTCAACCTTGTGGCGGTTGATATTGCGAAAATGCTGTGTTCCCGGAACAAGGCCCACCTCGGCCACATGGGGGCGCGAAGTTTTATAAAGGTGCAGCAGGATGGACAAAATCACCCCTGCCGAAACCCCCGTCTCAACCCCAAAGCCCAAGGTCAACACAATAGTTGCAGCCACCGCCGCAAAATCGGCAAAGGAATAGCCCCATGTTTTTTTCAAAATTGATAAATCGACAAGGCTCAGCACCGCGACAATGATCGTGGCCGCAAGCGTGGCTTTGGGGAGGAAAAATACCAGTGGCGTCAATGCCACGGCCGCAATGGCCAACCCCACCGCCGTATAAGCCCCTGCCGCTGGTGTTTCAGCCCCTGCATCAAAATTGACCACCGAACGGGCGAAACCACCCGTCACAGGATAGCCCCCCGTAAAGGCCGCGCCCAAATTGGCCGCACCAAGGCCAATCAATTCTTGGTCGGGATTGATGCGCTGCCGCTTTTTGGCGGCAAGGGTCTGTGCCACCGAAATCGATTCAACAAATCCAATAATCGAGATCAACAGCGCAGGCACAAATAATTGCCCCAACAAACTTGGCGACAGGTCAGGCAGGGTCAAGGGCGGCAGGCTTTGGGGCACATCCCCCACAATCGCAACGCCGTGATCCGCCAAACCAAAGGCCCAAGTGGCAAGCGTTGTCACAACAACGGCAGCAACAGGCCCCGCTTTTTGCGCAATATCTGCCATGCGCGGCGCCATCCCCATGGCCAAAAGCCGCGGCTTTAGGCCCTTGCGCACCCAAAACAGAAACGCGGTTGCCGACACACCAATCACCACAGTGATCGGGTTGATCTGACCAAGATGCTCGACCAAGGAAATGACCATCTCGACCAATGTATGGCCGCTGGCCTGCACCCCGATGATATGTTTGAACTGGCTTGCCGCAATCAAGATGCCAGAGGCGGTGATAAACCCTGCAATCACGGGATGGCTGAGGAAATTGGCCAAGAAGCCAAGGCGGAAAATGCCCAAAAACAGCAGCATCGCGCCCGACAGCATCGCAAGGCTTAAGGCCGCCATGGCATAGCCCATTGTGCCCGCCTCGGCGACCTGTCCAACGGCAGCAGCGGTCATCAAGGACACAACCGCCACAGGCCCCACCGCCAAAGCACGGCTTGTGCCGAAAATAGCATAAAGAATGATGGGCGCGATCGAGGCATAAATCCCCGCCTCAGGCGGCAAGCCCGCCAAAAGCGCATAAGCCAGCGATTGCGGGATCAGCATGATCGTCACGATCACCGCCGCAATCATATCATTGGAAAAGGCGTGGGAATTATATGTCCGCCCCCAATCAAGGACGGGGAGGTAACGGGAGAGCTTCTTCATGGGACAATTGCCTGTCGTCTAGCGGTAGGGTTTTGGCACGCGGCACGCTAGGTGTCGTGGCAGTTTAGCGGTCAGGGCCAGACGCGGCCCTGACCAATCTCAGTCTCAGCTTGCGCTGATCTTTTCAGGTTTCACCATCCATTCGCGGCCCTTGAGCATACCTTTCCAATAGAAAGGCGGCAGGAAGCTTTCCTTGAGCCACCATGCAAGGCGCGAGGGTTTTGTGCCGTCAATCAACAGTTTCGGGAAGGAGGGCAGCAGCGCCCCGCCATACCCAAATTCGGCCAAAACGATTTTGCCGCGCTCAACCGTCAAGGGGCAGGAGCCATAGCCATTGTATTGGGCGGTGGCGCTGCGGCCATTGATGTCATCGACCACGTTTTGCGCGACCACAGGGGCCTGCATCCGCGCGGCCGCAGCGGTTTTTGCATTTGGCGCGTTCATCACATCACCCAGTGACCAGATATTGTCATAGGTTTTATGACGCAGCGTGGCTTGATCCACATCGACCCAACCCGCCGCGTCAGCCAAAGGCGAGACGCGAATGAAATCGGGTGCGATCTGCGGCGGCACGACATGGATCATGTCGAACTCCACCTCAACCTCAGTGGGCGTGGTGTCGGGCTTGGCCACAGTGAACCACGCCTTTTTCGCCTCCCCATCAATCGCCTTGAGATTGTGAAAGAAGTTCAGATTGACGCCGTATTTTTGCACATAGCCCTCAAGCGCGGGGACGTAATCCTTGACCCCGAACAGAACGCCACCTGCATTCATGAAATCAATCGAGATGTCCTTGAGCACGCCCGCGCGCGTCCAATGATCCCCAGAGAGATACATCGCCTTTTGTGGCGCGCCTGCGCATTTGATGGGCATGGGGGGCTGCGTAAAGATTGCGCGCCCCTCCTTCATGTTCTTAACGAGGTTCCATGTGTAAGGTGCTAAATCATAACGATAATTTGAGGTCACGCCATTCTTGCCAAGCGTGGCTTCTAAGCCCTCAACCCGATCCCATGCCAGTTTCAAACCAGGTGCCACGATCAGGCGCTTGTATTTAACCACCCGACATCCATCAAGGATCACGGCATCATCTTTGGGTTCAAAGGCCGCAACGGCGGATTTGATCCATGTGACCCCGCGTGGGATCAAGCTGCCCATGGTTTTGGCCGTGTCAGAGGCCTCAAAGATGCCCCCGCCCACCATTGTCCAACCGGGTTGATAGTAATGGATATCTGCGGGATCAATCACAGCAATATCAAGCGATGATTTGCGCGATTTGAGAGAGGCCGCAACAGCAAGCCCTGCCGCCCCCCCGCCTACGATGACGATTTCATAACTTGCATCCGCGCGATCTGTTGGGGTTTTGCCGCCATTGGCAATGCGGCGCACAACGCCCCCCATATCATAGCCCGCCGCCTTGGTGGCCGCCAAAATATCGGCAACTGACATTCGATTGGCTTGCGATAGTGACCACAAAGTGGCCGAGCGCGTGCCCGTGCGGCAATAGGCTAAAATGGGACGCGGCAATTCCTGCATTGCCGCGCCAAAATCTGCTGCATCTTGGTCAGACACTTTGCCCGACACAACCGGCAGATTGCGGATTTCAAGACCTGCCTTTTTCGCAGCCGCCTCGATTTCCGAAAAATTCGGCTGATCCGCCGCCTCGCCATCAGGGCGGTTGCAGATCAAAGCGCGAAAGCCCTGATCTGCCAATTGCTGCACCTCATCAGGCGTGATTTGCGGTGCAACCGAAATCTCGGCATTGATGGTCTTGATTTCCATTGTCGTTCCTCCCTCCGAAAAACGGAGACTGTTGGCTTATGATAGCGAGACGCTCAAAGTGTGTTCAAAGGCACCTTGAGCATCGGACGGCCATCCTTGTCTGTCGGGATGTCGCCTGCGCGCATATTCACCTGCAATGAGGGAATAATCAATTTCGGCATATCAAGCTGCGCGTCACGCTCGGTGCGGAACTTGATGAATTCCTCGCGTGTCTTGCCCTCGCCCACGTGGATGTTGTGCTTTTTCTCATCACCCACTGTGGTTTCCCACTCGATATTGCGGCCATTGGGGCCATAATCATGGCACATAAAGAGACGCATCTCATCGGGCAGAGCCAAAACTTTCTGAATGCTGTCATAAAGCGTGCCTGCGTCCCCGCCTGGGAAATCCGCCCGCGCAGAGCCGCCATCAGGCATGAACAGCGTGTCGCCCACAAAGGCCGCATTCCCAACCACATGGGTCATGCAAGCGGGCGTGTGGCCAGGGGTGTAGATTGCAAAGGCACGTAGGCCCCCGATCTCGTAGACATCACCATCCTTAAAGAGCGCGTCAAACTGGCTGCCATCGCGTTGGAATTCAGTGCCTTCGTTGAACACTTTGCCGAAGGTTTCCTGAACGGTGATGATATTTTCACCAATACCGATTTTCCCACCAAGTTTTTCTTGGATATAGGGTGCTGCCGACAGGTGATCAGCGTGAACATGGGTCTCAATCAGCCATTCAACTTTGAGGCCCTTTTCCTTGACATAAGAGATAATCGCATCGGCGTTTTCATAGGAAATCTTGCCCGCCGCATAGTCGATATCCATAACGCTATCGACAATCGCGCAGGAATTGGAATTGGGATCTTTGACCACATAGGAGATTGTATTGGTCGCAGGATCAAAGAACGGCTCAACCTCGGGCTGAACGTTCATATTTACGGGGAAGGTGGTCATTTTCTTGCTCCTTAAAGACGATCGTTTCAGTCAGGCGCGTTTCACATTTGAATTCAGTTCGGCATTTTGACGCGCCGCTATGATGGCGCGGGCCACGAAAATACCGACAAGCATTGCGGCGACAAAGGCCAAGACATCGAGGCGGCCAGTGCCGATTGCGGGCAAGGCCCCGCCAGGGCAAAAGCCTGCAATACCCCAACCCACCCCAAACAAGGCTGAACCACCCAAGAGGCGCGCGTCCAATT
>Ga0255767_1000963_pt1 | contig 25924 bp, 22 predicted proteins | sample 071ome_24_FD_179967 | JGI IMG/M metagenome (GOLD analysis project Ga0255767, IMG submission 179967) | Coastal salt marsh microbial communities from the Groves Creek Marsh, Skidaway Island, Georgia - 071402CT metaG (version 2) | ecosystem: Environmental > Aquatic > Marine > Intertidal zone > Salt...
GCAATTTACTGGCAAGGCACAGAAGAATGGCGTCGGCCGGATGTTCGGCGGACAAGTGATCGCACAAGCGCTCCAGGCCGCGCAAGCAACGGTCGGCGATGGCAAGGAAGCGCATTCTATGCATGCGTACTTTCTGCGCGGGGGTAAAGAAGGACCGGAAACCACGTTCGATGTCGCGGCCGATTTCGACGGGCGCAGCTTCTCCAACCGCCGCGTCGTCGCCAGCCAATTGGAAGAAGATGGCAGCAACCGCCCGATCCTCAATCTGGTGGCCAGCTTCCAGAAGCCTGAGCCGGGCTTGGAACATGACGACTATCAAATGCCCGATGTCCCGCAACCCGAAGACTTGCGCCCCGATATGGAGCTGCGCCGCGAATATGCGGACCAGGCCGGGATCGAAGGCACAGCGCGCGATGTCATGCTCCGCCCGCGCCCCATCGATATGCGCACAACCGACAAGCTGCACTGGATGAATTCAGAACCCCGCCAGCCCAGCGCGCATAGCTGGTTCCGCGCAGCTGCGCCTCTGCCCGATGATCTCGCGCTGCACCGCGCGGTGATCGCCTATGCCAGTGACTTTACATTACTTGGCACCAGCGCATTGCCGCATGGCCTGTCATGGATGCGCGGCGAGCTGACCGGGGCGAGCTTGGATCACGCCATCTGGTTCCACCGCCCAGCCCGCGCGGACGAATGGTTACTATACGCCACCGATGCACCATGGAGCGGCGTCGGGCGCGGCTTCAATCGCGGACGTATCTTCAACCGCGATGGCAAGCTGATCGCCAGCGTAGCGCAAGAGGGAATGATCCGTCGGAGGAAGGCACAGCCCTGATCCGCAAGAATGTGGCGGCACACAATGGCGTGCCAATCAGCGCAATGTCAGGCGTAGCCAAGGAGAAGCTGTATCCGCCCAACGCTCCATTGATACCAACGATCAGCGCCATCAAGCCCATACCACCCGCGCCCGCCAGAAAAATGGCGCGCCCGTCGAAGCCGACCTTGGAGGTGTCTTCGCCCTTCGCGAACCTGAGGTAGAAATAGAACCCTATCGCCATCGCGATCGTCACGATCACACGCTGGACGATGGAAGTTGTTTCCTCATCCAATCCGAGGACCGCTGCAACGAACGCCAGCCGCGCAATCGCCACAGCCACGCCAACACAAAAAGCACCAATCAACAGCGCGACAACCGCATCGCGCAATCTAATTCCAAAACTCATTGCAAGCCCTTCACCCACCTGCGTGGTAAAAATCATAAATCTTGCGCGCCACCGCATCAGAGACGCCCGGCGCTCGCTGTAAATCATCCAATGCCGCCGCGCGAACCTTGCTTGCCGTGCCGAAGTGCAAGAGCAGAGCGCGTTTGCGAGCCGGCCCGATGCCCGGGATTTCATCGAGCGGCGAAGCAGTGATCGCGCGGCTGCGTTTGGCACGGTGCGCGCCAATGACATAGCGGTGCACTTCATCGCGCAGATTTTGCAGATGGAACAGCACCGGCGAATTGGTTGGCAGGGTTTTCTCGCGCCCGTCGGGGAAATGGAACACCTCCCGTCCTTCGCGCCCATGATGGGGGCCCTTGGCAATTGCGATCAGCGGCACATCTTCGATACCCAGTTCTTCCAGCGTATCACGCACGGAAGACATCTGGCCTTTGCCGCCATCGATCAGGACAAGATCAGGCCAGACTGCCCCTTCACCAGAAGTCTCGCGATCTGGATCATTCTTGATCGCGCGTTCAAACCGCCGCCGCATCACTTCGCGCATCATGCCGAAATCATCGTTGGTCTGCGCTTCCTTGATATTGAACTTGCGATACTGGTTTTTGACAAAGCCATCCGGCCCTGCAACCACCATAGCCCCAACCGCCTTCGCGCCTTGGATATGACTGTTGTCGTAAATCTCGATCCGCTGCGGCGGAGTTTCCAGCTCGAGGAATTCCGCCATTTCGCGCAAAGTCCTGGCCTTTGTGCCGCGTTCGGCCAGCCGCCGGTCGAGCGCTTCTTCAGCATTCCGGCTTGCCTGTTGTATGAGCTTGCGCCGCTCGCCGCGCTGCGGAACAGATACGCTGACCTTCCTGCCCGCCAGTTCTGACAGCGCGGCTTCGACCAGCTCGGTTTCAGGAAGCGGACGATCGACCAGCACAGTGTTTGGTGGGGGCACTTCCTCATAAAACTGCAGGATCACGTTGGAGAGAACCTGATCTTCCTCCACATCCTTGGTATGGGTCGGGAAGAAGGCCCGATGGCCCCAATTCTGCCCACCGCGAATAAAGAATGCCTGCAGGCCGACCTGTCCGCCCTTCGCAGAAAGTGCGAACACGTCTGCATCGCCTACGCCCTGGGCATTGATAGCCTGGCTGCCCTGAATGAAGGTCGCTGCACGCAATCGGTCACGCAGAATTGCGGCGGTTTCAAAATCCAGGTCTTCCGCTGCCTTCTTCATCTGTTGTTCCAGATCAGCCTGCACGGCAGAGGATTTGCCAGACAGGAAATCTTTCGCTTGGCGCGTCAGATCGGCGTAATCCGTTTCGTTGATCCGCCCCACGCACGGCGCACTGCACCGTTTGATCTGGTAAAGCAGGCAGGGCCGGTCCCGACGGCTAAAAAAACTGTCGGTGCAGGATCTGAGAAGAAACAGTTTCTGAAGCGCATTGATCGTGGTGTTGACGCTGCCAGCGCTGGCGAATGGGCCATAGTAATTGCCCTTCGCCTTGCGCGCACCGCGATGTTTCATGATGCGCGGGAAGTCATGCCCTTCGCGCAGCAGGATAAAGGGAAAGCTTTTGTCATCGCGCAACAACACGTTGAAGGGCGGGCGATAGCGCTTGATCAGCTGTGCTTCCAACAACAGAGCTTCTGCCTCGCTATTGGTGGTGACGATTTCCATGCTGCGGCATTGGCTGACCATGCGCTGCAACCGATTGGTCAGTTGCGGCACTTGCGTGTAGTTCGCCACCCGAGCTTTCAGACTGCGTGCCTTGCCGACGTAAAGAACGTCTCCGCGCGCATCACACATACGGTACACGCCCGGCACCGGCTTGAGCGTGTCCACCGTGTCGCGGATCGCTTTCACTCCGGCTTCAAGGTCGGGCTGCGCACTCGATACCGTATAGGCCGCGCGCTCCTCATTGAAGCGTTCGGCCCCTCTCGGGTCGTGCGGAGATCCTGCTTTGGCGCGTGACATGGGATGAGAGATAGGGGGCAAGACGCGCCAACTCAATTCCGCAAAGGCACACAGCTATGCACAAAGAGCATGGGGCCGCTTGCACGCTCTGCCTGCACATGCGAACGGTGACACGGTCTCATGGGGAATTGCATGAATGATCAAGTAAAGCCGCCGCGTACGGTTGGTGTCTGGGGGACCTCACTGATCCAGATCAACGGGATGATCGGTGCTGGGATCTTCGCCCTGCCTGCGGTTCTGGTCGCGGCGGTAGGCAGCTTTGCGCCGGTCATGATCATCATGGGTGGCATACTGATCTTGCCGTTGTGCCTTAGCTTTGCATGGCTTGCGACGCGCTTTGACAGAACGGGTGGCCCCGTTCTCTATGGTAAGGTAGCCTTTGGCAGCTTCGCAGGATTTCAGGCCGGCTGGGGTCGTGCTGCTTCGGGCATAGTCGCACTCGCAGCGAATACGCATGTGATGTTCAGTTATTTCGCAGCGATTTTTCCCGTTCTGGAAAACGAGACCATTAATTCTGTCGCAGTGTTTCTTACTCTGATTCTGGCGACGCTCTACAACATCCTGGGCATGCGCAGCTCGGTCAACGCACTGGGAGTATTGACCGTGCTCAAGCTTGTGCCGTTGGGGATACTGGTCTTGGCAGCGGTATTCGGAAACTTCACCTCACCGTCCATTATTCTGCCGGAATTCAGCGATGCAGAAACAGTCATTCTACTCACATTCTACGCTTTTACCGGCTTCGAAGGCGTTGTTGTACCCGCCGGTGAAATGAAGAACCCGAAGCGTGATCTACCGCGTGTAATCATTGTAACTCTTGCCGGCGTAACGCTTGCCTATGTGCTGATCATCTGGGCCTATCTGACGATAGTTACAGAGCCTTCCGGCGATACCAACGCCTTAGCCGGAGCAGCTCAAATCGCTCTGGGGCAGGTTGGCGCGGTGATGATTGTGCTCGCAGCCGGTTTCTCGATCATGGCCAACACATTTGGCGGAATGGTTGTTGTGCCACGAATTGTCTATGGAATGGCCGAGCAAGGCATGCTGCCGGGCTGGTTCGAGCGGGTCCATCCGCGCTTTCTTACGCCAGCAAATGCGATCATGTTTTACGGTTTCACCGGTGCACTGTTCAGCCTGACCGGCGGCTTTGCAGCACTTGCCGCCGCTAGCACTCTTACACGCATCCTGACCTATGTGATTACGGCTGCTGCATTGCCCATGATTGAACATCGTGAAGGCTGCATCAAGCCGCTGCATGGCCTGATGGCGGTTCTGGCGCTTGCATCGTGTGTCTGGATTGCCTCGCATGCTGGGATGCAATCATGGACAACCTTCGGCGGTCTTTTCATTGTTGGAACAATTTTGTTCCTGATTGCACGGCGGCAAAGCGGCGATTAGCCAGAGGCGGTATGACCCGTGTTTAAAAACTACGATACCATTATCCTGGGCGGCGGGGCCGCCGGCCTGTTCTGCGCTGCGCGCGCGGGCCAGCGCGGTAAACGCGTGTTGGTGCTCGAACGCGCGAACAAGGTCGGCAAGAAAATCCTGATTTCCGGGGGCGGACGCTGCAATTTCACTAATGTGAATGCGGGCCCGGCAAACTATCTTTCCTCTAACCCGCATTTCGCCAAGAGTGCGCTCGCGCGATACTCTCCGAAGGACTTCATCGAACTGGTCGACAGCTACGGCATCGCGCATCACGAAAAGACATTGGGCCAGCTGTTCTGTGACGGACCCGCCCAGCAGATCGTCGACCTTCTGCTGGCGGAGTGCGCAAAGGGAAATGTCGAAATCCGATGCGAAGAAGATATCGAACAGGTCTCACACTCTGATCAAACCTTCACAATCGTAACCCAGAACGGCACCTATTCGGCGCCTGCCTTGGTGATTGCGACTGGCGGGCCTTCGATCCCCAAGATGGGCGCGACAGGCTTTGCCTATGATCTTGCGCGGCAGTTTGGCCTCAAAGTGGTCGAGCCGCGCCCTGCCCTTGTCCCGCTGACTTTGGGCGGTGAGCAAGTGCTCTTCCGCGAGATATCCGGCGTGTCCGCGCCGGTTGTGGCCAGCGCCAACAAAGCAAACTTTGCAGAAGCGGCCTTGTTCACGCACCGCGGCCTGTCCGGCCCGGCGATCTTGCAAGTCAGTTCATATTGGAAGCCCGGCGATGCGGTCAGCATCAATTTCCTGCCTGATCACAGCGAAGGCTGGCTGCTGGAAGCCAAGCGGCTGAAACCGCGCGCAACGCTGAGGTCTGTGCTTCGCGAAGTCCTTTCCGACCGGTTGGCAGACATTCTTGCGGACAAAATCGCTCTATCCACCGAGCTAGGCAATGCGCCAGCCGCCAAACTGCGCGAGGCAGAGGCCCGTCTGTCACGCTGGATATTCCAGCCCAACGGCAGCGAAGGATTTGCCAAGGCGGAAGTCACGATCGGTGGCATCTCGACCGCTGAACTATCCTCCAAGACTATGGAATCACAAAAAATTCCTGGCCTTTATGCGATTGGCGAAGCTGTAGACGTGACCGGTTGGCTGGGCGGCTACAACTTCCAATGGGCCTGGGCCAGCGCTGTTGCAGCCGCAGACGCGCTTTAGACACCTTTGGCATCATAGCAGGTTGGGGCCCCTTCCCTTGCGGAACCTCCTGACGCAGGCGGTAAGTTGACGAGGCACGCGCTTTTGTTAGCGTCTGCAACATAAAGGTGTCTCAAGGCATCGAAACGGGAGAGAACCCTTGCGCCAATTGCAAGGCATGGATTCGTCATTCGTTGCGCTGGAAACGCGCAATTCGCCGATGCATATCGGCTCTATCCTGATCTACAATCCGGCGACTGCGCCCGGCGGCTTTGTTCGATTCAAAGACATTCTGAACTTTTTCGAAAGCCGTATGCAGCTTTCACGCACGATCCGTCAGCGATTGGTGCGCGTGCCGTTTGATCTGGATCACCCTTATTGGATCGAGGATCCGGATTTCGATCTGGAATATCACGTTCGGCATATCGCATTGCCGAAGCCCGGTGACTGGCGACAATTGTGCATCCAGGCCGCGCGCATTTTCGCTCGCCCGCTTGATCTTGAGCGGCCGCCCTGGGAATTCACAGTGGTCGAAGGGCTCGACAACGTGCCTGGCGTGGCCAAAGGCAGCTTCGCCATGGTCACCAAAGTGCACCACGCAGCTATTGATGGCATGAGTGGCATCGATCTGATGGAAGCGATGCACACGCTCAACCCCGATGATCCGCCCCCTTCAACGCCGGACAAGTGGAAGCCGGAGAAAGTGCCCAATCCTGTCGAGCTATTGGGCAAGAGCTATTTCAATGCGGTCACCAATCCGCTGAAGCAGCTGGAAGTGGCCGCAAAGGCTGCACCGGGCTTGGCGAAAGCTATCAAGGGCCTGGCGGCGAAAGAGTTTTCCGTCAGCCGCGACATGGTTGCGCCCAAAACGCGCTTCAACCGCGTAATTTCCTCGCACCGTGTGGTAGAGGGGCGCAGTTTCAAGCTGGCTGATATCAAGACGATCCGCCTGCTGGAGGATGGCGCCAAGGTCAACGACGTGTTCCTGGCGATCGTCGGCGGTGCAATGCGCAAATATCTGCTTTCGAAGCAGGATTTGCCGAAAGCAACACTGACCGCGATGGCTCCGATTTCCGTTCGGTCCAAGAATGAGAAAGGCGACATGGGCAATCAGGTCGCCGCCATGATTGCACCGCTCGGCACACATATCGAAGATCCGGCTGAACGGCTGGCATATGTCCACTCGAAGACGGTCAACAGCAAGGCGATGACCGATGCGATGGGCGCGCGCAACATGACAGAAATGAGCAAGGTCAGTCCGGCGCTATTCATGGCATTGGGCGCGCAGCTGTTTACCCGGCTTGGACTGGCTGATCGCGGGGTTGGCCCGCCTTTCAGCACGGTGGTCACGAATGTACCCGGCCCGCCAATCCCGATCTATTCAACCGGCGCCCGGCTTGAGAGCATGATGGGATTGCTTTGCCTGAATGACGGGCTGGGCCTGGGCCATGTTGTGCAAAGCTATTGCGACGAAGCCACAATCAGCTTCACGGCCTGTCGGGAATTGCTGCCGGACCCTGAATTCTATATCGAATGTATCGAGGATAGCTTCAACGAGTTGTTGGCAGCGGCGAAGGCACACGCTGCCAAGACCGCTAAAGAACCGGTCGCAAAGAAGGCTGCTCCGTTGAAGACAGGCGCGACCAGCGCGAAGCGAAAGGCAGCCACCAAGAAGAAAACGGCGCCGAAAATGCCAGCACCCAAGAAAGCAGCAGCCAAGATTGCTGAAGCGGCAAAGACTGGGGCAACCAGCGCCAAACGCAACACATCGACGAATAAGCCAGCCGCAAAGCGCAAGAGCGCGGCGAGCAAGGCGAAGAAATAGGCCCGATGGGTCGCAGGAAGACAACCGGAAGGGACGCAAATATGGCCACTATGGCTGCTGTTGAGGAAGAATTTGATGTGGCCGCACGGCCACCGAGCCGTTTTTGGGCTCTGGCAGAAGGACGTGCCATGTTCGAACTTGGCGCATTTTACCTCTCCCGCCCGTTTCTGAGCCAGCTGCCAAAGGGCGATGGCCATGCCGTCAAAGTCTTGCCAGGATTCATGGCCACTAACACATCCACCGCGCCGATGCGGCGCTTGCTCCAGGATTTGGGCTATGACGCGCATGGCTGGGACAGCGGGCGGAACATCCGCGTCGACAACGCGCTGATCGCGCGGCTTGAAGCGCAGCTGATGCGCCTTAATGACGAGAGCGGAGGTAAAGTTTCACTCGTTGGCTGGAGCCTCGGCGGGGTTCTGGCGCGCGAACTGGCCAAGCTGCACCCTGATCGTGTGCGATTGGTAATCAGCCTGGGTAGCCCGATCTCCGATGATCGCGGTCACACCAATGCGCGCCGTCTGTTCGAACTGTTGAATGGCAAAGAGCCAGAGCCGCTGCGCGATGGCCGCTTTATGGGTCTAGATGAGGCCCCGCCTGTGCCAACCACTTCGATCCTGACCAAGACCGATGGCGTGGTGCATTGGCGTGGATCAGTGCAGAAACCGACCCGCACACCAAGCGAGAATATCGAAGTTTACGCCAGCCATCTGGGCCTTGGAGTGAACCCCAGCGTGATGATCGCAATCGCTGACAGGCTGGCACAGGACGAAGGCGAATGGGCGCCATTCGAGCCTTCGCTCGCGCAACAGTGGATGTATCCGCACACCGGCTTCAATTAAGCACCGAAAACTCGCTTATTGTCAGAACACCTTGCGGATATCGATCCCGAGGTAGCGCCCGTTCGGATCGATCAAGAACGGTTGATAGCGGAGCGGCGTATCGCCGTTGTCATCGACAAGCCGGCGCTGCGCATCGAACACATTGTTCGCCAATAGCGACACTGTAAGCCCCTTCAGCGGACCATTCTCTGCCCCGGTGAGCGTGCCCAGATTGGCAAAAACGCGCAGATTGAATGTGGCCAGATCTTCAAAGAACAGCGGGCTTGCGCCGGTTACAGCATTTCCGTTGATACGGGCTTTGCCAGTGTAAAAGCCTGACAAACGGATACCTTTCCCATCGCGGAAGAAACCGGCCTGGAGCTGGGTCGAATGTCGCGACTGGCCGAAATCGCTTTGCGCATCACCATCGAGCAGATCCAGCACGTCTCCGCCCTCTGCAATAAGGATCTGGTTTTCCAATTCAATCGTGTGGCTAAGGCTAGCAAAGTAGCGCCCTCGTCTGTCGCGTCCGAAGCCGCCCGAGATCGGGTTGGGTATAGTGCCCGCGGGGCGTTGTTCGGAGCTATCGCCGCCGGAGGGCCCACCGCGCATTTGTTCCGGATCCATCGAGCAGATCCGCTCGCGGAATTGGCCAAGGCGTTCACGATCAATCGAGCCGTCTTCGCCCTTGAACCGTTCGAGCATGCGCTGCGCGCGCGTTAAATCAAGGTCAGGAAACTGCTCGGATAAATCTTCGCCACGCTCGACCGCTCCGGCGATCTGTTCCAGAAACGCCATACCATCATCGGCGCACAGCTTTTCGCGGAAAGCCATGAAGCGCTCACGCTGTTCAGGCGTAGGCGGGCCGCGGCCTTCAGCGCCGGGCGGCGGACCTGGCCGCCCTTCACGCCGCATTCCGGCGGGAGGGCCGCGCCGTCCACCATCAGCCTCTCCTGAAGCCGAACCGCCCCACGATCCGCGCGTGAACAGGCCGAACACAAGCCGCTCGCTGCGCGCGCTGTCGAAGGTTACAGAGCGTCGGTCGAGCGAGACCAGATTTCCACCTGCATCGCGCACCACCCGATCGGGAAAAGCGGCTTCGGTTTCTGCCGTCAAAGCCGGAAAGCCGCGCGTCACATCGCTTGATCGGTTGCGAATATACTCGCCGAAGAACGTCGTATTATCCCAAAACGGGATTTGCCAATTCGCACTGAAGCGCCAATCACGCTGAGTCTCAGCCAGCAAGTCAGGGTTCCCGCCGCTGGTCACCGTTGCCAGGACTGTCTCTCCATTGACCAGATCGAACACCGGCACATTAAAGGTCGTGACGGTCGGGCTGCCCAGATCGCTCAATCCCGGCGCAGCTTCGCGCCATACGTAGGTAGCGGCCAGGTTGAGCCGATTTGTGGGCGCCCAGTTCAGCCCCGCCGTCCAATCCATCAGCGAACCGAAGTCTGACAAATCCTCAAAGCCGATGCTACCATTGAGCGAGAAGCTGCCCAGCGTATCGAGAAAGCCCTCTCTGCGGCTGGTGAGTGGAACAACGATACTGACGCCGCCTTCGAATTGGCGACGCGAAAGCTGCGTCTCGCCAGCGGTTCGGGTGTCTTCGCTATTGATGCGCTGCCAGTTGAGGCCAAGATCGAATGTTGTCGAAACCTCTCCGGAAGGAAGCAGCAGCGGGCTGCCGCGCAGGGTCGCCTTGTTGACGGTAGTGATGGTCTGACTGCGCGCCACGTCGAAGCCGGCGTCAGCTTGTACGGGAATCAGCCCGTCGATCGCCAGCGTTCCTGAAGCCGCCGCGTCGATCAGTGCCTGTGTATCGACGCGCCTGTCGATCTCGGTCTCGTTTTCGATCAGACTGGCGTCTGCGGTTGCAGTGAATTGATAGCCGCCAAGCTGGCGCGAATAGCTCGCTGAACTGGACAGCGTATCGCGCGCATTTCGTATCTCCAGCGGATCGTCCGCCCCGAAGGTGCGAAAGGCGCTACTGCCATCAGGCGCGGTTAGCAGCACGCCATTGAGCCCCGACAAGCCAGTTCCATCAAAGCGATCATATTGCAGGTTCAGACTGACCGATGCTCCGCTGTCCAGAAAAGCTTTCGCCCAGTTAATCGACGCTTGCAGCTCGCGCGTGTCGTTGACCAGGCTGCGAAACTGCGCGGGATCAGGATCGCTGGCGAGATCTGAAACCGAACCATCTGTCTGGACTATGTCCCTTTCAGCCTCGGTCAGTTGATTGCGATCGCTGGCCTCAAGGTTGAAGTTCATCCGCGCGCCATCATTGATCGTCAGCAGAGCGAATTCCTGCCCATTGCGCCAGTATCCGCCCCGGTCCGGCGCCTCGAACTCCAACTCGACTTCGCGGCTGGAGAAATTCTCTTTCAGGATGATGTTCACCACACGCCGATCCGGGGCAAAGCCAAAACGCTGGGCCACCTCCTCTGGCATCACTTCGACTTTAGCCACCGATTCAGGTGGGTAGCTTCGCAACTCGCGAAAGCTGCCAATGCGGATGCCGTTGACCAGGAAGACAGGTCGACCACCGCCCCGTCCTTGGGAAGATCCCGTTTGCGGTCCGATCGCTTCGATCAACTCTTCGATCGAATTGGCGCCAAGCGAGGCAATATCAGCTTCGTTCAACTCGAGCAGCGGCGGTTGCTCTACATCGAGCTGACCACGCAGCCGCTCCGCCTGCACGACGATTGTGCCCGGAGCTGCTGGGGACGTATTGACCTCTACCGGCTGGGCCGCGTCTGGATTTTCTTGTTGCGCATGCGCGACAGTTCCAAAACCAACGCTAAGGCAGGTTGCGCTCAAAAGAAGATATCGGGGGGACATAGAGGCGCATTTCTCTCAATCGAAGCGGACTGACAAGCCGCTGAATTGTATCGGTTTGCATTAATGGTTTCGAAACGTGGCGCATTTCAGACGCATGGATGATTGCGGCTACAACGCACGAGGCTTCCCTTTTGCTCCCGGCGCGGCTAAAGCGCGCCAAATTCGACATTCACTAGGTAAAGCTAAGGAAATTCATGGCTAAAGAAGAACTCCTCGAAATGCGCGGCAAGGTGGTCGAACTGCTGCCTAATGCGATGTTCCGGGTCGAGCTCGAGAATGGCCACGAAGTCCTTGGCCACACTGCCGGCAAAATGCGCAAGAACCGCATTCGCGTTTTGGTGGGTGACGAAGTGTTGTGTGAACTCACACCTTATGACCTGACCAAGGCGCGTATCACCTATCGCTTTATGCCAGGTCGCGGCGGCCCGGGCCAAGGCCCCGGCCCAGCCTAAGCGCGCTGCTCGGATATGAGCGCGCCCATCCTGATACTTGCATCTGCCAGTCCACGTCGCCGCGAGTTGCTGGCGCGTCTGGGAGTGGTCCCTGATGCGGTCTCTCCTGCAGAGATTGACGAGACTCCGTTAAGGGGCGAGCTTCCGCGCGACTATGCCAAGCGAATGGCGCGCGAGAAAGCGATGGCTGTGTCTGGCAACGGGCACATTCTGGCAGGAGACACCGTCGTCGCGGCCGGGCGTCGCATTCTGCCGAAAGCCGAAGATGAAGCAACCGCACGCCAGTGCCTTGAGCTGTTGTCGGGGCGGAGGCACCGCGTATTGTCCGCGATTGCGCTGAAATCTCCTGATGGCGCCCTGCACGAGAAGCTAAGCGAGACCATCGTGCGCTTCAAACGGCTGAGCGAAGCCGAGATCACCGCCTATCTCGCCAGCGGTGAGTGGGAGGGCAAGGCTGGTGGCTATGCAATCCAGGGCATAGCTGAAGGGCTGATCGCATGGATTCAGGGCAGTCACTCTGGCGTAGTCGGCCTTCCCCTGTTCGAGACTCGCGCGCTGCTCAAAACCGCTGGATTCAACATTGGCTGAGTGGCTGATCGAGTATGGCATCGGTGAATATCGCGCGATGCTGGTCGAAGGCGAAAGGGTGCTCGCAGCAAAGCTTCACTGGCCCGGCGAGATATTCGCGGGACAGATAGTCAAAGCGAAGCTGGTGTCGCGCGCCGCCGGATCGAGCCGCGGCACTGCGGCAACACAAACTGGCTCGCAAATCCTGCTCGATCGCATCCCTAAAGAGGTAACCGAAGGCAGCATGGTCGAAGTGGCGATCACTCGCCCGCCCATTGCAGAGATCGGTCGGATGAAACTTGCCCAAGGGCGTGTGACTGACGGCCTCCAGCACGGCAAGAATTCGTCATTTGACGAGCTCGATGCTCGCGCCATGCCGGCGTTCCCTTCCGGATTGTGGGAAGATATCTGGCACACAGCGTCCTCTGGTCAGGTCGATTTCGCAGGCGGATCAGCGATCTTCAGTGTGACCCCGGCGATGACGCTGATCGACATTGATGGCGAAGGGTCGCCCAGGGAACTCTCGCTCGCGGCTGTCCCAGCGATTGCACAGGGCTTGGCGTGGTTTGATCTTGGCGGGAATATCGGGATAGACTTCCCTACCATCGAAGCAAAATCAGATCGCAAGGCAGTCGATAGCGCTCTGGCGAAGGCACTCGATCTCTGGCCGCATGAGCGCACCGCAATGAACGGATTTGGCTTTGTACAGATCGTCGCACGGCTAGAGGGGCCATCATTGCTTCACCGATTCGCTTCGTCGCGCACCGGCATGTGCACCCGCTATGCCCTGCGCGTTGCCGAGCGGGCCGAAGGCGCAGGCGTAACCCTGCTCACCGTCCACCCGGCGATCAAAGCCAAGCTCAAACCCGAATGGCTAGATGAACTGCGCAGGCGCACGGGTCGTGAATTGCGCGTAGAAACCGATCCCGGCCTTGCGCTCGAAGCGCCAAGTGCGCAAGTAATCGGGTCATGAGCAAATCTTCCAAACCGTGCCCCATCTGCAAGCGACCACGAACCGAGGAATTCACTCCCTTTTGTTCCAGCCGGTGCAAAGACCGAGATCTGGCGAAGTGGTTCGGCGACGGGTATGCCTTGCCCGGCCGACCAGCAGCTCCGGAAGAAATCGCGGGAGAGATCATCCGCGAAGAACGCGACTGAAGCCGCGCTCCGGGAAAATCCGCCATTTCCTTCCCAAATACCCCTTGCCAAGCCCGCGCACCTTCGCCATAGGCGCGCTCTTACTCGCTCGCCGGTGTTTCAACGCACCCGCGCCGCAGCGATGCCTCGGTAGCTCAGTTGGTAGAGCATACGACTGAAAATCGTAGTGTCGGTGGTTCGATCCCGCCCCGAGGCACCACTCCCTTTCTCTGTGCGAAGACCGATACGGCAAGATTGCCAATTCGCCCGCTTCCGACTATGGTAACAACCCTCGCCCCGGTCGCCCTTTTGCGCATTTGCAAGGCCAGCCGGGGCGCATGTATTTTTGCAGCAAGAAAGCAAAGCCCATGTCGCGTCGCCGCCAGATCTACGAAGGCAAGGCCAAGATCCTTTATGAAGGCCCGGAGCCGGGCACGATCATCCAGTATTTCAAGGATGATGCGACCGCGTTCAACGCGGAGAAAAAGGGCACAATCAATGGCAAGGGTGTGATCAATAATCGCATCAGCGAACATGTGTTCACCCGCCTTGCGCATATCGGCATCCCGACCCACTTTATCCGCCGCTTGAACATGCGCGAGCAACTTGTCCGGCAGGCCGAAATCATCCCGATCGAGGTGGTGGTGCGCAATGTCGCGGCAGGCTCAATCTGTAAACGGTTGGGTATGGAAGAAGGCGATCCCCTGCCCCACACGCTGATCGAATATTATTATAAAGACGATGCTCTGGGCGATCCGCTGGTTTCCGAAGAGCACATTGCGTGCTTCAACTGGGCCGGCCCGGAGGAAATGCAGGACATCGCCAGCATGGCGATCCGCATCAATGACTTCATGTGCGGCATGTTCGCAGCGATCGATATTCGCCTGATCGACTTCAAACTGGAATTCGGCCGCATATTCGATGGCGATTTCAGCCGCGTGATCCTGGCTGACGAGATCAGCCCCGATGGCTGCCGTCTTTGGGATATGAAGACAGGCGAGAAGCTCGACAAGGACCGTTTCCGGCGCGATCTTGGCGGCGAAAGCGAAGCTTATCAAGAGGTCGCGCGACGCCTTGGCCTGCTGCAGAATGACGACAACGGCCCCGGCGAAGTGTTCGACATGTCGAGCCATCGCAGCCGCCTGCGCGGGACGCCACCTCTTCCCAAGAAATAGGCCGCCCACAGCCTATTCTATTCAGTAACTTGTCAGCCTGTGCGAGGCAGGTAAGCATGCATCATGCGTTTGTTTGCCTCGTTAGCGACCTTTGTCGCAGTCGCCTTATCGCCCACGCCGTTGCTTGCGCAGGAAAGCGCGCCGGATGAGCCCGTTTGGGCATTCGTGGACAGCGACATTCCGATCGACCCGGCATTCCGGTTTGGCGAGCTGGACAATGGCATGCGCTACATATTGCGGCAAAACTCTACGCCCGAAGACACTGCGCTGGTACGGCTGTATATCGGCTCCGGCTCGCTCGATGAAACTGATGGCGAGCGCGGCCTTGCGCACTTTGTGGAACACATGGCGTTCAACGGTTCAAAACGGATTCCCGAGGGCGAAATGATCCCTCTGCTCGAACGTGAAGGACTTGCGTTCGGGGCAGACACCAATGCCAGCACTGGCTTTGATCGAACGCTCTATATGCTCAATCTGCCGCGCAATGACGAAGACTTGCTGGAAACCGCGCTGATGTTGATGCGGGAGACCGCGAGTGAATTGCTGATCGAGCAGGAAGCGGTTGATCGCGAGCGCGGCATCATCTTGGCAGAACGGCGTGATCGCAACAATTTCGCATTCAAGGCAGCTGTTGACGGGTTTGAATTTTCTGCGCCGAACGCGCGGTTTGTCCAGCGCGTTCCGATCGGCAGGTTGGAGGTGCTCGAGAATGCCGACGCAGAGGATTTGCGCGGCTTTTACGAACGCACTTATGTGCCTGAAAACGCAGTGCTGGTGATCGTTGGCGATTACCCAGAGGAACTGCTCGAAGACCGCGTGAAGCACTGGTTTGCTGACTGGCAGGGTGGCGCAGAGCCAACCGATCCAATCACCGGGCCAGTCGACATCACCCGTACCAATGAAACCGACATCTATGTTGACCAGGCGCTCAACGAAACCGTCTCCGTCACGCGTTACGCACCTTGGGAAGAGCGTAAAGACACGGTCGCAAATCGCCAGCAGAACCTGCTACGACAGGTTGGTTACGGCATAATCAACCGGCGTCTGGCGACACTCGCGCGAGCAGAGAACGCACCTTTCAGAGCGGCAAGCTTTGGCACGAGCGATCTGTTCGAGGAAGCACGCTCGACCGGCCTGACTGTCACCACTTCAGATAACGAATGGCGCAGCGGATTGATTGCTGCCGGAACAGAGCTGCGCAAGGCGTTGCAGTACGGTTTCAGCGAAGCCGAGGTCGCCGAGCAAGTCGCACGTCTGCGTACAAGCATTGAGAACAGCGCGCGGTCTGCGAATACGCGCAGCAATGTTGCATTGGTCTCTGCCGCACTTGGTCTGGTGCAAGAGGAGAATGTTCCCTCCACACCGGAAAGCTCGCTGGATCGCTTCGAAGCTTTCGCTGATCAGATTACGCCGGAGGCCGCATTCGCAGCCGTGCTGGCGGAGACGGCTGAGCTGACTGACCCGTTGATACGGTATCAAGGCCGGACAGAGCCAGAAGGTGGCGCGGAAGGGCTGACCTCCGCATGGGCAGAGGTTGAAGCGGCAGTGATTACCGCGCCTGAATTCGCTGAAATGGCAGAATTCGCCTATCAGTATTTTGGCACTCCGGGTGACATCGTTTCCGACGAGACAGAGGAACGGCTCAGCATCCGCATGATCCGCTTCGCAAATGGCGTAATGCTCAATTTGAAACAGACCGATATCAACGAGGATCGCATTCAGTTCCGTGTGCAGCTCGATGGCGGCGACCTGCTGAATACCAAGGACGCACCGCTGAGCACGGCATTGGTAAGTTCGCTGGCAGGCGGAGGTCTGGGAGAGCATTCACAAGACGAACTGGTCAGCATTCTGGCGGGCCGCAGCGTTCGCCTGGCGTTGTCTTCCGCCGACAAGGGTTTCCAGATGTCCGGAACCACGACCCCGCGCGATCTTTTGCTTCAGATGCAGCTGCTCACCGCAGGGATTACCGACCCGGGCTATCGCCCGGAAGCGATCGAACGTTTCCGCAGAGGTGTCGCGCAATTCTTCGCAAGCATGGATGCGACGCCCGGTCAGGCGCTGGGCAACAATATCGGCGCAATCCTGTCTGATGGCGATCCGCGTTTCTCGCTTCAGTCTGAAGAAGCCTATAACGCGCTGACATTCGATCGGTTGCGCGAAGACATCAGTGATCGTTTGACCAATGGGGCGATCGAGATCGCCATGGTCGGAGATATTGATCAGCAAGCAGCGATCGATGCTGTCGCAGCAACGTTCGGCGCGCTGCCAGAACGCGAAGCCGAGTTCCAGCCCCGCGAAGAAGCTCGTGAACGTACTTTCACCGCAGATCGTGAAACGCGAACCATCACGCATTCTGGCGAGCCAGATCAGGCGCTTATCCGGATTGTCTGGCCCACCACCGACGATAGCGACCATGCAGAAAACATTCGTCTGAGCCTGCTTGCCCGCGTTGTCCAAATCCGCTTGCAAGAAGTGCTCCGCGAAGAGCTTGGCCAGGCCTATTCACCTGGCGCGAACAGTTCACTGTCGCGAACATGGCGCGATTACGGCACATTCGATATCAATGTCGCGGTTGATTATGAGCAAGTTGATGCAGCGAGCAGCGCGATAATGGGAATGATCGCGGGGCTGCGCGAAAGTGTGGAATCAGACACGGTTGACCGGGCGCGCGCACCGCTGCTCGAACAGTATGACAATTTGCTCAAGACGCTGGGTGGGTGGATGTCGCTGGCAGACAATGCGCAGAGTGAAGCGGAGCGGTTGGAACGGTATTTCAACGCACCAGACATGATCCGCGCAGTGACACCGGACGATATTCGTGGTGCAGCACAAACCTATCTCTCTCCGAATGAAGCAGTGCAGATCATCGTTTTGCCAAAGAGCGTTCAGGCAGCATAGTCGCATTTGCCCGTGGGCAACCACGTGCATCATGATTGCAACATGCACCCATCGCGCTATAGGGCTGCGCATATTGCGGGCACGCGCAAACGCGCCATACCCCACCAGAGGAGCTACTCATGAAAGTCCGTGTCCTGGTTCGATTGAAGCCCGGAGTTCTCGACCCCCAAGGCCGCGCAGTCCACCATTCTCTTGAAGGGCTCGGTTTCGAAGGCGTCGAAGACGTGCGCATCGGGCGGGTAATCGAGATGGATCTGGCCGATGGCACGAGTGACGCAGCCATCGATGATATGTGTCAGAAGCTGCTCGCCAACATGGTGATCGAGGATTACTCGATCGAAAAGCTCGGCCAGACGGAGCCGGCCTGATGTCTTTCCGCGCAGCTGTGATCACATTCCCGGGATCCAATTGCGATCGGGACATGGCAGTGGCGATCGAGCAAGTCTCGGGTACCGCTCCCTTGCGGGTCTGGCATGGAGACGATGCCCTGCCACAAGGCCTCGACTTTATCGCGCTGCCCGGCGGTTTTTCCTACGGCGACTATTTGCGCTCTGGTGCCATGGCCTCGCGGAGCCCGATCATGAAAGCGGTGGTGAAAGCTGCCGAAGCAGGCGTGCCGGTCCTCGGCGTCTGCAATGGCTTCCAGGTGTTGACAGAGGCTGGTCTCTTGCCCGGCGCATTGATGCGCAACGCGGGCCAGAACTTCATCTGCCGAACGATGCCTTTGACGGTTGAAAACAACCAGACCCTGTTCACAAGCGCCTATGAAACTGGTGAAACTGTTCGCATTCCGGTGGCGCATCACGACGGCAATTTCTTCGCAGATGAGGATACGCTGGACCGGATCGAGGGCGAAGGTCGCGTGGCTTTCCGCTACACCGAACCGTGCAATGGCTCTCGCCGTGACATTGCGGGCATCCTCAATGCATCAGGCAATGTTCTGGGCATGATGCCGCACCCCGAACGTGCGATTGAAGACGTGCTGGGCAGCAGCGATGGCCGCCGCTTGTATGAAAGCGTGATGGGAAGCCTGGTCAGCGCTTAGGCGCGTTGTTGATTGTGCCGCACGGCAAAGATCTTGCCGGCATCTTCGGCGGACATGGGCCGGCCGAAGTAGTATCCCTGGATCTTGTCGCAACCTAGCTCACGGATAAGCTTCGCTTGCTCAGCGGTTTCAACACCTTCAGCCGTGGTGTTCATTTCAAGACTTTGCGCCATCGCAGTTAACGCGGAAAGGTTATATCGCGGTAAATGCAGGCCTAACAATCGAATAGCCCGTCAGCCAAGCGATCAAAATTACTTCAGATTCGACCCTCGGCCGCCTTTTCCCAATTCTTGCCGTCAAACGGCACGATTTTGGGAGCAAGCACCTCTGCATCGTCGAGGCAGCGCAAGTTTACGCTCCAGTCATCCGGGTGCGAACGCGGCTGGTAGAAGCATTTGATACCGCAAGTCCTGCAAAAGAGATGTTTTGCCTCTTTCTTCCCGAAACGATAGCTCGCTTGCGCGTCAGGCGCTGCGATTAATACGAAGTCATGATGCGGGATGAACAAGTGAAGATAGGCAGTCTTGCTGCAGATCGAACAACTGCAATCCCACACTTCAGGGTTCGGGTCTGAAACAGCCGTGAAGCGCACTGCGCCACAATGACAACCGCCTGAAACCGAGACCTTTTCGCTCATTCAACAGTGACTGACTTGGCAAGGTTGCGGGGCTGATCGATATTCGTACCTTTCACACAGGCAACGTGATAAGCCAGCAGCTGAACCGGAATTGCATAAACCATAGGTGCGATTAGCGGGTGCACCTTGGGCATTTCAATGGTGGCCATGCAGCCCTCACCAGCCTCGGCCAGGCCTTCGGCATCAGAAATCAGCACGATCTTTCCGCCTCGCGCACGAACCTCTTCCATGTTGGAGACTGTCTTCTCAAACAACGGTCCTGACGGCGCGATAACGATGACCGGCACCTTTTCATCGATCAGAGCAATCGGGCCGTGCTTCATCTCGCCCGAAGCATAGCCCTCGGCATGGATATAGCTGATTTCTTTCAGCTTGAGCGCCCCCTCCATTGCGAGGGGGAAGTCCTGACCACGGCCGAGATAGAGCACATCGCGCGCTGGTGCGATTAGGTGCGCCATCGCGGCAATATCCTCGTCATGATCAAGGGCTGCATTGAGCGAAGCAGGTACTTCGAGCAAGTGCTGAACCACCTCCTTCTCTTCCTCTCGGCTCATCCGACCTTTCACCACCGCCATATGCGCCGCAAGCGCTGCAAGCACCGCCAATTGGCACGTGAATGCCTTAGTAGAGGCCACACCGATTTCTGGACCCGCATGCGTCGGAAGCAGCAGGTCCGCTTCACGCGCCATCGTGCTGGTCGGCACATTAACAACAACGCCGATGGTTTGCCCTGCCTGCTTGCAATGGCGCAGCGCCGCAAGCGTGTCTGCCGTTTCGCCGCTTTGAGAGATGAACAGTGCCAATCCGCCATCCTCCAGCACCGGATCGCGATAGCGGAACTCACTCGCAACATCCACGTCGACCGGGAGCTTCGCAAAATGCTCAAACCAGTATTTGGCCACCAAACCCGCGTAATAGGATGTGCCGCAGGCAACTATGGTCAGCCGCTTGATGGCTGAAAGATCGAAATCGAACTGCGGCAAAGCGACTGAATTGTCTGATCGGCGCAAATAGGATGTGAGTGTTTGCGCGACGGCTGTTGGTTGCTCGAAAATCTCTTTCTGCATGAAATGGTGAAAATTGCCCTTCTCGACCGCAGCAGCGGATGCACCCGAATGGCGCGTTTCGCGCTCAACGGGATTGTTTTCTGCATCGAAGATTTCTGCACCCTCTTGCGAAATGACTGCCCAGTCACCTTCCTCCAGGTATGAAATCTGCTGAGTCAGATGGGCCAGCGCCAGCGCATCAGAACCAAGGTACATTTCACCATCGCCGTACCCGACAACAAGCGGTGAACCCAATCGCGCGCCGATCAGAATATCAGGGAATCGGCGAAACGTAATTGCAAGCGAAAAAGCACCCCGAAGCTTTGGCAAAACCTCTGCTACAGCCTCCTGAGGTGTGAGCCCGTTTTCTATCCGCACCGAAATGAGATGGGCGACTATCTCCGTATCCGTTTCGCTCTTGTATGTGCGATTTTCACCTTTCAGCTCATCCCGCAGAGACTTGTAATTCTCGATAATGCCATTGTGAACCAATGCCAGTTCATCGGTCATGTGCGGGTGGGCGTTACTTGTCGTCGGGGCACCATGCGTTGCCCAACGCGTGTGGGCGATCCCGACGGTTCCGGCGGCCGGTTCTGCGCCTAGTACCTCGACCAGATTGGCAAGTTTGCCCGATGCCCGGCGGCGCACCAGCTCACCATCACTGATTGTGCACAGGCCCGCGCTGTCATAACCACGATATTCCATTCGGCGCAGACCTTCGACCAGTCGATCAGCGACCGGATCCGAACCGACTATTCCGATAATACCGCACATTATTCTGCCCCTGAATTGCTGTTCCGAATATAGCGGCGCTAGCGATCGCACCCTTAACTAGAGATTGCCTGTACTTGCATTGGCTCCTGCTTCAAGCCATCTCTTTGTCGCCAGTGCTTTGATGCCAAAGAAAAATGCCAGCGCCAATGATTATACATGCACCGATCAAAGTGATTACATCAGGCACATCGCCAAAAAACCACCAGCCAAGAATAGTCGCAACCAACATCTGAATGTAGGATGCCGGCGCCACCTGGGATGCGCCGGCGCGCATAGTCCCGAGATAGACGAGCCAATGCGCCGTCGTTGCAGTCAGAGCCACGAAGGCACAACGCAGCACAACATCGAACTGGGGCCACGAGATCGACAGTTCATCAATCGCAGAATACTCGCCAGCGATGGTCGCCATGATCAGGATTGGGGCAGCGATAACAGCCATATAGGCCTGCATCGCCAAAGCGCTGCCTGTGCCCGCAGATGCCCGGTTTGCAATAATCATCAATGAGAAAAACACAGCGGAAATCAACGGCAGGATTGCAAGCCAACCAATCTCAGCCAGATTGGGTCTGAGAATAAACGTCACACCGACCAATGCGGCAATGCATGCCGCCCAAACCGCTCTGTTCACTTTTTCGCCCAACAAAGGCCCGCTCAACACTGCTGTCAGCACAGGCGAGAGGAAGGTGATGGCCATTGTTTCCGCCAGGGGCATTACGAAGATCGCGGAGAAGAATGCCAAAGATGCGCCCGCGAGACAGAGGCCACGTGCGACTTGCAGCCAAGGCTTGTTCGGACGAAAGCCGGCTCTGCCTTCGCTCAGCCCAAGCAATGCACTGAGCGCAATGGCACCGATTGTGAAGCGCAGGGCTGCGACGGCTGTCACTGGCCAATCGCCTGCCATGCTTTTTAGCACCGCATCACCCACCGAAAGTGTGGCAAAGCCAATAACTGCAAGCAGAATCCCGGAACGCGTATCTTGCAATCTTCGCCAATCAGTTTGTGTGTTCAGGCCAGTCGTGGCTGATAGACATAATTCATGCCTGGGCAAGCCGATTTCGTCTTGGGCAAGCCTCGCTCAAAGCCACGCTGCCATAGGCGGCAATCTTAGGCAAATAATAAGGTTTCCCATTTATTCACCATTCATCGAGAAGCACTGTTCGCGAATTGTGGACATGCCGAATTGGAATTGAATCAGCCGCTTGGGGGCCAACGAATGAGCGCATTCGGCAAAAAGACCGGACCTGGGGGAATGAAGCCCGGGGCACGTCCATCTTTTGGCGTTGCACGACCAATGAAGTCGGGCGAGAAAGCTGATGCCGAAGGGTCCGAAGAAAGGGGCGGCAATCAGTTCCCGCCGCTTCCGAACGGTGGTGGCTCGGCTGAGCCGGCGCCCGCCGCGCCTAAACCAGCGCCATCATCCGGCAATCCAAATGACGACGCGATGGCGCGCCTGTCTGAGCGCATGAATGCAACACATGCGACTGATTCGGAAGTCGGTGGCTTCGAAGCCAGCATTCACAAGATCAAAGAGCAAGTGCTGCCGCGTTTGCTTGAACGTGTCGACCCCGAAGCCGCGGCCACGCTGACCAAGGATGAACTGTCGGAAGAATTCCGCCCGATCATCATGGAAGTGCTCGCCGAGCTTAAGGTCACTCTGAACCGCCGCGAGCAATTCGCACTTGAGAAAGTGCTGATTGACGAATTGTTGGGCTTTGGCCCGCTCGAAGAATTGCTCAAAGACCCCGATGTTTCGGATATCATGGTCAATGGCCCTCAGCAGACCTACATCGAGAAAAACGGTAAGCTGAAGCTGGCCCCTATCCAGTTCCGCGATGAAAGCCACCTGTTCCAGATCGCGCAGCGTATCGTGAACCAGGTTGGTCGCCGCGTTGACCAGACCACCCCACTCGCCGATGCCCGCTTGAAAGACGGCTCGCGTGTCAACGTGATTGTGCCGCCACTGTCGCTCAAAGGCACAGCCATCTCGATACGTAAGTTTTCCGAGAAGCCGATCACCTTGGACATGCTCAAGGAATTCGGCTCGATGAGCGATAAGATGTGTACCGCGCTGAAGATCGCTGGCGCTAGCCGGATGAATATTGTCATCTCAGGTGGTACGGGTTCGGGTAAAACAACCATGCTCAACGCCTTGTCGAAAATGATCGACCCGGGCGAGCGTGTTCTGACCATTGAGGACGCGGCGGAGCTTCGCTTGCAGCAGCCCCACTGGCTTCCGTTGGAAACCCGTCTACCCAACCTCGAAGGCCAAGGCGCGATCACCATCGGCGACCTGGTGAAGAACGCCCTGCGCATGCGCCCGGACCGTATCATTCTGGGTGAGATTCGTGGCGCGGAATGTTTCGACCTTCTCGCCGCCATGAACACCGGCCACGACGGCTCCATGTGTACGCTTCACGCCAACAGTCCGCGCGAGTGCCTGGGCCGTATGGAAAACATGATCCTGATGGGCGACATCAAGATCCCGAAGGAAGCTATCTCGCGCCAGATTGCGGAATCGGTTGACCTGATTGTTCAGGTGAAACGTCTGCGCGACGGTTCACGCCGCACGACCAACATCACCGAAGTTATAGGGATGGAAGGCGACGTGATCGTGACCCAGGAACTGTTCAAGTTCGAGTATCTGGAAGAGAGCGACGACGGCAAGATCCTTGGCGAGTTCCGCTCAAGCGGCTTACGCCCTTACACGCTGGAAAAGGCGCGTCAGTACGGCTTTGATCAGGCGTATCTTGAGGCTTGCCTGTAAGGATAGCGGTCTATTGCGAGAATAGAGCTGTCGGCAACGAGAGCGCCAACAGGCCCCCTCCGATGATCGCGCATGCCAGAAACACGAGAGTCCACGGCACCCATCCCACACGATCGAGCCGCGCTAGCCGCTCGCGCCGCGAACGCAGACGGTCCATAATCAGTGCAAAAATCGCCACGGCAATGAAAACTCCGCCTAAAAGAGCGACTTGATCGGCTTCGCTGGCGAATAGAAACGGGTTTGAATTTTTCACAGGGCGCATTTGGAGGCACTGAAGACGAAGAGCAATGCTTTCCGCGCTTGCGTCACCTTTCAACCGCCTTACAGCGGGAGCGTGACCAGCGAAGCCCCTGCCCAACGCCCCATGTTTGCCTTGCTGATCAGGCTTGCCGCGGCTGCAACACTGTCGGTGATGGTAGCACTGGTCAAACTGGCGAGCGAAAGCGGCCTGTCACTGCCAGAGATATTGTTTTGGCGACAATTGCCAACAATCCCGATCATTCTCTTGCTCTTCTGGAGCACAGGTAAACTGTCGCAACTGCGATCGAAGCGCCTTGGACAGCATGGCATGCGCGCTGCACTCGGGATCGGTGGCATGTTCCTGAATTTCGGTGCAGTCACATTGCTGCCTCTGGCAGAAGCTACCAGTTTCAACTTCACTTCAGCCATCTGGGCAGTCATCCTGTCCGCACTGATCCTGCATGAGAAAGTCGGGCTTTGGCGGTGGGGCGCGGTCGCGCTTGGCTTTGCCGGTGTCCTGGTGATTGCACAGCCCGGCAGCGGTCAGGTCCCTGTGTTCGGTGCCAGCGTTGCATTGGGTGCCGCGTTCATGATCGCGCTAATCTCTATCTATATCCGCGACCTGACCAAGAGCGAGGGCTCGCTGACGATCGTATTCTATTTTGCATTGTTTTCACTGCCAGCACTGGCGATCCTCTTACCATTTTTCTGGCAGGCCAAGTCTGCCGAGCAGTGGTTTTACCTCATCGCTTTGGGCGTCAGCGGCCTGCTGGGGCAATATTTACTGACCAGTGCCCTTCGATACGGAAGTGTGTCGAGCGTGATCGTGATGGATTACTCCGCGCTGATCTGGGCCGCACTGCTAGGCTGGTCGCTGTTTGATCGCTTGCCTCCGGCAACGACCTGGCTCGGCGCACCTTTGATCGTCGGAGCCGGCTTGTTGATCGCATGGCGGGAACAGCAGTTGAACATCGCCAGAAATCGATCTCACACGATCGAGCCATCCTAGCCGCTCACGCCGTGCATGCAGCTTATCGATGGGCTGAGGCAGCGGAGCGATGATCCACAGATCGCAGGTGGTTTGCGTCACGAATGATTGCTGCTGTTGCCTTGGCGTTCGGGTGGCGCCTTGGCGCACCCGTAAGCAAAGGATACGCAAACTATGCGCAAGACGCTGATCGTAGCTGCGCTGGCAGCAATGACTTTGGCCACCGCCGCATGTTACACTGTGCGCGGCGTGGGTGACGACCTCAAGTCGGTCGCAGACGCGGTTGACGAAGAATCATAAGCTTCGTCTATCCGGCGATACACCAGAATCAAATTATTTGCGGGCATTTCATAACGATTTGCTCGCATGAAACCCGTTTGCGAAGCAAGCCTGTCGACGTCGATTGTCGATCGCAGCCCCCATCGCGGATCGCGTGACTTCAGACTTGCATCGAATCCCAGATTCGACTGCGCAGTCTCCGCATCCGGTTCAATATAAGGCCCGTATAGGATCAGAGGCGCAGTACCCGTCAGCAATCGCGCGGCGCCCGCAAACAATCCCTCGCTCGCTTCCCATGGGCTGATGTGCACCATATTGATGCATAATATCGCATCGGCCTGATCAGTCGGCCACTGATCGGATAGCGCATCGAGTTGCAAAGGCGGGCGAAGGTTGGCGCTCCCTTCATCGTCCCGCCACGCCTCGATTGATGCGAGAGCCTCCTCGCTGGGCGCTGGGTTGCCAGATCAGATCGGGAAATCGCGACGCGAAATAAACAGCATGTTCACCGGTTCCACTCGCCACTTCGAGCACAGTTCCGGACGCAGGCAATTCCTATGTCAGAACTGCTGCGATCGCATCACGGTTACGCAAAGTGGCGGGCGCATACTTCTTCACAAGCGGCGCTAGCTGACCCGCAGCTCCTGCCCAGCCCAATAGGGCTCGCGCAGCTGCCGGCGCAGG
>Ga0255767_1000964_pt1 | contig 25920 bp, 20 predicted proteins | sample 071ome_24_FD_179967 | JGI IMG/M metagenome (GOLD analysis project Ga0255767, IMG submission 179967) | Coastal salt marsh microbial communities from the Groves Creek Marsh, Skidaway Island, Georgia - 071402CT metaG (version 2) | ecosystem: Environmental > Aquatic > Marine > Intertidal zone > Salt...
CGGTAGCGTTCGAGCACCTGATGACCAGAGCGACTCTGGACGGTTTCTGGCCGGGCCTGGAGGATATACAGATCGTTGGTTTCGCCGTCGAGTCCCCATTCGATATCCATTGGCCGGCCGTAATGGCGCTCGATCGTCATGGCCATGCGAGCAAGTGACTCTATTTGAAGGTCGTTTAATGAAAAAGCCGAGCGTTCCTCGATCGATGTGTCGACTGTCGTGACAGGAGGCGTAACGCCGGGTCGGGCATAGACCATCTTGATTAACTTGCTACCCAAGTGACGCCGAAGGATGGCCGGCCGGCCATCGGCGAGCGTTGGTTTGTGGACATAAAACTCGTCAGGGTTGACCGCCCCCTGCACGACGCACTCACCAAGACCAACACTGGCGGTGATGAAAACCGCATCGGCAAAGCCGGACTCGGTGTCGAGCGTAAAGGCAACACCACTGGCGCCCAGGTCACTTCGTACCATCCGCTGGATACCCGCAGAGATTGCAACCTCTGAATGAGTGAAGCCCTGATGCACGCGATAGGCAATCGCACGATCGTTAAATAAGGAGGCGAAGACGTCGTGAACAGCTGCCAGCACGTGATCGATGCCGCACACGTTCAGAAAACTTTCCTGCTGACCTGCGAAAGACGCCTCGGGAAGATCCTCGGCAGTGGCTGAGGAGCGCACCGCGACCGACACCTCATCCCCGAGCGCGGCATAGTGATGACGGATCTCGGTCTCGAGGGGTTCAGGGAGCGGGTTCGCTAAAATCCAGGAGCGGATGTCGGCACCCGCTTGCGCCAACGCCTTTACGTCGTCTATATCAAGAGCGGCCAGTCGCGTGTTAATTCGCGACTCGAGCCCGCCAAGCTCGAGAAAATCTCTGAACGCTTGGGCCGTGGTAGCAAATCCATCGGGAACGCGGATCCCGGCATCGCTGAGTTGGCCAATCATTTCACCTAAAGACGCGTTCTTCCCGCCCACGACGGAAACGTCTTTCATGCCGATTTCCTTGAACCAGCGAATGGACGACTCTTTAATCACTATCGGTATTCGGCGACAATGGGTGTATCGGTAGGGTTTTCAGCAGCAGAAGATGAACTTCGAACAGCGATCAGTTTTTATCGTGTCGGATCGTACGGGACTGACCGCAGAGGAGTTGGCGCGCAGTCTTCTGACTCAGTTTCCCCAGGTTCATTTCCATACCACGGTCCTGCCTTTCGTAGATACGGATGATAGATTGGATGACGCGATTAGCCAAATCAACGCCGTCCAAGCCGGCGGTGGGCTACGCCCGGTGGTGTTTATGACTTTTGTTAACGCGGAATACCGTCAGCGTATCGAAGGCGTTAACGCACTCGTGGTCGATGTGTTTGGTGCTTTCATGGGCACGCTTTCCCGGGAAATGAATTTACCCCCCAGCTGGCAGCCGGGATTCAGCCACGGGATGGGCGACCAGAGCCGCTACAACTCGAGAATTGATGCCATTCATTACGCGATGGATTGCGACGACGGGGTTAATCCGGACGCCTATGAGCAGGCGGACCTCATCATGATGGGTGTGTCCAGAAGCGGGAAAACACCCACCTGCGTGTATCTCGCTATGCATTTTGGGCTTTACTGTGCCAATTACCCGCTTACCGACGATGACTTTCTAGACGATGGCCTGCCAAAGTTGCTGCAGCCGTTCAAAGATCGGCTGATTGGGCTGACTATTGACCCCAGACGGCTTCACGAGATTCGGGAGAAGCGCCGCCCGAACAGCAGCTATGCAAACTTGGAGCAATGCCAAATCGAGGTCAGACGGGCCGAAAACCTGTTCCGTCATCATGGGCTGATCGTGGCCGATACCTCTGGAATTTCTGTCGAAGAGATCGCCACCACCTTGCTGCAGAAAACCGGCAAGCGGCGTGAATATCTTGGTTAAGCTGGGGCCGTATTCGTCATCATGAGTATTGCCCGCATCGGCTTTGTCAGCCTGGGTTGTGCGAAAGCGACGGTTGATTCCGAGCGCATCCTGTCCGAATTGCGGGCCTACGGATACGCGTTCTGCGAGAGCTATGAGCAAGCAGATCTTGTCATCGTGAACACCTGTGGGTTTATTGAGTCTGCCGTTGAAGAATCGCTGACCGTAATTAGCGACGCCATGGACGCTAACGGGCAGGTCATCGTGACCGGTTGCCTGGGTGCGCGCGCGGACATGCTCAAAGAGAGATTCCCCAAACTGCTGGCGATCACGGGCCCGCAAGATACCGAGGGGGTGGTAAAAGCGGTTCATGACGCCGTGCCGCCCGCGCAAGCACCGCTTTACCATCTGTTGCCTCCCGGGGGTGTCAAATTGACCCCTCGGCACTACGCCTACCTTAAAATTTCAGAGGGATGCAATCACAAATGCACGTTTTGCATCATCCCTTCCATGCGGGGGCGTCTGGTCAGTCGATCACCCAGCGACATCGTGTCGGAGGCTCGACAGCTACGATCAGCCGGAGTGAAAGAGCTTCTTGTTGTCTCGCAGGATACGAGCGCCTACGGCATTGACTTGAAGAGCCAGAGCGACCTTATGGGCGGTCGTGCGCTACGCCCGGAGATCGGTCAGCTGGCCACTGAACTTTCTAACCTTGGTCTGTGGGTCCGACTGCATTACGTTTATCCCTATCCTCACGTGGATCGGCTGGTGGACTTAATGGCTGAAGGGGCGCTTTTGCCTTATCTTGATGTCCCGTTTCAGCATGCCAGCCCCCGGGTGCTGCGGTCGATGAAGCGTCCGGCCAGTGGCGAGGACAATCTTGAGCGCGTTGGTAAGTGGAGAGGCATCTGCCCCGATATGGCGATCCGCAGCACGTTTATTGTCGGGTTCCCCGGCGAAACGGAGGAGGATTTTGAGGAGTTGCTTCAGTTTCTGACCAGCGCGAGGCTCGATCGCGTGGGCTGCTTTACCTACTCCCCAGTAGATGGTGCGAGAGCCAATGACCTGCCGGGAGCGGTGGATCAGGAAACGGCGATGCACCGTCTCGATCGACTCATGGCACATCAGGCAAAAATATCTGCCGAGCGGCTTGCTCAGCGGGTAGGCTCGCGCTGCACGGTTTTGGTTGATGAAGTTACGACCGATACGGTGATCGCTCGCAGTTACGCAGAGTCGCCGGACGTCGATGGGGTAATTTTTATTGAGGAATCGGATGGTCTGAGCGAGGGCGATCTGGTGCCCGTAGAAATTGTCCAGAGCACAGATCACGATCTCATCGCGAGAACAATCGATGCCTAAAGTCACGCATCTTGGACACGTGGTTTTCTATGTTGCGGATCTTGAACGATCTCTGGCTTTTTATCGCGATCTCTTAGGGCTTCATGAGATTAAGGCGGGGGATCTGCCGTTTAGGGCAGCCGCGTTAACCAGCGGACGAACCCATCACGAGGTGTTGCTGATTGAAGCCCGTGAGATGCCGCACCCGCCGCCCGGTCCACGTCTGGGTTTTTATCATGCGGGTTTTTGTGTGGGTTCAAGCCTGGCCGAGTTACGAGCGATGCGTGAGGCCGTTCGCACGGCGGGCGTCACGTTAAAGGGAGCGTCCGATCACACCGTTACCCAGAGCCTTTATGTACTGGATCCTGACGGCAACGAGATTGAGCTTTATGTGGATGTGCCCGAGGTGGACTGGAAGCGCGACCCACAGCTGATCTTGTCTCCTATAAAACCCTTAAAAATAGACTGACAAGGCTACCGAGGCCCCGACCCAGAGGTCGGTGTTTTCTTGACGGACGCTCGCATGATCTTATAATTTGGGTTTGATGTAAAAAAAACATATTTATGCAAGAAATCGCAGCGTCATTTCGAATTGCTTTCGAGCTCATCTTCGCACTGAATTCAGAGCTGGTCGAAATTGTGGGCCTATCGTTACGGGTGAGTCTCACCGCGGTGGGCATTGCGTTACTTATTGGCATGCCCCTGGGCGCCGCCCTTGCCGTAGGCCGGTTTCGCGGCCGTTTTACTATAACGGTCATCGTGAACTCGTTTATGGGCATGCCGCCCGTGGTGGTGGGGCTCGTGGTCTACTTGATGCTCTCTCGTGCGGGCCCACTTGGCGTGTTGGGACTTTTGTATACCCCCGCCGCCATGATCATTGCTCAGGTTTTGCTGATCACGCCCATCGTGGTGTCCTTATCGCGTCAGACCATCGTGGAGCTCGACCGAGAGTATGCGGACTATTTCATCTCTCTTGTGACACCACGATCGAGCCGAGTCATGACGCTTCTGTGGGAGGCGCGTTTCAGTTTAGTCACCACCTGTCTCGCCGGTTTTGGAAGGGCTATCTCGGAAGTCGGCGCGGTCATGATAGTCGGAGGCAATATTCATCACTTGACTAGAGTGATGACGACCGCCATTGCGCTTGAAACGTCTAAGGGTGAACTGGAACTTGCGATGGCCTTGGGTATCGTTCTTATGTTAATTGCCCTCGCAATCAATCTACTGATTGCGCTTTTTAGACCGCGCGATGAAGGTCGGCAGACGCTCCGCGCCTCGGTGTGACCCAATCGGATTCAAATCAAAAAGCGGAAGGAGAAAGCATGTCTGAGTTTCGTGTTCGTGTCCTGGCAGGATTTTTATTAATGCTGACCGGGCTGATCAGTGGTGGCGCCGGGGCGAGCGAGATTGTGGTGCAGTCCACAACCTCGACGGCTAATTCGGGCCTTTACGATTATCTTTTGCCGATTTTTGAGAAAAAGACCGGTATCAAGGTCAATGTGGTGGCTGTCGGAACAGGGCAGGCCATCAAAAATGCTGTTCGTGGAGATGGGGATGTCCTGTTGGTCCATGCCAAAGCCGCAGAGGAGAAGTTTGTGGCGGAGGGATATGGCGTCAAGCGGTTTGATCTGATGTACAACGATTTCGTCATCATTGGGCCCAGAGCCGATCCCGCTGGGGTTGCTAAGGCAAACGATATCGGCGACGCGCTAGCGCGGATCAGTCAGAGCGAATCCCTTTTTGCCTCTCGTGGTGATGATTCGGGTACTCATAAAAAAGAGCTTGCGCTTTGGCGTCAGGCCGGAACCGATCCGACCGTCGCAAGCGGTCGGTGGTATCGGGAGACGGGCTCTGGAATGGGCGCGACCTTGAATGCGGCCGTCGGGATGGATGCCTACACCCTGAGCGATCGGGCCACCTGGATCAGTTTCGCTAACAAAGGCGGCTTTGATATTTTGTTTGAGGGAGACGCGGCTCTTTTTAATCAATACGGCATTATTCTGGTGAACCCGGAAAAACACGCGCACGTGAAGGCGCAGGCGGGTCAGGCGTTTATTGAATGGATGATCGGCCCGGAAGGGCAGGAGACGATCGCCAGCTATCGTCGCAACGAGAAGCAGCTTTTTTTCCCAAATGCGAACCCTTAGGGACTAGCCGTTAAAGTGTATTCGACCAAAGCCTGAGGCATCGTATCCGGGTAACGATTGAACCTTTTCTTTAAATTGATCGCTGAGGCAGAACTTTACAAATGTCTGAAGCGGTGGTTCAAACCAGCTGCGCCGATCGATCAGTAGGTCAAAGCGCTCGCGTAGAAGCGGAATAAACACGAGCTGATACTTCTCAGCCATTGCCTGCAAGCCAAGGGCGGCGTCGGCCAGACCTTCCAGTACACACGAGGCGGCTTCCGTCTCGGTGTGGGCGAGCGTCGAAAAGATTAATTGGTCGGCCGGCAACTCCTCCTTGCCAATCAGCGCCTCGAGGAGGATCTGGCTCCCGGTGCCGCTTTGGCGAGCTACCACTCGCTTTCCTGCCAGGTCCTTTATCGATCGAATGTTCTTTGAGGACTCTTCTTTAAGAATCAGCCCGCGTTCTCGCCAGCAAAACTCCATCAGCACAACCGGCTGGCCCGAAAACTGCTTTGCGATCCTGTCTACGTTCCAGTCGTGGGTCTTTGGATCAAAGATGTGAAGTCCTGCAGCGGCGCCTGCTCCTTCGGAAAAACGATCGAGTCCAGATACGCTGCCCCCGAATTGGGTGGCAAGATGACTGCCCGATGCGGTGATCGCCCACTCCAGTAGAGGATCGTGACTGCCCAAAAGAACATCAGGGACGGACGGGCTGACAGCAGTGGATTTTGGGCCTAAGCGGCTCGCGGCGAGCCAGGCCTCGATGGCATGCCGATGAAATAAAAGTTTGCCTGTCGCCTTTACAAAAGGTATCTGTTGTCGCGCGACCAGATCATAAACCTTGCGCTCTTTGACTCGAAGCAAAAGTGCCACTTCTCGCGTGGTTAGAAAGTCATCAGAGGATTCGGACATGATCAAATCGAGTAAGGCGGGTTGGACCCATTATGACGCAGGCCCCACTCTTTTCACCCCACAAAAGTGTAAGGGGTCGACTGGCAATTCGAATGAAGGGGCCAAGGCAGGTAGAATACGGCGTCAATTTTCTTGGTTTTCATAAGTGAACATTCGCCGTTCCACCATCCGTCAGCGAATCAATCGAGTGCGTCGGCGCCGGATTTTTGATTTTGAGCGCTATAACCCTCAAATGGCGCTTCCTTTCAAGCCATCCTTTGCCTCGGAGAAGTCGGCTGTCCCAGAGCGTCGAGACCGCGAAGAGTTCTAGGCCTCTTATAATTCACGCCCTCAGGATTAACGCCTACCTGTTTCATATCGATGTCAGAACACCTTAGCGAGGTGCGCCGGCGGCGCACGTTTGCCATTATTTCCCACCCCGACGCTGGGAAAACTACCCTTACCGAGAAATTCCTTCATTATGGAGGAGCCATTCAGGAGGCAGGAACCGTAAGGGCCAGAAAAACCGGTCGTTACGCAACGTCTGACTGGATGAAGCTTGAGAAAGAGCGGGGTATTTCTGTTACCTCATCGGTCATGCAGTTCGAATACCGTGGTTTTGTTGTGAATTTGCTCGACACGCCGGGTCACGCCGACTTCTCTGAGGATACCTATCGAACCCTCACCGCCGTTGATTCGGCTTTGATGGTGATCGATGCGGCAAAAGGTGTGGAGGAGCGAACCATCAAGCTGATGGACGTGTGTCGATTGCGGGATACCCCCATCATTACCTTTGTGAACAAGATGGATCGCGAAGGCAGGGATCCTATTGAGCTTCTTGACGAAGTGGAGTCGGTTCTGGGTATTCGTTGCGCACCTGTCACCTGGCCGGTGGGATCGGGTCGTGCGTTTCGGGGGGTTTACCGAATTCAGGAAGATCGCGTCGCGCTTTTCGACCGTACCGGCTCTGGCGGTACACCGGAGCAGTTGATTGAGGGGCTTAACGGTCCGGAACTCGACGACGTGCTCGGGGCAGATGCGGAGCGATTGAGGGAAGAGGTTGATCTTCTAAAGGGGGCTTCGCATCCTTTTGATCTCGATGCCTATTTGCGCGGGGCATTGACGCCGGTGTTTTTTGGATCAGCGCTCAACCATGAAGGCACGGACGAATTGATTGATGCCTTCGTAAATTTTGCGCCGGCCCCTCTAGCGCGCGCCGCAGAAACTCGGACGGTGGATGCCGCAGAGAAAAATTTCTCCGGCTTTGTTTTTAAGATCCAGGCAAACATGGACCCGGCCCATCATGACCGGGTTGCCTTTCTCAGGGTCACATCCGGCAGCTATCAAAAAGGGTTGAAGGTCAGACATGTTCGAGCGGGGCGAGACATGCAGCTGCATAACGCGATTACCTTCATGGCTTCTCGCCGCGAAGCGGCGGATGATGCGGTGGCTGGAGATATTATCGGCCTTCACAATCATGGCACGATCCAGATCGGAGACACCTTTACCACCGGGGAACAACTTAAATTTCTTGGCATTCCAAGTTTTGCTCCCGAGCTTTTTCGACGAGTACGTCTGACTGACCCGCTTCGTGCAAAAGCCTTGAATAAGGGCCTTGATCAGCTGAGCGAAGAAGGTGCAACGCAGGTCTTTCGCCCGCTGATGAGCAATGATTTGGTGCTTGGCGCAGTGGGGATTCTTCAGTTTGATGTAGTGGCCCATCGGCTGAAGCACGAATACGGCGTAGATTGTGCTTTTGAGGCGGTCCCTGTCGTGACGGTTCGGTGGCTGGTCAGTGATGACGAGAAGGCCCTTCAGGAAATTCGCAAAAAATCGCCACAAAACTTAGGCCTGGATGCGGCTGGCGCGCTGACGTATTTGGCGCCCAATCTGGCTAACCTGCGGTTGACGCAAGAGCGATTCCCGGAGATCGAATTTCACGCCACGCGGGAGTTGTAGCATTTAGTATTCAGGTTTACCCAAGCAGAGCTCGGTCTTAGACTATCAGTCTCTTTTTTAGCAGCCGGTCCTCACTTGGGGGCGGTCATTCAGTTTCATTTGCGATCAGCTAAGGAAATAAACGATGAGAAGATATCTTGTTTTGAGCGCGGCGCTTGGTTTCGGTGTTGCCGTTGGTCAGGTGCAGGCGGATGGCGCCGCCATTTACAACAGCGGCTGCATGGCGTGCCATGCGTCGGGCGTGGCCGGTTCCCCGAAGGTGGGGGATAAGGAAGCGTGGGTCGATCGAATCGCTCAGGGTGCTGAACTCTTGTACGAGCATGCGATTGTGGGTTACCAGGGTAAGGCCGGTTATATGCCCCCCAAGGGCGGTTTTGCCCATCTAAGCGATGACGACGTAAAGGCTGCCGTGGATTACATGGTCAGCCAATCGCAGTAGGTCAGAGGTCGCCAAAAAACCGGGCCTTGAGCCCGGTTTTTTTTGGCTGGACGTTAGCACTTCATTTATGGGCTCTCGAAGAAAGCGGCCAAGGCGCGGTATAAAAATGCAGGATCCTGCCAGCCTGTCGTTTCCCGAATAGAGTGCATGCCCAGTTGGGGTGCGCCGACATCGACCGTGTCGATCCCGATCACTGCAGAGGTGATCGGGCCGATAGTACTTCCACAGGCCATGTCGCTTCGCATCGCCATAGACTGCACGGGCACCTGGGCGTGCCGACAGAGATCTCTAAACAAGGCCGCGGTGCTGCTGGTTGTGGCGTAGCGCTGGTTGGCGTTGAATTTTATGACGGGGCCTTTATTTAGCTGGGGCCGGTGTTGCGGATCGTGCTTATTCTCGTAATTGGGATGCACGGCGTGCGCGTTGTCGGCAGAAACCAGAGCGGAGCGCGACAGAGCCGCCGAGAGGGCTTGAGCATCTCCCGTCAGGCGCTCAAGAGCCTGCCTTAAAAACGGTCCCTGGGCGCCGGCCGTCGAGGTGCTGCCAACTTCCTCATGATCGTTACAAATTACCAGAATGGTCTCGTCGGTATTTGCATCCATCAGCGCCTTGATGGCGGCGTAGCAACTCAGAAGATTATCAAGGCGCGCGCTCACCAGAAAATCTCCGTAAAGACCAACCTGCGCTGCCCGATGGGTGTCATAAAGACTGAGCTCAAAATCGGTCACTTCCCCAAGAGATTCGTTTGGATGCTGCTCGCGCGCCTCGTCGAGCAGCGCATCGCGGAAGGTCTCCAGCGAATGCTCGTCGCCATTAAAAAGGATGGGAACCAACTCTTCTTGCGGATTGATCGTTCGATTCTTGTGAATATCGCGATTCAAATGAATAGCCAGGCTTGGGATCAGGGCAACCGCTCGCTTGAAATCCAATAACAGACTGGCTCGACCCCCGTCTGTTCGACGGGCGCTGATCCGCCCGGCGATCGAAAGATCCCGATCGAACCAGGGGGCGAGCAGGGCCCCGCCGTATATCTCCACACCCAACTGAAAAGCACCAGCCCGGCGTATGTCGGGTTGTGGCTTTATCTTGAGGCAGGGGCTATCGGTATGGGCGCCAATGATGCGCACGCCGCGATCGGTAATGGAGCCTTTTCCCTGGCGAATTGCAATGAGGGAGGAATCATTTCGGGTGAGGTAGATCTTGCCTGACTCGGGATTAGGCCAGGGATGAGAGAAATCGCTGCGACTGAACGCGGCGTTATCCAGCAGCATCGTCAGAGCGCTGACCGCATGAAACGGCGACGGCGAGTCATCGAGAAATGCCAAAAGCCCGGGATTAAAATCATCTGCGTTCATTTGTGATCCATTACATTATTAAACGACCGTCCGTTGTCGAGACCTCATGTCTTTTTCGTCTTTAAAGTCGCCGGCCCCATCATCGCGTACGGATCCCTCGGGAAGCCATTGGAGAATTTCTCTCGAGGCGTCTTTTTCCAATGCATCGAAATCAAACAAGGATCGATCAGCCAGTTGACTCGGCGCCACATGACTCAGGCTTCGAAAGATGCTGGCGATTCGGCCTGGGTGCGCGCGCTCCCAGTCCGAAAGCATCCCCTTGATCGCCTGACGCTGCAGATGCGACTGAGATCCGCATAAGTTGCACGGGATGATCGGATAGCCTCTAAGGGCGGCGTACCGCGCGATATCTTTCTCCCGGCAGTAGGCGAGCGGGCGGATCACCACGTGGTGGCCGTCATCACTTCTTAGTTTGGGCGGCATCGATTTCAATTGCCCGCCGTGGAACATGTTCAAGAACAGAGTCTCCATCATGTCATCGCCATGATGGCCCAGCGCGATACGGGTCATGTTTTGTTCGCCCGCGTAGCGGTACAGGATTCCTCGCCTCAGTCTCGAGCAGAGGCCGCACATGGTTTTGCCCTCTGGAATCACCCGCTTCACAATGCTGTAGGTGTCCTCGTCAATGATATCGAACGGTAGTCCCGTGCTCTCGAGATAGGTGCGCAGAATGTCGACCGGAAATCCGGGCTGATTCTGGTCCAGGTGGATCGCGTGAAGCGAGAATGAGACGGGGGCTCTCTCCTGTAATTGCGAGAGAATATCGAGCATCACGAAAGAGTCTTTGCCTCCCGATACACAGACCATGACCCGATCGCCATCCCGAATCATCTGAAAGTCTTCGATGGCGCGACCAATTTCACGCCGCAGGCGCTTGGCCAGTTTTTTTTCGTCGACCGATGAATTCATAGGGTTGGGATTTCCTTTGGGCGTTACCGAGTCCTTGGCCAAGGCCATTTGGCCAAATATTGGCGAATCATTCGCTTATTGCCTTATGCTATCGGTATGACGAAGCGTTTGCGAAACCGCCTTATTTTATCGGTTGCGGCTGTTTTAGGGGTGGTTACGGTTGGGCCGGTGCTGGCGGTTCAGTATCTTGACTGGAATCCGCATCGGGAGCGGGTCGCCGGCTGGCTGTCTGCCGCCCTGAAGCGCAATGTCAGTATTAGCGGCGCTCTCGATCTCCAGTTATGGCCCACCGCTCATATAAAGGTGGCTGGGCTGCGTGTCGAGTCACCGGATGATGCATTCAAGGCGCCGCTTTTGGATCTTAAAAGCGCTTCGATCGAGGTCACCCTTGGCGCTCTCATATCAAAGACGATCCTGATCGAGCGTCTTGAAGTAGATAACGCAGCTTTGTCGCTTCAATCACTTCCTGATGGGCGAAATAACTGGACGTTCAGCGATCCCAAGCAACCAAAACAGCACCAACCGTCGGCGTGGACCACCATTGTTCGTGTGGCCGCGATGCGGGATTCTGAATTTGGATTTGCCGGGAGAAACCCCCGATTTGATCAAAGGCTTGAGATCGACGAGTTGAGTTCGTCCCTCCCCGAAGGGCGTGCGCAGAGCGCCTTCATTGTGAGGGGTCGCTACAACGAGACGCCCCTGTCGGTTAATGGCTCGCTTGCGCTTTCGGGCGATGATAATGTGGACGCGGCCTTGGCTGTTGACCTCGGAGCGGCGAGTGGTACGGTGATCGGCCCGATTCGCGATGTGATGGATGGCGGGAACGCAAATCTTGCGCTTCGTTTTGAGACGACCGATCTCACCGAAACCGTCGGCACGGTGATTCCCGGCCTCACCCCAAGGGCTCGTCAAATGTTGGCGGGTACGGGATCGGTGACGGCCGAAGTGAACGGATGGCTGCCCGAAGGAATTCGACTTGAAAAAGTCGATGTGATGACGAATTCAGCGCTGCTTCAAGTGACTGCTTCCGGAGAGGTCGAGCTGTGGCGTCCGGGTCAGGTGGGCCTACTTCCGGCGTCGAACCTTCGAGTGCTTCTCGAGACGCAGGCCTTGTCAGAATTAACCGACCTCTTTGGTGGCCAGTTGCCTTTGGATACAACGGCGCAAGCACAAGGGGTCTTGAGCGGCGCCCCCAGGAATTTTCGGCTGGATGAGATTGTTTTTGAGGCGTCGGGAGCCATCTTAAAGGTCAGCGGGACCGGCCGAATGGAACATATCGGTAGCAAGGAGGGCCTGTGGCTGGACCTTGAGACCAAGGCCGAGACCTCAAGCCTGGCTCGCTTCACGGACGCCTACGGCTTGATTGTCCCGATTGATGGCAGCGCATCGGCGAGCGCTCGCGTGTGGGGCGGCCGCGGTCAGGTTCGAGTAGATGACATCGATGCAGAGGTGATTGCGCAGAGCGCTAGTCTTCGTGCGGGAGGATCGATTGGTCCGCTCGGTCCATCCGCAGAATTTGATCTACCTTTTGAAGGCGCTACCACGAGTCTTAAAGCCCTACTCGGTGGTTTTGCCGTCACGCTTCCTGGAGATCTTTCCGGAACGGTCGGTGGATCGTTAAAAGGAACGCGCAACGATCTTCATGTCCGGGATTTGGATATTGATCTGCGTTCAGATCTGCTCTCAGCAAGTCTTACGGGCTCAGTGGGTCCGCTTGGTCCACAGGCATCGGTCAACATGCCGTTTCGCGCCGACCTTAAAGATGTTGCGGCGTTGGCTGCTCATTTTGGTCGGCCCCTAGCGTTCTCGGGAACGGGTTCTGCGCAAGGCATTCTGACCGGCCCCTTCGACGATTTATTTGTCACCGGCCTGAGTGCTGGGATGAAAAGCGAACTGGGCCAGATTAGGCTGGATGGTGAGTTGGGTCTTGCCGGGGATAGTCCGAACTTGAATATCGCATCCGAGGTTACGATCCCGACGCTCGCCGCCCTGCAACCCTTTACCAACGTTGCGCTGTCAGACTACTCGGGCGTTAGTCTGACGGTCAGCTCGGAGTTTTTTCGAGCACAAGGCAAAGTAGGTCTGCGTCATCTATCGGGCGTCCTGAGAGGGGACGGAATCAGGCAGGGGCGTATTTCAGGGAAGTTGCCGGATGTCTCAAACCTGAGATCCGGGTCGCTTGCCGTGGATCTTGAACTCGATCACCTGGGCAGGCTAGGCAGCAGTTTTGGCTTCAAAGATGGGATCAGCGTCCCGGGAAAGCTGTCGGCCACAGTGGTAGGCTCAAAAAATCCTGAAGAGCCGTTTTTTGTTTCCGTCGACGGCGTGACTGACGGTATGAGCCTGAAAGTCAGCGGTCGCTTGGCTGATCTTAATGGGACATCGGACCTCGATTTAACTGCTCGTTTTTCGGTGGAAGATGCAACGCTTTTTGGCAAACTGATTGATTACGAGATTCCAATAGAGGGACCCCTTTCGGCCGCCCTTTCTGTCCGCCGGCAGGCCTCCTCGGATGCAAATCGTTTGCTTCAAACGAATTTGGCTATCGAGGCAGAGGACATCAAAGCAACCTTTGCTGGCGATATTGCTTGGCCCATCAGCAGCGGGACGAAGCTGCAGGCGCACATTGAAACCGCCTCGCTAAAGAATCTCCGACGCTGGTTGCCGGAGGATCTTCTCGACCCTGGCCCTGTCTCGCTCGACGGAAATTTGGAGTTCTTGGAATCTGGGGCTCAGCAAGCTGAGTTTTCTCTTCTTGTTGGAAATAATGACCTGGCAGGGAGTGTAATGTTAGGGGCGGGCTTGCTTCCCGGCATCAAGACATCAGCGCAAGGCCCAGGACCTTTAAAGGTTGTCGGTGATGTATGGTCCAGCCGGCTGAACCTGATGGAGATTTTTCCCGCCCCTCCCTCGGGGGAGGTGTCTGACGCGAAGTCAGCAGAAACGGAGACGCAGGGATCCATCTTTAGCAATCAGCCGTTTTCACTCGACTGGGTTGCGCCTCTTGCTGTGGATCTGGACTTTCAGTCAAAGGAACTTGTCACCCGAAGGTTCAAAGCCAACAATTTGATCACCGAGATTGATATTAATGATGGCGTACTAACGCTTCGTTCGGGTGCCGGTGAATTTTCGGGCGGTTCTTTTGACCTCGATTTAAAGCTGGACTCCACGGAGAAACCCTATCTGATCAATTTAGATTTTGCTATCGAGGGATTAGTGGCTCGAGAGATTCCAGCCCTCGCAAATTCAAGGCTACCGCTCGAAGGCAGCGTTGATGTGGATATCCAGATCACCAGTCGCGGCATTTCATTGAAGGAGTGGGCATCAAAAGCCAATGGTGAGTTTAAGGTATCTGGTCTGAATACCTATTTTCCGGCAACGGGCATGGACATTCTGACCCAGTCGATTTTGGCTCAGATACTGGGTGTGGTGAACCCGAAAAAGAAAAATGAATTCCATATTGTGGATTGCGGAATTGTGGGTTTTCGGGTGGTCGACGGAATCGTGATGTCGCGCGACACCATCGCAATCCAGACGGAGGAGGTGACCTTTCTTATTCGGGGCGGTATCAGTCTGATTGACGAGTCCATCGTCCTTTTAATTCGTCCAAAGGCGAGAAAGGGTGCGGGTATCTCTGCGTCCTCGTTCACCAACTTTTACCGGGTGGGTGGTACGCTTTCGGCTCCTAAAATCGAGGCCGATCTCGAAGGCGTTTTGAAGACGGGCGCGACCTGGGGGCTGGCCGCGCTAACCTTTGGTGGATCACTTATTGTGCAGGGTCTCTTCGATAGGATGGAAGGCAACAAGGATGTCTGCGCGATAGCGACAGATAATTATTCTGCGCTTCTTGAGGAAGAAGGTGCGCAGTTGGTAAGAACATGGGAGTGCCTCAGGGGCAACAAGGTGCTGTGTAATCTGTCAAAAGAAAACTAGAGAATGTGAAACTTCTAAACGGTCTTTTGCCTCGACTGGGCGCACTGAGAGCAATGCTTATGGGCGTTATCACTGTCCTAACGGTTCTCGCTCCTTTTGCGCTTCAGCCGACGCGCTATGAGGGCGTGGCGTTTTTTACGACCGTTATTGTCCCCGCGTTGGTGCCGATCTTTTTCTTCGTTACGCTATTGGATGTGATGATGAGCATGATCTACAAATCCTCGAGCGAGGGCGAATCGAAAAGCCACTATCGATTTATTATTCGAGTCGAACTTTCTTTTCTGGCCGTGATGGTGGCGGCGTGGATGCCTCTTTTCTGGGGCGTGTTGAATCCGGGCTAATAGCCCCTTCAAGGTCAGGACTCAAAACAGGCCTCTATATAGCGCGCGGTCATCAGATCAAGATGTCCCCCGCCGCCGTTTTTGAACACCGTGATGTCGGCTTTCCCGGTTCGCCCAATAGCTCCTGAGCAAAGATCATAAAGATCGGCAAGGACGTCACTTTCTTTAATGACGCCTGCCGCGATAGGAATGGTCAATTCTCCAATTTCTTTAATCGTGGTAGCGCGAGAGTCCACGAACAAGCGAGCCCGTCGCAGAGTCGAATCGTCGGCCTCCCGCATATCCAGGCGATAGGCGCCAACCAGATCCACGTGAACCCCTTCGTTCAGCCAATCTCCGCGTAGCAAAGGCTCCGTAGTCATGGTCGCGCAGGATATAAGGTCCGCCCACGCGACCGCATCAGAAAGATCATCAGCCGCCGAGATGGCATAACGGCCTTCAAGGGCGCGAACGAGTTCATCGCGTCGATCTTTCGAGCGATTCCAAACCCGCACCGAGCTCAGTTCAGGGCAGGCGCAGTGGTGCGCCTCGATCAGGTAAGGAGCCATCGCGCCGGCGCCGACCATCAGCATATTCTTGCTGTCGGGTCTTGCCAGCAGCCTTGAACCCAAGGCCGAGTCTGCTGCTGTTTTTAAGTAGGTTAGGGCGGTGCCGTCTATGGATCGGGTGGGTACGCCGGTTTCGCCATCAAAGAGGACATAGGCGGCGTGAATGGCGGGCAGATCAAAGTGCCGATTGCCTGGGAATATATTCGCCACCTTAACGCCAATGGCTGACCCCTTTTGCCAGGCGGCGCGGATCAACGAATAGTCGGTTCCCTCGACGCCAGGCTGGTCCAGGAGCATGTCTTGAACCTCGGCCGGCGTTTCCTGATGCATGCGTCTTAAGGCATCGATGAGGCCGCTAAAATGGACTCTCCTGAAAATGTCGTCGCTGGCAAGGTGAAAAGATGACTTGGGCATTGAGATAAAGTGACCGCTGGCAAAAACCGTAGTCTAGCCTGTGGCCGTTTCATTCGAGATTGACCCTTCTAAAGCATCATGCCCCTCTCCAAAGATTCTTTAAAAGCGCTAGCTGAGGATTTCGGCGTCGTGCTGTTGTTTCACGGTACCTTCGATAGCTCGCCGTCCATGCTAGGTAACGACTTTCATAACATCGCGCCGGAGAAGCTTTTCAAACAGCTGGAATCCATGACTCGATGGTTTCGCTTCGTCTCCATTGATGAATATTGTGCCGCTTCTGATCGCTCGGGGCTCGCCGCGGTTACGCTGGATGATGGATATCGCTCTGTGCTCGAGCAGGGCCTCAAGGTATTCGAGGCGCTTGATATACCGGTCGCTCTTTTTTTAAACAAAGTGTTTTTGGAGGGCAAGCCATTCTGGCGAGATAAGGTACGTCTCATGATCACCCGTAATTGGGTGTCGGCTTTTGAGCGTCAATTCAAAGGCAGATTCCATGTCCGAGCGGATCAATCGTTTTATCGATATACCAAGGACCCACGAAATAACAGCGTTGCCGTTGAGCAGGCTCTCGATGAGTTTCTGGAAGACCGCGCAAGCGAGGCGGATTATTCGGCGTTTTATCTTCAGGGAGCGACCATGTTGAAAGCACACCCGCTGGTCAGTTACGGAAGCCACTCGGTCAATCACTACGTCATGTCCTCGCTCACTGAGGAGCAGCAGTGGCGCGAAATCGAAGAGAACCGACGCTTCTTGAATACTTTTAAAAATCTTCAACAGACCGATGTTTTTTCGATTCCGTTTGGTGGAGAGCGTGACTACAATGACGCTACGGTCCGGCTGGCAGGAGAAGCGGAACATGGGTCGTTGCTCCTGAGCAGAGGCGCGATCCAGCGTGGGATCCATCTCGGTGATACGGTCCCGCAGAGCGTTGATCGGATCATGCCGCGTGCCGATTCGGTGCAGGGGCTGGAAGCTTTGCTGATCAGCAAGACCGCCGTCTAGGGGAACCGTCACGTTTTTGGTAGACCGGTTATTTGAAGGGAGATTAAAGTGAGTAGCAGAGCGAATCGAATGGGCGGCCGCGCCGCGCGCCAGGCTTTAAGGGCGGCGCCGATCCCTGAAGACCAAAAGCCGGTCCGGCCCGGCCTGAGCAGCGGTCGCTATCAACCGCTATCGCAAGAGCAGGTGCTGCGTATTCATGAAGCGGCCATTGAGACTCTCGAGACCATTGGCTTCGCTAACTCGCTGCCGTCATGTGTCGAACTGGTTACCGCAGCCGGCGGCTCCCTGACATCGGATGGCCGATTGCTCATGCCCCGTGCGTTGGTCGAGGAGTCGCTCGAAAAAGCAGCAAAAAACATTACGCTTTACGCTCAGGACCCCCGATTTGATCTCGACCTGACGGACTCACGAACCTACTTTGGGACGGCTGGCGCTGCCGTGCACGTCGTCGACACCGTGAAGCGTGAATATCGCGAATCAACAGCACAGGATCTGTACGACGCGGCACGAATCGTTGATCAGATGGAGCACATTCATTTCTTTCAGCGCTCCATGGTTTTGCGCGATATCGAAGATCCTGCCGAGATGGATTTCAATACCTGTTATGCCGCGGTAGCGGGGACCCGGAAGCATGTCGGAACCAGTTTTGTTGATCCTGCCCATGCTCATCAGGCCATTGATATGCTGGAGATGATTGCGGGCGGGGAGCAAGCCTGGCGTGAGCGACCTTTTGTCAGCCTCTCCTGTTGTTTTGTCGTGCCGCCCATGCGGTTCGCGGAAGATGCCTGTCGCGTGTTGGAGGTCTGCGTCGAGAGAGGAATGCCGATCCTGCTGTTGGCGGCGGGCCAGGCCGGGGCAACCAGTCCGGCCTCCCTGGCAGGGGCAGTTGTGCAAGAGGTTGCAGAAGTTCTGGGCGGGTTTGTCTATGTGAATCTATTGAAGCCCGGCCATCCCGCCATTTTTGGCACCTGGCCGTTTGTTTCAGACCTTCGAACCGGTGCGATGAGCGGCGGAAGCGGGGAGCAGGCGGTATTGATGGCTGCCTGTGGTCAGATGGGTCGATTCTATGGATTGCCCACCGGGATTGCGGCCGGCATGGCGGATGCCAAACTGCCTGACGCGCAGTCGGGGTATGAAAAGTCATACACGAACGTGCTTGCCGGACACAGCGGCGCCAATCTGATATACGAAGCGGCGGGGATGCAGGCCAGTCTTCTGGGCTGCTGTCTTGAAAGCTATGTTATTGATAACGACATGCTGGGTGCGATCAATCGGACGATCAGAGGTATTGAAGTAGACGACACGTCTTTGTCAGTGGATACGATTCGCGATGTCTGTATCGGCGGCCCCAATCATTTTCTAGGTCACGATCAGACGATGGCGCTGATGCAGCGCGATTATGTTTACCCTGAAGTCGGCGATCGCCTGTCGCCTAAAGAATGGAATGAAAAGGGCCGTCCGGATCTGCTGGAAACCGCAAGAGCACGGGTAGCGGAAATTCTCTCGGGACCAAGGCCGACGCATTTGTCTGCCGAGATGGATCAGGCAATTCGAGCGCGATTTCCCGTGAGGCTCAATGCACAGGCGTCGGGTGAAGAAGCGGCCTAGCGTCGCTCAAGACCATACCTAAGACGCATTCCAGCGGCGCCCAAGAGCGTTGGGGCGCATAACAGCAAGTTGAAAAAACCCGGCGAAAGCCCGGTCAGGGCGACAGCCGCAGTATGGTCCAGCCCCCGGCGGCGTCCCGTCGATACTCAAAACGATCATGCAGGCGATTAGCCTGTCCCTGCCAGAATTCAACTGTTTCAGGGCGTAATCGATACCCTCCCCAGAAATCGGGCAGGGGCACGTCTTCGTCGGGGAAGCGCGCGTTCAATTCTTCGAGCCGCTCCTCAAGAACCGATCGGTCAGGAATAACCGAGCTTTGGCGAGAGGCCCATGCGCCGATCCGACTTCCCCTACTGCGCGTTGAAAAATACTCGTAAGATTCTTCTTGTGAAATCCGCTCTATCGGGCCGCGGGCGATAACCTGACGGCTCTGACGAGCCCAAGGAAAAAGCATAGCGGCTTGAGGATTGCCCTCCAGATGCTGAGCTTTGCGGCTCGTGTAGTTGGTAAAAAATACAAAGCCGTTCTCGTTGTATTGCTTCATGAGTACGGTTCGAATCCCGGGCGCGCCATCGGCGGAAGCGGTAGCCAGGCTCACGGCATTGGTGGCATCAGGATCTTTCTCGCAGGCCTCTAAAAACCAGTCATGGAACTGAGACATCGGCTCTGCCGCGAGCGTCTCTGGCAATAACGGCTCACGCGCAAAATCTTCTTTGATGTGCTTGGGAATACTCATCGAAACGTCAGTGCATGTAGGAGGTCAATCGGGAACGACAGGCTGATTATCCTTGCTCACCGCAAGATCGTCACTCCAAATATTTACGTCCAGGCCTTGTTCGCGATAGTGCTCGGCCAGATCACCGAGATAACGCTGAAAACTCGGCTGCTGCTTATAGGCGCGATCATTCACGTATCGAAAAATCCCATGGGTATGAAAGCTCTTGAACGCGCCCTCCATCCGCAAGACCTCTTTCCCCAAGGAGTCGAAAAAAATAATCGTCGGAGAAAACTTCACACCCATCTCCTTTGCCCAGGCGCGAGATTCGATCTGACGGCCATCTGGGAGCGTGATGGGTGTGGATGACCATATATCAAGCTGAACGTTGTGCATTTTGTCTATTTGGGTGCGGACCACAGGCTGAGACAGGACTTGCTGATGCATGATGTCGCACTGACGGCAGTTTGTTTGTTCAAAATAGACCGCTGTAAATGGACGCGACGCTGCATCCCATGCCTCGGGCAGCGGTGCAAAAAACGTCTGATTATTCAGCGTGGGATTGGCGGCGCTGGTCTGTGTTGCGGCGAGGTAGTCAGAAAACGCGCCCTCGGCGGGACTGCTGGATTTAGCCCAGTCGAGCGCTAATCGAAAGTCTTCCGGGGGGTAGTAGCCGTTAAGTCTCAAGATGACTTTTTTATTTTCATCAAAAAATAAAAGCGTGGGGGTAAAGTTCACACTAAGTGCGGCTGCGAGCGTTTTTTCCGTAAAGGATCGTCCGCCGACCTGAACCACCTCCCGATCGCCCCACATGTTGATGCTGACTACTGTGAAATGACTTTGCATCGTTTCGACGATATCGCGCTGTGTAAAGTTATGCTCGATGAGCGCGTTACAGTAGGGGCATCCGGCCTGATAGAAATAAAGCACCAGTCGCTTGTCCTCGGCGGCAGCCTCATCAATATCGTCCTCAAAATCAAGAAAGCTTTCCTTAAACCAATCCGGGTGCTCCGTGTCTTTCGCACCGAGAAAAGCCCCTGTGGCTTCAGAAGCCAACGTGGCGTGTGACATACCCGCCAAAAAAATCCCCAAGAGTGCGAACAAATACTTTTGTTTGAAGAGCGGCGTCATAAATAAAACCCTATGCCTGGATCACTTTTACCGGAAAAGACGCAATTTTCTCTTTCCATGATCGAGGTCCCTCGGTATGCACGGAGGCGCCGGTGCTATCTACCGCCACCGTCACGGGCATGTCCTCGACTTCAAATTCGTAAATAGCCTCCATGCCAAGATCTTCAAAAGCGACTACGCGGGCAGATTTAATGGCGCGCGACACCAGATAGGCCGCACCTCCCACGGCGATCAGGTATACGCTGCCATGGGATTGGATGGCCTCGATAGCCTGTGGCCCGCGCTCTGCTTTACCGATCATGCCCGCAAGCCCTGTGCGCGCAAGCATCGTATCGGTGAATTTATCCATCCGCGTTGAGGTCGTTGGACCAGCCGGCCCAACGACTTCATCCCCAACGGGGTCGACAGGGCCCACGTAATAAATAAAGCGCCCGGAAAAATCCACACCCTCAGGGAGTGGCTGACCTGCTGTGATGAGATCAACCAGTCGTTTATGAGCGGCATCGCGACCGGTCAGGATCTTTCCATTCAAAAGCAGGTTATCGCCGATACGCCATGATCGATAATCGCTCGCGCTGAGCTGATCTAAATTGACACGTTTACCTGACGTGGTCTTTGTAATATCAGGCCATACGGTGGGATCGACAAGAGGGAGAGTTGCTGGACCTGAGCCATCGAGCACAAAATGGACATGGCGGGTAGCGGCGCAATTCGGGATCATCGCTACGGGCAGTGAGGCAGCGTGCGTAGCGTAGGTGTGAATCTTGACATCCAGCACGGTCGTTAAGCCGCCGAGGCCCTGTGCACCGATTCCGAGATCATTGACGGCCTTGTAAATATCAAGTCGCAGGGCTTCGAGTTCGTTTTGAGGACCGTTTCTTACGAGCTCGTCCATGTCGATGGGGGCCATCAATGATTCTTTCGCCATGACCATCGCTTTTTCCGGCGTGCCTCCGATTCCGAGTCCCAGAATACCCGGAGGACACCACCCCGCGCCCATCGTGGGCAGCGTTTGGGTGACCCAATCGATAAGGCTGTCGCTGGGATTAAGCATGGTCAGCTTGGCTTTATTCTCTGAGCCTCCGCCTTTGGCAGCCACCGTGATCTCGATATGCTCTCCGGGCACGATTTCAGTATGAACCACTGCAGGTGTGTTATCCCCGGTGTTCTTCCGCGCCCCTATCGGAGGAGAGACTACAGAGGCTCGAAGCGGATTGTCCGGATGGGTGTACGCTAGGCGAACGCCTTCATCAATGGCCTCCTGAAGGGAGTGATCCCCATCGATAACGGCCCGTTGGCCGATCTTGATAAAGACAACCACAATTCCGGTGTCCTGACAGACCGGCCGGTGACCTTGAGCGGCCATTCGAGAGTTGATCAGGATCTGGCCAATCGCGTTTTTTGCCGCCTCTGATTCTTCCCGCTCGTAGGCGCGATTCATGGCCGCTACAAAGTCCGGGGGGTGATAGTACGAGATGTACTGAAGCGCATCCGCTACGCTTTCAGTAATGTCGTCAGTTCGAATGCGAGCCATAGAGTCAAGATAGTCATTATCGTGATGTGGTTAGATAAGTTTATCAAAGCACGTCACATCCTATGAAAATAGACAAACCCAACAACCCGTTCATTTTCACACGTTGAGTTGGTAGGATAGGGCCTTTCCTGAAGTGATCGTGCACGGTTTGCGGGCCCGGTAATCAGGAGAGCGGGACCTGTAAAAACACCTAACCGCCAGCGTATATGCCTGACTGTTTTAATCGGGGACGATCCCTATTATTGGCCTGCACATTTGTTGCAGGCTTTTTTCAATCTGTCCCGGGGCACGCCTTTGTCGAGGTAAAGCGCCACAAGATGCAGTGCAACGCGGCGTTCCCCTGTCCCGCCGAGCTGCAGGATCGTGTGAATTTCTGGATCGATATCTACAGTCGCTGGGATAGCCAGGACTCTGTGCTTCATGACCCGCTGGTGCCGCATCGTGTGTACGCCGTTTTCAAGGGCAAGGCGTGTGGCCGAAAGGGAAACACCCCATTCATCAAGGACCAGAAGAAGCGAATTTCCGCTGAACTTCACACGTTAGCCAAACAGTTGGATCGCAATGCACCGATTAACAGTGATTACCGGCGACACCTACTGACGTTATTTCCTGATCGCTCCAGTGATGTCATTCGCAGAGCCGCGGACGATATCCGCTGCCAGTCTGGCAACCGAAGCGGTTTTAAGGCGGCGCTGCAGCGCTTTGGAACCTACGGCCCTATCGTGCGAAAGGTGTTGAAGGATTCAGGCTTGCCGAGTGACATCCAATATCTGCCGTTCGTGGAGTCTTCCTACAATCCCAAAGCCTATTCGCGTGTGGGCGCCGCAGGGATGTGGCAGATCATGCCGGCGACGGGTCGTGGACTTGGTCTTGAGCTTAACGCGACGGTCGATGAGCGTTTGGATCCTGAAGTGGCGAGTTGGGGTGCCGCACGATACCTGAAGGAATCACGCGAGACCCTCACCAAAGCCGCGCGAAGTAAGGATCGGGGTGTGACACATAGTGAACTCAGCCCGTTTGTCATCACGTCTTATAACTATGGCGTGAATGGAATGCGGCGCGCGATCAAGGAGATCGGGCCGGATTACATGAAGGTTCTGAATCAGTATCGGTCTAAAAAATTTCAGGTCGCGGTAAAAAATTTCTATGCGGGCTTTCTTGCTGCACGATTCGTCGCACAGAATCAGAAAAAATTTTTTGGCGAGATTACGCCGGGTCGGCCGCTGCGCTATCACACGCTGATTCTGGATCGACCCGTTTCCATCAGCCGTATCCAGGCGGTTTTCGGCCTGACCGAGGCCCAGCTCAAAACGTTGAATCCGGCGCTCACGCGTTTTGTGTGGCACGGCTGGCGAACGATTCCGGATGGTTACCGGTTGCGCCTACCCTCGAGAACCGGAGGCTGGTCGAATCACGTGGCTAGGCTTCGCATGATGCCGCCCGAGGTCAGGCACGCCGGATCCGTGGAGTACACGGTGCGGGCTGGAGATACCGCGTGCGGGATCGCCGCGGCATTTAACGCCGATTGTGCCGAACTTATCGCTATGAACGGGCTGGACAATAAAGCCATGATCCGCGTGGGGCAGACCCTGCAGGTGCCGTCGACGTCGCGCGGCAGAAGCGCAATTGCGCAGGGCGGGCGTTATGAGGTGCAGGCCGGAGATTCAGCCTGCGCGATCGCGAGCCGTTTTGGAGTGGATTGTGATGATTTTCTGGCCGCGAACGGACTGAACCGGGTATCGGTTCTGAATGTGGGTGCGCAACTCGTCATTCCGGGGTCGCTGGCCGCCGGCTCCAGCGCGACGTATACCGTGGGTAAGGGGGATAGCGCCTGTGGGATAGCGGCGCGCTATGGAGTCGATTGCGCGGCGCTGCTCATGGCAAATGGTTTATCCAATGGAGATCTGATCTTCCCGGGTCAGTCATTGACGGTGCCCGGCGTGGCTCGCGGTCAAAGCGCTGCGTCCAAGCATACTGAGGCGAGTCGACCGTCGCGGGTGAATGTGACCTACAAGGTAAAGCCGGGTGATAGCGCGTGTCGGATTGCGGCTCGATTTGACATTCCGTGTCGGCGCCTTATTGCCGATAACGCGCTAGGCACAGAAGCCGTGATACAGCCTGGCCAGATTCTGCAGATTGCGGGCGTCGACTGGGCGCTCGCCGCGTCGGCAGGGCCAGAGGTCGCCTCTTCGCAACAAGGCGCAAGCGGTTCATTTACTGAAGTGGCGCCAATCAAAAAGCAAAACGCCTGGCCGGATATCAGTCCACTCGATACCCCGGTGGATCTTTCGATTCAGGTCTCGAGCCGCGAAGGAGAGACGATTTATCGTATCAATATTGAGCCCGAGGAAACGCTCGGCCACTATTCCGATTGGCTCCGCTTGGGAGGCGTTAAGCGAATTCTCGATCTGAATGGGTATGGATCAGACAGAGTGCTTTCCAGCGGGGACGCGCTATTGCTTCCGGTGACCGATCGCGATCAGCAACAAGGGTTTGAGCGTCGCCGGGAGGAATACCATCGCGTGTTGATAGAGGAGTTCAAGGAGAATTTCGAGGTTACGGGAACGGAGGCCTATACGATTCAGCCGGGAGATACCCTCTGGGTACTGGCGAGGGAATACGAGCTTCCGATCTGGGTGATTACCCGGTACAACCCGGTTTTGCGCTCCGGACCGCCAAGGGCGGGTGAGTCGATCCGCATTCCCCGGATTCGAACACGCGACGCGTAGCGAGTAGAGAAAAGCGGCGCCTGAAGCGCTATTCCTCGCTCTGAAGATTGAGGGCGACAGAGTTAATGCAATAGCGTTGTCCAGTGGGTTGAGGGCCGTCGTCAAAAACATGGCCCAGATGCGCGTCGCAGTTCGCGCACCTGACTTCTGTTCGTATCATCCCGTGGGTTGAATCCCGAAACTCCTCGACTCGGTGATCGTGGGCAGGCTGAAAGAAACTCGGCCAGCCGGATCCTGAGTCAAATTTATGCTCGGAATCAAAGAGAACGGTGCCGCAGCATACACACGCGTACTGACCTTTTGTTTTGCAGGCGTTGTATTCGCCCGTAAAAGGCCGTTCCGTACCGTGCTGACGGCACACGTAGTACTGCTCAGGTGTGAGTGTTTCGCGCCATTCGTCGTCGGTTTTTTTCATTTTTTTAGCGTCGTCCATTGGGTAAGTCTTATTGGGTGCGAGCGCGGGCTCTCGTTACACGGGCATTGTAGGCCTGTCGGGCAATAGCGATGTCTTCAAGAAACCAGGGCAGCTCACTCATATGCAAGGCTTGTGGACCATCTACGAGCGCTTGCGCCGGATGAGGATGAAAGTCAGCGAGCACCATGTTGGCGCCGGCTATAACGCCTTGCGCCGTTACCTGCATCACGTCCAGCAGTCCGTCCGGGCCGATGTTTCGAGTCCCTACAGAATGTGACGGATCAATGCAGACCGGCAGGTGGGTAAGGTGCTTTACCACCGGGACATGCGCGAAGTCGACGAGGTTTCGATGAGGGTCGCCCATATTGGTTTTCATTCCGCGCAGGCAAAAAACAATATTTCGATTGCCTTCGCTCGCCAGGTATTCCGCGGCGTTAAGAGACTCATCCAGAGTAATACCGAAGCCGCGCTTTAGCAGTACGGGTAGCTCCGTCTGTCTGCCGACTTCTTTCAACAGTTCAAAGTTTTGGGTGTTTCGTGTGCCAATCTGAAGCATCACGCCCGTGGGATGGCCAGTGGCTTCCAACGCCTCCTGGATTTCACGAACATGGGAATCGTGGGTGACTTCCATGGC
>Ga0255767_1000966_pt1 | contig 25894 bp, 5 predicted proteins | sample 071ome_24_FD_179967 | JGI IMG/M metagenome (GOLD analysis project Ga0255767, IMG submission 179967) | Coastal salt marsh microbial communities from the Groves Creek Marsh, Skidaway Island, Georgia - 071402CT metaG (version 2) | ecosystem: Environmental > Aquatic > Marine > Intertidal zone > Salt...
ACGCTCGGCGAGTTGAACATGATGCCCCACTGACCGCTTGCTAACGTTTCGAGTCTGCATGTGACGTGGCACATTGGAAAGGCAATTTCGTTATTCGCGGCGGATTCAGTGAAAATTTTTGGGGCGATTTCAGCAACTGCGGCGCAGGCAGCAGCGACGATGGCGCGACGCGTGTGCGTTTCGTTCGCGCGAGAGAGCACGTCTTGGACCGCGTCGATGATGACGCAATCCCAGAGCTCTCTCGGGACCGCAGAAGCATCCGCGTACGATTCTTGATCGTCCGGAGAACCACGTTGAGGACGTGCCCATGCGATAATCTCTAAGCAAATGTCCCAGAATCGATGCGGGCGAGCAACGTCGTTATACAAATCCGAAATCGATTTCACGTTTTCGCGCAAATCGTTCGCCGCTTGTTCGAGCTCTTGAACTAAAGCGTGATCGATTTGTTGACCTTGACCTCCTTCACCGCCAGCCATGGATTGCATGCGTTTACTTTTTAATCTCAGCGCATTTTCTAAACGCATTTGAAACTCCAAAACTTTCGCTTTGCCTTCAATCTCTTCGATTCCTTTCGCATCTCTTTTGAACGCGCCCGTCGCCGGATCTTTCGTCGTGCCATACTGCAACGCCATGTTGAACAAACCCATGCGCTCTTCGAGAGACGGGTATAAACAATCGGCCACGCGTCTTTCCGCTAATGCGACGCATACGTCTGATGCCATACCTTCTTGTCCGTAATCACCGTACAATCTAGTGAGCAGTTGCAAATGTTTCGCCTCTTCTCTCGTCGTAGGTTGCAAATTCATGTGTTTATTCAGCGCGCCGTATTCGCAAAGAAATGACTCTAGCGCGTGCGGCGGGAGTCTGCAGACATCGTCTAAGCGATCTAAAGCGATTAAGGTCTCCGCGGCAACTTGAATGACGTCTTCTTCTTCGGACTCGACGATTTTATCGAGAATGCGTCGAATGCCGGCTTCTCTGGCGTCCTTTGGAAGCGAAGCGCAAACGACCGCCAAGGAACCCGGGTGCAAATCTTGTTGTTGTTGCTGCTGATGCTGATGAGAACGTGTCGTTGCAGTTCCTTGATCTTCAGGCACGTACGTGTCAGAAGGTTTCCCGGTGGCTAACGATTTGATAGCCGTGGATATCAACGCGTAGCAGTGAGCCAGACTCTGTTACAATAAACGAGAAGAAAGATTGGAAGGTCAGTATACACGTACAGAGGATGGTTAGGAGAGATAGAGAGAAAGAAAAAGTTACAAAGTATCACGATATATCGCTCGGACTTAGATGTTCTGTAATTTTTTAGTTCGCCACGGAAACGAGGCGGTAAGCCCCGCGCGTACGTTTCCAAGTTTGTGTTTCCTCACCGCGATGATATCAATAATGAAAGAAAGCGAAAAAGGAGAGTAAAAAAAGAACGAATACATACCATGTCAGGCTCGGCTTGTACTCTTCCACCGGTACTTGCGTCTGCTTTGCGTTGCTCTTCCATCCTACGCAACGTCGCCGCGGCTGCTAAACTTAACGTAACCACTCCGTGGAACGCTCTCAAATCGACCAATTCTGCGCACGCGCCGTTCAAATCACCCGCTAACGGCGCCTGAGCGAACATTCGCAATGCTTCGCCGACAAATCCATCTCTCTTTTCCACGTCGCGCAGCGCTCGAGCCTCTCTCGCGCGTTGAAGAACATCTCTCGCACGATAAAAAGTTCGAGAATCTGCGCCGAAAAAGTCGGGTGCGCCGTTTTGTAACATTTTTGAAAGTTGTTCGCTGCGCTTCTGCACTGCGCCGCCGAGCACGTCGGCGGAAGCACCTCGGGACGGCGCCGCATCACCTCGAGAGGAGGATACGACGCGCGCCATGAGCGACTCTATGAGTGCGGAAGCAATTTTGGCACCTTCAGGCGTCGAGATGAATCGTCGAATGGACATCTGTTTGTTGAAAAGGAAGAGAGAACAATTCGCGAGTGTGTGTTAGCGTGTCTCGAGAAAGAAAAAAAAAACATTTGAGCAAAAGATCAGACACAAACACACACAACACACACACACACACAAGTGAGTAAACAGATTACAAAGACGCTCAGTGGAAGGGCACCATATATGTTCTAAACATGCGTCGAAACATTCATCTGATTGACAGATTATATGATTGAATCATCAACGCGCCTCTTTCATCGTTTCTTTACGTGTGCGTGTGTGTGGCGGGTAGCGGGTAGAAAGGAGAGAAAAACGAAGAAAAAAAGTAAAAAAGCTTACCTGCGTCAACGTCACGCGCGTTTCGTGCGGCAAAGCTGCCGCGACAGACTCGAAATCATCCGTTTCTGAACACAATTTCAGCAAACAAATAGCTTGCGAAGCTCTCGAAACGAGAGCTAAAAGCGCATCCATGGAATTCTCCTCCTCTCTCGCCGCGTTGAGAGCTAATTTTCTCCTCTTTGCCGGCGTCAACTGGCTGGATGTTCTCGGTTTTCTCGTTTGCAAATACTTTTCGATTGGACGCAACCGTTGTTCGATGGTTTCTAAAGTTTCCGGTTCCACGGAAAGTTGCAAAACTAAATCTTCACCGATAAATCGCGCCGCGGAGCGAAGTGCGTCTGAGGCGAATCGCAAAGGCGAGCGAGAAGTTTCATACCCGTATCTATTGGAAGAGGATGCGTTCACCGCTTCTGCCGTTTGTGACTCGCGAATGGCAATTGCTAACGGTCGCTCCCAGATCGCTTGTACCGCTCGCGCAACGTACAAATGTATCGCTTTGTGCGCGGAAGAGTAGTGTAAACTCGGTTGCACGATGGCGCGACCCATGTTGAACGCCGCGGACGATCGTTCCAGATTTTTGACCACTGCATCGTCATTTTGTCCATTTGCACCTTTCGCGCCATTCACATCGCTATCTTCGCTATCTACTCTCGGTTCTCCTGTGAATCGAGGATCTTCGAATGCACGTCTTGCGGCATCCCTAACGCTCGGCGGGATCGGCTCGGCGAATCCCAAATGCACCGCTGAAGCGATAGAAAGGGTCAAACACATGATTGCCGCTTCGACTGGTCCGTAGCACGAGAAGAACTCTTCGATGTGTTCGGGGACTTTGTTTTGCAACAACGTCGCCAACGTATCAATCGGTCGCGCTTTCTCAAAAGTCACCACTCCACTGTTTGTCACGAGCGCAAACTTCCTGCGTTTGCTTCGAAACAAGCTTTGCTCGACGAGTTCACTTCGCAACTTTGAGCCCGTAAACTGTTCGACAACTGAAGCTGGCGTGCCCTTCGGGAACGGTGGATCTAAATCCTTTCGAATTCTTGAGGGCATTGGCAACTCGCCGATAGCACCTACGTTTGACGCGACGCGACCTTCTAAAATTGAGGGCTTTTGAACAACCTCTCGCAAACCCCTCGCAGGTCCAGTATTCCGCGGCGCCGTCATCGGCGGTGGGAGTTGCAAATGCATGGGCAACATCGCGTCTCGCGTGGCTAGGAATAATTTACTCGATTCGTCATGCGAACTGCTATCGGATAGGAGCAAAACACCGTTGTAATAGTGCGCCGCTTCGACCTCCAGCGCGTTGGCCGAGGCGTCGAGTAAAGCTCGGGCGGAGGTTAATCCTCTCGCAGAGGAGCCACCAGATGGAGGAGGGTCTCGTGTTTCTACCACAGATAAGCGAGTTGGAGTGACGTACTTACTTCCGCTCGAGCTCGAAGACCCATTGCTACTGCGATGATACGAAGATGGGTAATAACTTCCGTAACTCGACGTCGACGGCAACGCGGTTAAATACACGCGTCGCCCGTCGGCGCACACGCCCACTAAAGTCACGCTCTCAGATTCTTGCGTGGAAACGATGGCAATGTGCACCAGTTTCCCTGCTTTTTTTCTCGCTTCTGAGCTAGACGTTGTTTGGGAACCTTGCCCGTACCTTCCACTCGAAGATGGACTCCTGTAATCGCCGTATCGAGGAGAGCCGTATCCGCCCCGAGAACCGCCGTAAGATGGTGATCGGTTTTCAAACATTGAATTTCCACCCCCATTATACATCGACCGTCTCGAACTGTTGCCGTAATAACTACTTCCGCCTGACATTCCTCTCCCGGCGAGTTGCGCGATATCTTTCACCTCTACGACGCGTCTCGGCGCGTCTAACCCCTTTGAGCCTAAATCGTACACTCGCACGGCGCCATTTTGTGAACGGGTGTATAAAATGCTCCGCTCTTCGTCGCATAAGATTTGCACCAAAGGATCTTCCACGCTGAACACGTTCAAAGAACTCGGAATGTAATTTGAAAACCCGGAGGAGGAAAATTTAACTTTCCTCACTCTCGGCGCACCTCGGCTGAAAAAACCTCCTCCGCTGCCTGACCCGTTCGCTAACGTCATGTCACCACCACCACCACCGTGATACTTCAACTCGTAGGCGTGCGAATCGTTCCCGGCTAAGAAAATCCTCCCTGTTCTCGAGCACCCGCAAATTTGATTGAATACAATCGCGTCTGTCGGGCACGAAAACGTCGTATCGCGAATCAACAAAGGCGCGTTTACATCGAAAGCAACTTTCTTCATCTTTCCTCCGCCGTTTTGTGCGTCGTTATCACTTTTCCCATTCTTCTTCTTCTCTGACTTTGACGCGACGTTACTCGCGTCCGATACTATCCCTAACATCTTAATTTCCACCGTCGTGCACACGACTAAAATCTTCGCAATCTGACTCACGAAAACCCCTTCCTTGGGATCCGCCAAGCCGACGCACACAATCGGCTGCCCGTTGAACTCATCAGTTAACTCAATCGGCACGTCGTTCTCCACGTCAAAACGCCACAAAAATAACGAATCATCCACGGTCGCCCACGCGCGAGAAATCTCCGGAAAGCACCCGCAAAAGCACACCGACTGTCGATTCTCGTATCTCTCCAACACGATTTTCGGCAACGGATTGTGCGTCAAATTCCTCAACTCCGAAGGCCATCCGGGTTGCTGCAACGAGTACGCCTCTCGAGGCGCCTCCCTCAATAACTCGAGCAAATCCGACCCGCTCGTTTCGTTCGCGAGTTTCGTGATGCGTTTCGTCGCCTCGGCGAGCGCTTCGCGTTGTTCTGCGTTTTTGCGTTTTCAAAAAGAAAGAGAGTTGTTGTTGTTGTTGTGAGTAAACGAATACCGAAGGACGAACGAACGAACGAGAAACCATTCAGAGAAAAGTCTTCGAAAAGAAGACATCGCGCGTTCCCACGAGAGAGAGAGAGAGAGAGAGAGAGGAGCAGCAACGGCGCTCTCTCTCTCTCTTCTTCTTCTTCGTTCTCTTTTCCCGCCGTAGTCCCTTTTTTCTCCGCGATCGAAAGAAAAAAAAATCCAAATCGTCGTCGCCTTCGTCGTCGTCCTCGGTTTTATCGTAATCGCTGTCGTCTCCGTGCGACGAGAGAACGTCACACTCGGGCAGTTTTATCGGTATTTGCGTTTGTACTCATCACCGGACGACGCGAAAGACGACGACGACAAGGACGAGACAGAAAGAGAGCGTTGTAGGGAAAAACATTCAAATTCCAAAAACGACGACGCTTGCGAACCTTCCGTTTCCGCCAATCTCGCCGCGAAAAGCGCGTCGTCGCTACTATTCGCTCCTCCTCTTCGTATTAAAGGCGTACCACCGGACGATGACGGCGGCGGTGCCATTTTTTTCACGCGCGTCTCGAAAGAGAGAGAGACGGAGACTTTGTTGCGCTTTCTCGAGCGCTTTTTCTTCTTCTTTTGCCCGTTTAGGGTTTCGAAAAAGCGCTCTTGAACGCGCTCTTCGACGGCCGCTTGCGTGATACTACTCGAACCGCAACGCGCAGACACACATATTCAGAGAGAGAGAGAGAGACGATGTCATCAGAAACACCACCGCCAGAACTGACGGAAGCGCAGCGAAGAGCGAAGCTCGACGCGGAAGAAACCGCGATGCGATTGGATTCGCTCGCCGCAACGAAAAACGCCGACGAGGACGGCGCCGAGGAGGAGAACGCGAACGACGAACGCGATCGCACGGAGAAAGAAAAAGAAGAAGAATCAGACTCGTCGGACGACGAAGAAAACGACGAGTTAGAGTGGGATTTGGGTTTTCTGGAACCGATATCGTCCAAGAAACGAATGCACGCGATATATTTCCCGTCTAAAGTTGGAGGGACGCCGGAGTGGTTGGACCCGAGAGTGACGCCGAAAGCCATTCCGGACGTCGTCGAAGGCGAAAGCGGTGGCAACGATAAAGGAGAACAAGGCGCGAAGAAGACGATGGATTTTCTGTTGCAAATATACGCGGTGAACGACGATAACGAGGACGAGGAAGTGAACGCGAACGCGTTTCATCGAACGCTGTACGTGTTCGCGAGCGCGAGAGGCGACAAGTTACACGAGAAAGGGAGAGTGCGAGCGTTTCGATCGCAGTTGCCGAGGGAGAATGGTTTTTACGGGATGAATCCGGCGCCGGCGGAGAACGTGGAGGAGAATCCAAGAGTGGATGAGTTGATACGGGAACACGAGGCGAAGAAGTTAGCGATTGAGACGGCGGCAAAGGCCAGAGTGGATGGCGGTAGCGAGGGGACGAAAACGAAAGCGAACGCGAACGACAACACCGTGTACCCGGAGTTTGAAATCGTCGTCGAACCGGAAAGCGACGACGACGCCGCGAGTTGCTCTTCGATGGACTCGGACGCCGTCACGGACGCGAAGAAGAACAACAACGATACGGAAAGTGCTAATAAAAAGAAGATGTTTCAAAGCATCGGAGACGAGGCAATCACCGAGAGTGATTTGAAAGAAATCGCGTCGGGGGTCATCGATGCGGACGCGCAACGATTGGCGACATTTTCGGTGAAACTCTCAAAATTCCCCGATCAAGTGTTGCGGTATTGCCCCGCGCCGAACGCAAAGGCGATGTGGCCGTCGAAATCGCTCGCGCCGGACGATCGATCCATTCCAGATTGCCCGAGATGCAACAGTAAGCGCAGATTTGAGTTCCAGATTTTACCGACGATTGTTTCCTTTCTCGTTCCGAAAGAGTCCGTGGAGTTGAACGATACGAGTTTAGACTTCGGATCCATCGCGGTGTACACGTGTAGCAAATCGTGCGCGTTGGACGGCGAGTACGCGGAAGAGTACGTTCTCGTCCATCCACCGATGAACTCGTAATGCGCAGATGAATGATAGTAATGTAAAAAGTAGTAATAGCAAATAGTATTAGCTTAATAAAGAATAGTACTAGGAAAAACAACATTTTGATGGGCGAGAGGAGACTTTCGAGAGCGCGACACACAGTAATACACGCGTGCTCACGTCAAAGCATTTCTCCATCGCCAAACATATTATTATAAATCATATCATACATGTTGTAACAGTAAAAAAACAATAATTGGACAAACATTGACGCGGATTCTCAGATTAGACATCCTTTAAAAACTCTGTAGCGCACCGCACGCCTTTCATCGCGTTCGCGAAATGGTCGGCGGCAATCGAAACGACGAAACAGTTCCCACCGACGCGTTTTTGTTGTGCCACGGTGCCACTTTTTGTCGTCAGCGCCACTCCAGATATACCTTGCACCGTGCCTCGGACTTTATCGACTAACTCTTTCAAAGTTTGTTGAATGTCTTTCGATTTCTCTTTTGGCAACGGCGTCGGCGAGGCGTAGGAGGCGGTTTCGAGCGCATCGGATCGAGTTTCAAATTCAGCGCACTGATCGTGAATGCCAACAATTTGTGCAAAATCTACGCTGTTATTTGGCAACGTTACGATCACAGAGCTTGGTCGTGTTACGCCACTACTGCGCGTGTTCGTGGCGACGCCGTTTTGTGCCTCGTTCGGAATGGCAAAGCCGAGAAGCGTTTGCACCGAGGTTGCGGTTGAACGAGTTTGTCGCCTTCCTCCTTCAAGCGTTGCGTTCAAAGCAGCCTGTCGACGAAGCGGATTCTTCGTCGTTCTGGGCGCTCCATTACCTTTTGATGATGGTTTAATCGTATCCACATGGTCATCTTCGCCAATGCAATCTTCCTTGGTGTTCTCCACCGAGCGCGTCGCTTCGCTGACGCCGCCAAAGGCGGTCATGGTCGTCGCGTACCCACTCGCATACTCTGCCGTCCAATCATCTTCCGATAACGCCACGAGTTGCTCGTCGTCGATTGGGTCCGTTTGTGTCTCTGCTTCGCGCGTTTGTTCGGACAAGGATTTTTCACCGGATGTCACGTCGTCGTGTTCGTTCACCACGTTCGCGACGTTGATGTCGACGTCGCTCGTGATGAAGTCGTTGTCATCGTTGTATTTTTCAAAGACGTTGTTGAGCTCTTCTTCGTCGTTCAAAACGTGCTCTAACAATGACTGCGATTTGTTTGTCGTCGCGTTGCCGAACGCAACGAACGATCCTTCGTTGCTTGTTGGCGAGACGCCAAGCGCCGCCGCGCCGCTCTCGTCGATATTTCCCGCGTCCTTACTCTTCGTCATCTCTTGAATGCTCTCAGACAAAATTTTCTCCTTCATGGCCTCTCGCTCGTCATCGCCTGGTCGTTTATTCCGACTTCTCGGCCGCCCAATCGGTCCTCTTCCTTTCGTTTGCGTCGTCGCGTATACTCTCAATTCGCTCGGCGTTCCGTCTTTCCTTCTCAACGTCGCGTTCCAGTGGTTCTTCACCGCGTTTTCTGTCCGTCCGGGCAAACCTTTCGCGATATCCGCCCACTTGTTTCCCAATACTTTATGCAACTCAATCAACTTCGATTCTTCTTTCGCAGACCACGACCCGCGTCGAATGTCCGGTCGCAAATGATTGTTCCACCGTTCGCGGCACTGTTTGCCTACTCGACCGTTGAGCCCTCTCGATACGGCGGACCATTTGCGAGTGCCGAGTTCCGTGACCAAACGAATCAACTCCTCGTCTTCCTCTTTCGACCACTGCCCTTTGATTTTCTCCACCGGAGGCGGTTTTGGTTTCTTTTCGCGGGGTTTTGAAGGTGGCGAAGATGGGGCGTTTGCTTCTTTCTTCAGAAGTCGTTGTTCTTGCCTAGCTTTTTTCACCTCCGGATCGAGCGGTTTGCGACCGCGTTTTTTCTTCGCCGGCGGCGTCTCTGCTTCGTCCAACAGAGCGCTCTTAAGGAAGTTTTCTTCCAGATCGTAGTGAATTTCGGAATCCGTGCTCTCCTCGTCCGTCGTGTCACCGGTCGGCGGCACAACTATCGTCGGCTCAGATTTTCTCTTGCGACCTCTCTTGTTCTTCGTCGATGGCGATTCACCTTTATCCTCTCGCATAGGTATCGTCTTGACGCCCTCGCGAAGAGTGGTTCTCGCCAACCCATCGCCGCCGAGAATGAACGATAACGACTCTAACGATCGTTTCGTCGTTTTCAATCGGCATTTTGTCGCTTTGATGATTCCATTCGATCCTTCATCACCGGTATTGACAGCATCTATCCGGGGAGCTTTTGTCCTCCGCTTCGTTACCGGTGGCTTCTTCGTCGCCTTCGACGACGTCTTCATCTTCTTCGTTTTCCCGATCTCCTCTTTCACTCGCACCGCGATCTCTTCACTCCCCAACCCAAACAATACCTCGTCCAGCGCGTCGAGAAAATCATCCTCGCTCAAATCTACGTCGCCGCCGTCTGCACCTTCCATTCTTCTTTCCACAGAGAAACCGCCGTCGCCTTCACTCTCGGTCATCGGCACGCCTCCGCCTATCCGCGGTTCCGGCGCGACGATCGCGTCCAAACTCGCTCGAAAGTGGTCGTCCGCGATGGAAAAGACGTTATCGCGCCAATAATCCATCTCGTTCGCGTCGTCGTCGAGATTACCCTGATAGAATGATGTGAATTTCAAATAAATGACGCGTGTTGTCAGCGCTTCTTCTTTTTCAATCTCGCCGCCAGAGAAAAGTCAAGAGGGAAAACAACAACAAAAGGTAGTTGAAAGGACATTCGGAATGGCAAATTGGAGGCGAAAATTTTGTACCCCCGCGTCGAGTGAGAGCGTCTCTCTTTCTCGATCGAACGCGCGAAGAAAAAAAGAAAGCAAACGACGATTTTACCTTCGCGACGCGTCGCATGACCGCTTCTCGCGCCATTCTTATCTCGCGCCGTCGTCGAGGTCGTCCCCTAAATTTGAATTTAGATGACGCGACTTTTGGAAAAACCAAAATCGAGCGCGCTCCCTTTTTCGCGCGAGCACGCGCTCCGTTTCGTGTGCGTGCGCGCGCGTGCAAAAAAACGAGAAGGAAACGCGAGACGTCGAGCTCCTCGTATTTGTTTTCCTCCTCGTTTCTGATGGATTCGAAGCGTTATTGCGCGCTCAATCAAAGCTTCGGGTGCGTTTGTAAATGCGTGCAAATGTGCCGCATTTCCCCAAATATCTCTCGAGATATTTGTAACTTTTTTTTTTAATTGAACGAAAAGACGTTACTTTTCTCTCCCACACTTCTGAAGCCCCCTTTTCCTCAAAAACCCCGCCTCAAACGCGAGAATTGAGGCGGATCGCGACGCGCGAAAAGCGCGAAGAAACGAATCGTTTGAGAAATCGTCGTTTGTTTGACTCGAGCGCGGAGTTTTGGCGCGTTTGGTGGCGTTTTTGAGGGGAGTTTTGTGCGTTTAAAAACGACTATTTAGGGCGACCCTTCGACTTCCCCTTTTTTTTTCAGCTCGTAGAGATTTTTTTGTCGTGTGCCTTTTGGACTTCCGGAGGGAGATTTTCGGTAGAGGCGAGAAGAGACGCGCGGGACCGATGAGGAAATAGAGACGAAAAAGATGAAGAAGAAGATGTAAAACATGCCTCACTTATGCGTGCCGTTGGATTGTTGAAGTGATATAAATATGTGTATAAAGTAATAAAATGCGATGATGATTAAAATTTTAGTTATTCCTCGTCCGTTTCGGATTGGATTTCTCGCAGTTGTTGTTGTTGCTGTTTTCCTCCCTTCACCTTTTTGATGACTTGTTGTTGATGTTGTTTCAACTCTGAGGCACCTTTTTGCGCCGCCATGGCAACGACCGCTGCCGCTCGTTCGTACTCGGCCAATTTAAGCTTCAACGCTTCTGTTTCCCTTCTGAGTTGGTCGACGTTGTCGTCCTCGTCAGCAGTCGCGCCCGGAGCGGCTAACGTTCGCTGTCCGAACGCGCCTCGATCTCTCACCGGCGCACCTAGCAACATACGGTTGCCGCGCTGGTTAGAAGTAACGAGTTCGCTCATCAACGCCAACGTCTCCGCCTCCGGACGCATCTTACTTTGGTCCGCGTCTGTGACGTTTGGTGAGACGTGGATAACTCTCGGCCAACCGACGACAGCTTGGCCGCCAACCGTAACCCATACGACGTAACTCCCAGCTTTCGAGAACATCGAACGGAATTGACCTCGGATGTGACTACCCCCACTGGATGATTTCGACTGGATCTCTTCAAATCGCACGTCTCTTGGCCCAGACGCGCGAACTTCAAGCGTTTGCCATTCCTTCCAAACGGTTGCGTTGCCAAATCGGTCTCGAGCGTGCATTTTGATGGTGATCAAATCACCAGCACGAGCGTTGATTTGACCAACGTTCGGAGTAATACCACCGCTGATGTTGGAGGAAATAAACCCTTGATCGTCGTGCGCGCCTTCAACGGTGGCAATGCAATGCGCCGCCGCCGCCTGGCCGGGCGAAACGCGAACCTCGATCGGTGCGCCTTTGACCGGGTCTCGTTTGTACCCGGACCAGACGTACAAGGTGTATCTTCCCGCCACTCTCGCTTCGAATCGAACGTCGCAAGATCCGTCTCCAGCTTCGACGGTTTCAATTTCTGCCGGTCCTGCTCCAGAAGCTTCCACACGGAACGGTAAAGAGTCCGGATACGCTTTCAAAACGTTGCCAAACTTGTCGCATCGTAAAATTCTAGCAATACCAACCATTCCAGCTTCCAAGTTGCGCAAGCCAGAGGCATCGATTTGACATCTGTTCGGATCCGCTTCTGCGGCTTCGCAGATGCCAAGCAGTGATCTTCTCGAGTCGTCGGCAACTAACTCAATCTCGTATTTACCGGCGATGTCGACAAAATACGAAACGACGTACGAGCCGTCGCCTTGGTCGAGGACGGAGCCTTCCGTTTTGACAATCGTATCCTCGCGCCTTTCCACGCGCTTGTCCTCAGCTTTGATGATGGAAGTGACGACGCACTCGATTGGAGAGCCGCCCATGCGCAAGCGATTACCTCTGTGATCGCGCGCACGTATGATAAAGGAGGATCGTTTTCCAGCGACACATTCGGTTCGACCGGAACCGATGATCTCAGAGAGCGGTAAACAGATTTCAGCCGGTTTGACGTCGCACGTAAACGGAGAGCCGACTAACGGTTCACCGTCGAGATTGGCGAATAGCGTGTGTCGACCTACTTCGGGCCATCGAACGATGGCGCGGTAACGGATTTTATCCTTGGTTAGTTTCAATGGAATAATTGAAGACACACCAGATGGAGATAACAATCGCGCGCAGACAGCTTCTTTGCCGCCAACTTCTCGGTGCGAAGCATCAAAGTCAGTCGATTGCAAAGTAAATGCGGTTTCCGCGCCAACGAAAAACATCGGTTTGGATTCTAAACATTTTAGCGTCAGCGCGTTGACTTTACCGCGAAGGCACTCGATGACACCGGTGTTGGAGACATCTTGCGATTTCGTACCCGTCTCGCCGGTTACGAAGGAATTAAATGACATTTGAACGTATTGTTCTGGTTTTTCACCTTTTTCCGGCCAGCATTTCAAGTGCACGGTCCACTTACCACTCTTTGGCAACGTGAATCGTACGGAGTATGTCCCATCCGCGTGATCTTCGACAATTGCATCAACCTCCAAACCTTCGTCAATGAAATCGTTCGATTTCAAAACGATTTCTACGTTGTCGCCACCTTCCAATCGAGCGTTACCAAAGGAATCGTTCGCTAAGAAGATTGCGTGAGCTGGGATGCCCGCACGAACTTGCTTCTCGGCCAACGCATCGCCTTTTAAGACGGATGTTTTTGCATCGATTTCGTTCGCAATGACTTGTAATACTTTCGGGAAGCCAGCGCAGATCTTTCCATCCACCGTCGCGCGCATAGAGTACGAGCCCGCTTTGGTGAGCGTACCCGAGAAGGCTCTTTCATTAACGTTGATAGCGTTCTTTTTCTTCAATTCCTTCTTTGAAGCTTCTCGCAGGAGTAAATCGCTCGCGCCAGCGCAATCAACGCGAACCTTTTGGTCCGCGTCGAACGAGCACGCGTTGCCGTGGGCATCAAAGGCGTCCAAGTAGGCGTCAATTTCTCGACCGGCGACAGCGATCAATACCGCGCCGGCGCGTTCTTTTACGCCTTCAACTCTGGCTGAACATTTCGAACCATCCGCGGCGCCAGCGACTAAATCGAGTTTAATCGGCGCACCTCGGATTGGTGATTCGGCTTTACCGCCTCGCTCCCACCATTTCTTTTGGTTGTCGGCAGTAAAGACAAGCAAAGTGTACGACCCGCATGTGGTTGCACGGAATCGAGCCACTGCCGTTGGACCGTTCTTGTCATTCTTGTCAAAGTTTTCGATTCTTCCAATATCTGCTTCAACCGTCCCTGGTCCGTCGCCGTCGGCGACGATGGCAAACGTAGAGGTTAAATCTTCGTGTTTCGGCGGCGGCACGATGTTTCCGTGCTTGTCCGCACAAATCATTGGGATTTCGACGACATCACCAGATCTCCAGATGTATTTCTTCAACGGCGTTTTGATGATCTCGTACTTCTTATCGTCGTCCGCGGACGCTTTTAATTTTTTCTTGCCGTCGCTGGCAGTGACGATTTCCTTCCTAGTTATCGCGTAATCGAGGACGACGCATGATTTGGGATCAACTTCACCCGGGACCACAATAATGCGCGCTTTTCGTTCTTGACCGGCGCACGTGATTGATAATTCATGCGGCGATGCTTTCAAGCACGTGTATCGAATGGCATACGATCCATCGCGCAAATCTTCAACTTTCGCTTGGATGGGAATTTTCGAAGTTCTTTTGTTCGCGATATCCAACTCGTATACCGCGCAGTTGATTTTCGCGCCACCTTTAAAGATGCGTTTGCCAGCTGGGTTCGTTGAGAGCATGATAAACTCAGCTTCAATCCCCGCCTTGGCTTTTTGCCACCCATCACCTTCCAGTTTGGAGGACGCCAAGACGACGATAGCGCGATCTGCTGCGCGGTTGCGCAGATCGTCATCCATGACCAAATTGCAAATTTGATCCGCATTGGCAGGTGGTAATGCGGCGATGATACCATCTGCGGTGTCCACGTCGAGACCGTCAAGATTTTTTGCCGCAACGTCTGGTTCCACGGCACCGGCAGCAAAGACGTTCGCCACTGCCGAGGGAGGCATATTCTTAATAGCCGTACGCGCCGTCTCCATGTTGCTCGAAATGCTCGAGAGAATTTCGCCAGCTCTGAATGGGTCCGCAGCGGCTAAGATTTCTGATACGCGTTTTATGGCGTCCTCGTCATCAGTTTCCAAGATGGCTCGAATCGCAGCCGATGCATCGTCTAAAGATAAATGTTTCAAGCACGCCGCAGCCGCTTCCGGGGTCAACTTCAGCAACATCGCGGCTCTTTTTGCTTCCGACATGTTCGTCAAGATATCCGCTGCAGTTTCGGGCGTTAAAACGGAAACGATCTCTGCTGCGTCTTTTGGCGTCATGTTCCCAATCGCTTGCGCGGCAATCTTCGCGTCCATAGTTTCGAGACAGTCGATACATGCTTTCCTCGACGTTGCTTTTTGCTCGGCATCTTTTTGCTTGTGAACATTGTTACCTTCGTGCCATAACTTGAGCAAACAATCTGCGACGACGCCTCTCGACTTCGTCGTTTCGTGTTCGGCTTGTTTCTGATTCGCCCAGTTTGGACCGTATTTCGATAAACTTTCCAACGATGACGAAAGTGTTTTTGGCGTCGCTTCTTTCACGGATGCATTGGCTAAGATTTCTGTCCCTCGCTTTGGCGATAAGTTGTGCAAAATCTTCCCTGAATCTTTCGATTCCATGCGCGAGTAGACTTTCGACCTCGTAGGCTCTGGCATCGAATAAAGCAACTCACTCGCCGCGCGTGGGTCTAACGGTAAAAGTGCTTGTAAACGCAGAGCTACTTCGTCTGGTTTCATGAGCGCCAACGCAGCGTTCAACTTCCTTGCACCTTCTGGAGACGAGGCAAACATTGAGGACATCGCACTCGCGGATTGTTGCGGTGTCAATTTCGAGAAGATTTCTGCAGTTTTATCCGCAGTATATTGTGAAAGAATTGCAGCTAAAGCCGACGGAGGTTTTACGCGTCGTAAAATGTCCATGACTTTATTTTCATCTTCAATCATCTTCAGCGCTTCCACCGCAGATTGTGGGTCTAAAGCGCCAACTAAGGAGCCCGAGGCTTCCAAAGACAAATTTTCCAAAATATTCGCGCGATCACCTCGTTTACATGACGCGAAAACTCTCTTGGCATCTTCCAATTCCATTTGTGAAATAGCTTCAGCGAGTTTCTTCGGATTCATGTTGGCTATGATTTGCGCAGCGCGTTCAGCGTCCATTGTCGCCAAGACAGCACCAGCCGCTGCTGCCCGCATGTCAGCGAGAGCTTGTGAGGCAACCTTAGGCGGTACACCTTCCAAAGATTTAGCTGCTCGAAGAGTAGCTGACTTGGAGGGTTTTACGCCGTTTGCACCCCACCTGTGTTCTTTAATCTCACCAGATGAAGACGCATTTCCACCGAGTTGTTCGCCACTCAAGTTCACTGGCGGCGGGGTAACCGCCCCAGTTGCGACGAAATTCTCCGCCAAGTCAGCGATTTTCGTCCCAATACTTGTGGCTCGCAAAGCTTCGTCCAATCGTTCTGATTTCGGCTTCCCCGAAACTAACAAGGTTGCGTAATGCTTCGCAGCCAAGTCAATATCAGTCAAAGCCATGACGCACAATGCCGCAGCTGCGACTTCCGCGTTAGGCAGCGTCGATTGCAGTTTCCACAGCAAGTTCGATGCGACATCCGAATCCACTCGAGATAACACCAAAGCAACTACCTCTGGGTCCACATCGGCTACGTTTGGCATAGACGCCAAAAGCTTTGCTGCGTGATTGGCATCCAATGGACCAAAGGTCTCGCGCATCAAGTGCGGGTACTCCTCGGCGAATGGAAGCATGATCTCAGCCGCTTTCTTTGGAGACATCGAACGTAAAATATTCGCTCTGGCCTCCGCAGATGCGTCGGACAAGATATTTGCTGCATCTTCCGGTGTCATTCGCGCGAGTAACGTTGCCGCAGCCATAGGTGAGATTGCATTCAAAATCTTTTCTCTTTCTTCAGCAGTCCCGGCATATAAAGCCGCCGATGCGTTTTCTTCCTCCGTCGAGACAAACGCCGCCGCCAAGGCACGCTCATCCTGCATGTCGGCTAACACACTCGCCGCTTCTTCTGGTTCCATCATATCTAAGCACGCACCGGCCAAGTTTGGTTTCATTCCACATAGCATCTCCGCGGCTGCTTCCAACGAAGGTTGATTGCGCAACGCGTGTAATGCCGCTTCGGCTTGTTGCGCAGTAATTCTTGGTTCATTGCTGTTCGCACTACCAAAGATTACTTGGTGTTCTGTGGAGCTCATCTCGTCGTCATCATTGTCATCGGCCCAATCGAAGTAATCCGGAAATGGTCCGTGCGTATCTGTACCGTAGACGTAGCCAAAAGCGTTATTTGCACGCACCGCAGAGGACGGCGCTCGTTCACGAGCGTCTAGCATAAACTCATCGTACGCTTCCTGGTTCGGGTCGCGCACGCGAACAACAAAAGGACAGCCGGGTAAGATGTCACCATCTAGAGTAACGCAAACAGAGTGGTTCCCGAGTTCTACCCAAAACAACTTAGACCAAAAGTGTCTCGATTCCGGATTAAACACCACAGGCGTATTGAACGCCAAGCCTGAGGGCGTATGCACAGTGCACACAATAGCCTCGCGTCCAGACATGACTCGAGACGGATTTGCCGGTTGAACGAATAACGTCTGCGTGTCGTGTAACTCTGGACGTTCTCCACCTACACCGCGCACGACGCATTCGCCAGCGATTAACACACCTAAAGAGGGCGAGAGAGAATATCTAGAAATTTTTTCCTTGACACCGTTGACGCTTAAATGCACGTCATGTCGAATTGGCTCGTCCATTTCAAATCGCAAAATGTACGTACCATCGCCGACATCTTCGACGTAACAATCAACGTATCCGTCTTGTTCAGTTTTGATCGTAGCTTCAACTAAATCACCACCCATAGATCGCATGTTGCCAAACACATCTGCAGCTTGGAGCATGAGAGTTGTTTCCGTGGCGGTCGTGGAGCGCGACAAAGCTTCACCGGAAATGATGCACGCGTTGGCGTCAGCCGGACCAGCGACAACTTGGACAGTTCGAGGCCATCCAGCGCAGGAACTGTCACTAACTAACGCAGAAACGCAGTAAGTACCGGCGTCTGTGAAGGTGGCTGAAAACACACCGACATCATCACCAGGCGCAAATGCAATGTCCGTCGGTCCTTTGCCGTGAACCGCGATGCGTTCGCCGCCACTCCATTGCGTTTTGTTCCCGTGCGCGTCTCGAGGTAAAACGTAGACGTTCACTTTATCGCCGGCAATGATCGTGGCCGGTAAGGAAGCATCAGAGTCGTGCTCACCCAAGCGCTCTTCACCAGCTGATTCGTCGAGAGGATCGATTTGAAGCGCCATTCTCGCGACACACGCTGCTGGGAAGGTCTGGGTAGACTCGCACTCCGCAACGAATGTCGCCACGAGTTCGGGATCAGCTTCTCCTAAGATGGCACCACCACCGATAATATCGTCTGCAATGTTCGTAGCATCGATGGCAACCGCAAGAACGTCGATTTCGTACACGCCAGATGCCGCCGCTCGCAAGCGCAACTCACATGTGCCGTCACCCAACTCCAATGCTTCGCAATCCACGACAGCTGGCCCAACGACTTCCGCGGCGAATCGATTCAACCCATTTTTCGCACTTCGTCTCGTCGGGTTTCCGAACCGATCACGTCGTTGAACTCGAACTATGCCGGGTTCACCGGCGAGCCATTGCACGAGCATTTTGGAAGCGTCCACGCGACACTCGGAAGGCTCACACCACGACGCTTCGCACACGCAACTTAAAGTGCGACTGCTTGGATTCTTTGTTTGTAAGGCGAAGAATAAATCGACCTTCCCCGCTTTCGTGCACACGTACTCAAAGTCATACGTCCCGTCTTGATTATTCACGACAGAGGCGACAATCGGACTTTCTCCCGGGCACCTCGCTTCAGCGTGAATCTTCTCTGCTGCGCCAAAGTTAATTGGGTTACCGCCATAATCTCTTGCGTGGAGTCGAAACTTAGCCGGTTCGCCGGCGATACATCTCGTTGCACCTTCACCTGAGATGACGCAGGCAGACAAAGAAATTTCCCGACCTTCAGCAATGACGCGAATGGGAGTTTTGGGGACGCGAATCCCATTGATCAAAACCGCGATATGGTGTACACCTGGGTGAAGCCATCGAATTTTGGCTACGTATCGAGTCATATCTTTTGCTAGCGTGCATCGAAGTGACTCAGAAACGCCCGACGGTAAAGTTAAGACGACTGAAATCGCTTCTAAACCAGTCATTAATCGTTTATTAACATCAAAACCGGCGCCAACAATGATTAAATCTGTTGTCGTCCCACATTCTGCCGCACCTCGGGCGTCAAGCGCTGGATTCAACGTGATATCAGCCTCTTCCGCGGTTAATGTACCAAAAGCGACGTGAAAAGCGATGCCGCCTTCAATCAACGGTTGACCGTTGATACGGACGGATAAAATCCAACGACCGGCGACGGTGACACCGAATTCAAGCGCATATGTGCCATCGCCGTGGTCTACCACAGAAGCACCTCGAGCGTATGCCCCGTTCGGACCTTCGAGTGCCAATTGCACATCATCTCCGCCTCGTACTCGCAAGTTAGCGTATTGATCCACCGCTCTCAAAGTAAGTCGAACTAAATCACCCGTTTTTACGTCCTTCAGACCTTCCATAGATAAGAAACATCGATCTGGATGCGTTGGTCCGGCGATAATTTGGACGACTCTCCAACAAACCGGTAAACCATCGCACAAGACTCTCAATTCAAACGTCCCAGCTCGAGTCATTTTTGAAGTAAAATCTGTCTGACGCGACGTTGCGCCAGTAACATCAAAGGCGAAGAATTCTGGACCTTGCGCTTGCACTTGAATCGCTTGACCTTCTTCCCAGGATGTTTCGTTCCCGAATCGATCTCTCGCGGTGACGCTAACGAGGACGTTTTCACCCGCTGGTGCAACCCAGGATGCTTTAGAGCCGCTGTTTTCGTCGTAATCGTCGCCGATACGCTGACGAGCGCCGACAACGATCAAGTCGCAATTTTGAGGTTCCGCAATTGCGGCGACCAACGGAATTTCGAATACACCTCTCGGTAAAGGAAAGAGCATCGTACCATCTGCAGCGTTGACCTTTTGCAAGGATTTTGGTAACTCACTGATGGATTGGCCGCCAGCAATAGCTACCGCCGTGCGCTCTTCGAAGGTAATTTGTGAGTTGCGCTCATCGTAGCCCTTCTTTTGCGCCGATTTTACCGCTCCGGCTAACGCATCGTCTCTCTCTAGACCTTTGTTCGCGACTAGAATGCGCCTCGTTTTACCTTTATCATCGATAATTGTTTTCGCGTGTTCGTCATACTCTGTCGTTTTTGCTTCAATACGCTTCTGTCTTTCGGCTTTGGAATAGATATCCTCACCCTCATGACTTTCAACGCTTGGTAGCGCTTTCGTTTTGCCTTCTGTGCGACCGTAATGCATCAATTCTTCAGCTTCTTCATTCATGAATGGCAATAAAGGTGCGTCAGCAACGTAGACACCCAAGTTGTACGTCCCAGCAACCGTCGCCGTGTACCTGATTTCACACGTACCATTACCAAGTTCTAAAGATTCCACTGCCACTTCGGCGTTGTTTGGACCAACGCCATAGCCATACAAAGGCGCTAAACCTTCGCGTCGCGGAACTCTATTGCCAAATCGATCGACACGAGTGACCGTGAACGCGAGTTGTTGCCCAGCAATCCATCTAGTGTGCGTGGCGCCGTCCACGCGGCACTTGGCGTAATCTACTCTCCCTGGGACGCAATTCGCTCGAAACGTTGCCGCTTCTGAACCAAGGAAGAGCGACAACTCAAACGGGCCGGCGCGTTCGACGACGTAAGCGGCCTCGTAAGTCCCATCGCCTAAATCGAATACCTTACCTCTGGTGGTATCACCACCACTTCGGATGGCCAAACCCAGTAATGCACCTCCAGTAAATAATCGGTTACCTCTTGAGTCTCTCGCCTCGATCAAAATCGTTGCCTTCTCACCAGCAACTGCGCCCTGTAAACCTGGACCGGAGAGACGGCACATGGGTAAACTCAAGTTCTGCGCTTCAACATCGACAATCAACGGCGATCCAACGATGGGTTCACCATTAATTGTAGCAACGATTTCGTGACGCCCAACTTCCCACCACCTCGCAGAGGCTTTGTAGCGAGCGCCTCTCTCGGCAAAGGAGACAGCCAAAGTGTGAGACGCACCAGATGGCGCGATTAAGTGCACAGAGCACGCCTCTTTTCCGGACATGCCTCTACCAGTCGATTCAAACTCCAAAGATTGGACGTAAATGTCTCGCAATGAGCCGCACGTATCAAAAACAACGTTGTCGTTACCATTCCCAGCGGCAATTAAACCAGCGACGCGATCGACGTACTTCGTATGTTCTATTCCAGGTGCAGCGCGTAAAACACACCCGGATGCCGAAACTGGACCGTAAGTAGCAATCAACTCGACCGTGGATTCTTTAGCGACTTTACCGTTGACTACCGCAGAACACGTGTATCTCCCAGCCGTAGGGACAACAAACTCCGCGGTGTACGACCCATCACCGTGGTCGTGGACGTCCAAACATGTCGATTTGTTCCCAGACGAAGAGACAATGTTCAAATCGACACGGTCGCCACCGCCGTGGCAATTATTGCCATACTTATCTTCGGTTTGAACCGTGAGCCTGGTGACATGTCCGGCCAAGACGCCAGCTAAAGCGTCTCCACGTAACGTCGCTCTTCCGGTCACGCACGGTCCAGGAAACACATGCAATGCCAAAGGAGAAACAGCAATGGGAATGCCGTCTACGGCAACATGGACGACGTAGCTTCCAGCTCTCGGGCAAATCGTGCGCAAAATGACACGCCCGCCGCGCATGTCTGCGACTTCAAACGCTCTTTCTTGAGGTATATGCGCTGGTCCGGATGCAGACACAGTCACTGTTTCGCCTTTAAAGACAGTTGGGTTCCCGTATCGGTCGCACGCGTCGACGAGGGCAGTGACTTCTTCACCGGCCATAGCGGCGCAAACAAGCGGAGACTTTTTACTCTTGTCTCCTTTCGCTCCATTGAAACCGTTGTCTAATTTGAAGCCTTTCGTTGACGATGTCAAGGTTTGCAATGCAGCCTTGCACCCGGCGTGCGAGAGTTTCCCAGTTACCATTGCTGCTTCAAATGGAGTCGTCGGAATGATTTCATTCGTATCCACACACGAAACAGTGATGGTATACACTCCGGTGGTGTTTGTTTCGAGCTCAAACTCAACTCGACCATCCGGCATAGGCAAACGCTTGTTGGACACCTTCACCGTCCCCGGGCCAACGCATCGAACCTTGAAGTCCAACACGCAATCATTCGCGTCAATTTTGTTACCGTAGCTGTCCACGAGTTGCAGACGCAACAATCCGCCTTCTCCAGCTTTCCAGTCGTCTAAACCTGACTTATCAAGAGTAGATTTGAGCACGTCGCAGTCACCAGCATAGCACGTCGAGTCATAAATGACCTCTTCCGAGTTGCCGAGTACAACAACTTCGACTGGACCAGCCGTATTGGAAATGTAGATGATTTCATAATCGCCATTACCCCTGTCTTTAATCTCACCTTCTATTGGTTCGAGTTGGGATGCGAGCTTTGAATCCGCCGGACGCGTGAAAACCGAGAGTTGAGCGCCGCCGTGCGGGATGCGGGAACCGCCCTTTTCTCTCGCTTCGATAACGATCTTCGCCGGAATGCCCGCAATACATTCATATTCGGCAAATTTGACCGTGCATTTCGGTAAACATAATGTTGAGCGGTTCAAGATGCGATCTTTCAAGTCGCGCCTTTTTAATTGCTTCATCATGTTTTGAATCATTTGCTCTGGCATCAAAGATACAACAGAAATAGCCAAGTTTGGATCAATATCCTCAATTAAAGCTGCCGCATTTTCCGGAGATAAACCGCCCGCATACAACGCGGTGGCGTTGGCCAATGACGATTCGGAGTCTAAATCGCCGCCTCTCAAATTACGCAACATTTTATTCACCTCATCCGGCGACATGCCGCGTAATCCGCGACACGCATCCTCCGGAGAAAGCTTGCCTAAAATATCGTGAGCGTTCATCAATCCTTCACACGCTTTACCCAAAGCTTCTAAAGGATCAATGAGCGCCAGATTCTCTGCGTTTAAAAACTGAAACATTCCAGATAAATCGCAATTACTATCGGGCTGTAATGAAATTGAGATGGCTTCTGCGGCGAGCACCGGATCTAACAAGTTGGCCGCATTGGCCGCCAGCTCGTGACCATTCTGCTTACATAATTGGCAAAAAGCGCGTTCAACGGTCGTTGAATCTTGATCTTTAAGCAAATCAGCAAGCTCTTCAGGGGTCATTTCTAACGCCAATCGGCCAAAGGATTTGTTGTCCAATAAGAAAGGCAAAGCTGCGATGCGTTGATCCTCTCGACAGCATCGGAAAAATCTCAACGCATGATTCGAGTTCGTCTCGTCTTTAGTTTGCATATCTCCGCCCGTATCATCCGCCGAAAGCAAGGCATACACGACAACCGAGACATCTTCACCGTCGGCATCGTCAAAGCCAGCTTCGTAGAGTGCACATCCACCTTTACAGGATATGTCCGTCATCACTGGCGCTAAATTTTCTAAGCGTTCTAAAGCGTTCTGTCGTCTAGTTTGTCTTTCATGAGCCGGCAGGGAAGGATCGGAAAGCCATGCATTCGAGCATCCGGCAATTAAATCGATCCAGTTCCAACCGTCTTCACTTGTTGGCTCGCTAAATCCATCTTTTCTGCGAATGGTATCACTTGCTGTCTCGCTAAATCCATCTTTTCTGCGAATGGTGTCATTTGTTGGCTCGCTAAATCCATCTTTTCTGCGATTTTTGTCGATCATGTCTAAAATTTCCACGCGCTCTTTCACGTCCAGATCTCGCATGGCTTTCGGTACTAGCCTCGGCGGTAATCGTGCTAAAATGCCAGCTTTATTCTCTTTTTCCTTACACTTTCCGACTACATCGGCGATATCGATGTCTTCACATAGCTTATCCAAGTTTCCACGGTCTAAGTTTTTCAAAAGTGGTCCTAAATCTTCGGGGCTTAATTGCTTCAACGCGTCAAGGAATTTCGCGTTGTCTTCCGGATCCGCCGCGGCTAATATTTTTGCCAAGTCATTCGTGCTCATGGCGAGGAGAACGTCTGTTGGATCACGCGTGGTACCTAAAATATCTGCTGCATCTTTCGGAGGAAGTTCCGAGAGAATTTCAGCGCAAGTTCCAGGCATGACGCCACTCAACATTCTCGCAACGTTTTCCACGTCTTGGCCCTGGATGGCGTCCGCGGCATCCTTCGGTGACAGGTTCGAAAGCGCTTGCGCGGCGCCTTCTGGGAGAAGGTTTGGTAACATATCAGCAATCTCTCTCGCAGAGAGATTTTCTGCAATTTGCGGCAACGCCATGAGGATTTCAACGTTATATGGCGACCCAATGATAGCTTCTTGGCTTAAATTGACCGAAATCGTGTGCATGCCAACTTGTGTCCAGCGGTACGTGCCAGTATACACGCCGTTCTCGAACGTCAATTTTACCTCGGCAACTTCACCAGATGGTAACAAAATGCGAGTAGTCATGGCTTCGGTACCATTAAATCTGCGACCGACTGAAGTATCGTTCACTGTTCCAGCGCCAGCGTGGTTCGGGTATATCGTAATTGTGCCGTTTTCAAAGCACACGACGCCGCCTAAATTGTCCGAGCCGAGTCCGACGAACGAACACTCTTGCGCTAAAACCGGACCGTATTCTGCTAAAATCGATTGAACGTCCGAGCGACCACTTTGTCCATTGACGACTAATTGACAGTCCCACATCCCTGGTTTGTCGAGTTTGAATTCGCACCCGTACGTCCCGTCGGAATGGTCAACTACTTTCGCTGTAACCACGGAACGTCCATCTGGTGAAATTAAAGTCATGTCTAAAACGTCACCACCAGTGGCTCTTAAGTTGCCAAACTTATCCGCGGCGTGAATGGTAAGATGGCTCGGCCGTCCGACGCGAACGCCCGCGGCAGCCTCACCAAATACCATGCACTTACTCGGATCCGTGGCTCCCGGAACGACGATGAGAATGCGCGGATACCCAGCCAATGGTTCCTCTGCAGCTTCGGCAGAAAGCAAATATGAACCCGCGGTTTGAAAACTTGCCGATAAGGTTGCTTCAGCTCTTGGACCTCCACGATTTACAAATTGGTACTCTTCGTCATCCATGACCGCCGTGAAAAATATCGACTGATCACTCGTGAACGACGTCGCGTTGCCGTATATATCTTTCGGGGAAACGTTCGCAACAATTTCGTCACCGGCGACCGCGACTAACGCATCGCTGTCAGGGGAGGCGAGTTGTGCACCATAAATTGAAGTCACGCACGCGGATCCAGCAGCGATACCTGGCGTGACAACAATTTCAAAAGGGGCGCCCGGTAATGAATCCATATGTTCACCTCCCGAAACGGAGACAAAGTATCGACCAATGATCGTACACTTAACGACGACGTCAGATCGACCGTTGGAACCGTCTATGACGTCGCACTTCGCTAAACCTGGACCGTCGATGGTACACCGAAATGCCAATTGACCTTGCCTCGAAGGGCAATCGTTCCCGTACGCATCTCTTCTTTGAATAGTCACTCTGCCTTCTTTACCTACAATTAAATCGAGATTCGAGTCTCCAAGTAGGACGCACGATTGAATCACCGCCACGTTTGGTTCGCAAATAGCTTTCATGTTTAATTCTTCTTCGCCTAACGCGACGATGAGTTCGAAATTCCCAGCTATTTTGCACACGTACGAAGCTTCATAGGAACCGTTCCCGAAATCAATAATCTCACCTCGGAATCGTTCGTCGTTTCCAGCCTTTGTTTTACACTTGAACGAGACTTCTAAGTCAAAACCGCCTTCCCGTAAACGATTACCTCTTTGATCTCTCGTTTCGATGATGAATGTCGCTCGTTCGCCGGCGATGCACTTGTGCGCTCCCGGGCCCGTAATTTGCGAAGCGGCTAGGCATGCAACTTCCGGGGCAACTTGCACCGCGTGAGGAGCACCAGGTAACGAACGACCGTCTAAGGTGACGGAAACCCAATTCTCGCCAACTTCTGGCCAGCATATAGTCCCAACGGCTTCAATCGATCCTGGTTGACACTCGATGGGAATGCCGACGGATACGCCCGACGGTGCCGTGAGTTTCACTTGAAAACCTTCCGCACCCGAAAATTGGCGTCCGTCTTCCGGTCGAGCGATACGCACGCGAACGGGGGCATATCCTCCACACGGCTGCGTACCTTGCGGCAAATCCAAAATCAAATCTGTTGCCGTTAGCGGTCCATGCGAGACGACGAGTTTGTGCACTTCGTTACTTAAACGTCCATTGTACGCACATCGAAGCATCCACACACCCGCGGTTGGGCAGGAAAAGTCGAGCAAATACGACCCATCACCGTGGTCGGTTACCTT